>JFJP01039505.1_pt1 | contig 13321 bp, 11 predicted proteins | sample 431651 | NCBI WGS metagenome assembly JFJP01 (sample SAMN02602958, study PRJNA72255) | Microbial mat metagenome, whole genome shotgun sequencing project. | biome: fresh water; feature: sink hole; material: water; isolation source: purple microbial (photo- and chemosynthetic) mats found in...
GAAGACACGCGTCTGCCTGATGGGGTTGAAGTACAGATGCTTGAACTGGAATGGGTTAACCTGAATACCAGGGATGGTGTAAAGCCTCCTGTGGCATATGTGCATGGAGAACTGTTCGGTGTCGGTGGTGTGACAACTGTTCCCGACAATCCCCGCGGCACCAGGAGTAAATCGATCGAAAACAGGTGTAAAGGAAAAGGTGAATGGAACACCTACGATGTTGTTTGTGTTGATGGTGTAATAAGGCTTTCGGTAAATGGAAAATTTGTTAACGGTATTACAAAAGCCTCACAGAGAAAAGGATACTTATGCCTCGAATCGGAAGGAGCACCTATACATTTTCGCAATATCAGAATTATTGAACTGTCCCCGTCATCAAAGCCATTTTTGAGTCTCCATCCCCAGAATCCTCACTATTTCATGTTCCGCGGAAAACCTGCAATACTGATCGGTTCCACAGAGCATTACGGTGCGGTTATGAACCTCGATTTCGATTATGTTACCTATTTAAAGGAGCTTGAAGCTTCCGGACTCAATGTTACCCGTACTTTTTCTGGTGTTTATGTTGAGCCGGCCGGTGCTTTTGGTATTAAAAAGAACACAATGGCTCCCGGACCTGAACGCTTTATCTGTCCTTGGGCAAGAAGCAATGAGCCGGGCTATGCTAACGGTGGTAATAAGTTCGACCTTTCCCGATGGGATGAGAATTATTTCGCACGTCTGAAGGACTTTTTAACTGAGGCAGGTAAAAGAAATATAGTGGTTGAACTCGATCTGTTTTCAAATATCTACGATACCATACAATGGAAGTTATCTCCGCTTTATTTTAAAAACAATATTAACGGAATTGGTAATATTAAAGACTGGAAGGAAGTTTTATCACTAAGACACCCGGAACTTCTTGCTGTTCAGGAAAAGATGGTAAGAAAGATTGTTACCGAGCTGAAGGATTTTGATAATCTTTATTATGAAGTCTGCAATGAACCATACTTCGGCGATACTCTGGCACTGAGGCAGTGGGAGGATCACATGACCCGGATTGTGGCAGACGCAGAAAAGGATTTTGATCAGAAACACCTGATCTCCAATAATGTTGCCAATCATCACCGGCTGGTTGCAAAACCCAGGGAAAACGTTTCAATATATAATTTTCATTATGTCCGTCCTCCGAAGACCGTAGCGGCAAACTACCACCTCAACAGTGTAATAGGCGACAATGAAACAGGATTTGATGGAATTAAGGATGTTACCTACAGAAGGGAGGCGTGGGATTTTATAATGGCCGGAGGGGCAATATTTAACCATCTCGACTATTCTTTTACCACCGATAATGAAGATGGTTCTTTTATTGTAGAAAAGGGTCAGCCGGGTGGCGGGGGGAAAGCTCTGCGGAGTCAGCTTAAGATCCTTGCAGAATTCATGAGAGGCATAGATTATATTAATATGAAACCTGTTGATGAGTCACAATTAAGGCTCACAGGCGAAGGAAGCAAAAGCATAAGAGCTCTGGGTAAAGATGGCTTTATTGCGGCTTATGTCTGCAGGAAAGATACTGCTACCAATGCTATAGGTATTGAAATTGATCTTCGCAGCGGGTCATATAAAATAACACTTGTGGACACTACTTCTCCTATAGAAAATGTTGCTCATATCAGGAACCATCCCGGCGGGTGGTTGAAGATAGCTTCCGATGGTTACTTTGAGGATCTGGCAATTAAAATTGAAAAAGAGAAATAAAATAATACTTTTACCGGGCAAAAAAATCTTTATGTACCGTTTTCTCTTTCGATTTGTAGTCACGACGCTAACTATTCTGACCGCTAACCTTATCACTACTGCCATAAGTGATTACATGATCACATACAAAAATCATGTTAAGCCGCTTACATTTACTCTTGCCGCAATGGCAATTATTGTTGTGATTTTTTATCCTCTCTTTCTTAAAATGGAAGAGTGGCTAAAAAAGATCTCGGTTAAGGTAATTAAGTCAGGTAATTCTGTGGCAGGAAGATACATAGGACTTTTTTTTACTTTCATTGCCGGATTGCTGATCCTGTCATATTTTTATGCCCGGATGTGGTACCATATAGATTTGCTGAAAATTATTTTAACAGGAAAAGTTGGAGGATACTTATGATTAAGCCGGTCATAACTTTATTATTGTCTTTTATTACTTATACACTGAATGGAGAAGCTATCAGGCAGGATCAGGATACAACCCTTTCAAAAAATCTGTCGGAGGTAGTTATCTCTGCAAACAGATTTGGTTCTGTACGACTGAATACCCCTGAGGCTGTAAGAGTTACAGGTATGAACACGGTGATCAGGCAGCAGCTCAGATCTGCGCCTGAGGCACTTATATCATCGCCGGGTGTTTTTATACAGAAGACAAATCATGGCGGCGGATCACCATTTCTGAGAGGATTGACCGGCAATCAGACACTCCTGCTTATCGATGGTATAAGGCTTAATAATTCAACATACCGCTATGGGCCAAACCAGTACTTCAATACTATCGACATGTTTTCAATAGAGAAGATTGAAGTGTTAAGGGGAAGCGGATCAGTGCAATACGGATCAGATGCCCTGGGAGGTACTGTTAATGTTTTCACACATGATGTCTCTTTTTCTGAGAATTCTCTCTGGGGCTCCTCCCTCTTCAGCCGCATAACTTCAGCAGATATGGAACAGAGCCTTAACGGATCTCTTAAATTCAGCAGCAGCAGGGTTGCAGTCAGGGGAGGATTAACCTGGCGTAACTTTGGTAACCTTAAAGGTGGTGATACAACCGGAATTCAAACCCCATCGGGTTACAGTGAGCTTGATTATGATATCAAAGGTAAGGTTTTATTATCCGAATCCACCGAGCTTACTATGTATATGCAGAGTGTTCATCAGAGCGATGTTCCTGTATATCATAAAGTTGTGCTTGAGAACTTTGCTGTGAACAGGATGGATCCCCAGAACCGGAGGCTTGGATATTTAAATCTAAATCATAAGATTGATGCCGGACTGATAAAGTCGGTCTCTTTATCAGCTTCTTGGCAGGATACAGAAGAGGGGAGGGAGAGCCGTAAGAATAATTCTGATGTGCTTCGTTATGAGAATGATAAAGTAAGAACCCTTGGCTTTATTGCTGAGGCATTCTCAACTGATGGTAATAACTGGAGCGCAAGCACCGGTGCGGAAGTTTATAATGATATGGTCAGAAGTATCCGGACCGACCGGAATCTGACAACAGGGAATATTTCGGAGAAGCGCGGTCTCTACCCTGATAATTCCACAATGACATCAGTTGCAGCATTTTCACTTCACACCCTCGACTTTCAGAAATGGATTATCTCAGCAGGAGCCAGATTTAATTCATTTGTTATAAATGTAAATGATGAGGTGCTTGGTAAAACCAGGCTTACACCCTCTGCTCTGGTTGGAAACTTTTCGGTCATGAGGAAGCTTAACAGCACCTCTAACCTTTTTGTCTCGGCTAACAGCGGATTCAGAGCCCCTAATGTTGATGACCTCGGTACACTTGGTATCGTTGATTTCAGGTATGAGACACCAAACTTCAAATTAACCCCGGAACACTCTTTGCAGTATCAGACCGGATACAAATACCAGGGAAAAGTTTTGAGGGGGGAGATCTTTCTTTACCGTAATGAACTCCGCAACCTGATTGTCAGGAACATAGTTGCAGGTGACACTATTGATGGTTACCCGGTATACATTAAGGAGAATGTTGAAAGAGCTTTTATACAGGGAGTGGAAACAGCCTGGGAACTGGAACTTAGCAAATCGTGGAAAGCAGGATTCAGCCTCACATATACCTATGGCCAGAATATTACTAAGAATGAACCTGTCCGACGCATTCCTCCATTGTTTGGCAGAATAAATACAGAATACTCCCTTAATAACTTCTGGATAGGAGCAGAATGGCTGGCTGCTGCAAAACAGGATAGACTTGCAGCGGGTGATAAATCAGACAACAGGATACCTGCCGGCGGAACTCCGGGCTGGAGTATTTTCAATCTGAATGCCGGATACGATCTTAATCTTCTCAGGATAAACTTTTCACTGCAGAATCTTCTTAATGAAGACTACAGATACCATGGTTCAGGTATTAATAGTCAGGGCAGAACAGCACTTATCTCTCTGATGCTTAATCTGGGTACCCTGTAAACCATTAATTATTAACACCGTAACACCGTAACGCCATAACACCGTAACACCCTAACACCGTAACACCATAACACCGTAACACCGTAACACCGTAACACCCTAACACCCTAACACCGTAACACCGTAACACCCTAACACCCTAACACCGTAACACCCTAACACCTTACCCCAGCAGCTGCTTCACAATCGCCGAAATCTCTTTTCCGTCGGCTTTTCCTGCAAGTTCTTTGGATGCAACACCCATCACCTTACCCATTTCGGCAGGAGATTTTGCACCAACACGTTCTATGATCGCCTTAATGACTCTGAGCAGTTCCTCTTCGCTCATTTTCGCTGGCAGGTACTTCTCAAGAACATCAGCTTCAGTAACCTCTTTCTCATACAGATCGGGCCTGTTCTGAGTCTTATAAATCTCCGCAGACTCTCTCCTCTGTTTTACAAGCTTCTGGATAATCTTTAACTCCTCATCGCCTGAGAGAGTCTCGGTTCCCTTTTCTGCCCTGGCAAGTGTAAATGCGGTCTTTGCCGCTCTTATAGCTTCAAGTGCAACCTTATCTTTTGCCTTCATAGCTGTGATAAGATCAGCTGATATTTTTTCGGTAAGTGACATTTGATTTAGTGTTTTTAATTTAAAGCATATAAAGATACAATATCAGAAAATTATTTGCACTGTTAAGAGTTATTTAATATTGATATGTCCTTTTAACCTCATTTATTTTTGATATTTTCGCTGCTTATTGAATCATTGCTGCAGGTAATAATCTGATAGAAGGAAATGAAGAAAACACTGATCGTAACCGGAACTATATTTGCTGCTTTTCTGATACTCTATTTATTTAACAGGGTAACTTCAAAAAGCGGAACTTTGGATTTTTTTACGGAAGTCCAGAAGGGGGAGTTTGAGATAGCTGTTACTTCTGCCGGAGAGCTTATTCCGGAACGATCGGTCGACATAAAAGGACCGGAATTTAAAGGTGAGGGTGATATAAGGGGCGTAATGATTAAGATTCAGGATCTTATCCCCGAAGGTACTGTGGTAAAAGAGGGTGATTATGTAGCTGCCCTGGACAGGACAGAGGTTGCCAATGCTTTAAAAGATGTAAACGAATCACTTAAAAAGCTGAAGGAAAACCTTGAAATGAAATTGCTCGATACTGCTGTTAATCTTAATGATTACAGGGATGAGATAAAAAATCAGAGATACAGGGTTGAAGAAGCAGCCATGACTCTCAAAAACTCAAAATTCGAACCTCCAACTACCATCCGGCAGGCCGAGATCGAACTTGATAAGTCGCAAAGAGTTCTGGAACAAAGGGAGAGAAGCTATGAAAGAAGACTTGCCCAATACAGGACAGACATATATAATCAGAATTACTGGATCTCCAGAGTATCAAAACGGGTCAGCGACTTCGAGGATGTTCTTGAAGGGTTTACAGTGAAAGCACCGGCTCAGGGCATGGTGATCTATAAACGGGAGTGGAACGGATCGAAAAGAAAGGTAGGATCTATTATCAATCCTATGGACCGGGTAGTCGCAACACTCCCTGACCTCTCTTCAATGATCTCAAAAACATTTGTTAATGAGATAGATGTAAGCAAGATTAAGCCGGGACAGAAAGTTCTCATTACAGTAGATGCATTTCCGAAAAAGGCATTCAAGGGTGAAGTATCCTCCGTGGCTAACATCGGAGAAAAACTTCCCAACACAAGCGATAAGGTTTTCGAAGTGCTGATAAAAATTGACGGATCTGATCCCGACCTCAGGCCATCGATGACAACCGGAAACAAAATCATCATCAATACTTTTCCTGTTGCTGTTTTTATTCCTATCGAATGTGTGCAGGCTGGTAACGACAGCATACCTTTTGTCTATAAGAAAAACAGAACACGACAGGTGGTTCTGCTGGGAGCTGCCAATGATAAGCATATTGTAGTTGAAAAGGGTCTGGAACCGGGCACACAGATCTATATCAATAATCCGTTAAACCCTGAAAAATTCAGGTTAACAGGGCAAGACCTTATTCCTGAATTGAAAGAACGCGAAAAAATCAGAAGAGCTTCAAATATGACTTATATTAAAAGAGTTCAGGGGGTTCTCTAACTTGGTTCCACGTGAATTGTCACAGTCAGATTTTCATACTTCGATGTAAGTTCATTCTCTATCTTGTCACAGTACTCGTGAGCATGTCCTACCGATTCATCCTGCGGGATTTGAATATGCAGGTCCACAAAACGGTAATTTCCGGCAACTCTTGTCCTCAGATCATGATAGCTCACTTCCAGATCTTTCAGGGTATGCTCAAGGGCAGAAATCTCATTCTCTTCCCAGGCTGTATCAAGCAATGGTGTAAAAGCCTTTTTCATAAGATGATACGATTCCCTGATGATGAATAAAGCTACAAGTATGGCAACAACAGGGTCAAACCAGTTTATACCGGTGATCATAATCAATCCAAGTCCTAACGCTACTCCCAGCGAGGTATATACATCTGTCTTCAGATGAAGGGCATCTGCCTCAAGGGCTACTGAATTTGTTTGACGTGCTACCTTATATAATCTTCTGGCCACAATTGTATTGACTATGGCAGAAACTAACATAACAGCGGAACCGAGAGCTATTGAATCCAGCTCAAAGTTCCCTTCGATGAGTTTCTTAACAGCTTCGAAGATGATCCACAATGCAGCAAGGAATATCAGGAGTGCTTCAATTACACCTGAAATATTTTCAATTTTCCCGTGTCCGTAAGGATGTCTGGAGTCGGGTGGATTATCAGAAACACTAACAGAAAAGAATGCAATTATTGCTGCCACAAGATCCATCGATGAGTGGATAGCTTCAGAAATGATACTTACCGATCCGCTTATAATCCCTGCGGTAAGTTTCATTATTATCAGAAGGGTATTTGATAAGATAGACAGACGGGCTACACTTACTTTAGCATTCATGATAGATTGATAAGTTCATATTTCCTCGTTCCCAGCCCAATCTTCTCACCATGATCAAGTCCTGCTTCCCAGTGAGTTTCCGGATGTGCATTTTTGAATTTATCTTCTCCCTGCTGATCATTTCCGGTATTATGGTCACAGATCCTGCTCCCGGGCAGTGCCGGGGCTGCTTTTACCATATCGGCACAGGCCTGATCGAGTGCCACAGGATCAAATGAAGCTGCGATACCAAGGTCGGGAACAAGCGGATAATCATTAAAACCCCAGCAGTCGCAGTCGGGCGAAACATTCATTATAAAATTAATATGGAATGACGGTTTATCCTTCACTACCGCAAAAGAATATTCGGCGATCCTTTTATTCACTATCTCCGACGACCCCTGCCATACAACTCTTGCTGAGTCGTACTGACATACTGCAACGCATTGCCCGCAACCCACACATTTCTCATAATTGATCCGGGCAATTTTATCTTTCCCTACCGCTATAGCATCGTGAGCGCAATACTTCTCACACACCTTGCATCCGGTGCAGTTCTCCGCAAATATTTCAGGAGAGGCACCCGAGTGAAGGAAGAGTTTACCGCCTACAGATGCACAACCCATGCCAAGGTTTTTGAGAGCGCCACCAAACCCGGTCATTTCATGTCCCTTGAAGTGGTTCATCGATATCAGTACATCTGAATCGGCTATTGCACTTCCTATTTTTGCGGTAGCGCAGCATTCCATATTCAGCTCAATCTCACGGAATTCGGTACCTCTGACACCGTCACCAATTATCACCGGACAGTTTGTCGCCAGTGGATTATATCCGTTCTCAAACGCAGCTTCAAGATGCTCAGGTGCATTTGACCTTCTGCCGTAATAGAGTGTATTACAGTCGGTAAGGAAAGGAATGGCCTCCTTCTTTTTCAGATATTTTACAATCCGGGCAGCATAATTCGGTCTCAGATATGCAAGGTTCCCCGGCTCCCCGAAATGGATTTTTATTGCTACAATCTTCCTGTTAAAGTCAATTGTATCTATTCCGGCCTTGGTAATCAGGTTATCAAGCTTTTTTAAAAGGTTCTGTGAAGGCTTTGCCCTGAGGTTTGTAAAATAGACTTTTGATGACGACATATTTAGTTATTTCTAAGCTGACAGAATTCTGGCAAGTTCAACCATGCTGTGATTTACATCCTTATGAAGTTTAACAGCCTTGCGGAACGACACCAGCACAATTTCACCATTTGACAATCCAACCATTACACTCTGCTGTCCGTCGAGAAGAGCCTCAACTGCCGCATGTCCCAGACGGCTGGCATTAACCCTGTCGATAGCCGACGGAGAACCTCCGCGCTGAAGGTGTCCGAGTATTGATACCCTGATATCATATTCCGGGAAATCGGCTTTCACCTGTTCAGCTATGGCAAATGCGCCTCCTCCCTTATCTCCTTCGGCAACAATGATAAGATTGCTTGTTTTTTTCCTTACGTTTCCGGCTTCGATCATCTTTTTGATATCACGTTCTTCTCCCGATAATTCCGGGATGATAATCGCCTCAGCACCTGTGGCAATACCACTGTAAAGCGCAATAAAACCGGCTTCAGCACCCATCACCTCCACAAAGAACATCCTGTTATGTGCACTGGCAGTATCCCTTATTTTGTCTACGGCTTCTACAACAGTATTAAGAGCTGTATCATAACCTATAGTATAGTCTGTTCCAAAAATATCGTTATCAATAGTACCCGGTATTCCTACTATTGGAATATCGTGTTCCTCATTAAAAAGCCTGGCTCCTGTAAATGAACCATCTCCGCCAATCACAACAACTCCATCAATGCCTGCCTGCTTCAGATTATCATAAGCCTTAGTTCTTCCCTCCGGATTCCTGAACTCTTCACATCTTGCTGTTTTAAGTATTGTACCGCCCTTCTGGATAATATCGCTTACACTTGATGCATACATTGGAACGAAATCTGAATTTATCATTCCCTGATACCCCTGCTTAATACCCATAACTTCCAATCCCTCATAGATTGCAGTTCTCACCACGCCGCGTATTGCAGCATTCATTCCCGGGGAATCACCTCCTGATGTCAGGACCCCGATTTTCTTAATTTTTCCCATATTTTATTAATAATTACAAGGCGCAAAGGTAATACTAATTATTTTGCCTTACAAATGACTGAAAATATCTGTTAATCAGATATTTGAAATGATATCCCTTATGTTTTCTATCAGCCATTTAGGAGTTGAAGTCGCCCCGCAGATCCCTGCCGATTTTTTTCCTTTAAACCAGGAAAGGTCTAACTCCTCAGGCGAAGAAACAAAATGAGAATCGGGATTGACCTCTTTACAAACAGAAAACAGCATTTTTCCGTTTGAACTCTCTCTTCCGCTTACGAATATTATTGTATCGTGCGATGCTGCAAATGTCCTCAGATGAGGCTCTCTGTTTGATACCTGTCCGCAAATGGTTTTATTGACAACCAGGTTTTTATCCGGATCAGCAACTCCGGCTTCAGCCATTTTTGAAAGGAGTGCATCTTTAAAAATTTCATACTCTTTTACACCCATTGTTGTCTGGGAGAAGAGGTAAACAGGCCTTCTCACATCTATCCTGTCAATATCGGCGGGTGAGGATACAAGTATCCCTTCATTGTTTATCTGTCCAAGAAGTCCTACAACCTCTGCATGTCCTGCTTTTCCGAAGATTACCACCTGCCCTTTACTTTCCCTTACCCTTTGCCAGGAATCCTTGATCCTCGACTGCAGCTTCTTCACGATGGGACAGGTTGCCTCAATAATAGTTATATTGTTTTTTTCTGCAATTAAGTATGTTTCAGGAGGTTCTCCGTGGGCCCTTATTAAAACTTTACTGTCGTGCAGTTTTTTGAACTGCTCGTGATTGATTGATACAAGGCCGAGAGCTGACAATCGTTCCACTTCCTTGTCGTTATGCACAATAGGGCCAAGTGAAAAGACTTTCTCTCCGTTCAGGAGAGCTTCTTCAGCTATTTCTACTGCATTCTGAACACCGAAGCAGAACCCCGATTTGCTGTCAATCTCAACTAACATTCCTTTTGCTGTCGATTATCTTTTTTATCCATATCATCTGCTCTTCAACAGTCATTCTGCTGTTATCAAGCACTATTGCATCGTCGGCTCTTCGGAGCGGACTTATATCGCGGTTTTCATCGGCAATATCGCGTGCAACTATATTTCTTTTAATCTCTTCAAAATCAACAGTCACACCGGCAGCTTTAAGCTCATCAAACCTTCTTTTAGCCCTTATATCTACCGAAGCTGTCATAAAAATCTTGATATCTGCATCAGGAAACACAACTGTACCAATATCTCTTCCATCCATTACGATCCCCTTTGCGATTCCAATCTCCCTCTGCAGTTCAACGAGTCTGGCCCTTACCTCATAGATCTGACTTATACGGCTCACATGAGCTGAAACATCCATGCTTCTTATCGCTTTTTCAACATTCTCTGAGTTAAGAAAGGTTTCATATCCTTCTATATCCGGATTATAGATAAAATCTATATAGATGTTCTTAACTTCAGCAATTATTGCCGGTTCATTTACTTCGCTGGAATTGATATAGTTATGACGCATACAATAGAGGGTTACTGCCCTGTACATTGCTCCGCTGTCGATAAAAATGTAGCTCAGTTCCTTTGCCACTGATTTTGCAAATGTGCTCTTTCCGCACGATGAATAACCATCTATTGCTATAATAAGCCTTTTGTTCATAATTATGTTTTTGCCCCCTGCCCCCTAAAGGGGGTTCTAATTTGTCTTCTTTAATTAGCCCCCCTTCTTCGCTTTCGCGTAGCTTCAGCGAAGCAAAGCAGGGGGGATGGGGGGCGATTAATACTTCAATTTCGACTTTTCTTATAAATATTATCCGGTCGTAAAATTAATGAGAGGTGAGTAGACGAACCTGCCAGATGATAAGTAGCCCTCCCGAATTCAATATCCATCCACGAGGTGTTGATCCCAAATCCCCACGATAAGCCAACAGTTGAAACTTTTGAGTCAACCTGCAGCTCTCTCCTTCTCTGATAGTTGTAACCTGCACTGAAATAAAAATTTTTATGAGGTATCAGTTCAACTCCAACAACTGCATGCCTCATAATGTTCTCTGCAATCTCTGATGATTTTGATTTTTCAGTAGTTGTTGCACCTGGTTCATCATACTCATGTGTAAGGTCATATTTCTCCAGGTGCTTCAGGGTCAGCGAGAATCTGAACGGAGCATGGGCCAGTCTTTGTGAAATCCCTGCCTGGATCTCAAAAGGCAGTTTCTGCCGTTCCTCGCCGGCATATGATGTTAACTGCAGACCTGTATTCCTTATTACCATACCTGCTGAGAAGAGATTACTTGTGTTATGCCAGGAAGCTCCTATATCAAAAGCAAATCCAAATGAGGTGTAATTTTCAAGATGCGACAGAACAGGTTTTAAATTAGCTCCTATTGTAAAAAGCGAATCAATTTGCCACGAATACATCAGGGAGAAGGCATATTCGGCGGCGCTGAAGTCACCGGTAATCACCCCCGAAGCATCTGCCGCGATAAACGACCCGTAGTTAAGATAAGTCATTCCTGCTGCAAAATTTCCGACACCGGGGTATGAATGAGAATACATAGCCAGTCCGAAATTTATACCTGCAAAATAGTTTACATAGTTCAGTGCAAGCGAGTTATTCATCTTCGAACTCAGGAGAGCCGGATTATGATATGCCATGTTAAGATTGTTCCCCTGAAGAGAAACATTTGTTCCTCCCAGAGAAGATACAAGTCCGGAATGTGTAAGATTGAGAAACTCGTAAACATTATCACCGCCTGTCTGTGAGGAGAGAGGAGAGATAATCAGACTTAAAAAGATCAGATTAAGTACTTTTTTTCTCATAATATTCAATACACAGCAAATATAGTATGATTTACCTTAACGAGCGATGTATGTATTATAGTATTAAGCTGTTTTTCCGGTGAGAACCAGGGCCTCGTCAATACTCTTTTTCCTGCCATTCATCTGCGAAAGGAATAGTCCGGTTATTACAATTGCCATCCCGATAATATTCTGAACAGTAAGACTTTCTCCCAGAATAATAAACGAAAACAGAGCTGTAAAAACGGGTATACAGTTTGAGAACACATTGGCTTTTGTTATACCCATGTTTTTTACCGAGTAGGCAAAAAGGATGAAAGCACCGCAGGATGCAAAAAGTGCCAGTTCTATTATAGGTCTGAACATTTCAAATGTGAACGGGGTACTTATGAAATGTTTAAAGTCGAGAATCAGGAACAGTGGCAGGAAAAGAACTGCACCGATTATGTTCTGAACATTCACTATGTAAACAGGAGTGTAATACCCTACAAGCCGGCTCAGTGTAAGATTATATCCTACCGCCGAGATTACGGCAAGTAAGAGTAGTCCAAGCCCTTTTATATTAAATGAAATGCTTCCGTCGCGATTAAGTATGAAGACCAGTACTCCAACAAAAGAGAGAATTATCCCGGCGTAATTGATCGCCTTGAGCCTCTCTTTGAATATGAGCCAGGCTCCTATTGTGGCGAACACCGGTATAGTAGAAATTAATACTGAGCATACTGTGGCCGATACATATGTTAGTCCGAAACTCTCACCGAGGAAATAAAAGAAGGGTTCGAAGAGCGCCAGCATCAGAAAGAGCTTCCTGTCCTGCTTCCTTATCTTCATAAAGTTTTTGGTGAGGATAAGAAATGTCGTGAGCAGCACCACTGAAAAAACAAGTCTTATAAATACAATTGTGATAGGGTGGAATGTCTTGTTCGCCTCTTTAAACCAGATAAATGAAAATGACCAGAAGATCATTGACAGTACAACTGCGCTATATACTTTGAAATTTTTGCTCACCATCTGGCCTCCTTAAGGATATGTATTTTTGAAGATGCGAATTTAGAACTAAATTTTTTATTTTTACCACAAAGGTCACAAAGGTTGACACGAAGGAGCACAAAGGATTTATTAAAATGACATTCCTTCGACTATATATTATTTATCTCGCACTTGGGCTTAATAATTGGCAGAAAGTCAGCCATATAAAAAATATCTTTCTTTCGAACATAGCTTAAACATGATATTTTTGAGATTTGATTGTGAATCATAAATTATTATATTTGCCGCCTCATAGGTTCAAATTTGCTATGATTAAATGTGTT
>JFJP01005744.1_pt1 | contig 13320 bp, 16 predicted proteins | sample 431651 | NCBI WGS metagenome assembly JFJP01 (sample SAMN02602958, study PRJNA72255) | Microbial mat metagenome, whole genome shotgun sequencing project. | biome: fresh water; feature: sink hole; material: water; isolation source: purple microbial (photo- and chemosynthetic) mats found in...
CTGGATACAAAGTACTCACCGGGAAGCACTTTAACTGCATCGTATTGGAAATGGTGATCACAGTAGAAAAACGAAGCCTCCCCCGGGCTACGAGGTAAAGACTTAAAGTACTCTAATCTTGATACGCGTGGCCCCATCGGCTGACGTCCTTGAACCTGCCCGATAGCCTTTGAAAAATCAGGTGCAGACAGATTCATAAGTGATTCAAAACACGATAAAACTGCGGTCATGAAGAAAGAGAGAAAACCTAAGTCCGCTCATACACAGTTTTACCTTTCAAAACGAAGAGGTCACGAGACTCACTAAAGTTCTCAGCATGCCCGACAAACAACAATCCTCCGGGAACCATAACACGATGAATACGCTCAAGAACCTTTCGCTGCGTAGTACCATCAAAATAAATCATGACATTCCGACAAAAAACTACATCAAATACCTCTCGAAAGGGCCAAGAATCATGTATCAAATTAACAATCATAAACTTAATCATATTCTGCAAATCTGGCTTGATGCGTATCATCCCTGAATTTAAACCTTTTCCTCTGAGGAAAAACTCTTGCAGTTGATTGTTGTTAATATTTTTAATACCATCAATACGATAAACACCTCGCCCAGCAGTCTCCAATACTTTTGAATCAATATCGCTAGCCATCAAAGTTAAATCGGGTCGCTTACCCAAGGCATCTACAGCAGTCATCGCAATTGAATAAGGCTCTTCTCCGGTAGATGCAGCGCAGCACCATACTTTCCACTGTCGCTGTTCTTTGTGCGCAATCAAATGCTCACGGAATATATGGAAGTGATGCTCTTCTCTAAAAAACGAGGTCAAGTTTGTCGTCAACGCGTTAACGAATTCTTGCCACTCCGGACCTTCATTCATTTCAAGCCAACTCAGATACTCATGAAAGCTTCGATACCCTGTTTCTCTCAGTCGCCTCGACAAACGACTGTATACCATCGCATGTTTACCATTGTGCAAACTAATTCCTGCACGCTGATAAATAAGTTTCTGTACTCTATCAAAATCTGAATTCGCCCATGCAAACTCACGGGCTTGCATATCTGCTGGAAGAGCCCCGCCGAGACATGCCCTAGATGAAGACTCCACCATGACCATCTAACTTGATCAGGAGTCAAGAATCAGCGACAAGTCCCATATCGACACCAGACATCAATTTCTCAATATCCAATAAAATCAACATACGATCGCCAAGAGATCCTAGTCCGATTATTGATTCACCATCAATAATACTTTCAATATCTGGCGCTGTTCTCAGTTGCTCAGGTATCAGCCCCATCACGTCGCTCACTGAGTCAACAACTATGCCTACAATACGCTGATGTAAATTCAATATGATCACAACAGTAAAGGCATCATATTTAGCTTGAGCACAATTGAATTTCAATCGCATATCTACAATGGGAACTATCGTCCCACGTAGATTCACGACACCTTTAATAAAAGATGGTGCATTTGCAATTCGGGTAGGGGGTTCATATCCGCGGATTTCTTGAACCTTCAATATATCGATACCATACTCTTCTTGATCAAGCCGAAAAGTCAAATATTCGCGAGCACTTTTATTGACTTCATCATCTGTTTTTTCCATACTACTTGTTTCTTTCATGGTCCTCTTTCAACAAAGAGTTAATGACGCGAGCGACGAACTAAGGCACCAGTATCCAGAATAAGGGCAACCTTTCCATCACCAAGAATCGTTGCACCTGACACATTGGGAACTTTGCGATAATTTGACTCAAGATTTTTTACAACAACTTGTTGCTGACCCAATAATTCATCGACCAGCAAAACCACACGACTACCGTCTGCCTCGATCACCACCATGATATCGCTTGATTTATCTGTATCAAACCGTGGAACCTGAAACACTTTTTCAAGCTCAATGACAGGCATGTACTCATCTCTGACTTTCACCAATTGCGAACCCTGTCCTACGGTACTGACCGCATCAGACTTCACCTGAAATGACTCAACAACTGAGGACAAGGGCAAAATATAAACCTCGTTACCCACACCCACCGACATGCCATCCATGATGGCCAAAGTCAGGGGTAAGCGCACGGAAACTTTCATGCCATACCCCTCGGCAGAGTCAATCTCAACCGTACCATTGAGGGAGGCAATGTTACGTTTCACCACATCCATGCCGACACCACGGCCTGAAACATCGGTAACGACTTCCGCAGTCGAGAAACCAGGTGCAAAAATGAGCTGCCAAACCTCAGCATCTGACATCTGATCGGACACTTCCAGTCCACGCTCTCGAGCCTTTGATAAAATTTTCTCTCTTGACATTCCTTTTCCGTCGTCTCGAACCTCAATCACTATCGAACCACCTTGATGAGCTGCAGACAAGGTAATGGTGCCTGTTTCTGGCTTGCCGACACGAACTCTTTCCTCTGGCAACTCGATTCCATGGTCACAACTGTTTCTCACCAAGTGAGTCAGTGGATCCGTGATCTTTTCTACAAGTCCTTTATCAAGCTCGGTTGCCTCTCCTTGGGTAACAAAGTCGACTTTCTTGCCCAATTTGCTTGCCAGATCGCGCAGCATCCGAGGGAAACGACTGAAAACGATTGACATGGGAATCATTCGGATGGACATGACGGACTCTTGCAAGTCTCGGGTGTTTCTATCCAAATCTGTCAAGCCCGTTAACAATTGCTGATATAGAGCAGGGTCGAGCGCCCGACTATTCTGCGCAAGCATGGCTTGCGTGATGACCAATTCACCGACGAGGTTGATCAATTGATCAACCTTGCTGATGGCCACCCTGATCGTCGCTGCTTCTGGTTGTGCATTGCTAGGTACCACCGGCTTAACGCTGCCCGGCACAGTTTTTGCCGCCCCAGCGTCCAACCGCGGCCCAGCTACCGGCTGCGCAACGACAGATGGGGTTGGCGATTCTGGGGCTCCTGGCGCTCCGTCGAAAAACCCAAATCCAGGCGAGGTCTGAGTCTCTGCAGGCGCAGCGCTGACAGTGGGAGTCACTGAAGTGGGAACAGGACCTTCGGCCGCTGAAGCTCCTTTTTCCGTGATCAGGACCTGCTCTCTTGAAACATGGAATGCAAACAAATCCAGCAAATCCTCATTTGACGAAGTTGTCTGTGCTTCAAAATACCGACTATTCTCGGCCGCCCCGGCTGGCGAAATAGATTTGATCTCACCCAGCCCTGGAATATCTCTGAAAAGTTCCGCAATAGCATCTGCTTGGCTAGGTTGATCCAAATGACTGATGTGGATTTCAAGCGTCCGTAAACTCACTGGTATAACCTCAGTCAACGGTCTGGCTGTCGGTGCTGGCTTGGCAATCGCCACAACTGGATTTTCCTTCACTTGCACGGGTGGTGGCGTACCGCTTGTCTGTGGGGCAGGCACTGCCGCTGGTACCTCGCCCGCTGCAAGAGAGCGAATTCGGCTCACCAAAGCCGCAGTCGCGGGCCCTTCTCCCACGTTGCCAGACTGGTGACAAGCCAGGAGTCCACGCGAGGCGTCGGCAGACTCCAGCAATACATCGACCATGGCAGATGTTGGATTCAGCTCATGCCGCCGCAGCTTGTCTAGCAAGGACTCCATCTGATGCGTTAACTCAGCGACATCAGAAAAGCCAAAAGTTGCAGCACCACCCTTGACTGAATGCGCGCAGCGGAAAATCCCATTTAACTCTTCATCATCGGCTGTTTCCAGATTCAAACCAAGCAACATCCGCTCCATCAAATCCAGATTTTCACCAGCTTCTTCGAAAAAAATCTGGTAGAACTGACTCAGATCGAAATCCGAACCGGACCCGCCACCCTCGTGATGCAATTCAGCCATAACTATCTCCGTAAATCTACTTTATTAACCACGCACCAAACCACCGCTACTTAATGACTTTTTTGATAACCTCAATCAACCTACTAGGGTCGAAGGGCTTCACCAGCCAACCGGTCGCCCCAGCTGCTCGGCCAGCCTGCTTCATCAAATCGCTGGACTCAGTCGTCAACATCAAAATCGGTATCGTTTTGAATTTGGGATGATCTCGCAGCATGCGAGTCAAACCTAACCCGTCCATACGAGGCATATTTTGGTCCGTCAGCACCAAGTCAAACGATTGGGATTGTGCCTTTTCAAACGCATCAATACCGTCGACCGCTTCGACAACTTGATACCCGGCACCCGTCAACGTGAACGACACCATCTTACGCATCGATGGCGAATCGTCAACAGTGAGTATTACAGGCATGAAAACTCCAAATACATCAGATGCAACAAATATCAAAATCAAAAAAGTTCAATGGATCCAGCCTGCATTTCATCCTGTGTCACAGGATTAGGTCGATCCGGAACTTCCTCAACAAAAGGCACCGCTTCCCCATCTTCGGCCCCCATCGAATCCGAAGCCAATCGGTAGGCACATCCTTGAAGAATTTTCGAGGTGTGCACAATCAGTTGCGAGGCCATGTCTTGAAATTGCAACTCGGTCACTGCGGCATGCAAAGCCGTACGCACACCCTCGAGTTCGTGCATGGCAACAAGAGCTGGGTCCGACAAATTGGCACTCGCCGCTGTGAACCGTTGCATCAAATTTTCCATGGTGTGGGCCAACAGCCCGTCCAACCGATTCAAATCATGAACAACGACCAACAAAGAATCTTGCACTTCAGCCACCAACATGACTGGAAGAGCCACCGTTGGGACTGAAAATGTTGACTGAGCTGACGTTTGCAATTGAATCTCCGCTTAAGGCGCCTTAAAACCTGCAGAATCGAAGTCGTGGACAATCATAGCGCCAATCATGCCAAACGACGATCAAAACCGCCCGACTTTATGCATCCTGCACCTCGAGGACTCTTTGAATGATCATGCGCTGGTTTTGCGCGAGTTCCAAAGATCCGGCGAAGCCGTCACGCTCCAACGTGTTGAGAGCCTGGGTGAATTTGAAAATGCTCTCAAAACTGCTTACTTTGATGTGATTTTGGCGGACTACCGTCTGCCAGGATTTACTGCCCTGGACGCCTGGCAGCTGATGAATCACAACAAAATTCGTCGGCCATTCATCCTGCTGTCTGGGGCCATTGGAGAAAGCGCTGCCGTCAAGGCGATACAGATGGGCATCAGCGATTATTTACCCAAAGACGACTTGTCAAAAATCAGGCACATCACTCAGCGCGCCATCGAAATGCATCGGATCTTGATCGCAAAGGAGACAGCCGACACCGAACTGGCCCATTCTGAACGGCAGCTGGCAAGTTTTGCAGAGCACCTGCAAATGACCATTGAGAATGAACGTGCAGCCATCGCCCGAGAAATTCATGATGACATTGGCGGCTCTTTGGCGGCGATCCGTTTTGACCTTTCTTGGATTGAACGGCACACCGTTGACAAAGCGACGCTCGATCACGTGCAGACAGCAACAGACATGCTTCACCATGCAGTGCAAGCCAGCCAACGCATCATGATGAATTTGCGCCCTGCCATACTCGACCAAGGCTTGGCCGCAGCCATTCAATGGCTCGCTAACAATTTTTCCAAAAGGTCAGGTATTGAAACGTTGGTGCAGGCGCAATTGCCGACCGAGCAGCTTTCCAGAACCATCCAGCTGACCGCCTACAGAACAGCGCAGGAAGCTTTAACCAATGTCAGTAAATATGCACAGTGCTCTTTGGTCAAAATCGAATTGACTGGCGACGATCGATTTGTGACACTGGAAATCACCGACAACGGATGTGGCATGAACGACAGCAACTTGGCGCTCACCACCGGGTTTGGCATCAAAGGGCTCAAGGAACGCGCTAAAACCATCGGAGGCTGGGTGGATGTGAGTTCAAAAGTCGGCTTCGGAACGTCGATCACTTTGTCGATTCCGATTCCTGATGGGCAAGTTACAACAGAGGAGCATTGATCTCATGATTCGCGTCATTTTGTGCGACGACCATGCCATGGTAAGACGGGGCATCAAGGACACATTGTCTGAGGCCGTGGATATCCAGGTTGTTGCTGAAGCAGGATCTTATGCCGAAGTACGCGACGCATTCAGAAATCACCCTTGCGACGTGTTGGTGCTTGACATCAACTTGCCTGGCCGCGGTGGACTGGAAGTATTGGCTAGCCTGCGAGAGGTCGACTCGCCCATCAAAGTCGTGATGGTGTCGATGTTTCCGGAGGACCAGTATGCGATTCGCTGCCTGCGCGCGGGAGCACAAGGTTACTTGAACAAAGCAGGCGATCCGGCTGATCTGATCACGGCTGTGCGCACCGTAGCGCAAGGGCGCAAATACGTCACCGCCAACGTGGCTCAGATGCTGGTGGACAACCTCAACGCACCAGAGAGTCTGGTTCTTCACGCCAGCTTGTCAGAGCGTGAACTTCAGACTTTGCTCAAAATTGCCTCCGGCAAACGCCTGTCTGATATTGCCGAAGAACTCATGCTCAGCCCCAAAACAGTCAGCGTTTACAGAGCCCGGGTACTTGAAAAGCTCAAACTCTCCAACAATTCAGAGATGACGGTCTACGCCATCCGTAACGGCCTGGTTTAAAACTGGGCTACTTGATGCCAAAAACTTCAATGGCCCGCGTCATCAGCGCCATCACGGGCTCATCAAGCATCGGTAAGGTGGCTGCCATACCAACCAAGCCCACCACCAACGTCACCGGAAAGCCAATGGCATAAATATTCATTTGCGGTGCGACCCTTGACACAATGCCCAGTGCCAGGTTGGCAAACATCAACATGCCCACCATCGGCAGTGCAATCCACAACCCACTTGCAAACAGGTCCACCCCCAAGTCGAGAACTTTGATTTGCTTCAAGGCTTCCAAAAAATTCTGATCCACAGGAAAAGTTTGAAAGCTCTTGATCACCGACATCAACACCAGCAAGTGGCCATTCATGGCAATGAACAAAAACAGCGTCATCTGCCCAAAAAAACGCGACACCGCGCTGGCCTGTGTATTCAGTGTGGGGTCAAAAAAAGCTGCAAAACTCAAACCCATCTGAAAACCCACCACTTCCCCAGCCAGTTCCACTGCAGCAAACACCACACGAATGGCAAAGCCTATCGCCAAGCCCACACCCACCTGTTGAATCACGGCACCCAACGCACCGTTATCTGTGATGCTGATGACCGGTTGCAAGCCCAAGGTTGGCTGCGCAGCCAAGGCCACAAAAAAGGCGAGGCCAATACGGGCTCTGACCGGAAATGCGCGGGACGACAGAACCGGCGCTGACGTGAACACCGCCAACGTCCGCAAAAATGGCCAGATCAATGGGGATAGCCACGCCGTCAACTGGGCTTCTGAAAACGTGATCACAGCACGAATCTGTTGCTACACCACGGCCGAAGGAATGGCCTCCAGGGTACGTCGTATGTACTCTACCAACGCAGTCAGCATCCAGGGTCCCGCCAGCGCAAATACTGCCATAGCCGCTATCAATTTAGGAACAAACGCCAGTGTCGCCTCATTGATTTGCGTGACCGCCTGAAACAAGCTGATCAACAGCCCCACAACCAAAATGATCCCCAGTACTGGGGCAGAGACCATCAACATCATCCACAAGGCGTCTTGCCCCATGGTCAACACCATTTGCGAGTTCATAGCGTACGCCTCATGTGACAAAACTGGCTGCCAGCGACCCAATCAACAGGTTCCAACCGTCAGCTAATACAAAGATCATCAATTTGAACGGCAAGGCCACCAGCACCGGTGACAACATCATCATGCCCAGTGACATCAGCACACTGGCAACCACGATGTCGATGACAAGAAACGGAATAAAAATCATGAATCCAATTTGAAAGGCCGACTTGAGTTCGCTGATGACAAAGGCCGGGACCAAAACCCGCATGGGAGCCGCCATCGCATCGGTGCCTACGTCCAACTTGGCCAACTTCACAAACAAAGCCAGATCCGACTGACGCGTCTGCTTTGCCATAAAGGAACGCATAGGCGCCTCGGCTTTGGGCAAAGCCTGCTCAAACGACAACGTATTGTTCGAATACGGCAGGTAGGCATCGCTGTAAACCTTGTCCAGCGTCGGACCCATGACAAACAGTGTGAGAAACAGCGACAGCCCCACCACCACCTGATTGGGCGGCGCCGATTGTGTTCCCAAAGCCTGCCGCAACAAAGACAACACGATCACGATTCGGGTGAATCCCGTCATCATCAGCAACACAGCAGGCAAAAATGACAGAGCGGTAAAAAACAGCAGTGTCTGCACCGGAACCGAATAGCTCGCACCTGTACTCCCAGTCCCCACCAGCAGCGGCAGTTGGGCGTTGCCCTGTGCCCAACTGGTGCCGTGTACTGCCAAGACCCCACCGAGGATCAGTAGTCTGGCGCTCCATTTCACAGCACTCTTTGACACGATCGACATCATAGGGAAGGACCTACACCCTGGAGGCAAGTGAAGTGCCAGGTGCATCCGACATCGCCACCGGCGTACTTACAGGCGCGTTGCTGGTATGCAGGCAAGAAATATTTTGTGCCGTGACACCCAATGTCAGCCAGACGCGCGCCTCTGGCGGCCCCACTTCCACCGTCACTACCCGTTGATGTGGCCCAACGGCAACCGCCGCAACCACTTTGGTGTTCATGGAAGACCCGACCGGGCCAACGCCCATGCGGCGCTGCAACCATTTCAGAGCAACAGGAATCAGTGCCAGCACCAGCACCACCAGCGTCAGTGACACCCAGGCAGCTGACATGGATCAACCGCCCTTACTGACCCGACGCAAGCGCTCAGACGGCGTCACCACGTCAGTCAACCGGATACCAAATTTGTCATTCACCACAACCACCTCACCCTGGGCAATCAAATAACCATTCACTAACACGTCCATCGGCTCACCCGCCAAGGCGTCCAGCTCTACCACCGAGCCCTGACCCAACTGCAAAATATGCTTGATGGGTACTTTGGTTCGCCCCAGCTCTACCGACAACAACACAGGGATATCCAGCACACGGTTGATGTCGTTGAACGGTGCATCCCCCCCCCCACCTCCCGATGAGGATGCAAAGGACCTCGACGCGTCCTCTGATAAAACACCACCGGGCGCGGGTCCATCAGCCGGGGTGTCCGCGCTCTTTTGCTCCATCAGGGCTTCGGCCCAGTCAGCCAGGCCGTCGTCTTCGGCGGGTTTGTCTTCAGTGGGCATGTTTATCACCTTTCCAATTGAGGTCATTGTTCCTCAAGCTCTTTTCAATCTTCAGCGCGTACTTGGCATTATGGGTGCCATATTGGCACTCAAAAATCGGTACGCCATCCACCTTGGCCTGAATCCTGGGCTGGCGATCCAACTCTATAAAGTCACCGGTCTTCATGGCCAAAAGCTGCTCAACCGTCGCGTCTGCGTGGGCCAATTCGGCCACCAGCACCACTTCTGCCGCTTGAATTTCCCGCGTCAACACATTCACCCATCGACGATCCACCTCGATCGAGTCGCCCTGCGTCGATGAGTACAACACATCCCGAATGGGTTCCAGGGTGGCGTAAGGCATGCAAAAGTGAATCGCACCAGTGATCTCACCAATTTCAAGCTGAAACGACGTTGACACCACAATCTCACTGGGTGTTGCAATATTGGCAAACTGGGGTTGCATCTCAGAGCGCTGGTATTCGAGCTCCAACGGGTAGATACCTACCCAGGCTTTTTTGTACTCCTCGGTGATCACATCCACCATACGGTTAATCACCCGCTGCTCAGTCGCCGAGAAATCGCGTCCCTCAATTCGCGTCTGAAACTTGCCAATTCCGCCATACAAGGACTCGATCACCCCAAAAACCAACGCAGGCTCACAAACGATGAGACCGCTACCGCGCAACGGCCGAATCGCCACGATGTTGAAGTTGGTGGGCACTGCCAGTTCGCGCAAGAATGCGCTGTAGCGCTGCACGGTCACTGGCCCCACTGATATTTCAGGGCTTCTGCGAATAAAGTTAAACAAACCCACGCGCAAGTTGCGAGCAAACCGCTCGTTGACAATCTCCATGGTGGGCATGCGCCCACGCACAATGCGCTCTTGGCTAGAGATGTTGTAAGAGCGAACCTCGCCACTTTCCGCTACCTCTTCCGTTAGCTTCTGGCTTTCCCCGGTGACACCCTCTAGCAGGGCATCGACCTCTTCCTGGGATAAAAACGATTCACTCATGGCTATCTGAACAAATCATCACTGAACAATCAAACTGGAAAACAGAACGCCCACCACCGGATAAGCCACCGGCGCTTTCTTGCGCACTTTTTTACCGGGAACGGGCTCAGGCTCAGGCTCTCCACCACCAAATGGCACCGATGCCTCGCGCAAAATATCTTCGATCAACTTTTGCTTGCCTTCAGCAGAAAGCAATTCTTCCGCTGTCCGCTGTGACAGCAGCATCAACACGCCACTGCGGATCGTCGGCATAAACGCTTTGACCGTATCTGACGCCTTGGCATCCTGAACCTCAAGAGTGATACCCACTTGGGCGACTCTCTCACCACCGGCATCCGCCAAATTCACCACCATGTTGTCCATGGGCAGGTACACCGGTGGCGCTTTAGCCGCACCATGCGCTGCGGGTGCATGGGCTGCAGGCTCTGATGCACCTCCGCCTTCTTCTTCGGCAGCCGCGGCCGCCGCGGCACGCTGCTTACTGATGTACAAGAAGGCGCCGCCGCCACCCAAAGCCAACACCAACACAGCGCCAACGATCATGATCAGCTTCTTCTTGCTGTTGCCGGCCGGCTTGGCGGCGGCATCGGCCTCAGCCGCTTCAGGTTTGCTTGCCACGATGTTTCCTTTGGTACGTTATACAAATGTCATTATTCAGCAGAGAGCTCCTCGCGAGTCGTCTCATCAACCGACCAACAACCCGCTATCTGTTGCATTAGCGAGTCTACCTTCACACATACAAGTCCAAAGACTGCCCAACAGCGCGGTTGGCGCTACGAGTCACTGTCGCCGCCAGAGGTTCAACCGACAACAGTTTCGCCTGGCGAATCGTCGACGACTTGGGCTGATCACCCTCACCTTGTCCCCTTTCCCGGCCTGACGTCCCCACCGACATGCCCGTCAGTTGGAGTCCCTCGCTGGACAACATCTCTTTGAGCTGTGCAGAGGCATTCTCAAGCACTTGGCGCACATCCGCTTGATTGCTCCAAAAATCGATTTGCGCCTGATCGCCATCGAGTGAAATCCGAACCTCCACCGGCTCATTCCCAAAACCATCCAGCGTGAGTTCGGCACTCTGAACACCGTGGGTCACCCAATAACTCACTGTTTCGGCCACTTGTGTGTCAGCGACCACCGCAACTGTGGGTGCCACCTCGTAAGTGGGATTGATGCCCAATTTATCCATTAAGCTATTACCAAACGCCCCCTCCAACCCCGATCCGGGCTGTGACGACAAGGGTTTGCCAGATCGCTCCTGTGGCCGCATGAACCCCTGCGCCTCGGTCATCATCGACACCATTTGTGCAGCATCTTGCGCTGCAGTTATCTGGACAGTCGTTGGCATCGCCTTCACATCCCGGCTGTCGTTCAGTGCATTGCCAAATGCCAATGATTGGGACAGGGGCGATCGCTTGTGACTGGCGAGCACGTCAACACCCCTTGCGTCGATGAGCTCAGCTTTCTCATTTGGCGGTTGGGTCACTTCTGCGGCTTGAATGACTGGCGGCGATTGACGTTGTGCCGCCAAGGTAGCTGGTGTTGCGCCTGCTGATGTCGACATGCTGCGCACCTCGGTTCTACTTCTTTGCCCGCCCTCGGAAGAATCGGAACCCTTTGTTGTCAACGGCGTAGTTGATACTCCCTGGGCTGTTTGCAAACCTGACCGCGCCGCCATGGCAAGCGACGCAATTGGGGCTGATGTCGCGACGCTTGCGGCTTGGGGAACGGTCCCGGGTAATCCATCGGGTGATGGGGTTACGGTTGACATACCAGCGAAGTTTGCAAGAACCAGATTCTCCGGCAGCGCATTTAATTCATTACTTGTAGCAATCAACGCTTTTCCCACGTGGGCTAACGACTCATTCCCTTCAAGGCTTTGAGATTCTCCCGCAATCAAGGGATCCGTCATCTTGAGGTCCTCTTCTGGAATCGCATCAGCCATCAAGTTCATCAATGCTGAAAAACCACCGCCTGCAACGCCAGCCGATGCATCGCCCGCTGTCGGCTTCTTGCCACTGCGATGCTCCATGCCGGCCACGGCCTTGGCGCTGTGGTGTGTGCTCTTTGCTTCGATACTCATGATTGACTCTCCATTTCAAGTCGCTGTTGTCGCTGAGTCTGCAAACTGGCAAACTCATCCATCTGTTTCTGTTCGCGGCGCTGCTGGGTTTTCGCGAGCGTCGCCTGCCGCCCCGCCAACACCTGTTTAAAACTTGCCAGCCGGAATTCCGCCCGCAACACCACCTGTTTGGCCGCATCCACCCGCTGCCGGGTGCCAGAAATGACCCCGTCCTGTAATGAAATCGCCTGGTTCAGGCGGGCCATGAATTGGTAATGGTGCTGCAACAACTCTGGCGAGGTGCTGATTTGTGCCCCCTGCATCCAACGTTGCTCGGTCTCTTGCGCATACTGTTGTAATTGCTGCATTTGTCCCTGCGCAAATGCATCCGCCTGCATGGTCTTTTGCAGCTGGGCCCTCGCTTGGTCGCGTTGCGCGGCAGCCAGGTCAATGGCCAAAAGAAGGCTTTTCAGTGCAGCCATGGTGTCGCCTAGACCCTGTTCAGGGACAGTGCAGCACGCATGTCCCGCACACTGCCCTCCATCGGAGCAGCCTCAAACATATCTTGCTGCAAGAACTGCATCATGGGTTCGTGCAGGGCAATCGCCTCGTCAAGCGCCGGGTCAGAGCCGCTCACGTAGGCGCCAATCTGCACCAGATCTCGGGCCTTTTCATAGCGCGAATAGGTAGCCTTGAAGGTTCTGGCCAATTCAAAATGCTCGCGCGACACCACGTTGTGCATCACCCGTGAGGCCGACTGTTCCACATCAATGGCCGGGAAATGCCCTGCCTCTGCCAGGCTACGAGACAGCACAATGTGGCCGTCCAAAATCGCTCGGGCGGCGTCGGCAATTGGGTCTTGCTGGTCGTCCCCTTCTGACAACACCGTGTAAAAAGCCGTGATGGAGCCCACGCCATGCAGGCCATTGCCACTGCGCTCCACCAACTGGGGCAATTTGGCAAAACAAGACGGCGGGTAACCCTTGGTGGCGGGGGGTTCGCCAATTGCCAAGGCGATTTCCCGCTGCGCCATGGCATACCGTGTCAACGAATCCATCAGCAGCAACACGTGTTTGCCCTTATCCCGAAAGCTCTCGGCTACGGC
>JFJP01030365.1_pt1 | contig 13319 bp, 6 predicted proteins | sample 431651 | NCBI WGS metagenome assembly JFJP01 (sample SAMN02602958, study PRJNA72255) | Microbial mat metagenome, whole genome shotgun sequencing project. | biome: fresh water; feature: sink hole; material: water; isolation source: purple microbial (photo- and chemosynthetic) mats found in...
TGAATGCGCGGTTGATGAACACGGTGCCGACTGGCAACGGTCGCCGCGAGTCCTACGCGCATCTGCCCCTGCCGCGCATGACCAACACCTACATGACGCCCGGCGAGCATGATCCGGGGGAAATTATCGCGTCGGTGGAACGGGGGCTGTATGCGGTCAATTTCGGCGGCGGGCAGGTGGATATCACCTCCGGCAAGTTCGTGTTTTCGGCCAGCGAGGCGTATCTGATCGAAAATGGCCGGGTCACTCGCCCAGTGAAGGGCGCGACCCTGATCGGCAACGGCCCGGATGTCCTCACGAAAGTGTCCATGGTCGGCAATGACCTGAAACTCGACGATGGGGTAGGTACTTGCGGCAAGGACGGGCAGAGCGTCCCGGTGGGTGTCGGTCAGCCCACGCTGAAAATCGAAGCGCTGACCGTGGGCGGGACGCAGGCGTAAGGCTGGAAAGCGGTATTTCTTAGGTCATTTCTCATAATGAAGATACCGGTTATCGATCATCATTCCAGAGATTAACCACGAAAAACACGAAAAAACACGAAAATTTCTCTCTTTTTCTGGGTCATTCTGTGGCTAAAATTCTCACGTTTGGCTGGAGTGAGGATCACGGTCGATTTCTGCGAGAGACCCCTGGCTTCAGGTAATGGGCTGATGCCAGAGAGATCTATCGGTTTAACGCCGTGGCCCGGCGACCACTTTTTGCTCATGCAATCGGGAAATTTCGGCATCGCTCAGGCCGAGCAAGTCGGACAAAATCTCATCGGTATGTTCGCCCAAAACGGGTGCTGGATTCGGCGGCTGACGCTCAAAAGCACTGAATTCAAACGGGGAACCTGGCGTCAGATAACTCCCGATCCCCGGTTGTTCCAACAGGCTGAACATCGGGTGCTGCGTGGAAAAATCCGGGTCTTGCTGAATCGCCTGTTTGAAGGTGCGAAATACGGACCAAGTGACATTATTCTCGTCAAACGCCGTGGCGAAATCTTCCACTTTCCGCGCCAGAAACCAAGGCTTCAGCAGCGCCGTAATCTCTTCACGCGCCTTGAAACGATTCCCTTCCTGATTTAAATCCAGACCGAGCCGATTCCCCAAGACATCGAATTCTGCTTTCAACCCGGTCACCTTGCATAAGCCCTCCCATTGCCGCCGGGTCAGACCGACGATCATCACTTTTTGGCCATTTCCGGTAGCAAATTCATTGCCGTAAGCGCCATAGAGATAATTGCCATATTTGGGGCGGTCAAAATCATTGACCATAACTTCCCCAATAATCCCCAGATTGCCCAGCATGGCCAGCGCGACATCTTTCAGGGCAACCTCTACTGACTGCCCTTGTCCAGTCAATCGACGATGCCGTTCCGCTGCCAGGACTGCTAACGCGACCATCTGCCCAGTAATGCAATCCCAAGCTGGTAATACATGACAGACCGGGTCAGTAGCATCTTCCGGCCCGGTTGCGTAGGGAAAACCAACCCCTGGGTTAATCGTGTAATCGACGGCGGGCCCACCTTGCCGATTGCCCAATACCGTGACCATCACCAGATCTTCCCGGTGCTGTTTTAAATGCTCGTAATCCATCCAGCCCCGAACCCGGAGATTGGTCACAAAAATCCCGTTTTCCGGTCCCGGCGCACAGATCAACCGGGTCATCAGTTCCTGACCTTGTGGCGTACTTACGTCCACCGCCACCGAGCGTTTGCCCTTGTTTAAACCCGCCCAGAACAGACTCTTATTATCGTGAGTCACCGGCCAGCGGTAATGATCCAGCCCGCCCCGAATGCGATCAAATCGAATCACATCCGCGCCCAGTTGCGCTAATGTCATACCGGCCAGCGGCGCGGCAACAAATGCGGCTCCTTCCACAATTCGCAGTCCCTGTAAAATCTTGACCATAAAATCGCTACCTTATTCCTTCAACAGGCCAGCCAGTCTGGCCCGTTCCACCATCGTTTGACACATCCTGAGCGAGGCGACATCAATCATCTTGCCTTTAACGCTGATCGCGCCCCGCCCCTCTTTCTGCGCCGCTTCATATTCACTCAAAACGGTCTGCGCCCAGGCCAGTTCTTTAGCCGAAGGAACGAATGTCTGATTCGCGACTTCAACCTGCGTCGGATGAATGCACCACTTGCCATCAAAGCCCATCGCTCGCGCAATTTTACACGCCTGTTGCAAGCCTTCGGCGTTCTTAATCCCGGCAAATGGGCCATCCACCGCCCGCTTGTTATACGCCCGAGCAGCGCTGACAATCGAGTGCATAATATGGTGCCAGCGGTGCCCCGGATAAACAGCATCGTGTTCATCCAGTTCCCCAATCGACTCCATGGGCATCCGTACCGATGCGGCATAATCGCCCGGCCCGTAAACAAAGCCTTCCAGCCGATTGGAACACGCGGCAATTTCCCGGATATTCAACCCACCCTGCGCCGTTTCAATCAGCGCCTCAAGGCCAATCGGACGCTTGATTTTCTTGTAACTCTCGATTTGCGTGAGCAGGGTATCGACCATATAAATATCTTCGGGACGATTGACCTTGGGAATCACAATTAAATCGATAGAGTCGCCAGCCACTTCCACAATCTCAATCAGATCTCGATACGCGAAATGGGTATCCAGTCCATTCATTCTGAATAGGCGCAGCTTGTTGCCAAAATCCAGTTCCTTAAAAGCGCGAACCACATTCCCCCGACTGGCTTCCTTTTCATCGACCGTCACCGCATCTTCCAGGTCAATGCAGACCGCATCTGCCGAAGATCCTGCGGTTTTTTGAATCATGTTCCAGTTGGAACCCGGAACCAGTAATACCGAACGTTCTAATCTCTCAGCCATCGCCATTATCTCCAGAATACCGTCGCCTGCATCGTTATATTGCCATCAGTGTTGATCATATACAGATCATCGCCACCATCCGCTCGTGCTTTCCCGCCGATAGTCGCTTGATCAAATACAAACAGCGGCCGGACGCCGCGATATTCATAACGGGCCGGTTTTTTACCCAGATGATGTTTCTGCGCTGATCCCAGCAACAATAACGATTGCAAGGGGCCATGCACCACCAGGCCAGGATATTTCTCAACCTCTGTGGCGTAGTGAATATCGTAATGAATCCGGTGCGCGTTAAACGTCAGCGCGGAAAAGCGGAACAGCAACGGCGGATCGAAAGCGTAAGGTTCTTGCCAATCCAGTTCCGCCGGAGCCGGATTCGGCGGCGCTGGCGTAAATACCTTGGGCATGGGCAAATAGACGATGTTCTGTTCTTCCTCAACCGCCAATCCCCGCGCCGAGCGGATGGAATGCTTGACGGTGACAAAGACCATCGAACCGGCTTTACCCGACTTTTCAGCGACCTTGACGATTTCCGCGGTCTTGACCACTTCATCGCCGATTTGTAAATCCTGATGAAAGGTCAGTTGCCCGCTGGCCCACATACGCCGTTCCAAGGCAACCGGGGGGAGGAAACCACCGCGTTGAGCATGACCATCAGTGCCAAGACCCGAGCGGGGCGTCATGGGCAGGAAATACAGCCAGTGCCAGATGTCCGGCAACGGTGCGCCGTGCGCCACATTGAGATGCGGATCATCCAGCGCCGCCGCCAACGCCTTGACCGGCGTGGGATAGAGACCATCCCGGTGTTCCTCAGTTTTGCCCACCCAGTCCTGTAAATTGATTTCACTCATGGTTACACCACCCGTTTTCTACGCAATTCGCTGATTTGCTGCGCATCCATCCCCAACAGATTCGTCAGCACTTCGTCGGTATGCTGGCCCAGTTTAGGGCCAAGATGGCGGATTTCTCCCGGCGTTTCCGATAACCGGGGAATCACTGACGGCACAATAATCGTTTCGCCTAAATCCGGTTCGTCAATCGCCACCAGATTACGCCGCGCATGAAATTGGCGGTCGCCGAAAATATCGGCAATGTTATTCAGCGGCCCGGCTGGCGCACCGGTCACGAAACAGCGCTGCAAAATCTCCTCGCGGGTCAGGGAACCGCACCAGTCCCGGACGATTTCATTCACATCATGCCGATGTTCCAGCCGGATTTTCTGCACGCCATACAAACTCGACGAGGCCAGTTCCGGGCGGCCCATGGCGTTGGCCAGTCGGTCAAACAGCTTATCCGTGGCGCAAGCAATGGCGATCCATTTGTTATCCTTGGTCGGGAAATGGCCGTAGGGACAGGCAAAGTCATTATGGGTCGGCCCATGCCGCTCCCGGACCACGCCAAACATGCTGTAAGCCGGGGCCAGTTCATCGGTGCAACGGAATACCGACTCGTACAGCGCGGCGTCCACATACTGCCCCTCGCCGGTCGCTTCACGATGCCGCAGCGCCATCAACACCCCCAGGCAGCCGTATAAACCCGTCAGATAATCGCCCAGCGTCGTTGACCCCGGCGTGACCGGCGTCCCCTTAGGCATCCCGGACAGGTAAGCAATGCCGCCCACCGCATGGGCTACCCGGGCAAATCCCGGTCGATCCTTGTAGGGGCCGGTCTGCCCATAACCGGTCACTCGCAGCATGATCAGGCCGGGATTGATCTCATGCAGCGCCTCCCAGCCGAGGCCCCATTTTTCCAGGGTGCCGGGCCGGAAGTTCTCACAGAGCACATCCGATTGCCGAATCAGATTCTTGAAAATTTCCACGCCTTCCGGACGGTGCAAATCCACCGTCACCGACTTCTTGTTGCGGCCCTCACTCATCCAGGTCAACGTATCGCCGCGCGCAGTGGGCGTACCGAAATAGCGCAGGGGATCGCCCCCCACTGGATGCTCAACTTTCAGCACGTCAGCGCCGAATTCACCCAGGATACCCGCACAATAGGGTCCAGCGATGACCGTCGCTACGTCGATCACCCGGATGCCTGCTAAGGGTAGTTCTACTGTCTTGCTGTCCGTCATGGCTCTATCCTCGCCGCCTTGTTGTTTGAGTTCAGCAGCCACTCACCAAAAATAGCAGCTGGAGCGTATCGTTAAGTGGGGTTTTTCGTCGGCTTCGTTTGAAGTATAGCCAGTGTCAGTCCGAAAATTATTCCTTCATTCCGCCATCGCATGGGTCTAACTCCCATGACCCACGGTTCAGGAACCGGCTGGCTAATGCTAAACTTCTCGGTTAATCAGAAGTGGCGTCTGGAAAAACTCAAAACCCATTGAGGGATCCACTGCTAGTACGACCACGACACTCAAGATGGTTGCCTGATGAACTTTAAGTTGTTCCAGAAATGGATCACAAATTTAACCGTAGCGGGTGTCGGCCTTCAACCCCTGCTGACCTGGCCGTTTCTCCTGCTCGCTGCGGTCATCATCGCCCTGGCACTGGGCGGGGTGAACGATACCCTGCTGATCACCTTGGTGCTGATCGGCGTACTGGGCATTGGCCGCGATATTACGGCGCTCCACCAGGCCAAAGCCGACCGCCAGCAGCTTGAACAACAATATCAGATGCTGTTTCGCGAAATGCTGGATGGTTTCGCCCTGCACGAACTGATTCTCGATGCGCACGGTCAGCCCGCCGATTATCGCTTCCTCGCGGTTAATCCCGCTTTCGAGTACCTGACCGGTCTGCAGGCCGAAACCCTGGTGGGTCGAACCGTGCTGGAGGTGATGCCCGGCACCGAGCAGCACTGGATCGAGACCTATGGGCGGGTCGCATTGACCGGCGAACCGGCGCTGTTCGAGAATGAATCCCAGGAACTGGGGCGATCGTTCAAAGTGACCGCCTTCCGACCCGCCCCCGGCCAGTTTGCTTGCATCTTCACCGACATCACCAAGCGCAAGCAGGCCGAAGCGCAGGCCAGCGCTTCGCAGGATTATTTGCGCTGCGTTCTGGATTCGCTGCCCGCACACATTGGGATTCTGGATCATCAGGGGATGATTCTGGATGTAAACGCGGCCTGGAAGGATTTTGCCGACAACAACGCCCTGGCCGTCGCCCACCATGGCATCGGCCAGAATTATCTGGCGATTTGCGAGGCGGCAACGGAAAGCGAGAAAACCGCCGCCGGTATTCGCGCCGTGATCAACCGGCAAATCGACAGCTTTTCGCTGGAATATCCCTGCCATGCGCCGGATGAGCCGCACTGGTTTCTGTTGCGCGTGACGCCCTTCATGGGATCAGGTTCAGCTTCGGTCATTCTCACCCATACGGACATCACCGAGCGCAAACGGATAGAGGAACAGATGACGCACCTGGCCTACCATGACGCGCTCACCCAGTTGCCGAACCGGGTGTTGCTGACTGACCGCTTGCAGCAGGCTATGGCACAAGTCCAGCGCGACCAACAGCAGTTAGCCGTCTGCTACCTCGACCTGGACGACTTCAAACCGATCAACGACGCACTGGGTCCGGTTGAAGGCGACCGGGTACTGATTGAAGTGGCTCAGCGCTTAAAGACGTGTGTGCGGGCCGGTGATACTGTGGCACGGCTGGGTGGGGATGAATTCGTCCTGCTGCTCGGGGACCTGCCCAATATCGAGGAGTGCGAACGCGCCCTGGATCGGGTGCTCACCACCTTGCAGACCCCGTTTCCCGTCGCCGGCCTGTCGCTGTCGCTCACCGCGAGTCTGGGTGTGACCCTGTATCCCGATGATGCCGCTGATCCCGACACCCTGCTCCGCCATACCGATCAGGCGATGTACGCCGCCAAACAGGCCGGTGGCCACCGCTATCACTGGTTCGACGCTGACCACGACCGCCGCGCCCGCCTCCATCGTGACCTGTTGCAACAGGTCGAGGCCGGATTGGTGGCCGGGGAATTCCGCCTCTATTACCAGCCCAAGGTGGATATGCGCACCGGGGCGGTGATCGGCGCGGAAGCCCTGATCCGCTGGCAACATCCGGACGAGGGTCTGTTACCGCCCGCCCGGTTCATGCCCACGGTGGAAACCAGTGACCTGGCGATGACCCTCGATTACTGGGTGATTCAGGAAGCCTTGCGACAGATGACGGTCTGGGCGGCGATGGGCTTGCCTCTGCGGGTTAGCGTCAATGTGTGCGGACGGCACTTGCAACAACTGGACTTCGTGCCCCGCTTGCGGGCGGTGCTGGCGCGCTACCCGACGATACCCGAGGATGGGCTGGAACTGGAGATTCTGGAAACCGCCGCGCTGGACGACATGGCGGCGATTTCCCGCATGATCCAAGCCTGTCGGCAACTGGGCGTCCGGTTCGCCCTCGATGATTTCGGCACCGGTTACTCTTCGCTGACCTACCTTCAGCATTTACCGGTGCAGGTGCTCAAGATTGACCAGTCCTTTGTGCGCGCTCTGCTGGTGGATGTCGATGCGCACGCGATTGTTGAAGGGGTGATTGGTCTCTCGGCGGCCTTCCGGCGCGAGGTGATTGCCGAGGGCGTGGAAACCGACGCGCACGGCACTCGGTTAATGCAACTGGGCTGTATGCTGGCTCAGGGTTACGCTATTGCCCGGCCGATGCCCCCTGAGCAAATTCCTGACTGGATCGCCGCCTGGACTCCACCCGACGCCTGGGCCAATGCGGCAGGCTCGGAGCGCAGTGATTGAATGCGTTGAACGCTTTAACTCCTCCGCCGCGAGTCGTCACAGTGGCGCTCAATCCGGCGCTCGACCAAACCATCGAAGTCGCCAATCTCCAACCCGGCGCGGTCAATCGGGCATTACGGATGCAGATCGATGTCGGCGGCAAGGCCATCAACGTCGCGTCCTGTCTGGCGGATTTTGGCATACCGGTCGCCGTCGCCGGTCAAATAGGCCGTGATAATGCGGCGCTGTTTGAGGAACTGTTCCAGCGCAAGCACATCGCCAATCACTGCTGTTATCTGGATGGCCTGACCCGGATCAATACCAAGCTGGCGGATACCGTCAGCGGTGAAACGACCGATCTGAATATGCCGGGGCGAGAATTCACGCCCGAAGCCGCGACAGACTTGCTGAACCAAATTCTCGACCGGCTGGACCGGCTGGCGGAACACGCCCACTGGATCGTGCTATCGGGCAGTTTGCCGCCGGGAATGCCGGTAGACGCTTACGCGACCATCACCGCCCGGATGCAAGCGACCGGCGCTTCGGTGTTGCTGGATACCAGTGGCGATCCGCTCAAAGCGGCGCTGGCGACCGGCCCGAACATGATCAAGCCCAATCGGCATGAACTGGCTGAACTGGTGGGTCAGTCGCTTGATAGTCTGCCCGCGCTGGTTGCCGCCGGACGGGAATTGCTACACGACTTTCCTGCTCCCGAATGGGTAGTCGTCTCGCTCGGCAGCGAGGGTGCGCTGTTCCTGACCCGTGAACAGGCGCTGCACGCCCATCCGCTGCCAGTCGCCGTGACCAGCACGGTCGGTGCAGGCGACGCGATGGTGGCCGGTCTGGTCGCCGCGTACCTCGAAGACTTGTCGCTGGTGGAAACCGCGCAATTAGCGACGGCCTTTTCTGCCGCCAAGCTAACCCGTTTGGGACCCCATTTACCGCCCCCTGCTGAAGTCCGCGCCTTGGCCGGACAGGTTGCCGTCACCCCCGTGGCTTGAATAGAAAATTTGGAATTGAGGAACACCAAACAAGACAAAAATCTTGCTGTTACCACATGTCCTACCGGCATTATCACCGATTGCCAAGAATAACGTGGATTCCACAGATTTTTTCCATGTCATCGAATAGTCTGTTTAATCCGTGATTCAGAAGATGAAACAGAGTAGATATCGAATTTCTGGATTTACCACGGGAAAATTTACAGGACCCATCTTTTTGATGCCTTTTTAAATATATACCCCGCAGCAAATTTCCACGATAAATTTTTTGGAAATCGCCAAAAGGAGAAAATAACTTTTGTTTCGATCTATGCCGAATCGCCACAAAATCCACCTGCCTATCACACCGATTACCGATTTAAGACGGCTTTCCGAATTGGTGGTGAGCCAACCTCGGCGTTTATTCAAGATCGTGAAGGGTTCTTATGGATAGGTTCCCAATCGAATGGCCTGATCCGCTATGATGGGTACGAAGTTCGAAAGTATCGACAAAAATCGGGAAATATCTCTAGCAATTATGTCACGCAGTTATTAGAAGATTCCGAAGGTTTAATCTGGATTGGCACTAATACTGGTCTGAACGTTTACCACAAAGAAACCAATTCTTTCGAGTATTTCCAGCATGACCCGAATAATTCCAACAGTTTGGTTGGAGACGAGTTTCCACTGGGCGCGCCAACTCTGATTGAAGGCCGGGATCAACAGATCTGGATCGGCACGTTGTCCGGATTAAGCCGGTTTGACAAGCGAACCCGGACTTTCACAAGTTATAAGAATAAATTGGGCGATCCCGCATCAATTGCATCGAATACTATTTCTTCTTTGGCCATGGACTCTTTGGGTCAGCTTTGGATTGCTTATCGAAATCATGGAATTGATCGATTGAATATAACGACTAACGAAGTAACGCATTTTCGCCATAATGATCAAGACCCGCATTCACTACCCTTCGACGACATCCGCGCCATCAATATTGACCCGAGCGGGATACTCTGGCTGACCAGCGAAGCGCACGGCTTGATACGATTTGATGCCACGCGACAAACATTTACCCGGTTCGGACAAAACCCGGATTCGCCAGTAGCGAAGGTAGCCTTTGCCATTAACTGGAAGTTGCTGAAAGATGGCCGGCTGGTTTTACTGCAGGCCATTGATAATAACGTCGGACTCAATATTTTCGACCCTGCGACGGGCAAGATTGAACACACGCCACAAAATACGGGAACCCCATTCAGTATCAGTAAAGGCGTCATTTCTGCCGCCTTGCAGGATCGGGAGGGTCGGTTGTGGCTCGCGACCAATACCGGTGAGGTTCAGGTTTATGACCCTGAGGCCGTATCGTTGCAACTTCTACAGCACAATCCAAACGATAACGCCAGTCTTGGCAGCAATATCCCACTTTCGATTTTCGAAGACAAAGCGGGACGCATCTGGATAGGCTTGCGCGGAGACGGACTCGATCTTTACGACACGAATACGCACCAATTCTCGCATTTCAAGCATGATGAAAAACAAGCGGAAACTATCCCCCAGAACTATCCAAGCGGTTTTTTTGAAGATGAATTAGGTAATTTTTATATCTCCACGTTCAAGGGCATCGTGCTTTTTGATCGGGCTGATAATAAGGTTATTAAGACCCTCACACCTGACACAAAAATTTATGCGATCAAGCAGGACAGAAGCAATCCAGATAAATTGTGGATGAATGGATGGGAGCAGGGATTCTGTGATTTTAATCGCCAAACCTACGCCTTGCATTGTCGAAAACACGACCGCGAAAATCCTGAATCGCTCGGCGCTAATACTAGTTTACGCTTCATCATCGATAAAGATGATCCCAATATCTTTTGGATTGCTACCTGGGGTGGAGGCCTAAACAAATTCGACCAGCGCACTGAGAAATTCACTCGTTATGTGTACGACCGATTAAAACCAGACAGCCTCAGTTCCAACACGGTCTATGATGTATTCGAAGATAGTCAGGGTAGATTTTGGGTGGCCACGCTCAATGGGTTCAATCGTTTTGACAAATATACGGGAACTTTCAAGCGCTTTATGGCCGAAGATGGCTTTCCGGCCGAGATCATTTACAACATTCAGCAGGATGACGAGGGTCTGTTATGGCTGGCCAGTGACGCTGGCCTGATCCGCTTCGATCCCGATAAAGAAACCATCATCAAGACCTATACCATCGAGGATGGGGCGCATAGTACTGAGTTCTTCGCCAGTGCCGGTGCCAAGACTCGCGATGGGCGGCTATGGTTTGGTGGTTTCAATGGACTCAATATTATCGATCCGAAGACCCTACCGCCACTGAAAAAGACCAGAATTCCGATTTACCTGACCTCGATCCGGCAAGGACGCAAAAATATGGATTTCGGGGTGGCCTACGAAAAATTGAAGGAATTTAACCTCAATTGGAAACGAAGTTTTTTCCAGTTTGATTTTGTCGGGCTAGCCTATACAAACCCGACGCAAAATCAATTTGCTTACCGACTCCTTGGCTTGGAGACCGAATGGCAATACACCGCAAACAAGCGTTCTGGTCGGTACAGCCGGATACCACCTGGCGAGTATGAACTGCAGATCAAGGCGGCAAATAACGATGGTATCTGGGATGATGAAATCTTCAGCCTCAAAGTTTCCGTGACTCCACCCTATTGGGAAACCCCCACCTTCATCAGCCTGATGGCCCTATTGGGGATGGGGCTGGCGTACCTCATTTACCGGTGGCGCATCGCATCATTGAATGCAATAACCAGAACAATTTCTGAGCAAAAGAAGTTCCTGGAAATAAAAGTTGGAGAGCGGACCCAAGAATTACAGGAGCAAACCAAAAAAGCTGAATCGGCAACGCTGGCGAAAAGTGAATTCTTGGCCAATATGAGCCATGAAATCCGCACCCCGATGAACGCCATCATTGGCCTCAGCTATCTAGCGCTGAAGACGCCACTTAATCGGCGGCAATTTGATTATCTGAGGAAGATCAGGGATTCAGCCACATCTTTGCTCGGCATTATCAATGATATTCTCGATTTCTCCAAGATCGAGGCCAATAAAATGGAACTTGAACGTATCGATTTTAATCTGGAGTCAGTACTCGAAAACATATCCAACGTTGCCAGCTTAAAGGCCGCCGATAAAGGCATCGAATTACTGTTCTCACTACCATTAAAAGCAGATTTTTTATTGATCGGTGATCCACTGCGTCTTGGACAAATCCTGCTGAATCTGGTCAGTAACGCAATTAAATTCACTGAGGTTGGCGAGGTGGTCGTGTCAGTAGAGCTGCTGGATTGCCAAGAGGATACCAGCACCCTGCGATTCTCGGTGCGCGACACGGGCATCGGCATGACTGATGAACAAATATCGCGACTGTTCCAGTCTTTTTTGCAAGCGGATATGTCGACGACTCGGCGGTTTGGCGGCACCGGACTGGGACTCGCGATCAGTTATCGACTGGCGGAAATGATGGGCGGCTCCATATCGGTGGAAAGCTGCCCTGCTGTAGGCAGCACCTTCACCTTTCAGGCTCGCTTTGCGTGTCATAAGGCCACTACGGAGAATGTGAACGTCACTCCGATTGATCTGGGTGATCTCAGGGTGATGGTCGTGGACGATAATGCGACCTCACGCGATATATTGATCGGAGTACTGTCGGGTTGGTCGGTCCATGCCGTGGCCTTCGCGAGTGGTCACGAAGCTATCAAGGCGCTTGAAGAGGCATCTATAGCGAAAACCCCATTTAATCTGGTGCTAATGGACTGGCAGATGCCAGGGATGGACGGCCTTGAGGCGACTCAACTCATCAAGGCTAATCCCCTGATTACCCTGGCTCCGACTATTTTTATGGTCACGGGTTTTAGTTGCGAGGAAGTGATTTCTCGGGCGGAGCAACTGGGAATAAAAGCCATTCTGCAGAAGCCGGTGTCCAATTCCGTATTGTTCGACACCATCGTATCGGTGTTTCGTGGTCACTCGCCGTTGTCAGTGCGTCAATTCGTAGAAGGGGCCTCTTCAACGGAACTGACCGTTCATGCAGCAGGATCACGCATCTTACTGGTTGAGGATAATGAAATTAATCAACAAGTTGCCAAAGAACTACTGGTGGGTTTCGGGTTGGTGGTGGAAGTGGTGAATAATGGCTTGGCAGCAGTTGAAACGGTAACCCACCGGCCTGAGGATTTCGACGCCGTGTTGATGGATATTCAGATGCAGGAAATGGACGGACTGGAAGCGACTCGGCGAATCCGGGCGGCCTTGGGGAGGGATCGACCGCCGATTATCGCCTTAACCGCCCATGCCATGGCATCGGATCGGGTGAAGAGCCTGGAGGCGGGTATGAACGACCATATCACCAAGCCCTTCAACCCTCACCAACTGGTCGTCACTCTCAATCGCTGGCTCAGTCCCAAAGAAGGTATCGCCATGCCGGCGGTGGTCGCAGTCCCGGCGGTACCGACTGGCGACCATCTACCCGATGCCTTGCCGCCCTTTGACATTACGGCGGCGCTGCTCCGGGTTAATGGCAATCACGAACTGTTGCGCGAATTGATTATTAAATTCGGCGAGAACTACGCAGATACAGTCTCTAAACTAAGGGAAATGGCCGATTCGGGAGCGACCATCAACGTCGGCCAACTCGCCCATACCCTCAAGGGATTGGCGGGAAACCTGGAAGCAAAGGATTTGTTCGCGGCCAGCAATAACCTGGAGCAGGCCTGCCGCCAGGGGGATGTCAGCGAGATTGCGGAATTGATCCGTCAGGTCGAGGTTCAGATGATCCCGGCGCTGGCTACGGCCAAGGCATTAGCCGCTGTT
>JFJP01039506.1_pt1 | contig 13318 bp, 9 predicted proteins | sample 431651 | NCBI WGS metagenome assembly JFJP01 (sample SAMN02602958, study PRJNA72255) | Microbial mat metagenome, whole genome shotgun sequencing project. | biome: fresh water; feature: sink hole; material: water; isolation source: purple microbial (photo- and chemosynthetic) mats found in...
AATATTTTATGTTTAAAACAAATCAGTATTTTGATGGAAAAGTAGTTTCAGTCGGATTGGATTCGGCTGAAGGAACAGCCACAGTAGGAGTGATGGCAGCTGGTGAATATGAATTTGGAACTGGTACAATCGAAGTAATGACAGTAATATCAGGTCAACTCACAATTCAACAACCCGAAGAAACAGAATGGAAAACCTATAAGAAATTCGAAAGTTTCGTGGTTGCAAAAGATGTGAAGTTCAAAGTAAAATGTGCAGAAGATACACCTTATCTTTGTCTTTATAAATAAGAAAAAAATTAATAGTACAATTAATTGGCGCAAAGGTTGAATAAATATTCTAATCTTTGCGCTTATTTTATTGTGAAAATGAAACTTAAAAAATATTGTTGAAAGAGATATAAAAGAGCTTTGTCACGATAATTCTGCTTTTTGAATTACTTAAGTGGAATCATTTTTGCAATTTGAAAAATCAAAACAAATAAAATGAGCTAGTTATCCAACAGAATTTACCCATCAGTAATAAAAGCCAAGTTGCTCAGTATTCAATTTAACTTTGTAATAATTGTGGGTTACTCCTCCCAAAATACCAGTTCCGTTAACAATATTACTATAAATCTGTACCGGCTCCGAGAAATATTGCAGGTCGGTGTTATTGTATTTTACAGTTTTAAGGTAATTGAAAAAGTCATCACTTATTGCTTGTAAATCAAATATTATTTCAGATTTGACCGGTATTTTGGGCAAATTCGGGGATGGATATTTAATTTTATCTGGAGTAGCCTTGAAATAAATCAATTCTGAATAGATTTTTAGTCCATAACTTTTACCATCAAATAGTTTATCCGAAATGATATTGAAATTTCTGTTTGAATTTGCATCAAAAATCTCAGCTCCATCAATTCGCTCGATGGCAGGGTCGTTTGGATAAAGAATTAACTTTTTTTCAACTCGTTTATTGTCAACAAAAGTGTGTCGTAAAATGGCTGAAATGCGGTAAAAATTTATTGTGTTGGGTGCGTCATCAAAGTGGACAGTAAAATTCTGAATACTGTTTATCGCAAGTCCTAATGTGTCAGTATGTTTTGTCCCATTACTCAGTATTGTATCGTGAATTGAAAATGAACTGCTTGGATATTCAAAAAGGCTGTCAATTTCCTTAATAATAACTTTATTTAGAATTATTGTTTCAGAAGTTATTAATTTACCCTTTGCCGGATCTTTTATTAGTAGTGTTATTTTATCACCCGATACTGTACGGTATGTACTTATATAATTGCTGCCTTTTAACTTCAGGTTTTCCTTAAAATTATTATTTACATTCATCTGAATCGTAAGTCCTTGTACAATACTATAATTACTGTCAGGCTTCAAGAAAAATCTGCTGTTTGTAATATTTGCTTTTACCAAAGAGTCAGGTGATAAAAGGCAATTTACAACAATTATCCCCGACTGCTGATCTTCAGAGAATTTCATTTCATTTACACAACCGTAATTAATTGTAATACTGATGACAAAAATGAGATATAGGATCAAAGTTTTTTTCATGCTTCAGAATTTGTAAATATAACTTAATGAAGGTATTATCGTAAAAATTGTAATCTTATTAAATGTTTTTTCGGTGATTACTTTCCCGGTTTTAGGATCATTGTATCTATAAGTTTTAACGAACAGATAAAATGGATTCATAGTGTTTGTGAAGTTGTAAATGCTTATATTCCATGTTCTTTTTCCGTATTTGAGTTTTTTATGAAAATTTGCACCTACATCTGTTCTAAAATAATCGGGTAATTGATAATTATTTCGTTGTGAAAAATAGGGTAATTTCCCATCAAATTCAGAAAATCCCTTGTAATTTTGCATTGCTAATGTTACATAACTTCCTGTACTATATTTCAACGTACCCGATAAATCAAACTTTTCGCTGAATTTGTGGGAAACGACTAAACTAACATCATGCCGACGATCGTATTTAGCTGGAAATGGATTGCCGTTGTTCAGTTCTTGTCCGCTACGGTTAAAAATACGTTCAGTTTTTGACCATGTGTAACCTAACCACCCTGTAGTTTTTCCAGTGCTTTTTTGAATAAGGAGCTCTAACCCCGAAGCAATTCCATCACCACTCACAATTTTATTCTCCCAACCTGACGAAGATTCAAAAAAACTGGCTCCATCCACATATTCAATCAGATTTTTCATGGTTTTGTAATATCCTTCTACCGACAAATCAAAGGTTTTTCTGAAATTGTAAAATACACCTGCTGAATATTGAACCGATTCCATAGGTTTAACTTTTTCGGTTACCGGTACCCATAAATCATTTGGGAGACTAAAATTATTGTAGGCTAATAAATGAATAAACTGTTGCATTGTGGCAAATCCAGCTTTAAATGATATGTTATCAGTAATCAATGCGCGAAAGCTCAATCGGGGTTGTAACGAATGGTAAAATTTATTCTGCACATTGAAAGTCGCAAAGTGTAAACCAAGGTTTGCTTTCAAAAAAGCTGATATATTCCAGTTATCTTCGGCATAAACTGCAAAATCGAGGGCTTTGATGCTATTAAAACCGAAAGTTGTGTCTTTTTGAATATCCAAACTTTTAGTTTCGGAATTTATATTGTTAGCAGTTATGCCCGGTTTAAAGATATGATAAGTAATTGAGGACCCAAATTTAACATCATGATTGGGAGATGGACTGTAATCAAAATCTGTTTTCAATCCATAATCTGTAATTCCTGATAAGTAATTGAGCAGGTATTTTTTTTCGGACAACTGAAAAGGTTCAGAAATTTCAGTTTTGAATTCATTTCCCATTGTTGTGTTGAATTGAAAATTGGTGTAAGTAGCAGATGTGTTTAAAAACAGCTTATCAGTCAATATCCTGTTCCAACGAATTAATGCGACTTTATTACCCCACTTCCAGTCTAAATTCAATTTATTGCTCTCAGTTATATTGTTATTGTTGTATTTCCAACTATCGGTTATCTCCGAATTAATAACATCCTGTCCGTTATAGAAGCTAAAATATAGTCTGTTTTTTTCATTTATTTTATGCATTATTTTCAGGTTAAGATCATAAAAATAATAGCCTGCATCAACCTTAAAGCCTTCTTCAAATTTAATAAAATTCAATGCCGGTTTAGTTAGTAAGTCGAAATAACTACGCCGGGCTGAAAGGCTGAAAGTTGTTTTGTCATTCAATATGGGTCCTTCGATATTTATTTTTGAAGAGATTAGACCTATGGATAAATTACCACTTATTTTTCTGTTGTTACCATCATTTAATCTTACATCAACCACTGATGATAGACGTCCACCAAAACGTGCCGGAAAACCACCCTTATATAACGTAACGTTTTTAACCGCATCTGTATTGAATACCGAAAAAAATCCTGCAATATGACTCACATTATAAACAGGTACACCATCTAATAGAAATAAATTTTCATCCGGACCACCACCACGTACATAAAATCCGCTAGAGCCTTCAGTACCGGACTGAACTCCTGGCATTAATTGCAACGATTTGATTACATCTGACTCACCAAATAGCGTTGGAATCGTTTTTATTACAGATACGGGAACGTTAACTACACTCATTTGAGATCCAATAGTTCCGAATTCTCTTTCTGTGGCAGTTACTGTAACTTCTTGTAATTCTATGTAATCTGAAAGAGAAATGTTTAATATTGTATCTTTATCTAGCAAAAACTCATGTTTCTGAGTTGCATATCCAGTGTATGTAAATAGTATATTTACTTTTCCTTGTGTTAGTGTAATTGAATAAAAACCATAATTATTGGTTGAAGTACCATTATTTGAAATTTTATCAAAAACGGATGCTCCAATAAGTGTTTCGCCTGTTTTTAGCGATGTCAGAGTTCCGCTAATTGTGAAATTGCGGGCAAAAACTGTACATTGTTGTATCACAAGTAAAAAAAAGATGAACAGGAATTTCAATATTTTCATGTTGTAAAAATAATCAAAAAACAGACAAAAAAAAAGGCAGAATTTTTCTTCATGAAAATTATGCCTTTTTTAATACATCTATAATTTATAAACTTTCGCCGAAATCAGCTTTGAATTTTGCAACTAATTTTTGTGGCCAGTCACTTGTAGGTTCAAGTCCGCCCATAAAGAAACGAAGTACAGGCGGCTCGTATACAAATCTTAATCCGCCGATTAACTGGCGATTATCGTACAACCAATTCAAACGGTCTTCAACATATTTGATTTGTGACAATGTGAAAACCCGACGCGGAACAGCTAAACGAAGTAATTCCATATCGGCATAAGTTTCATTGCCATCTTCATCACGCTGGTTCGAGATTGATCCACGTTCCATACCACGAACACCTGAAATAAGGAATAATGCAGCAGCCAAAGCTCCTGCCGGATATTCGGTTTGAGGAATATGTGCACAAAACTGCATTGCATCTACGTGTGCACCTAAAACACCGGCTGGTTTGATTACAGGTATACTTTTTTGATCCAATGAATCGACTAAGTATTTAATAAAGTTAGGACTTTGACAAATCATTGTTTCGTCCTGAGTTTCATAAAGTCCTACAGCCATAGCTTCAATTTCACGAATAGAAATACCACCGTAAGTTGTAAAACCTTCGTAAAGTGGAACCAATGCTTCAAGTTCTTTATAAATTTCTAATTTATCTGAACACATACCTCCACCTCGAGAAGAAGATATCTTGCGCGCAGAGAAATAGCAAAGATCAGCCAATGCAGTCATTGTTCTCATAATTTCGCCCATATTTGAGTTTTTAAACTCTTCTTCGCGTTTAAGAACCAGGTATGCATTTTCACCCAATAAACTACAATCGAGAACGATTCGGATGCCGAATTTATCAGCCACTGCTCTCACATCGCGTAAGTTTTGAACTGAGAATGGTTGACCTCCGATTAAGTTGGTGGATGCTTCCATACGAATAAAAGGAACATTGGCAGGACCATGATTGACAATGGTTTCTTCTAACAATTCAATATTCATATTCCCTTTAAAAGGATGGTCAGAATTTATCACATATGCTTCCGGATATAGAAGTTCAGCAATTTTACCTCCATTGTGAGTAATGTGAGCCATTGCAGTAGTGAAATGATAGTTCATAGGAACCAGGCTTCCTTTTTTTACATAAGCTATGGAAATAATACTCTCGGCCGCACGACCCTGATGAACTGGTAATAAGTATTTTTTTCCAAGTACATCTTGAACCGCTTTTTCTAAGCGATAAAAACTTTGAGATCCTGCATAAGCGTCATCAGCTTGCATCATAGCAGCTAATTGATTGTCGCTCATGGCGTTGGTTCCCGAGTCTGTCAACATGTCGAGAAAAACATCTTTGGTACTTAATCTGAAAGTGTTAAAACCGCCTTCGTAAAGTGCTTCGAGACGACGTTCGATGGGTACGAGGTTGAGTTTTTGTACGATTCGTACTTTGTGTAGCTCTAGTGGAATGTTTTCACCACTGTAAAATTTGATTTCTTGCATAAGTATTGAATATAGTTTTTATGTTTAATAATCAAAAAAACAGAGTGCCTGAATTTTGCAAGCACTCTGAATTAATAAATATCTTAAATTATTATCAAATCAAAGTTTTTCAATGGCAAAGATAATAAATTTTTATAGAATGAATGAAATAATAACCAATCAGAAAGTCTTATTGGTTTAATTTTATGTTAAAAATTTGTAAATTGAAAATGAATTTAATGTTGAATCAATGATTTTTTAAAACGATTGCATCATATACAATCTATTATAATACCCATTAAGTGCCACCAATTCATCATGATTTCCTCTTTCAACAATTCGACCTTCATGAAGCACGCAAATTTCGTCAGCACGTTTTATTGTCGAAAGTCGATGAGCAACAACCAATGTTGTGCGATTTTGCATCAGGTTTTCTAATGCCTCTTGTACAAGTTTTTCTGATTCAGTATCGAGTGCGGAAGTGGCTTCGTCGAGTATTAAAATGGGAGGGTTTTTCAGAATTGCACGAGCAATGCTGATACGTTGCCGTTGTCCTCCTGAGAGTTTGTTACCCCGGTCACCTATATTTGTTTCATAGCCATTTTCTGTTGCCACAATAAAATCGTGGGCATTGGCAATTTTTGCTGCTTCAATTACTTGATCCTTAGTCGCATTTTCTACACCAAAAATTATATTATTGTAAAAAGTGTCGTTAAAAAGAATGGCTTCTTGATTTACATTTCCCATAAGTGAACGTAAATCATGTGTATTGTAGTTCTTAATTTCAATGCCATCTAATAAAATTTCACCTGCATTAGGGTCGTAGTAACGTGGCAGCAGATCAACAAGTGTGGATTTACCAGAACCAGATTGACCTACAAGTGCAACGGTTTTTCCTTTTGGAATTGTAAGATTTATATTTAGCAACACCCAATCCTGATCGTATTTGAAACTCAGGTTGCGGTATTCAATTTTTTCTGTAAAAGGGTGTAGCGGTTCAGGTTTTTCAGGATTTTTAATTGTATTTTCAGTTTGTAATATTTTATCGACTCTATCCAACGAAGCCATCCCTTTTTGTATGCTGTATGTTGCTCTTGAGAGATCTTTAGCAGGCCCGATAATGCTATAAAAAATAACCAGGTAAAAAATAAATTGCTCAGCTGAAATATCACTGTCATTTTTTAAAATAAGCGAACCTCCATACCACAACAATATAGAAATTACAACTGTACCTAAAAATTCGCTTACAGGATGTGCTAAATTATAACGGCGATTTATGCGATTGTACGTGTTGCGGATTTTCTCATTCAAATTGCTGAACCGTACCTGGAGTTTTTGTTCGGCATTAAATGCTTTAACTACGCGAAGCCCACTCAGGGTTTCCTCAATTTGCGAAAGTAATTCTCCTGTTTGTTCTTGCCCGATTGTGGAACGACGTTTTAGAGATTTTCCGATTTTTCCAATCAAGGTACCACTAAAAGGGAGTAATATCAAAACAAAAATGGTTAGCTTCCAACTCATCAAAAACATTACTGTGAGGTATCCAATTATTAAAATCGGATTTTTGAAAACCATTTCCAGTGAACTCATTATAGATGCTTCAACTTCCGAAACATCAGATGTCATACGCGACATGATATCACCTTTTCGTTCTTCGGTAAAAAATCCAATAGGTAAATTTATAATTTTTTTATACAATTGATTACGCAAATCGCGTAAAACACCGGTACGAATAGGAATTAAATAATAAGACCCCATATAAGCCGATCCCACTTTAAGTGCTGTCATAACAACCAGAAAAATCCCCATGTATACCAACGCCTTATTGGGTCCTGCCGATTCCAAAGTATAGTTAATAGCATAGTAAAAATTATTCTTTATTGCAGCAATTATTTGTTCGGCAGTATCGGTAAAAGTCCATGAAATGTATTGCCCATTCACTTTTTGAATGCCAAAAAGCATTTTAAGAATTGGCATTATTGCTGAATAGGAAACCACACCGAAAACCATTGTTATCAGGTTAAACAGCAAACTCAAAAAAACAAATTTTTTATAAGGCGGAACAAACCGCTTTAGTAAAATGATGAATTTGAACATTATTTTTCGAACAATGAGAACTTTAAATACCGGTATAATTTCTTGGTGTAATCCGTCTTAATTCTTCTTTTACAGTGTCTTCAATATCTAAGGTTTCAATAAACTCCTTAATCGATTGTTCGGTAATTCCTTCATTATTCCGTGTTAAAGCTTTTAATGCTTCGTAAGGTTGCGGGTACGATTCACGACGCAAAATGGTTTGAATGCCCTCTGCAACAACCGCCCATGTATTATCCAAATCCCTGTAAATTGCTGGTTCATTTAGTAAAAGTTTATTCAACCCTTTTAAAATGCTTTGTGTGGCTATAAGTGTATGAGCAAACGGAACGCCGATATTACGTAAAACCGTGCTATCGGTCAGGTCGCGTTGTAACCTCGATACCGGAAGTTTTGCCGACAGAAATTCGAAAATTGCATTTGCAATTGCCAGATTGCCTTCTGCATTTTCAAAATCAATCGGATTTACTTTGTGTGGCATAGCTGAAGAACCAACTTCGCCTGCTTTTATTTTTTGTTTAAAATATTCCATCGAAACATAGGTCCATATATCACGGCAAAAATCAATGAGAATTGTATTGATCCTTTTTAAAGCATCTAATTGTGCAGCCAGGTTATCATAATTTGAAATTTGAGTCGTCCATTGTTCCCGATTCATACCCAGTTTTTCGGATACAAATTTATTCCCGAATGCTTTCCAGTCGATGGTTGGATAGGCTACCACGTGAGCATTGTAATTGCCGGTTGCTCCACCAAATTTTGCAGAAACTGGAGTTTTGTGTAAAATATCAAGCTGCTGATCTATCCGGCTGATAAACACCTTTAATTCTTTTCCCAGACGGGTTGGCGATGCCGGTTGACCGTGGGTTTTTGCAAGCATCGATACATCTCTCCACTCTTCAGCCAAATGGTTTAACAGATTTAATACGGTGTCAATCTCAGGATAATATACTTTGTCCAAAGCATCTTTTACAGATAAGGGAACTGAAGTGTTATTGATATCTTGTGAGGTTAATCCAAAGTGAATAAATTCTTTATAGGCATCTAATCCAAGTGAATCAAATTTATCTTTTATAAAATATTCAACTGCTTTAACATCGTGATTGGTAACTTTCTCAATATCTTTAATTTTTTCAGCATCATTCAAACCAAATTCAGTGTAAATAGTTTTTAATTTTGAGAATGCCTCTGAAGGAAATGATTCTAATTGTTTTAACGGGATTTCGCACAAAGAAATAAAATACTCAATTTCCACCTGTACCCGATAACGAATCAAAGCAAATTCGGAAAAATAATTTGCGTACAATTCAGATTTTGACCGGTATCGACCGTCAACAGGCGAAATAGCCGAAAGCAAAGATAAATCCATAAACCAATAATATATGATTAAAAAATAATTATTTAAAATAATAAGCCAGGCAGTCTTTAAACGATTTACTAATATTGAGAATTTTAATGTTGTTTAAAAACAGTTTTCAAGTGCAAAGTTAATCAATTTAGCCGGAATTAAAAAGAATATGACTAGTCCTTGTTTGGCTGAAACTTTTTCTTTACTTTTGTTATGAAAAACATAAAAGAACACTCGAAATCTATTTTAAAATGAGATATATAAGAATACATAAAGAAGGTCGGTTGATACTTGGTTCGTTATTACTGATTTTACTTTTGTTGAATCTTTTTATTTACGTTAAATTTCAACTGATAGTGCTGGTTATCAATGTTGTAATTTCCGCATTACTCCTTTTCTTTTTTGCTTATTTTTTTCGAAACCCAATTCGAAGAGTAGTTATAGATGACCCGAGTCTGGTTGTTGCACCAGCCGATGGAACGATAGTAGTTGTTGAACCAGTAGAAGAAAACGAATATTTTGGAGATAAACGGATTCAAGTTTCAATTTTTATGTCAGTTTTTAATGTTCATGCCAATTGGGTTCCTGTAAAAGGTAAAGTTATAAAATCAGTTCATCACAATGGCAGACACATGGCTGCTTTTTTGCCCAAATCGAGTACTGAAAACGAACGGTCAACGGTTGTAATAGAGACTCAATTTAAGACACAAATTTTAGTCAGACAAATAGCGGGTGCATTAGCCCGACGGATTGTAACTTATGCTCATGCCGGTAAGGAATGTCATATTAATGAGCATCTGGGTTTTATAAAATTCGGATCACGTGTGGATTTATTTTTCCCACTTGATACAGAGATTTTTGTACAAGTTGGTGAATCAACCATCGGAAACGAAACAGTGTTAGCGCGCCTCAATGAATAAATCTATTTCCATTGAAGAGGCACAGCAGAAAGTTGATGATTGGATTAAAACTTTTGGTGTGCGATATTTCAGCGAACTGACCAATATGGCGATACTGACAGAAGAAGTAGGGGAGTTAGCTCGTGTAATTGCAAGAAAGTACGGAGATCAATCGTTCAAGACTTCAGAAACTGAATTAAATATGGCCGACGAAATGGCCGATGTTCTTTGGGTTTTAATTTGTTTGGCTAATCAAACCGGTGTTAATCTAAGCGATGCATTCGAAAAAAACATGCAAAAGAAAACTGACCGGGACAGATTCAGACATTTAAATAATGAAAAACTGATTACCTGATTTTTATATTTCCCAAAAACGTCAACCGAAACACTTTATTTGAAGAAAAACAAAAACAATAAACAAACTAATGAGCAAATTTGACGATCTATTTAAACAATACAACTGTGATATAAATGATGATGCAGTAAAAAACGACATCGAGCGAATTCTTTTGAATAATTATCAGGAAAACAACAATATTGAAGTTTATAAACAATGTTTGAATCAGATTGATTTGACATCGTTGAACGGAACTGATACCGATGCCGAAATTATTTCAATGGTCAATAAAGTAAATGATTTTAAAAGTGTTTTTCCACATTTGCCCAATGTTGGTGCTATTTGTGTTTATCCGGCATTAGTTCCGGTGGTAAAAGAGCATTTAACTGAGTCTATCGGGATTGCTGCTGTTTCAGCAGGTTTTCCAGCTTCACAAACATTTATTGAAATAAAAGTTGCCGAAACTGCCCTGGCAGTCATGGAAGGAGCGACCGAAATTGATGTTGTAATATCTATCGGAAAATTTCTTGAAGGCAAATACGAAGAAGTTTACGAAGAACTTTCTGAAATAAAAGCCGCCTGTAGGAATGCACATTTAAAGGTGATATTAGAAACCGGTGCTCTGAAAACGGGTTCAAATATTAAAAAAGCATCAATTTTGGCTATGAGTGCAGGTGCAGATTTTATTAAAACCTCAACAGGAAAAATTCCCGTAGCTGCTACATTGGAAGCAACTTATGTAATGTGTAATGCAATTAAAGAATGGAATGAAAAAACCGGAATTAAAGTGGCATATAAACCAGCAGGTGGAATTGTGACAACTGATGACGCCGTAAAACATTATACCCTGGTGAAGGAAATTTTAGGCAACGATTGGTTAAATAACTATATGTTCCGATTTGGTGCAAGCCGGTTGGCCAATAATCTGCTTACTTCGATTGAAGGTAAGGAGATAAAGTATTTCTAAAATATGCTTATATTATAACAAAAAAAACAGCTTCATTTCTGATGCTGTTTTTTGTTTTTTATACTCAATTGTTTTGATAAATTTTTATTTCTATTTGTGAAAATGAGATAATTTAATACACTTCAGATACACCTTTGTGTGGGTTGGTGACTTTCAATTTTCTCTTGTAGCAGCAAACTCAGCACACTTTATAAGTGCTTCTTTTACTTCGCTATTTTCAAAACTTTCAAGCTCAGCTATAGCTTTATTTTTGAACTCATTCATACGTTTCACAGCAGCATCAACACCTCCATATTCATGTGCAAAACGCATGATGTAGTTTATATTATCGTTTGTAAAATCTTTTGTATCAATTATCATCATTACTTTTTCTTTTTCACCTTGTGAACTATTTTGTAATGCATATATAAGAGGTAGTGTTATTTTACCATCCTGTAAATCATTTCCCGTTGGTTTCCCAATTTCAATGTCCTGGTAATAATCGAAAATATCGTCTCTAATCTGAAAACAAATGCCCATTAATTCTCCATATTTACGAAGATGTGTCAAACTTTTCTGATCAGCATTTACTGATAAACCCCCAACTTCGGAACAGGTTGCAAAAAGTAACGCTGTTTTCTTTTGGATAATTTTAAAGTAATCGCTTTCGTTTATTTTTGATTGTTGAGAGCTCGAGAGTTGAATCAATTCGCCATCCGAAAGCTCCATTCCTATTTGCGAAATTGAATACAGGATTTTTAAATTTCCGGTGCGTGTGGCGCTAATCAAAGCACTTGACAACAAGTAATCACCTGTCAAAACAGCAATTTTATTTGTCCAACGCGCATTTATCGACGATCGACCTCGACGCTCGAAGGTGTCATCAACTACATCATCATGAATCAAGCTGGCATTATGGAGTAATTCGAGCGACAGAGCACCATAGTAAGTTGCAGAAGTAATTTCACCACACAATTTAGCCGATAGGAGAGCTAACAATGGGCGTAATTGTTTACCTGCGCCTTCACGAATATATTTAATAATATTCAAAAGCAAGGGATTGTTTGTCTCTAAAGAATCTGCAAATATTTTTTTGAAAATATGCAGTTCTTCATTTATCGGATATCTTATTTCGTCAATTAAACTCATAAAGTTAAATGTAAAACTTTTTTTTATAAAATACAAAAGTAATTAAATTTCATACCATCACATGTATTTCACCAATTATTTAATAATTCTCTTTAAACATCACTCGAAGTTATTTTGTTTTGTAGGTAAGGCTTTAAAAATGTTATATTATTATTAAAAATTCGCGCATATTGTTTGTCGAACTTTTCAAATGTTTTGGGTAATTTGGCAAACTTAGCAAAAGTATTAAAATTTTTGCATTAACAATTTAACTTATTGATAAATTTCTCAAAGAACTTACCAAACAACAAAAAAATATTTCAACTTAAAAACATATCTTTGTTTTTCAATAAATATAAATCGTCAATTGATATGAAAAAGCTTTTCCTCATAGATGCTTATGCCATAATTTACCGTGCATATTATGCATTTATTCGTGCTCCCCGTATAAATTCAAAAGGACTTAACACTTCTGCTATTTATGGTTTTGTAAATACACTCGAAGACGTATTAAAACGCGAAAAACCGACTCATATTGCGGTAGCCTTTGACCCCAAGGGCAAAACATTTCGACACGAAGCTTATGAACAATACAAAGCTCAACGAGAATCGACACCCGAAGATATCAGATTGGCAGTTCCGATCATTAAAAAAATTGTAGAAGCATATAATATTCCTGTACTCGAGGTTGCAGGTTACGAAGCAGATGATGTGATTGGAACAATGGCAAAACAAGCTGAACAAGCCGGTTTTGAAGTTTATATGCTTACACCGGATAAAGACTACGGACAATTGGTTTCCGAGCATATTTACATGTATCGGCCCAAACACACCGGCGGATTCGAAATTATGGGACCTGATGAAGTAAAAGCTAAATATGGTTTGGACAGTCACGAACAAGTGATAGATTTGCTGGGATTAATGGGCGATTCTTCTGATAATATCCCCGGATGCCCGGGTGTAGGTGAAGTTACAGCTGTTAAGCTATTGAAGGAATTTGGCAGCATTGATATGCTGCTTTCAAGGACAGAGGAGCTTAAAGGTGCATTAAAAACCAAGGTTGAAACCAATAAAGAACTCAT
>JFJP01005745.1_pt1 | contig 13317 bp, 7 predicted proteins | sample 431651 | NCBI WGS metagenome assembly JFJP01 (sample SAMN02602958, study PRJNA72255) | Microbial mat metagenome, whole genome shotgun sequencing project. | biome: fresh water; feature: sink hole; material: water; isolation source: purple microbial (photo- and chemosynthetic) mats found in...
GCCCGGCGGCAGCGTGGAATACAGCAACGAAGAAGCCGGTGCCGAGTGGCTGACCCGGCTGATCAACGCCTACCCCAAATTTGCCTGGGTCAACCCCGAGCCGCAGGGCGTGTGGCAATACCGTCAAAGCATCAGCATCGTGCAGCAAATCATGAGCCAACGCATGTTCCCGATGACGCTCAAGGGGCTGGAAGACACCATGCGGCTGCTGAGCAAATGAAATGGCGGCCAGCCGTTGTGCTGTGGCTGGCACATAGCCTGTGCACTGCACAAAGTTTGCCGGAAGAACCTGCCGTTGATGCATCAAACAGCCCTGTAGCCCAAGCACAGCAAGCGCTACCAGCTATTGCTTTTGAACTTGGCATCAGCGCCAGCGAGGAGATCAGAACCCTGCTGGAACGTCATCTGGCACTGCAACGCTACCGCAATTTGCCCGACCTGTCTGACGACGAACTCGATCGCTTGCTCGACACTGCCCGGCACGAGGTGCAAACGCTGGTGGGCACGCTGGGCTATTTTTCGCCCGTCATCCAGATCAGCCAGCGCAGCGGCAGCGATGAAACCCGGTATGTCGAAATCAGCGTCAGTGTCGGCGAGCCGGTGCGGGTCAGCCAGGTGCTGATCCGCTTTGCCGGCGCCATTGCCGATGACCCAGACGCTGCCACCCAGCGCCAGCAAATTCTGCAAAGCTGGTCGCTGCCAGCGGGTAGCCGCTTTACCCAAACCGCCTGGGACAGCGCCAAGCAGCAGGCGCAGCGCCTGCTTTCCACCCAGCGTTTTGCCACCGGGCGGCTAAGCCAGACCTTGGCCGACATCGACCCGCAGGCGCACACCGCCATGCTGACCATCACGCTTGACTCCGGCCCGGCGTGGCGGCTCGGTCCCATGAACATCAGCGGCCTGGAGCGCTACGACAGCGCACTGGTGCAGCGGCTGGCGCGCCTGCCCGCCGGTCTGCATTACGACCTGGCGCAACTCTCGGCTGCCCAACAGCGCCTGACCGAAAGCGGGTTTTTCAGCAGCGCCTTTGTCACCCTCGACACCCAAAGCGATCCGCAGGCCGCGCGGGTGCTGGTCAGCCTGCGCGAAAACCCCTTGCAGAAAGTCATTTTTGGTGTGGGTGGCAGCACCGATGCCGGGGCAAGGCTAAGCGTGGAACACGTTCACAACCAGTTGCCACTGCTGGGCTGGCGCGCCAACAGCAAACTGTCGGTGGACCGCGAAACCCAGTACATCGGCACCTCGCTGACATCGCCGCCCGACAGTCACGGCTGGCGCTGGAACACCCTGCTGATCCTGCTGCGCGAGCCCATTGGCAGCCAGAACATCAGCAGCCAGCGCTTGCGCGTCGGCGCTGCGCAAGATGGCGAACGTATTGACCGCAGTTATTACCTGCAATACGACCGCGCCGACAGCGCCGCCACGGATGAGGCACCGTCGGTGCTGGCAGAGTCGATCAGCGCCAACTACAGCTTCACGCGGCGGCAATTTGATGCCATGCCGTTTCCGTCGGCAGGATGGGCCTGGGGCGTGGAGCTGGGCGGTGGCCTGACGCTGGGCAGTGACCGTGCGCCGTATGGCCGGGTGCTGACGCGCTGGCAACACTTCTGGCCCTTGGGCAGCAGCAACCGCGCTGCGCCCGACCTGCGCGCCGGGCGCCTGTCGCTGCGTGCCCAGGTCGGGGCGGTGGTGGCAAAAAAAGAGGCCAGCCTGCCATCGACCCAACTGTTTCTGGCCGGCGGTGACAACAGCGTGCGCGGCTACGGCCTGCACGACATGGGTGTCGAGCTAGCCGATGGCCAGGTCAGCGCTGGCCGTTACCTGGCAACAGGCAGCCTGGAGTGGCAGCGCCCGATCACCCGCAATGGCTTGCTGACCGCCTGGGAGGGCGTGTTGTTTGTGGACGCTGGTGCAGTGGCCGACCAGCCTGCCGACTGGCAGGCCAAAGTTGGCATCGGCATCGGTGCACGCTGGAAAACCCCGGTGGGCCCGTTGCAAGTTGACCTGGCGTATGGCGTGGCGGTGCAAAAGCTGCGCTTGCACCTGAACCTGGGGTTTGTATTTTGAAAACCGCGCTGCGCCTCGGGCTGCTGGGTCTGGTGTCTGCCTGCTTGGCGCTGCTGGCACTGACAGCAGGCCTGTGGGCTTGGAGCGGCAGTGGCGGCTCGCTGGCCACGGCGCTGGCGCAAGCGGCGCGCCTGCTGCCTGCCGGGCAAACGCTGGCATTGGGTGAAGTCACCGGATCGCTGCAAGGTGGTGGGCGCATTGGCTGGCTGCGCTGGCAAAGTGGCGGCTTGAGCGTGGAAGCGCAGGATGTGCAAGTGGCCTGGCTTGCTGCCGCCCTGCTACAGCAGGAAATCCGCGTGACGCAATTGGCCGTGCGGCAACTGCGCATTGAAGACACCCGCCCTGCCCTGCCCGACGCCCCGCCCACGCTGCCACCGCTAGAGCTTGCGTTGCCGTTCAAGGTCAACGCCAACATCAACATTGATACCGTGGTGTGGCTTGGCAGCACTAGCCAGCAACTCGACAAACTGTCATTTAGTTACATTTTTGATAGCTATCAGCACAGGCTGGAAAAGGGCTACACCCATATTTCATTAAATAAATATGAATTTTCGGGCGTACTACAGGCACAGGCCCCGATGGCGCTGACACTCCAGGCCAGCGCCCAGGTGCACACCGTGCTGGCAGGCAGCAGCGAACCGCTGGAGGTTCTGGGACAAGCCAGCCTAAGCGGCGAGTTGGCCGGCAGCAGTGCCCGGCTGGCATTGCAGGCCACACTGACACCGCAGCTCACCGAGCGCCGCACGACCCGTCGCGATGCCCAAGCCGCCATGCAATTGCATCTGACCGCCCAACTGGCCCCCTGGCAAGCGCAAAAAGTCGTCACCGCGCAAGGCCAGTGGCAAGCGCTGAACCTGTCGGCACTGTGGCCACCAGCGCCGCAAACCTTGCTGGGCGGCCACGGTCAACTGCGCCCTGACGGCAACGGCTGGCAAGCCGACATCGCCTTGACCAACGCCCTGCCCGGGCCGCTGAACCAGCAGCGCCTGCCGCTGCAAAGCCTCAACAGCGCCGTCGGCTACGCCAACGGGCAATGGCAACTGCAATCGCTGCAGGCCAAAGTGGCCGGCGGCAGCATTCTGGGCAGCGGGCAATACCACCCCAGCGCTGACGCATCCAGGCCCGCCCCCTGGCAGGCCCAGGCCGATGTGCAAGGCATCAACCCGGCTGCGCTGGATTCGCGCCTGGCAGCAGCGCGCGTCTCCGGCACGCTGGCCAGCCAGCAAACCCCGGCGGGGCTGGCGTTTTTGATCAACCTGCAAGCAGCCCCTGACAAGCCGTCCGCAAAAGGTGCGCCTCATACTGATGTGGCCCCATACCCGCCCCCACCCCAACCCTCCCCCAGCGGGGGAGGGAGCAAAACCAAGCTGCCCTCCCAAAGACAGGCAGCCAGCGCTACCAACCACCGGCCGGTTGACAGCGTGCATTTGGCTGTTGCCCCTGCCCCCACTGGGGGAAGGCCGGGATGGGGGCTGGCGGCTGGGCCACATGAAGCTCAATCGCGCCCGTCTGCTGCTGCGCCGCTGCTGCACCTGCAAAAGTTGCAGGCACAAGGTCTTTGGTCAGGCGTGCAATGGCGATTTGACAACCTGCGCGTTGAGGCGCAAGACGCATCGCTGCAAGGCCAGCTCAGCTACCACAGCACCAGCCAAGCCGCACAAGGGCAGGTCAGCCTGAACTTGCCTGGATTGCAAGCCAGCCTGGACGGTCTGGCGGCGCGCACCGAAGGACAAGGCCAACTGACTGCACAACTCAGCAATGCCGCGCTGCTCGCCGGCTGGCTGCTGCGCTGGCCGGCGTTGGTGCCCTGGCTTGACGGCCAAACGCTGCAAGGCAACGCAGAGCTCACAGCGCAATGGCAGGGCGGCTGGCAAAACAACGCGCAGGCGATGCAGATCAAGGCCCATCTAAGCGCACCACAGCTCGATTGGGCTGCCCCGCTGGGCAAGACCGCCCTGCACGGTCGCAAGCTTGAGCTTGAACTGGCCGGCACTGCGGCTAACTTTGAGGCCGCCAGCCAAGGCACGGTGGAGGTCGGCGGCCGCCCGCTGGGCTGGCAAACCACGCTGCACGCCAACCGCCTGTCGGGCGACAACTGGCAAGCCAGCCTCAGCGCGCTTCAACTCACGGCGCGTGATGAGACAACCGCCCAACCCTGGCTATTGCGGCTGGTACCCGACAGCAGCGCGCCACTGCTGCTGAACTGGCAGTCAGACCCTGCCGGGCGCAAACTGTCAGTCGCCGCCGGCAGCGCGCAATTGCAAGGCCCGCAGCCCGGCAGCGCCAGCCTGAGCTGGGATGCAGCGCTTTGGTCGCAACCGACAGACCAGCGCGTACCTGGCGGGCTACAGCCCGCAGCGCAATGGCAGAGCCAGGGTCGCATCACCGACCTGCCGCTGGCCTGGATCGAGACCTGGTCCCCACAAACGCTGGCCAGCCTGGGCCTCAGCAGCGACTTGCAACTCTCCGGCGCATGGGATGCAAAGCACACTGACAGCCTGCACCTGCTGGCCACCCTGGAGCGCAGCAGCGGCGATCTGCGCGTCACCGCCGATGCCACTGGCCAACGCAGCGTGCCCGCCAATCTCTCAGAGCTGCGTCTGCAAGCCAATCTGGACGGCGAACACCTGTCTGGCAGCCTGCGCTGGAACAGCGAGCGCGCCGGCAAAGCGCTGCTGGCGCTAAGCACCCTGCTTGACCCAACCGCCGGCGGCTTGCGCCTGGCTGCCAACGCGCCCTTGGGCGGCAGTCTGCAAATGCAGTTGCCACCCGTCGATGCCTGGTCAATGCTGGCCCCACCGGGCTGGCGACTGCGCGGCACCATGGATGCCAACATCGTGCTGTCGGGCACGCTGGCGCAGCCGCAATGGGATGGCAGCCTGCAAGCGCGCAACCTGGCGGTGCGATCGGCCGTCGATGGCATTGATTTCAGCCACGGCAGCCTGTTGGCGCGGCTGCACGGGCAACAGCTCGACATTGAAAATTTCAGCTTGCAAGGCGCAGGCAGCGCCGCCGCCGTCAGCCCCCTGGCAGCGGACCAGCCCAACCAGGTGGTGGTCACCGGCACGCTGGTCTGGCTGCCCGATACCACCCGGTCCGACCTGACGCAGCGCCTGCGCATGAACCTGCAAGCCCAGGTCCGGGCCTTGCGCCTAAGCGCCCGCCCCGACCGCCGCATCGCCGTCTCGGGCCAACTCACGGCGCAACTGCAAGATGCCCGCTTTGTATTGCGCGGCACACTCAAAGCCGATGCCGCGCTGCTGACGCTGCCCGATGCCACGCCCCAGCTCGGTGACGATGTGCTGCTGCGCCAGCCAGCCCGCGCAGCCACAGCAACCAGCGCGCCACGGCCCCCGGCTACCCGCACAACAACCGCCACGCCTTTGCCTCACAGCCTGCACCCCGAGCTGCAAATTGATCTGGATTTGGGCCCTGACTTTCAGGTGCGCGGGTATGGGGTGGTGACGCGCCTGGCCGGCAAGCTGACGCTGGCCGCGCAAAATTTTGCCGCACCCAGCCTCAGCGGTGTGCTGCGCACCGCCGATGGCAGCTACCAGGCCTACGGCCAGCGCCTGCAAATTGAGCGTGGGCTGCTGCGCTTTACCGGCGCACCCGACAACCCGGCACTGACCGTTCTGGCGATTCGCCCCAACCTCAGCCAGCGCGTAGGCGTACAGATCACCGGCACCGCTTTGTCGCCCATCGTGCAGTTGTACGCCGACCCCGATCTGCCGGAAGCCGAAAAACTCGGCTGGCTGATCATGGGGCGAGCACCGGGCAGCGATGGCGCAGAGAGTGCCCTGCTGCAACAAGCCGCACTGGCCCTGCTCGACAGCAATGGCCGTGGCCTGTCGGGCAGTCTGACACAAGCCCTGGGCCTGGACGAATTGAGCTTTTCTGGCGGCAGCAGTACCAACAGCGATGGCAGCAACGCCAGCGCGTCGATCACGCTGGGCAAGCGCCTGTCCAAAGATTTTTACATCAGCTACGAGAACAGCCTCAATGGTGCGATGGGTGTCATCCATGTGTTTTATGACCTGTCGCGCCGCCTGACGCTGCGTGCCCAAACCGGCGAACAAAGCGCCATCGACCTGATCTACACCCTGCGCTACGACTAACTGTCATGGACTGTGCCCACCCCGAATGAAGAAGCATTTTGTAGGGAACCCGAAATCCGCTTCGCTCGTTCCGGGCTACAAGTGACAAGCCTGGTATTTCACGTTAAAACCCGATCGTTTGCTGCACTTGCTGTGCGCTTCGGATGCCTCGCCATGGATTGAGCTCAGTAGGTTGGTTTAGCGCGAAGCGCGTAACCCGACATGTGCCCTGGTCCTTGCCATAGTCGGGTTACGCCTGCGGCTAACCCGACACAATGCATTGTTTTTATTCAGTATTTTCCTCAAGTCAGTGCCGTTGGAATCAGACATGGCACACAGAAATCTGTGCCACTTGAGATTCCACCCGGAGCAGGAAGTCTGGTGTCAGGCATTTTCAAGCTCTTGGGATGACTCGGTGGCATTGGCTGCTGACGATTGTTTGCAAGCCAGCAAGAGCCGCCGCCAACACCATTCGCAGCTCCGATAACCAGGGTAAATTTGTTCTCAGGTCGTTGCCGTCATTCCCGCGAAGGCGGGAATGACGGTAAATCAATGACTTGGCGCAAGAACCAATTTGCCCTGCTCCGATAACGCCGAAGGGTTGCGCCCAACTTCCCGAAAAGTTATAAGATAAATCGACCGCCAGCCCTTGCCAGTATTGCGCCAGCAGCTACAAATAAAATTGCAAATCCAAGCTCAACCCGGCACCTCGTCGCCATCCGCATGCCCCAGCCGCAGCGACAGCGCGCTGGCGGCGCGTTTGAGCGCGGTAATCACCGGCCCACCCGGTGTCAGATCGATCATGCCCTTGACCCCGATGGCCAGCAGTGACAGCGTGATCTCATGCTTGAAGTTAAACACCGGTGCCGCAGCCGCAGCCACACCGGACACCAGGTGGTAGTCGGCCACGATGGAGACACCGTCATGGCGCACCTGCGCCAGCATGGTCCCAACCCCGGCGGCTGATTGCAACTCGGCGGGCAAGCTCAGCCGGGCCTGCTCCAGGCGGATGCGCTCTTGCGTCTGCGCTGGCGGCAGGTGGGCGGCAAATACCCGGCCGCTGGCCGAGGTCAGCAGGTGCAGCGCTGTGCCGGTGACCACATTGACGGTGATCGGGCGGTAAGGGCGCACCGAGCGGATGATGACCGGCCCGTTGTCGCTCCAGATGGCCAATGCCGTGGTCTGGTTGATGTCGTCGCGCAGTTCGGCTATGGCGGCCAGCCCGAGTTTGACGCGATCCAGCCGGTCCACCGCCACCAGCCCCAGACTCAGCGCAAATGGCCCCAGGTCGTAGCGCGAGGTGGCCACATCCTGCTCGACCAGCCCAGAGCGCACCAGGCTGACGATGTAGCGGTGCGCCTTGGAGGCGGGCATGTCCGCCGCCGCCGCAATGTCCTTGAGCATCATGGCGCGGTGGCCACTGGCAATGGCGCGCAGGATGGTCATGCCGATTTCCAGTGACTGCACACCATTTTTGCCGTCGGTCTCCCTGGCGGCGGCTGGGTCAATGTGGGCGGATGCGGGGGACGATATGGCGGCGGGCATGGGGCGAAAAGCTTGCGGTTCAGGTTGGCATCTTGCGGCTCAGGCCCGCATCAAAGCCTCAATGTCGGTCACACCTACCGGCACATCACGCGTGATCAGTTCGCAGCCACCCTCTGACACGATGGCATCGTCTTCAATGCGAATGCCGATGTTGTGAAATGGCGCGGGCACGCCCTCTGCCGGACGCACATAGACGCCGGGTTCGATGGTCAGCACCATGCCAGAGCGCAAGATGCGCGCCGGCCGGTCCCGGATGATGTCGCCGGTAAGTGCGTCTTTGCGGGTGCTGACCTGGCCAATCTCGGACGGTTCGGTATAGGCCCCGCAGTCATGCACATCCATGCCCATCCAGTGGCCGGTGCGGTGCATGTAAAACTGGAAGTAGGCGCGTTTTTCGATCACATCGTCGAGACTGCCCACCTTGTTGGGGTCGAGCAGGCCCAGGTCAAGCATGCCTTGGGCCAGCACCTTGACTGTGGCCTCGTGCGGGTCGGTAAAGCGCGCGCCAGCTTTGGTGGCAGCAATTGCCGCCGCTTGCGCGGCCAGCACCAGCTCATACAGCGCTTTTTGCGGACCGCTGAACACGCCATTGGCCGGGAAGGTGCGGGTGATGTCGGAGGCATAACCGTCAAGCTCGCAGCCCGCGTCAACCAGCACCAGTTCGTTTGGGCGAACCAGTCCGGTATCGGCGCGGTAATGCAGCACGCAGGCGTTGGCACCGGCAGCGACGATCGAGCCATAGGCCGGGTATTGCGAGCCGTGGCGGCGGAACTCGTGCAGCAGCTCGGCATCAAGGTGGTATTCGCGCACCTCGCGCCCGGTGCGGATCATGCCGGCGCAGCGTTGCATGGTGCGCACATGGGCCCTGGCGCTGATGCTGGCGGCGCGGCGCAGTATGTCTTGCTCGTGGGTGTCTTTCACCAGCCGCATCTCGTCGAGCAGGCTGCACACATCGCGCTGCTGATCGGGGCACAGCGCGCCATGGCGCACCCGGGCGCGCAGGCCGCCCAGCCAGCCGTCAATGCGCGACTCCAGCCCTTTGTGGGTGGCAAACGGATACCACACAGCCTGGCAGCCATCGAGCAGCGCGGGCAGTTTGGCATCAAGCTCTGGCGCTGGAAATGCCGCGTCCAGCCCCAGCGCTTGGGGCGCGGCCTGGGGCCCCAGGCGCAGCCCGTCCCAGATTTCGCGCTCCGGGTTTTTCGGCTGGCAAAACAGTGTGGAGCGGCCGTCACTGGTGATCAGCAGCCAGGCGTGTGGTTCGGCAAAGCCGCTGAGGTAATAAAAATAGCTATCGTGGCGAAACAAAAAGTCGCTGTCGCGGTTGCGCTGTTGCTCAGGCGCAGTGGGGATGATGGCGATGCCACCCGGGCCCATCTGACGGGCCAGCGCGGCGCGACGCCGGGCGTATATTGAAGTGTCGGTTGGGGTCATTTGGTAATCAGTGAGGAGGTTTGCAGCTTGAGGGTCAAACAAGTCAGCCGTCATGCGCGTGATGGTGCAGATTTTCGCGGCATTTTCGGCATCAGGCAGCGCTTGCCTGTGCATTGAGCTGTTCCAGCCGCTGGGGCGTGCCGACATCGGTCCAGGCACCGGTGTACAGCTCGGCAGACACCTGACCCTGTGCCATGGCAGCACGCAGCAGTGGGGCCAGCGCGGCCTTCAGGCCAGCCGGGTTGCCCCAGGCAATATCGCACCAGGGCGATGCAAACAGCGCCCGGTGGTACAAGCCGATGGTCGAATAGGTGTAACGTGGACGCGCATCGTCGGCAGGCAGGTTCAGCGCCAGACCGCTGTGGGCATCCAGTCCGAAATCGCCACGCGGGTGATGTTCGGGGTTGGGCACCAGCCACAGGTGTGCCAATCGACCGCTGGCGATAAAGCGCGCAACGGCATCCGCGTCAAACGCAAAACCGGGCACAAACACGTCACCTGCCAGCAGCCAAAACACCTGGCTTGCAGCAGGTTGCGGGCACAGCAGCGGCAGGGCGCGGCAAATGCCGCCAGCGGTCTCCAGCGCCGCGCCAAAGTCTTGCCCTTCGTGCGAATAATCGATATGCAGGTGCTCTGTAGTTGATAGCTGCTTGCGCTTGTCCAGCAAGGGCTGCAGCAGAAAAACATCATGAAAAGCCTGGGCAATCTGCGAACCCAGCCAGGCGGTGTTGATGACCACCCGGGTGGTGCCCGCGTGCAGCAATGCCTCCAGATGCCACTGCAGCAGTGGTTTGCCCTGAACCTGCAGCAGTGGCTTGGGGCAGGTATCGGTCAGCGGGCGCATACGCTCGCCGCGACCGGCGGCCAGCAGCATTGCCGGCACAGTCGCAGCGCCAGACGCTGGCATATCTTCAAATGGGTGTTCGGTGGAGCGCAGTGGCATGGTGATTTGGTTTGTCAAAACAGCGTCAAGCATAGCCTGATGCGCAGGCAGATGCTGAGCCGGCTGTCAGCCTGCCACCGGCAACCAGTGCACCGCGCCACGGTAGGCGTGCCAACTGGCGTGACCCAGCAGCGGCCCGACCAGCAGCAAGCCCAGCGCCCACGGCAGTAGCAGTGCGGCCGCCGTCAGCAGCGCGATCAAGCCACCCCACAGCAGCATCACCCCGGTGTTGTTGGCCACCACTTCCAGACTGGTGATGGCAGCGCTGATGGCATCGGTGTCGCGGTCGAGAATCATCGGGATCGACACCGCCGAAATGGCAAACACCAGCGTGGCAAAAACACCGCCCACCAGCGTGTAGGCCAGCACAAACTCAAGGTTGGCAGGGTTGAACACGGCCTGCACCACACCCACCGAACTGGGCATGCCGGTATTGAAAAACACAGCAATCACCACCAGCGAGGCTCGCCCCCAGAGCAGTTCCAGCACGATCAGTACGCCCACCAGCAGGCCCATGCTGCGCAGGTGATTGCGCCAACACGTCATGGAGGCGGCAAAACTCGGCTGCAGGCCCAGCTCAAGCCGGCGGCTGACATCGTACAAGCCCATCGCCAGAAATGGCCCGACCAACAGGCAACCCGAGGCGATCGTCATGGTGAACTCCGGGCGGGCACGAAACACCGCCGCCAGTGCCCACGCCATGCACCAAAATGCTGCACCATAGAACAGGCTGATGCCAGGGTGGGCCCGCAGGTCACGCGCGCCAAGCCGCAGCCAGCGCCACGGATCGGTCCATGTGAGTGCGATGATCTCCCTGGGCGGCGCCTCGGACGGCGGTGGCACATAGGGGGGCGGTGGTACTTCGTCTTGAAAATTGCTCATGCCCCAAGCCTAGCGCCTGCGCGCCGGCCTGACTAGTGAGGGAAAACACCAGCAACAGCGACGACATGGCATCAGCAATACCGGCCGCCAATCATGGTGGTGGCGCGCCAGGTGGCTGCCCCAGAGGCCCAACCAGTCTGTGTATCATCGCTGACCATCACCACACAAGGAGCAGCGCATGGCATTCATGGACTTCCTCAAAAAGCAGTTTATTGACATCATCCAGTGGACTGAAACGTCTGACGGCACACTCGCCTGGCGCTTTCCGATGGCTGACATGGAAATCCAGAACGGTGCCCAACTGGTGGTGCGTGATTCGCAACTGGCGCTGTTTGTCAACGAGGGCCAGGTGGCCGACATATTGGGCCCGGGCACCCACCGGCTCACCACGCAAACCCTGCCGGTGCTGACCTACCTGAAAAACTGGGACAAGCTGTTTGAGTCCCCCTTCAAGAGCGATGTGTATTTTTTCAGCACACGCCAGCAGCTTGACCAGAAATGGGGCACGCCGCAGCCCATCACCATCCGCGATGCCGACTTTGGCGCGGTGCGGCTGCGTGCTTTTGGCAACTACAACTTCCGCATTGCCGACCCCAAGCTGTTCCACACCGAAATTTCGGGCACGCGCGAGAGCTATGGCGTCGAAGACATCGACGGTCAGTTGCGTGGTCTGGTGCTGCAAAACATCAGCAACGCGGTGGCCAGCAGTGGCATTGCGTTTTTGGACCTGGCGGCCAACCAGCTCAGCTTTGCCCAGGCGTTGACCCGGCAACTCGGGCCAGAGTTCGAGAAGATCGGCCTCAAGCTCGAAGGCATGACGGTGCAAAACGTCTCATTGCCCGAAGAGTTGCAAAAAATCCTCGACCAGAAAATCGGCATGGGCATGGTCGGCAACGACATGGCCAAGTTCATGCAGTACCAGACGGCGCAGGCCATCCCCAAATTTGCCGAAGGTGGCGGTGGTGGTGGCAGTGGCATTGCCGGCGATGCGATGGGCCTGGGTGCCGGTGTGGCGCTGGGCCAGGTGCTGGCACAAAACCTGGCAGCCGGCCTGCAGCCGCATCACGCGCCAGCAGCAGCGCCGGTGGCCGCCGCGCCAGTGGGCATGAAACCCGAGGACGTGATGGCCACGCTGGAAAAGCTCGGTGACCTCAAGGCCAAAGGCATCCTCACGCAAGAGGAATTTGATGCCAAAAAGGGTGAACTGCTGAAAAAGCTGATTTAGCTGTCGTTCAGGCTCGGCTTGCTCCTTGCACCAGACAAAGCTCTTTCAAGCTATGTTAAATATAGCTTCTAGCGCATGTCCTAACTGGGCTAGAGGCATATTTCATTCAAATTTTGGTGACTATTCGGCTCTCAATGAAGTGACATGATGCGAAGCCATTCCCTTCCGTCATTCCCGGGCAGGCGGGAATCCAGCCCGTGCCGGCCAACCCTGGATTCCCGCCTGCGCGGGAATGACGAGCGGTGAGCAGTTACAAAAATCTTGACTGGCCAACGGATCGCCTTCAGGTGTTGAGGAAGCGCTGCCATGGCTAGCACGCCCGCCCAACGCGCCTACACCGCACCCTGCCCGGGCTGTGGCGCGCCGGTCAACTTTGCCAGCGCGCAATCGACCCATGCGGTGTGCGGCTACTGCCAGAGCAGCATCGTGCGCAACGGCGAACTGCTGTCGCGCATCGGCAAGATGGCCGAGCTGTTTGACGACCACAGTCCGTTGCAATTGCAGACTGCTGGCACCTGGCGCGGTCAGGGTTTTACGCTGCTGGGGCGACTGCAATACAAATATGGCGAGGGCACCTGGACCGAGTGGTACGCGCTGCTCGCCGATGGCAGCAGCGCCTATCTGAGTGAAGACAACGGTGCGTATGTGTTTGCCACGCCGCAGGCGGTCAAGCGCGCCATGCCGGCGGCCGAACAGTTCCGGCTGGGTGCCACCACCGCCATCAATGGCGAGACCTTCAGTGTCGCCTCCAACCAGCAGGTGATGCTGCTGGCGGCGCAGGGCGAACTGCCGAACCTGCCGGCCTTGGGTCAGCCGTTTGCGATGGTGGAGCTGCGCAGCCAGGGCTCGGCTGATGCCGGCAAAGTGCTAAGCATTGACTACAGCACGCAGCCGCCTGGTGTCACCATGGGTCAACCGGTGCTGCTGGAAGACCTGAAACTCATCGGCCTGCGCGAAGCCTCGGTCAAATCTGAAACCGCTCGCCAGTTCAACTGCCCCCATTGCGGTGCCAGCGTCAGCATCACCCTGACCAGCAGTCAGAGCATCAGTTGTCCATCGTGCCAAAGCCTGATCGATGTGTCGGGCGGCATCGGCGTTGAACTCAAGTCGGCGTTGCAAGACGA
>JFJP01000335.1_pt1 | contig 13316 bp, 5 predicted proteins | sample 431651 | NCBI WGS metagenome assembly JFJP01 (sample SAMN02602958, study PRJNA72255) | Microbial mat metagenome, whole genome shotgun sequencing project. | biome: fresh water; feature: sink hole; material: water; isolation source: purple microbial (photo- and chemosynthetic) mats found in...
CCGTGATGGAGCTGCTCAAGGACCTCCACCGCCGGGGCTCCACCATCTGCATGGTGACCCACGACAGCCGCTTCGCAGGCGTGGCGGACCGTACCGTGCACCTCTTCGACGGACGAATCGTGTCGGAAGAAGAAGCCAAGAAACAGCACGTGCCCTGAAAAGGCCAAGGGGCGATCAACAAGAGGTATTCACCACGGAGGCACTGAGAACACTGAGAACTGAGCCTTTTGCCGTAATGGCAGACCTGTCTCTGGCTGCATCCACACGTTCTTTTCTCAGTGCCCTCCGCGCCTCCGTGGTGAATCGTTTCCCCGAATGCAACCCGGTTCGATTCCCTGGGAACCCGCCATGTTCTGCTTTCTCCACTCCCTCCGCCCCGCCCTTCGGGGCCTCCTGCGCACCCCGGGCTTCACGGCGGTGGCGCTGCTCACCTTGGCCCTGGGCATCGGGGCCAGCACGGCGGTCTTCTCCGTGCTCCAAACCCTCTTCCTGCGGCCCCTGCCCTTCCACCAGGACCACCGCCTGGTCCAGGTCACCACGGCTGATCCGAACAAGAACTTCCCCGGATCGGGGCACCTCCAGCTTTCCGCCCCGGCCTATCGCGACATCGAGGCCCGGCAGCAGGTGTTCTCCTCGGTGGCCGTCACCCAACGCATGGGGGTGACACTGACGGGCTCCGGGCAGGCGGAGCGGCTCCTTGGCCTGCGGGTGACGGGGTCCTATTTCCCCACCCTTGGGGTGCGTCCGCTCCTGGGCCGCCTGTTGCAGCCCTCGGACGACCAGGCGGCACCGGCGGTGGTGCTCTCCCATCAGCTCTGGAGCCAGCGGTGGGGCGCCGACCCTTCCATGGTCGGAAAGTCCATCGTGCTGGATGGCACCAGCCGGGTGGTGGTGGGGGTCCTGTCTCCCACCTTCATGTGGCCCGGGAAGCCACAGGTCTTCCTGAACGCGGGCCCCACCCCTGAGGAGATCCAGGGCGCCCGCGGCACCCTGGCCTTCTTCGGAGTGGCGCGGCTCAAGCCCCAGGTGTCCCTCGGCCAGGCCACCCAGGCCATGGAGGCCTTGGGCAAGACCCTGGCCTCCGAGATTCCCGACGCCAAGGAGTGGGGCATTGGCGTCGCCGGCCTGCGGGAGGCGCTCTATGGCGACCGCCGCCAGTCCGCGGGTTTCCTGCTGCTCACCGGCCTTTCGGTGCTCGTGATCGCCTGCGCCAACCTGGGCAACCTGCTGCTCTCCCGGGCGGCGGCGCGCCAGCGGGAGCTCGCCCTGCGCAAGGCCCTGGGCGCCGGATGGTCCGGTCTCCTGAAGCCCTTCCTGGCGGATGCCCTGGTGCTGTCCCTGGGGGGTGGCGCCCTGGGCGTCCTGCTGGCCTGGGGCTTGAGCGGGATGCTGCGCCCCTACATTCCCGCCGAACTGCTGGCCTCCTTCCGTCTGGACCTCCGCCTCCTGGTGTTTGCCCTGGGACTGTCCCTCCTGACGGCGCTCATCGCCGGACTCGTGCCCGCCCTCCTCTTCGCCCGGCTGGATCCCGCCCGCTCCCTGCAAAGCGGCGGGCGGGGCAACAGCAGCGGCACCCAAGGCTGGCTGCGCCATGGCCTGGTGGGCGCCCAGGTGGCCCTGACCCTGACCCTGCTGGTCAGTTTCGGGGCTCTCTGGCGGAGCCTATCCAACCTCCAGAAGGCCCACCTGGGTTATGAGGTGGACCAGGCGCTGGCCTTCCTAGTCCGGCCCAATCCGGCCAAGTATCCGGAGGAAACCCAGCAGATCGCCCTCTACCGCAGCCTCCTCCAGGGCATCGCCCAGCTGCCGGGTGTGCAGGCCGTAGGCTCCACCAGCGACACCCCCCTCAACGGCGGCTCGACTGGGGACTACCTGGTGCCCGGCCGCGAAACGGAAAAGTTCAACGCCCACTACCGCTCCATGACGCCCGATGCCTTCAAGGCTCTCGGCATCCCGCTGCTTCAGGGGCGCGCTTTCCTGGAGAGCGACTTCCTGCCCAAGCTGAACTGCGTGATCGTCAGCCGGGCCTTGGCCAACCGGGCGTGGCCTGGACAGGATCCCATCGGCAAGACCGTAGCGAAGCACCTCTACGGCCCCACGCCCACCCCGCTCCAGGTGGTGGGCGTGGTGGAGGATGTGCGCCACCAGGGCCCCGGATCCGACAAGGACCTGGATACGATCTACTTCCCCGGTGCCGGAGAATGGATCGTCGTGCGGACGGCAGGCAACCCCATGGCCCTGGTGTCCAGTCTGCGGGAGGTGGTCAAGACCCTGGATCCCGATCTCCCCCTCGCCGCGCTGAAGCCGCTTCGGGCCACCCTGGACCTGCACCTGGAAGCCGATCGCAACCAGACCACCCTGCTGGGCCTGCTGGCGGCCATCGCCCTGTTGCTGGCGGCGGCGGGCATCTACGGCGTGATGGCTCACTCGGTCACCCAACGCACCCGCGAAATCGGCATCCGCAAGGCGCTCGGCGGCCAGAACGTCCAGGTGGTCTGGGAGATTGCCCGGCGCGGACTGGTGATGACCGCCTTCGGCCTGGGGGGCGGCGCCCTCCTGACCCTGGGCCTGGGCCGCCTGCTGACCACCCAGGTCTACGGCGTGTCCGCCACGGATCCCCTGTTCGTGGCCCTGGCGAGCCTCGTGCTCGGCCTGGTGGCCCTCGCCGCCGCCCTCATCCCCGCTACCCGCGCCGCCCGGGTCCAGCCCGCCGTCGCCCTGCGTGCGGAATAACACCAGAACAATGCGTTTCACCCGGAGTTCGGCATGACCACCCTGTTCCTCGATTTCCGCCAGGCATTCCGTTCGCTGCTGCGGGCGCCGGGCTTCCTGCTCACGGCTGTGGCCTGTCTCGCCCTAGGCCTCGGGGCCAATCTGGCCGTGATCTCCCATCTGGACCGGATGGTGCTGCGCCCCTTGCCGTTCCCAGACAGCTCGCGGCTGGCGGTCCTCGAATCCATGGATCCCCGCGCGGGCGGCACGGGCGCCCTCACCATGGCGGATTTCCTGGATCTCCAGGCCCAGTGCAAGAGCTTTCAATCCGTGGCGGCCTGCACCAGCCGGGTGCGCACCCTCACAGGGGCGGGGGAGCCGGTGCGGCTGAATGTGGGCATGGTGACGGCGGATTTCTTCGGCCTTTTGGGGGTCAAACCCGCCCTGGGGCGTCTGGTGTTCCGGGCCGAGGAGGAAGTCCTGCCCGCCCCCGTGGCCGTGCTGCGCCATGACCTCTGGATGAAACGCTTCGGCGGCGATCCCGCCGTGCTGGGTCGCACCGTGGTGCTGGACGGCCACGCCCTGCAAGTGGTGGGTGTCCTGCCTGCGGACTTCCGCTTCTACACCCGGATCCAGCAATCCCAGGTTTTCACCCCCGAGGCCACGCCCTTCGCAGGGCGCGGCAACCGGGGCATGGGCACCTTCCTGGGACTCGGGCGTCTGCGGCCCGACGTATCGGTGGCCGCAGCCCACACCGAGGCCAAGGTCATCGCCCGCCGCCTGGGCCCCGCCACAGGCAACCCGGAATTCGATGTGGCGGTGACCTCCCTGCTGGAGGAGACCGTCAGCAACTTCAAGCAGATCCTGTTGCTGTTCCAGGGCGCCCTGGGCTTGGTGCTCCTCATCACCTGCTTCAATGTGGCCGGGCTCCAGCTCGTGCGAAACATGGCCCGTGGCCAGGAACTGGCCATCCGCCAGGCCCTGGGAGCGGGCCAGGGCCTAGTTCGCCTCTTCCTGGCCGAGAGCCTGATCCTGGCGCTCCTGGGGGGTGCGGTGGGGATCGGCCTCAGCTTCTATTTCCAGCAGGGGCTCGGCTGGTTGACCAAGGATCTGGTGCCCGTGCCCCTGGAGGCCAGCCTCTACCCGGCCCTCTTCGGCGCGGCCCTGGGCCTGAGCCTGCTCACGGGCCTCGGCCTGGCCCTGCTCTCCTGGTTCATGGCCCGGAACCCTCGGCTGGCCGAAACCCTGAAGGGCGGCGCCCGGGGCGGCCACACCCGGAACCACTGGCGGGTGCTCAAGGGGCTGGTGGTGGCCGAGGTGGCCCTCTCGGTAATGCTGCTGCTGGGGGCAGGTCTGCTGATCCGCACCCTGGTGAACCTGCGGCGGGTGGACCCGGGCTTCCAGACCACCGGGCTGCTCACCGTGAACATCCCCCTGCCGCCCCAGAAATACACCCTGCCGGTGCAGCAGACCTTCCTGCAACAACTGGAGCTGAGCCTCATGGCCCTGCCAGGGGTCGAGGCGGTGGGGGTCAACGACACCCTGCCCTTCGTGAAGGCCCACAACGGCAGCTACGCATGCCCCGAAGCCGGGGGCGGGGGCCGCAACGAGTCCCTCACCCGGTACACCCGCTGGCATGTGGTCTCCCCGGGCTACTTCAAGACCATGGGCATTCCCCTGGTGGCCGGGGAGGTCTTCCCTGCGGCGGATGACCGGGCCTGCGTGGTGAGCCTCCGCCTGGCCCAGAGCCTCTGGCCGAACCAGGATCCATTGGGTCGGCTCGTGCACTCGCCCGGGTGGTCGAAACCGTTCACGGTTTCGGGTGTGGTGGGGGATACGGCCGAGAACGACCTGAGCCGGAAGGAAGATCCCCAGCTCTACGTCTCCGCCGGAGCCCATGGGCTGGACGAGGGCCCGGTGGTGGCGCTCCGGGTGCAGGGCGATCCCAGCCGCTACGCGGCCCCGGTGAAGGCTGCGATCCGAGCCTTGGATCCCGATCTGGCCCTGCCGACCCCCCAACCCATGGAGGCGGTGCTCCACCAAAGCACCAGCTTGATGATGGCCCTGGTGGCCACAACCCTCTTCTCCGCCTTCGGCGCCATCGCCCTGGCCCTCTCCGCCGTGGGGCTCTACAGCGTCATCAGCCAGATCACCCAGCAGCGGCGCCGGGAAATCGGCATCCGCATCTCGCTGGGCGCCACCCCGGCCCGGGTGGTGCGGGAAGTCCTCTCCGGCGCCGGGGGGTTGGTGGGTCTCGGCCTGCTCCTGGGCTCCGCCCTGGGCTGGGCCCTGAGCCGCACCCTGGAGCAGCTGCTCTTCGGCCTCAAGACCCCCGGCCCCGCCATCTACCTGGGCGTGTTTGCCCTCCTGATTCCTGCGGCCCTGCTGGCCTGCCTGATCCCCGCCCTGCGCGCCGCGTGGATTCCCCCTGCCGAAGCGCTGAGAAGCGAATGAAGCCCATCAAAAGGTAGAACATGTCCGATTTCCCATCGCTGTTACGGCAGACGCTGCGCTCCCTCTCCCGGGCTCCGGGTTATTGGGTGGCGGCCTGCCTCACGCTGGCCGTGGGGTTGGCGGCGGCACTGGGCGCCTTCGCCCCGGCCTGGGAGCTGCTGGGCGTGCCCTTTGATTTCCGAGCGCCGAGCCAAATCGTATGCCTTTCGGGAGAGGGCGCCGAGCGGGCGGAATTCCAGCGCCCCCTTTCGGCCCCGGATTTCTGGGATCTCCAGAAGGAGCTCAAAAGCGTTCAGGGCCTTGCCGCCTGTCGGGATGAAAGTCCCCTGATGGATTCCCAGGATGGGCCCGAGCAAGTGCGCACCGCGCGGGTGAGTCCGGGATACTTCCAGGTGATGGGCCTTCCGCTCCTGTTCGGCCGCGACTTCGAGCCCCAGGAATCCCAGAGCCGCGGTGCCAGGGTTCTCATCCTGAGGCATGGGTTCTGGGTTCGTCATTTCGGCAGCGATCCCCAGATCCTGGGCAAGACGCTGAATCTGGATGGCAGGCCTCACCAGATCGTGGGGATCCTCGCCCCCCAACGCCGTCTGCCCTTTTTTCTGGATGATGCCATTGCCTTCCAGCCGCTGGCCTTCGGGGCTCTCGGCGATGGTAGCCCGAGGCGGGATGATCCCTGCTGCTGGGTGTTCGGTCGACTCGCGGCCGGTGCCTCGGTGGACCAGCTTCAGGCAGAACTGGACCGCCTGCTGCCCCACCTGGGGCCACCCCGAAGCGCTGGAGATCGATCCTGGGGCATCAAGGCTCGGGGTTTTCTCGCCTATTGGCGAGCCCGGGTGGCGCCAGAACTGGCCCTGACCACAGCTTCGGGCCTGCTGATCCTTCTGTTGGCCTGTGCCAACGTGGCGCACCTGATGCTGGCCCGAAGCCTGGGCCGCACCAGGGAATGGGGGCTGCGTGCCGCCTTGGGGGCGGGCCACTACGGTATGCGGGGGCCCATCCTGATGGAGGCCGCCCTCCTGACGGGCCTGAGCACCCTGCTGGCCTGGCCCCTCATCAAGGTCCTGCAGGTGCTGGAGGTCCTGCCCACGGAGCTTTCCATGGGCAGGGCCCTGGTTCCCCTCACGGTCGCCCTCGTTATTTCCATGTTGGTTATCTCGCTGCTCCCCATCCGCTGGGCCAGCCGCCTGAACCTGAACGAGGCCCTGCGGGAAGGTGGCGCCGCTTCCGCCTCCCGGGGCAGCGCGCGCCTCCGGGGGACTCTGGCCATCTTGCAGCTGGCCCTGGCCTTCGCCCTCCTGGTGGGCGCAGGGCTCAGCCTGCGAGCCCTGGAACGATTGCAGGGCGTGGATCTGGGATATTCCCTTAAGGATCTCAAGGTGGCAGTGCTTAGGTTGGACATGCGGCCCAACGAAGACTTCCGGAGCCGCAGCGCCGCCTTCCAGCGCCATATTGACCAAGCACTGCGCCAGGTTCCTGGTATCCAAGCCACGGCCATGGCCAACACGCGACCTCTGGTGGACCAGGGGCATGAAGGCAGTGTGTGGGTAGATGGCCGTCACGAGCTCATCCAAGCCGGGCAACATGCCGTCAGTCCCAATTACTTCAAGGCACTTCAGATCCCATTTCTCGCCGGACGAAATCTGGAAGAGGGCGAGGCCACAGCCTGCCTCGTGAGCGCCCAGTTCGCCCGCAAATGCTGGGGAGAAGCCTCTCCCCTTGGGCGCCAAGTCCGCGAAGGCAGCGCCACCGGAACGCCCCTAACCGTCGTGGGCATGGTGGGCGACGCCCGCATGAGCCGAATGTCCCGGGAAGCGGCCCCGGCGATCTACACTTCCCTGGCCTGCTGGGGCTCATCCTACGTGACGGTCTACCTGCGCAGCACGGCCCCAGCGGCGGCCCTGCGCCGCGCAGTCCAGGAGGCCTCTCGACATGCCGATGGGGGCGCTCGTCTGCTGAAATTCCAGAGCCTGGAAGCCCTGGCAACCCGGGAGCTGGAAGAGCCGAGGGCCCTGCGCCGCCAAACCCTGGGCGCAGGAATCCTCGCCGCCTTCCTGGCGGGGATCGGACTCATGGGCACCCTGGCCCAGGCCGCCGCCCGCCAAAAGCGGGAATGGGGCATCCGCATGGCCTTGGGCGCCAGTCCCCGCAGCCTCTTCGGCTTGGTCGCCCGCCGCGTCTTGGCCCTTCTGGCCGCAGGCCTGTCCCTGGGCGCAGGTTTCGCCTGGATTCTGGGCCGTCTCCTTCAGCACCAGTTCCAGGGGATCAGCCCCACCGACCCTGGCCTGATGGGCTTCGCCTTGGTCTCGCTTGGGCTCACCTGTCTCCTGGCAGGACTCGGCCCCGCCCTGCGCGCCGCCCGCATCAACCCGGCAGAAACGCTGCGCTCGGAGTGACCACCATGCACCGCCTCCTCTCGGATCTGCGTCAGGCCTGCACGGCCCTGGGGCGCAGCCCCGGGTTCACCCTCGCGGCCATCTTCACCCTGGCCTTGGGCATGGGCGGGACCATCGCCATCTTTTCCGCCCTGCATGCCGCCGTCCTCCGCACGCCTCCCTACCCCCAGGCCGAGCGGCTCTACCGGGTCCGGATGGTCGTGGGTGAGCGCCCCACCGTCAACGTCTCTGCCATTCCCATGCGAGAGATGGCCGCCGCGACGCCCGCTGTTGAGGCGTTTGGTGTCTACACAAGGTTCTGGCGGAAATGCGAGATGGAAACGGAAAGTGGACGGGAGACAATCCCCGCCGCCTGGGTGGACGCGGGCATCTTTCATATCCTTCAGCCCGGCTTGGCTCTCGGCACACATTTTTCGGCCGAGCACTATGCATCAGGGGAAGGCGTGATCCTGACCCACCGGTTCTGGCGCGAACGCATGGGAGCGGACCCAGGCATCGTTGGACGCAGCCTTGCCCTGTCTGGCCAAACCCAACCCGTCGTGGGCGTGCTGAAGGCGGATTTCGAACTGCCCTTCGCCACGGGCGTGCGCCTGCTTAGGCCCCTCCCCGCCCTGAGACCGACCCAGCGGGGAGAATTCCGTTTCACCGCCCTGGCTCGCCTTCGGGAGGGGGCCGCGCCTGGGGCCGTGGGCGCCGTGTTCCGCCGAGTCGCCGAAGAGCAGGCCAAGGCCTATCCCCTGAACACCATCGAAGGCGCCATGCCCGTCCTGATTCCGCTCCACCGGGCCATGGGATCCACGGCGGGTAGTGGCTTTCTCCTCGTCTGCGGAGCCGCCGCACTGCTGCTCCTGCTGGCCACCACCAATGTTGCGGCCCTCTTCCTGAACAGATCGGCCACTCGCGTCGGGGAAACGGCCGTACGGATCAGCCTGGGGGCCACGCCGCTCCAGCTCCTGCGCAGTTCCTTGCCCGAAAGCCTCCTGGTCACGGGGATTTCCACAGCTCTGGGTTTCGTGATGGCGGTTCAGATGGGCGATCTCCTTCGCCTCTGGCTGCCGGGTGGCAGAGAACTCCATGGCTTGGGCCGGGCCTGGGCCCAGCCGGGGGTGGCGGTCTTCGCCCTTGTGCTCGTACTCCTGCTAGGGCTGGTGCTGGGCTGCATCCCCCTACTCCAGGCCCGCCGCATGAACGTGGAGGCCACCCTCCGGGCGGCGGGGCCCAAGGTCTGCAGCAAGACCCGGGTCCGGGATGGCCTGGTGGTGCTCCAACTGGCCATGGCGACTCTCCTTCTCTTCGGCGTGTGCCTCCTGAGTCGCAGCCTGTGGCAGCTGGCCCATCAGAGCCTGGGCTTTCGCGAAGCGGGGCTTGTCACCGTCGACCTGGAGCAGAAACAGCAGCAGCCGGAACTGCCAGGACTCGATACCACCCAACTCATCCGGTCCTTGGCATCACGGCCCGGAATCCAACAGGCCGTGACCTGCGGGCGTGTACCGATGGCCTGGGATGTCGAGGAACGCTATCTGGGAGGCGCCAAAATGCAAAATTCCGATGGCTCCATCATCAACGCTTCGCGCGAGGCCTCGACCCTGCGGGATTCCGAGGAATCCGTGGGCCTCGATTTCGTGAGTGCGGGCTATGTGGAGGCGCTGGGCCTGCCCCTTCTCCAGGGGCGCACCCTCACGACGGATGACATCCAGACCCGCCGCAGGGTCTGCCTCCTGGACCAGAAGGCCGCCGCCCGGTTCTTCCCCGATGGAGCCCTTGGGCGGCCGTTTCACGTGGGGATGGAGACATCCTATGGGAGCACTCCGCTGCTCCAGATGGGAGAACCCCTGGAGGTAATCGGCGTGGTGGGCAGTTTCCGGGCCCAATCCCCCGAGGAGCCTCCCACGCCCCTGGCCCTGGCCCCGAGCTCCCTCAGGCCATCGCTCAGGCTTCTGCTCCGCACTGCCCTGCCCGAGAAGGCCATCCAGGCGGAGGTGGCCGCAGCCCTGGGGACGCATCTCCCCGCGCTGCGCGTTCGCAAGCTCCAGACCCTAGAGGCCCTGCGCTGGGAGCAGGCCCTGCCCCGCCGTCAGGTGCTTGCCCTCGTTCTGCCCTTCGGCGCTCTGGCCCTGCTACTCGCCGCCCTGGGCCTGGGCACCCTCATGGGCAGCCAAGTGGCCCAGCGAACCCGGGAACTGGGCCTCCGCGCCGCCCTGGGGGCCGCGCCCCGGGCCCTGCTCGCCTTCATCCTTCAGCGGGCCCTCCTTCGCAGCGCCTTAGGCGTGCTGCTAGGGCTGGGCGCCAGCCTGGCCCTGGCCCGCACCCTAAAGAGCCTGCTCTACGGGATACCAGCGCTGGATGTGGCCTCCCTTACGGGTGCCGTGGTCGTCCTGCTAGCCACGAGCGTGCTCGCCACCTTGCTCCCCGCCCTGCGTGCCGCCCGCATACAACCCGCAGAGGCACTGCGTTCGGAGTGAGTCATCGCACTAGCCCTTCCCAGATTGCGCTCCACAGCCAAAAACGCACGTTCCGCGAATTTTGCTCGGAAACTCCCTGAAGGAATTACCCCATGATGTCCACCTTGCTGCTCGATCTTCGCCTGGCCCTCCGCTCGCTGCTGCGGGCCCCGGGCTTCCTTGTGGCAGCCCTGCTCACCCTGGCCTTGGGCATCGGCGGCACTACAGCCATTTTCAGCAAAGTGGACCAACTGCTGCTCCGGCCCCTGCCCTTCCCGGACGCGGACCGGCTGATGCTCATCACGGAGTGCAATAGCCGAGATCCCGAGCCCAAGGACAACTTCTCCTACCCTGATTTTCTGGACTACCAGCGGGAAGGCGCCCACCTGGCATCCCTCTCGGCGGTTCGTCATGCGGTGCTCAATCTCACGGGAGATGGCGAGGCCGAGCAGCTCCGGGCGGGGCGGGTGGCCTGGAATTTCTTCGAGGTGCTCCAGGTACCGCCCGCGTTGGGCCGGAGTTTCCGGGAGGAAGAAGATCGGCCCGGCGGTGCCCGGGTGGCCATCCTGAGCCACGGCCTGTGGCAGCGGCGCTTCGGCGGAGATCCCAAGATCCTGGGCCGCAGCCTGCGGGTGGACGGCGAGGCCGTGGAAGTGGTGGGCGTGATGCCCAAGGGCTTCCGGTTTCCCTACCAGATCGGAAACGCGGAAATCTTTCTACCCCTTTCCTTGCCGTCGGACGTGGCGGTTCTTCGGGGTAGTCACTTCCTGGGCGGCTTCGGGCGCCTGCGTCCAGGGGTCAGCCGCGACCAGGCCCTGCAGGGCTTCAAGGCCATTGCCGCCCGCTTGGAAACCCTCCATCCAGGAAACAACCTGGACTACACCGCCAAGGTGCGCCCACTGCAGGAAGAACTGGTGGCGGACCAGCGCCAGGGGCTGCTGATCCTCATGGGCGCCGTGGCCCTGGTCCTGCTCATCGCCTGCGCGAACGTGGCGAACCTGCTGCTGGCGAAGACCCAGACCCGGGAACGCGAGCTGGCGATCCGCATGGCCCTGGGGGCGGATCGCCGTCGCCTGGCCAGGCTTCTCCTGGCGGAGAGCCTGGTGCTTTCTCTGATGGGCGGCGCGCTGGGATTGGTGGTGGCCCAGATCAGCCAGAAGGGCCTTGAGCAGGCCTTCTACCAGCCCTTCACGCCGCCTACGGGAATGGACTGGCGCCTGCTGCTCTTCGCCCTGCTGTGCTCCGTGGTGACGTCCATGCTTTTCGGTCTCCTGCCAGCCTTGCAGGCCTCGGGCATGCACCTAGGAGCGCGACTGCGGGATGGGGCCAAGGGCTCTGCGGGCCCTCTGCAACGCCGCCTACGCAGCGCGCTGGTGGTGGGCGAGGTCGCCCTGGCCACGGCCCTCCTGGTGGGCGCCGGGCTCCTGATCCGCAGCCTCTGGAATCTTCAGCGGGTGGAGTTGGGCTTCCAGGCCCAGGGCCTCGTGGTGGCCCCCCTCAGCCTGCCCCGGGCCAAGTACGTGAGCGCCGAAGCTCAACGGGGTTTTCACACGGCCTTCCTGGAGCGCCTAAATCGGATTCCTGGAATCCAGGCTGCGGCGCTCACGGACTCGCTGCCCCAGGCCGGGAGCACTTCTTCCAGTTCCTACTCCGTTCAAGGAGAGCCCCAGGGCCCTCCCACCCAGGTCGTCATCCACCACGACGTGACCCCGGACTATTTCAAAACCATGGGGATTCCCATCCGTCAGGGGCGCACCTTTGGGAGCCAGGAGGGCCAGACCACCGTCATCGGCCTGCGCATGGCCCAGCAGCACTGGCCGGGCCAAGATCCCGTCGGCAAGCGTTTCAGCCTCCAGGGCTCGGAGGGCCCCTGGATCGAGGTCATCGGCGTGGCGGGTGATGTCCGCCATCACGATCCCGCCACAGCCCCCGGCATCGAATGCTACTTTCCCCTCCTGGGCTCGCCCCGGATCCGACGGGTGGGCTTCAACTTCAGCACCGTCCTGCGCACCACCCTGGATCCGGCGAGCCTTCGGGGCTACCTGAAGGAGAACCTGCGGGAGTTGGATCCCGAGGTGCCGACCTCCCGCCTGCGCCCCATGGAGGAATACCTGGAAGGAAACCGCCGGGAGAGCCGCACCATGGCCATCCTCTTCGCCCTTTTCGCCGCCACAGCCCTGCTGCTGTCCGCCGTCGGGATCTTTGGCGTGACCCGGTTCCTGGTGGCCCAGCGGACCCGGGAAATCGGAATCCGCATGGCCTTGGGCGCGAACGTAAAGGACGTGGTCGGTCTCATGGTGGGCCAGGGCATGGTGCCCGTGGGCTTCGGCGCGGCGCTCGGCATGGGCGGCGCCTGGGCGCTGGGCCGCCTCCTCCAAAATCAGCTCCAGGGCGTAGCCCCCACGGACCCCCTTACCTTCTGGGCCGTGGGCCTCACCATGCTGGCCGTGGCCTTCCTCGCATGCCTCCTTCCCACCCTGCGGGGTGCGTGGATGCCACCGGTGGAAGCCCTGAGAAACGAGTGAACTGGGCTTAAAACTGAATGCACCACGGAGACACGGAGGTCACGGAGAACTGATTAGAGGCCTGCAAGGCAGGGTTTCGACCCGTTTTCCCTTGATCCTTCTTTCCTCCATACCCCGGGGTGGATTTTGTTCTTTGAATGCAGATCGCTATCCGTGTCCGAGGATTCCATCTCCCGGGTTCGCCACTTCGCGTCGTCCATGAACGACCTGGACCCGCACGGCCCTCCTGCATCCCATCTTTGGGATTGCCGATCCCGGAAGCGGCACAGGTCCACCCAGGGCGTGCGATTTAAATACTGATTTAAAAAAATTTACCCGATGGCACGATTCGGGCTAACAGGCCATTGACGGCCATTCCCTCTGGATGCGCCCCTCCCCCTTGCGGAGCTGCCCCATGTCCACCTTCCTGCTCCACCTCACCCAGGCCTTTCGCCGGTTACTCAAGCGCCCTGGCTTCACTGTGGCTGCGGTGCTCACCCTGGCCCTGGGCATCGGCGCCAACACGGCGGCCTTTTCGCTAATGGATCGGTTGCTGTTGAGTTCGTTCCCCTTCCAGGCACCAGAACACATCGTGACTCTCTATGAGTGGGACGCCGCCAGGGGCGAGAATGGCCGCTTCAATCTCTCGGCTCCCAACTATCTGGACATTCGCAAGGCCTCCACCCAGTACGAGTCCATAGCGGCCATCAATAGCACGATCGGCAATCTCTCGGGAAATGGCGAGCCTGCTCAGGTGGAAGTGGCCCTGGTTTCGGCTTCCTTCTTCCCGATGCTCGGCGCCAAGCCGATGC
>JFJP01028170.1_pt1 | contig 13315 bp, 16 predicted proteins | sample 431651 | NCBI WGS metagenome assembly JFJP01 (sample SAMN02602958, study PRJNA72255) | Microbial mat metagenome, whole genome shotgun sequencing project. | biome: fresh water; feature: sink hole; material: water; isolation source: purple microbial (photo- and chemosynthetic) mats found in...
CAATAATATAAGAGATTTTCTCAAAGGTTTTATCTAAAAAAAATTGATTTTTGTGTCTAAATAACAAAACCAAACCTAATTTATTATTAATTTTTTTGATCAAATCGTCTAAAAGATCAACATCATTTTGTATAGTCCTGGTAACTTCATATAAGTAACTTGATTTCGTGTTAAGGATATTTTCGACTTCTTTTGATTGTTCTTCAATCGACTTTCAGTTTTAAAAGTAATTTGTTAATTTAAAGAAAATTCTTAATTTTTTCCAAACAAAACAACATTAACTAATTTGGATGTGACTAGGATTTTATTTTCAATTTCGGTATATTCATCAGTTTTTTGAGTTTTTATCATATTTTATTTAAAATATTTAAAATGAAAAAAAATTTATATGGTTTTTATTAATATTTTTATAGCAAAAAAACTTTTAATTTTTTTAAAATTACTTCTTTTTCTTATTAGAAAATCATCATGTTGGTAAAAAACTATCAGCCTTTTTATTCTCATTGACTTTTCTTGTTGAAATGAGCATAAATTTTAGAAACATTCAGAGCAAATGGCTTGGATTTTACAGAAAAGATGTGATTACTTGTTGATACATCTGTAATGTGATACCCTTTTTTGTCTACAACTATCGAGATATCGGTCTCTGTCTTTGAAAAGAATTATCAAACCCAATAAACCAGAAATTATGACACAAATGTCTTGCGCTAGAGAAATTGGTTCCATTGCAAAAAAATTATATTTAAAAATTGAGATTTTTTTTAGAAAATGTTGCTTAAATTCTTATATTTGACATATTTATAGGAGTTGTTTTCTATGAAATTTGTAAATTTCTTTTTGAAATTAATTATGAATCTACAAAGGAATGATGATTTTATCATATTATTTTGTATTAAAAATTCTACTATATTTATTTTATTTTTTATCAACACATAGACATTGAATGACCCCAAAACAATGAGGACAAGCTAAATATTTTGCATATTGATTTCCCAAAAAGCATTTTTTTCCAAAGCATCTATGTTGGCAGGGATAGATTGTAATTTCTTGTGGTTCATTTTCACATATGAGGCATTTATTCTTCAAATTATGTTTCGCAACAAACAAACTTTCCATTACTTCGAAAACGTCATTAAATGCTAATTTAAATTTAGAATATTTTTGTAAAGGGTAATATGTTCCATCTTGTTTCAATTTCATCCATAATCTATTTAAAATATATAGATTTAATCTAAATAATTTAAAAAATATATACACATAATATAAAATAATTTATATAAAATGTATTTTCAAACATAAAGAAAATAACATAAAAAAGTTGATAATAAATGATATATATGATATAATCTTTTCAATATTTATTTTTATACACTATTAAAAATTCTTTACATATTGTCAATTAGTGGTTTCAGATGTAATTTGCCATTTTGTTCAATTGATATAGCCACATATTTTATTTTCTCATCATTTTTTAATACTAGTTCTATGCCATTTTTTGAACTTGTTATATATTTCTTATGATTTTTTATTATGGATATTTTGAATGGTGCTTTATATTCAATATTTTTTGGTGTAAAACTTATTGAATTATACTCATCTATTGAAAATTCATATAAAACATCGTTCAATAAAATTTCGGATCCCTCTTCTGGGTATAACCCATTATCATCAATAGAAAAAAAAGTCCCAAATTTGCTTTTGTTATCTTTAATAAAGTAGCCTATGCCGTTGTATTGTATTTCACAATGTGTTTTACTGATAGATTTTTGATCTAATCTGATCGAGCATTTTTTATCACGTCCTATAATACATTCTTTTTCGATTTCATAATTTTTCTTTGCATTTTCATTAAAAATCTTCAATGGTTTTTTGGTTTTATTTGAAGAAATTGAACTTTGTGACCCTAAAAATTTTTTTTAAAAAAATGTAAAGAAAATTAAAACAACATTCTTGATCATTTCGCTTAGATTCATCTTCATTTTGATTTTTTTTATGAATTGATTTCAAAGAATTTTGCTCAGATCTCTCATCATTTTCTATGTTTAGTTTTGAAAAACCCATCAATTCAAAATCATTTTCTCTGATGCAGTCATCTTTGTTTATATGAGATGTTCTCGAAGTCTCCATTTTTGTGTCTTCTAAATTGTTCAAAGCTTAAAGAAAATGTCATTTTATAATCAAAAGAAATAACAATCTTATCTCAGAATTTGTTATTTCCTCTTTCCTCTGTTTATGTTTATTGGCATTTTGTGATTTTGTTGAGTTGAATTTTTCTAAAGTTTTTTCTCTTTTTTTCGGAACTTTCTCCATTCTTTTGTAAAAAAATTTCTCCTTAAAAAATACTATTCAATTTGAAAAAAAATAAATATAATTTTAGGTGGTTTTTAAAATTTTTAATATTCTATACTTTTTTCTTTAAGTTTTTAATAAAATTAATTTTTTTTTTCTCTTTCTCATTCTTTCTTAACAAAAAAAAATAAAGAAAACATTAATTTATATTTTTCTTTAAAATTTGGGTTCATAGTGTTTCATTCTTTCTTTGTTTTTATCAAAGAAGATCGCAATTTTTTTCCTCTTTCTTCCCTATTTTTATCAACCCACTGCTGCAATTCGACCAGTCAAGTTTCGAAATATTCATTAAAGACATTGCTAGTGGATTATCGAATCACTACTTAGTTTAGAACAATCTTTAGAACAATCCAATGCATCAAACTATCAGGTTTTATTTGATTTTTGTCATGTTTTAGCTCTTCTAGAAAAAAAAATATTTGAGATTAAAAATAAAAAAAAATTCATTTCAACTCATTTTCTTTTTAAACAAAAAATGATTTTGATAAATAATATTTTTTTTTATTAAAATATCAAATATAAACTTTAACTGGTGATAATGGAATTAAACCCATTAAACTCTCCTTTAAAACCCAATTCCCCTAAACCTCGAAAACACCGCTCTACATATAAAAAAAACTCATTAGTTTCAAAAAGTGGTCTTAATTTCAAATCCCTTGATCATTATATCTCAGAATCCTTTATACAATCCTATTTCCCCAAGAAAAATCAAGAGGATCTCGACCTTGTATATATAAAGCTTGAAGATATTGAACAGGATATCCTTGAGGAAAGAATTAATTATGAAGAAAAACCTGATTTTTCAAGTATTTTTACAAATATTCACATAAAATTATTCCATAAATTTAGATAAAAATTGCTTCAGAAGATATTTCGGTCCTTTGCACCCTGGTTCTTTAAGAGCGAGTATTTTCGCTTTGATGGCTTGTGCTTTAGGAGCAGGCTCCTTGGCATTGCCAAAGGCTTTATTCAGGAATTGTGGGTTTGTGAATGGGTTTGTGCTTTTGATAATGACTGGCCTTATTTCCTTACTTTGTTTGAATTTCTTGATGAAAGCATCTATTAAAGCAAATATTCTTAATTATTCAGAGTTGGTGCGTCATTGTTTTTCACAGGTTTTGCATAAAAAAATGCATAATAAAATAACAATCATAATCAATAATTTTAAAAGAAAATTGCCAAAGTAATTGAAGTAATTTTTGTGGTCTATACCTTTGGAACAGTGACAGGATATCAAATAATTAGTTAAAAAACAAAAATCCCATCATACAACTTATTTTATTTGTTTATTTTAGTTTCCCAATTTTTACTTCTCACGTTGAAGAATTTCGGATTAGACCCTGTCATTATTGACAATCCATGGACGAAAATAATTCAATCGATCTGTCTTGTGCTTATAATCACTCCAATTGCTTTACAAACCAGTTTTTATTCTCTAAGACATGTAAGCATACTCGGAATTTTAGCTCTGATTTACGCAGGTTTAGTAGTGATTTATGAAGCTCCGAGCTATATATCAGAGTTTTGGAAGAGTGAAAACTTTGAATGGTTTGTATGGGATTGGAATTTATTCACAGGTTTCTCCACAGCAGTTTTTTCTTTCACTTGTATAACAATCGTCTTACCATTAAAAAGAGAATTGACCAACCCTGCAGAATATAGAATAATGAAGATATTCACAAGATCCATTTTTATGGAAATGATACTATATTTAAGCATTGGGATAATGGGATATTTATCATTATTGAACAAAACCCCAGATATCATTTTGGACAGGCCTGCTTTAAATGGATCGAAAGATATCTTGATTATCATTGCAAGGGTCGCTTTAGTGCTGAATTTATTGATTTCTATACCGATTAATATTAATCCGGGAAGAACTCACTTGTTTCTTTTGATTGATGAGAAGAAAAATTCAGAAAACTCAAGAGTTTTGCATTATTTTATAACTTTTTTCTTTTTGTTTGGATCAGCTGTTGTGGCAATATTATTTCCAGACATTTTGGCAGCTTTCTCATTTCTGGGAGGAGCTTGCAGTGTTATGATTGGAATCACTTTCCCATGTAATTTAAAAAAAAATTAATTTTATTAATTTTTTTATTTGTTCATGTTTTCATTTTAAGGCTTTATGTGGATTAAGCTAAATGACAAAAAATTTGTAAGTTTTGAAAATTTGACTATTGCAACGTGTTGCGTTTTCTTGACGCTTGCAGGGTTGATTGCGGCTAGTTTATCGTTATTGCAAGCGATCAAAGTTATTAAATTGTAGACTCCCTTTACAAATTAATAAAATAATTATTAAAAAGAAAATTTAAAATTTTATTCAATTTTTAAAAAAAAATGGATTTAGTAAAAAAAAGTCTTAAGGATTCAAAAAAATAGAAAATCCCATTTTTTTAATTTTCAAATTTTTTTTTCAATCTTTGATCAAATTTAAGATTTTTTTTTTTAAATAAAAGGCTCCAAATAGAGTTTTTCATATGTGACAAAATTTTTCTTGCATTTCAAACATTCCTTTTCTTTATTAATCGTCACACATTCATGGCAAAAATATACATGATAGCAATTAATTATCAGAATATCAGCTCTATTCCCACATTTGCATTTCCCTGGCGCCACAAACTCACCATTAATCACTTTAAACTCATGATCAGAAATTTTTATTTTCATCAGTTTTATCATAGGAAACCAAGTTTCAGGAGGCAATTTGAACCAGACCCTATTTTTCATTAAAATAATTTATTTTTTCTCCCAAAATAAAATTATTTATGTAATAATAGTACTCATTCGTAGGATTTTGTGATAAACAAATATATTTATTTTCTTTGATCGATTTGAACTCAATATCAAACATCCCATCTTTTTTCTCTTTATAAAACAAAATATACCCTCTTGGATGGCCCTCATCAATTGTCAAACATGCAATCTTATCTTCGAAAAATGTGATCTTCTCATTATCTTTTCCCACCACTTCATCTTCCTGCATTTGAATTATTTCAATACTAATAGACATCATAGAGATCTCAACCACTTTTATATGGAAATTTACAATTTTTATCAACATTTTCGGCATAATCCTTATTTTGTTCATATTTTGATCGAATTTCACATAAGTTCCATTAAAACTTCTTTTATCAGAAAGATAATAACTCCCTTCTGAAAAAATCAGTTTACTGTTGAATTTGGAAACCTGTCGATCATGGATTTGAATCTCACAATTTTTCTCACGACCTATTTCACCACCTTTTTCTGTAATAGCATGATGTTTGCCTTCATCAAGGTCTTTTAAGATTAAGCAGCGTTTTTTCGCCAGCAATTGTTCAACATCCTCTTCATCGTTTTGTTCAATGCTTTCACAAAATTTACGACCACTTTTTAGTTTTTTTATGGTTTTTTCATTGAATTTGTTCTCTTCTTGAGAGAAGATTTTTGATTTGCTTAAGATATATTGACTTAGTTTACTTCTCCCTAAATTAAAATTGTTAGAAAAAAAAAATTCTTGAAATAAAAATAATGGACATATCAATAGAATTCATTTCTAAAAAATCAAATAAAAAAAAAATTATTAAAGAAACTAAAAGAAATAAATCACTAAATTCATCAACAAATTCGCCTAAATTTATTGCATTAAGAAAATTACCAACTTCAGCTACTTTCCAGCCGTTTGGATTTGGAGGGATTTTGGCTAACACCTCCCTTTCTATTTAAAATAGAATTTTTTCAATTTTGATTACGGAAAAATGAGATTATCAACCAAATTCATTTATTTCTTCGATTTTTTGTGTTTTTTTCTCATCATTCAAAATCTTTGAAATCCCTTTAAATTTTTATTTTTTAAGGAAATACAAAGGAATTACATTCAAGTAAATATATTTTATCCCTTTTTCGAAGCATTGTCTTTTCCTTTGTCACAATTGATGATAATTTGTGTAGGGTGAGATCTGTTTCTTTTTCTTATTTGAAAAAGGGTTATATTTTTTTAAAAGTCAAAGAAAGAAACCAAATAAATTGGATTGATCTTTGAAATCAATTATTTCAAAAAATTTTTGAATTTCTTTCTTTTTCCATTGATTTGGGTCTTCTTTTATGAAATCGTAAATTTCTCTCAGGTCCATTTTTTAATTTTTTTTAAGTTTCTTTAATTTTTTTTTGAAAAATAGAGAACATCACACATCAATATATTTTTTATTGCAAAACAAGATATTTTTTTAAAATTTGTTTTCTGTTATTTAAGTTTATTTGAGGTTTTTTTCATTAAAATGTGTTCTTTTGTTTTTTTTGAACAAAAAAATAGAGAAAAAACAAACATAAAACTAAAGGTTTTTCTTATTAATTAATGAAATTCATCTCAACCTGATTTAAATAAAAGAATCGCCACTTGACCCATGTAAAAATAGATGAAGTGTTTGGTCTCATGCGTGACGTAAGATCCGAAATTCCTGCCTACAATACAATGCCATGTTGGGTTGTATTTCTTATCGAATTCTTTTTTAATAAAGGCTGCTATATCCTTTTCAATGTTGAATTTCTCCAAGGCTTGATTAGCACAATCTATTGCATCTTGTTGCATTTCTTCGGACATATCTGCATTTTTTACCACTGCTTTTCTATCGGCCATTTTGATAAGTTTGTGAGTTTATTTCAGGAGGATTTTTTTTTTTTAAATGTAAATTTAAATTATAATTTTTGTTCAGATTTTGTAAGTTATTTTTTTTTTTTTGATTGTTGTTAGGAAGTTTTTGATTTTATTTTTTTTTAAATTATAAATTAAGCAAAAAACTTATTCAGATTTTGTTAGTTATTTTATTTTTTTGATGCTTTGTTTTTTTTTAAAAATTTTTTAAAATTTTTTCTAAATTAAGTTAAATTAACTATAAATTATTATAAAGTATTTATTATTTTGATAATTTTCGTTCTAACAATATGTTAAGCTAATTTTAAGCATATAAATAAATAATTCTGCCAACATTACGTCACAATGTCTATTTTTTTATAAATTGAATGACATTAAGTAATAAATTAAATAAAAAAAAATAATTATCTATTATGAAAATAATTAGAAGTTACATTTTTTAGACAAAAAGTGAAATTATAAAAGGAATATTTTTGTTTACACAGCCAATTTATAGAGAGCTGTCTCCTTTGGGATAATTTTTTAAATTCATCATTTATTTCGAAATTTGAAAGGATAAAAATCAAGTGTTTTCAGAATTCAATTAATTAAGGGGTCACATCATCACAACTGATATTTTCTTTAATTTAAAAATCAGTTATGTGCCCAAATTAATTAAAAATTCATTTTATTTTAATTTGTTTTGTAAAAAAAATATTTTAAAATGAAATTTAAAGTTTTTTTTTTAATTATCAATTTTTTCTATTATAAATATCTATAAATTATCTATATTTTATTTATATTTTATTGTCCGAATCTCCATTATTATTTCTTTAAGACTCATATTTTCAAGAATAATACAATAAAAACAAATCTTAGGAAACTAAGGGAGTGCAGCATTCTTTCATGTATAGTTCTTCATCGGCAAAACCAAATTTTCCTTCTCCATATCCTTTTCCAAATTTTCATCCTTTAGCCAATTCAAAGGAAACTCGACCACATGTCCTTTGATTTTCGGTGCTAACAAATCATAAAGACTTAATTTTCTCTCTCTTATGAAATTATCCAAATAATCGAACTTTGTAACATGATCATCAGGATAAACTCTGAATATCTCTCTATAAATTTCAGTGTTCTTCCTGCTATTTTCCTTGATTATCTCCTGCAAATCAGTTTTTAAAGGGTCTTCACAAAGCTCTTCATTCAAAGCAAAATGTTCTTTGAACAATTTCTTTCTTAATTTATGAGTGAAATTGCTTACTTTCACTTTTTTTCCAGAAATGAAACTATCAATTTTCTTCGAATCTTCAATAACCATTGCAATTTCGGCATCTCGACTTCCCAATAAACTTCTATCATTTATATTAGCAGAACCCAAAACCACAACATCATCATCAATGATCATTATTTTGGAATTTACATAGATCTCTTCAGTTTTCGGGACTCCTCTGATTTTTTTATGCGTTCTCAGCCCATAAAAATTGATATAATCTGAAGGATTTTTAATGTTTTTATCTTTTTTTAATATTTCTATCAGAGAATTCTCACCATGACTTATAGTTTTATATATGAACATCTCAATTAGTTTGAAATCAATATTATGTTCAAGCCGACCTGGTTTATCTATAAGTAAAGGTAAAAACACCATTACTTTGAATGGCTCATTATGAGCAGCTGCTTTTTTTATTCTAAGGATCAAAGCTTCAACAATCATATTCTTCACACTTTTATCACAATTTCCTGAAATGAAATATTCATTCTCTATATAAATGAAATCTTTTGCCGACATTATAAGCTCTAAATAGCAAGTGTGAATAGAATTCTCTATAAAATTCAACCCCAAACTCCAATGACTCGCTGATCTGAGAAATTGACATTGGCAAGTACCAAACAATTGGTTCTTCGGCTCAACCAAATCGGCTTTTAATGCATATAAACTTATGATTTCATCAAAGATCTTCACTTTTGGTTTTGACATGTCTTTCAAATCTTTTCCATGGAAACTTTTGGGGAAAACACAAAAATTTTTACCATCTTCTTCAGCATCAGTTAAACTTCTTTTCAATAATCCATTCATCACGAAATTTTCCTTCTGAGGCAAAGGAGATAGAATGTTATGACAGTATTGATTGACTCTCTTAGTATTTTTTCCAATAGAATTTTTGCAATTTGCCACAAAAATTTTTGTTAGACTTTCCAAAGGCTGTTTGGCAAACTTAAGAAAATTCCAATTTTGAATGAAATGTTTGCACATGTCGTGAACCATTAACCCTTCGACCCTTAGTCCAATGTCATGCCAAGGCAGTCTTGGATCAGAATCTTTATCAATTTGACATGTTTCAAACTCTCTTAACTTTAAAAAAGTCTTCATTCTGGGATTTGCATAATCTTTGCCAATCCAAAGATTCCTTTGATTATGAGACTCAAGTGATTCAGAATCAGCTAACTCATGAGCTGGAGTGTCCCAACGACCGAAAGCTAAGTCTAAACCACCTAAATAACCAATTTTACGATCAATTATACACAGTTTTTCATGGAAACTCCAAAGAGAAACGTTCAAGAAATAGTTTGGACTTCTGATAATTTGTATATTGTGATGGAGTTCTGTTATGCATTTTGCAACGAAAGCTGAATTTTGATAGAAGGTGGGGGGCTCATTATAGATAATTATATAGATTCTCACTCCACGAGAGGCTGCTGCTTTCAGGATATGATCTAAACGATAATGATTATTGTTCATATGAGGAGAAATTGGACGATTTAGATAAAGCTGTGGCGAAAGGAACCAATCTGAAATGAGAATTTCCTTTTGTGATTTGTTGAAACTCTCCATTAAATCAAGGTAGTACCCTTTACCATCAATAAAAGGTTTACAGGAACATCGGTCTCTTATAGGCGAGCTTGAAAAAAATCTATTCAGAGTAAGCGAAGAACTTTGATAAGCTATTTTTTTAATTGAAATGACCCATATGATAAAATCAAAGTAATTTTCAGCCTTCAATGTGAAAACTCTAGAATTTGATGTGATTTTTATGCCATATTTTCTTTTTGTATTACTTTTGCCTATAAAGACTTCAAAATTTCCATCAAATAAAAGAATATCACAAAACTCATTGGATCGATTACTTTGCAAAACGCCAATGCCTTCTTTGGTAAGAATTAGCCATTTCTTAGAAAATTTAGGGGATTTGAAGAAATTTAAGCAAGAATCTGATGAATTTTTGGTTTTTTTCTTGATCGGACCTTCAAAAACTATGGGGATTCTATTACAAATCGCAAAATTTGAAATGGCTAAAAACTCATAAAGGGGATTTATAGTAGCTCTGATCATTTTGTCTGATAAAAGCACAGTGAGTTGGCTGTAAAAGAAATCGTAAATGAATTGTGCGTCTTTGGCTTTTATCTTCGGAAAAAGAACTAATTTAAAATCAAGATTTTTCTCATTAATTTTTGTTTTTAGAGTTTTCTGAAATAATTTAAAATCCTGATAACATTTGAAAATGCTATATTCTGAAATAAGTAGCTCGGTCATTGGTTCATTTATTTGAACTTTATATTCAAATATAGCAGGCTCATTGGCAGAATTCATTTGCGATCTGGACCAATTTGAAAAATCGAGAGAGTCTGGGATACTTTTGTTGATGTAATCGAAAAATTCTGATTTGCTGTGGATTTTCACGGTGTTTATTTTGATGGTGAGAAGGGATAAATCATATGGAGGCAGTGATGGAAGACGTATAGGAGGGAGAAGATCCATAAATTATTTTTTTTTCTTTCAAGAGTACTGAAATTTTTAATTAAATAAAAAGTTTGAACTTGACTAAATTTTAAAATTATATTTTCTTAAAAAATGTAAAAAGTAATGGAAGAAAAAAGAATTTTCTTTTAAAGAAAAAAAAATTTTCTTTTAAAATAATGAATGTACTGAAAAATTTTGGAAGACTTTTTAAAATTTATAAAATTGATAAAATTTTAATTTTTTTTTTATTTAATTTTTTCAAATAATTCAATCTCCAATAATTTTTAATATCGAAAATAAAACAAAGAAATATAACGATTGATCCCCCTGCTTAATGGCATCTAACTTCAAAATAGTTATCAAACTTAAAGACATTTCAATTACAGGTATTCTACTTTTCTAATTCAAACAAAGTACTCACATTTTTTAAGATGTTCCCAAAGAAAATATTGAGGGAAAAATTCAACTCGGTGATGATCTTTTAAGGTTTGTTTTCCAATTTTTATCGCAATTAAACAAAATTTATAATGTTTAGTTTCCTAATAAAGAAGTCATAATTTCGATTTTCAATCCCATATATATGAAAGGGAGGAATACGAGCTTGATAAAGATTTCTCCTTCCAAATTCAACAAAGAATCGTTCAAGGCGATTGGGTCCTCTTTCTAAGAAACTACAATACAAAGTCTGATAGAAAACAACATAAAGTCGATAACAATAGATCCATTGGAAATGCAGCACAAATGGCCGAAGCTTTTGATCAGGATAATAAGGAAATCAGTGAATATTGATGAGATCAGAAATGAGGAAATGAGGCAAAATTGATCAATAATGACAAATTAAGCAATCAAGATATTCACATTATGATGCCAAATAGAAAAGAATTGGATAGTTATAAAGCTAAGGTATAGAGATTTGGAGAAATCTGTTCATAATCATAATATGAAAAAAATGACTGGTGATTGTTATGTCCTGGATTTGGACCACATTTTATCTTAAAAAATGAGTTTTGGAAGTACTCTAATGAATATAAAAATCAAATAAAATATTTGAAATTGATGGTTCTTGCTTTATGTCAAAAACTGAAGTTATTTTAATAAATTTAGAGTTTTTTTAGAAATTCTTTTGCAAAATTTATTAATCTTGAAAAAAACTTCTTTCTTTAAGAGTTTCTTTGCAAAATTAATCAATTTTTCAATAGAAATTTTTATTGGAAAATTAATGAATTTTAATAAATGAAACTTAATCACTTTTATTTAACGAATTACTAAAAGATTGAGCTGAAGAAAGTCGAAATGAATTGCAGCAATCTATTCAAGAAATTACACAGGAATTGAAGAATGATAGTTTTAACACACAGAAACCTTGAATAAAATAATGCAAGATAAGATCTCTGCTGACGAGAAAGTGATTTGAAAATACAATTGAGTTTATTGTTATTTGAAAAATCAAATGGAGATGAAAGAAGCGAGAAATAATGAGATAAATGACAATTTTTCAAATGTAAATTATCTTAAAAAATTAATATTGATTTTGTTTTTCAAAATTTAATGATTTAATGTAGAAATTAAAAGAAATGGGAAAATTTTTAAATGAAGTTATAAAAAATAAACAAAATTTACGATATTTCTCAGTTAAGGCGAAAAGATTCTCCAAAACCACTTTTTCATCTCGAGAAAGCAATAAAAATTATCGAAAATTAAATGAAAAAAAATTACAATTATTCTCTAAAATCTCCAAAATTTTAACTAAAATTTTGCAAGCATTTATCCAAAACCGTGCTTATTCATATTTTATAATATGACTTAAAAAAATCTATTGATTTGCTCTATAAAACTAACAAAACATACAAGGAATACTATATAAGATGTCAAGCTCTTTTCTTTATCGCAGAAGTATCTAATTCAATAATTTTCAATAATTTTGGAATATAAATCTCAGCATCAATATGAACTCCCAATGATTCAGCGAGAATTTTCGCCTAAAATATCAATAAAATTAAACTGTTTTGAGATCTCAAGGTACTCATATTTCGAGATTTTTGTTTCAGACAAGAGAATTATGTTATATAATTGGCATAAACCTTTATATTTGATTTGATTCGTATGTATGAAGGCATTCGTATCTTGCATAGTCTTTTAATAAATACGAGATAAAAGAAGCTTTTTTTAGAGGAGATTTATCAAGTCATTCAAAGAATTTCGAACCTTCTTGTTAAGGGCCTAAAGGAAGATTTGAAGGATTTGAAAAGAAAGAACATTAAAAAATAAAAGGATTTGTAGCAAAATATATGTTTTTTTCACTCTGGAAATACGAAGAAACGGCTGTTTTTCTTCCATCATTTTTTTTTTAAATATATAGACAAAGAAAATTTGAATTTTATTCAATAAAATTATTTTTTTAAACTATAATATAATATTAATTAAAAAAAAACGAACTAATAAATAATAAAGATTTTTTTAAAAATGCTATTTTGTTAACTAAATTTTTAGTTAAAAAATTAAAAAAATTTTAGTTAAAAAATTAGAAAATTTTAACTAAATTTTTGTTTGTGATTATAAATACAAAAAAATAAAAAAAATGAAAAAAAATAAAAAAATTTAAAAAATGCTAAAAA
>JFJP01002169.1_pt1 | contig 13313 bp, 4 predicted proteins | sample 431651 | NCBI WGS metagenome assembly JFJP01 (sample SAMN02602958, study PRJNA72255) | Microbial mat metagenome, whole genome shotgun sequencing project. | biome: fresh water; feature: sink hole; material: water; isolation source: purple microbial (photo- and chemosynthetic) mats found in...
GGAAGGTTTTCTCATCGACATTCACGCCGCATGTTTTCGCGAGCATGAGAAACGTAACGCAGTGGACGCCGGCGGCATTGAGGTGACCACCGGATTGATAATTGAACGAGGCTCCCCTGCCGGACCATCCGCCGTTGTAGATTCTGTCCCTGAGATGATCCGCGCCTTCTTGAATCATCGGAAGCACTGAGGCATCACCGGTTCTGAGGTAGTATTCACAAATACCCATTCCCTCGACTCCGACGGACCAATTGTGTGCCCAGGTTGGCTTTCTTTCCTTCATCCAGCCACGCACCACTTCGAGGTCTTTTTCTTCTCCGGTGGAGAGCAGGAAAAGGATGGATCCCCATTCGGTTTTTCCTTGTTTGGCGATGAGGTCGGCGAGGTTTCGGACAATTTTGTCTGACTTGGGGCAGTTCAGCGGCCAAGTGTCGCTGTAGCGGCCGAGGACGGGGATTTCCACGGTGACGATGCTCTTGCCGTTGATCTGTATGTTGATCTTGCCATCGCTGGCCTCGGCTTCGGTGATGATGTCGCCGAGAACTAAACGCGGGTCTCGCTTGGTGTCGGAGAGTTTTACGCCGTTGATGCTCTCGATGATGTCTCCTTGCTTGAGATTGCCGGCCTTTTCGGCGGGTGAGCCGGGTTCGACGTTCTGGATCTTCATGACCGGGCCTTTTTCGAGCATGATGCCGATGCCGACGGGACCGAAGTTCTTGATCAGCCAGGAGCTGCGTTTTTCGAACGGGGCGGGTTTGAAGCTGTAGTCGGGTTTGCCATTGCCGGGCACGGCGGTTTTATTGACCGGAGTGCTAGCAGGCTTGGGAGTTGTGTCCGGTGTGGCTTTTCCATTTTTCAGGAAAGCAATGTCACCTGCGGACAGCATCTGTTGTTTGAAAGTGACTCGTTTGCCTCCACGATCCACCGTAACCTCACCCGTCTCGGCCTTATATTCGATCAATTCCCCTTCGAAGGAGCTTTTGCCATCGACGCTTTTCCATGTGCGGGAGTGGACAGTGAGCGCGGTGAGCAGGATGATGGAGAGGGCTTGAAAAAGGGGTTTGGTAAGATGGTCTCGGGTTTTCATAAGGGGTGGTTTCATCGTGGGCGGGTTGTGGCGGCGGTAATATTCCCAGTCACCTTCGCATTCTGCCGTCAGGCGAATACGCACACCTTGGCGATATGCATGCCGACATGCGTAAACAACCATCGCCGTCCAGCATTTGGAAATATTTTCTCTACGTGCACTGGTCCTGATTTAACTAAGTTGTCGTCGTGTTATCCTACCTGGTGCACTGCCATATCGTGAATTTCAAATGATTATGGGTGCTGCTATTTGTAAACTTCTGTTAACACCTTCTCGATCAGCGCTGCGGGCACGGGATCCTCGGCTGGCTTGGGGGTCTTGCTCGCGGCCTTCTCGAGAGGCCAGTTGTTGATTTCCATGGCGATGCTGCGGCCCTTGATGCCTTCCGGCTTGGTAATTTTGGGGGCGAGTGATGCTCCGGGGAACGTGTAGAAGAAGACCGGATCCGGACATGCGAACTTCTCTTTCCAGCCGTTCGCCAGGGCCGCGAGTTGTTCGCCGAAGTGCGCACCTTGATCGGCTTCCACCATGGTTTTGGAGGACATGAAGATGACCCCCTTCAAACCGGCCGGTGTGAAGGAATCGACCATCACGTTGTACACCTGGGATGCATCGGTTTTGATCAGGCCTCCCAGACCCGGGTAGCCCCCCCACGGCTGTCCGTCAGGCACGGCTTTGGTCTCCATTAGCGCCGGGATGTATTCGCTCCAGTATTTTTTCCATTCGTTCAAGTAGCGCTGGACGTTGGTTTCAAACGGCTTGGTGCCGGGAAACATGCTCCCCAATTGATCGAAGTCCGCCTTCAGGCTAGGTGCCCGGCCTAGATCCTCTGCGGCGATCCAGTGCTTGAGAGCCGCCTGCTCGGCATTCTTGCCGCCCGCGCTCTGCATGAAGATGATGCCCACCGGCTTGCCGGTCTTTGCCGCGATTGCCTGACCCAAGGTGGCCGCAAATCCTTCCGCATCATTCCAAGCCGAAGCAAAGCTGTTGTTTGGCGTGGTGGAGGTCGATACGGTGTAGGGGCGCGGACGATTGGAGCGGTCCCCTTTGGCAGCACGGTCCATCATCCGGACCACGCCCGCCGACTTGACGGCTGGCGCATCGAAGATGCCATAGGGAGCGGCCACATACCACACGTCACCGAACACGATGTTGGTGCAGACGCGTTCGTGCGCGAGCTCGCCGTTCACCAGAAATGTCACCTTCAGGGTCTTCGGCTCGGCACTGGCCTTCTGCGAAGGCAAGGTGACCTGCCACTCCTTCATATCCGGCGTGACGGGAATCGTCTTCTCGACACCTGCAAAGCTGAATTTGATCTCCGCCTTGCCGTCAACCGGCTTGTCGCTCCAAGGTGCCGCCGGCAACGTGGAACCCCAGATCGAGACCGGTTGCTCGGCCTGCAGAACGGCGTTGTTGACGAACTGACTGCTTAGCAAGGGCATCTTGCGGCATTCCTCCAGGATGCCCATGGGCGGTGTCTCGACGCCATCCACCTTAAATTCGCCCTTCCAAGTCGCGGCTGTGACAAACTCTTTGCTATAATACGTGAACGGTGCCATGGGCAGTAGCGCCTGGTTGTAGATGTTAGGTTTTCCGCCGATGCCGCCACTGCCGTAGCTCACCCCGAGCGGGGCCTTGACCTTCGGCGAGCTTACGACCAACTCGTTGCCTTCGATCCTAACTTGCGCAGGATACCAGACGCGGTCCTCGCCGGCTAGATAGAAGACTTTCACCTGTGCTGCACCATCGGGGATCACGGTCGGAGCGCCCAGGCCCGCTTTCACGTTGGTGTTGGTTTCCGCCACGATCAGACCACCCTCGGCATGATCCAACTCGATGACCATCATGTCGCCCTCGACCTTGCAGGACTTGAACATCGGACCATCGGTCACCACTTTTTTGCCATACTCGTTCTTCAGCGCATGCAAGGCGAGTCGCTGGCCGGAGAGCGTCTTGTTGAAGTAATGGATCGCGCCGGCGATATCGATCTGAATGGCCATGCCGGTATGCGGGATGTCCCGCGCCAGCCATGTGCCAAAGCGCATGTCGGCAGCAGCGCCGATGGTGGGGGTCTCGCTCACGGTGTTCGCATAGAACTGGTTGAAATACACCGGCATGTCGGGCTTACCCCAGGCCAGCCGCCAGCCGCAGATCATGCTGTGCAGATTGTTGTAATAGACGATTCCCTCATTGATGTTCGCCCATCCTTGGTTCCAGATGCCGCCGCGGCAGGCATACGGAATCATCGGGTTCAGGCGCGCGTTGAACAACCAGGACGCATCCCGGTTGTCGCTCATGTTGCCGGGCGTTGTGGTTGAAACCGCCTTCACCGCCGTCTCGGCGTCCGCGTAGAATTTGCCCCACGCCGCCTTGTGCTCCGGTGTGGTCGGATCGGTCTCCAGGACTTTCTGATAGAGTGCCTTGGTGTATTCATCCTTGCCGTCGCGGTAGCCGATGCGCGGCGTCCAGGCCTGGATCGGGGTCTGGCTGAACGAGCAGTTCAGGATGCCGACCGGTACATCGACCTCCTTGAACACATGGTAGGCGAACGAATAGGCCACGCCGCTCATCGCACCGGCATCGGAATGCCACACGGCATTCGCGTGCTCGACCGGATGCAGGGCCGAGAAATAATCCGTGACCTTCGCCTCGCGGATGACCGGTTGCTTCTCCTTGCCCGCCGCAACGCGCTCGGCGATCTGCTTCTGCAATTGGGCCACGTCGCATTTTTGGGCTAGCCAAACCATGTTCGACTGCCCGGATGCTAACCACACTTCGCCTACGAGGATGTTTTTCAAAGTGACCGCCTTGCCGGTGCTTTCGGCAATCTTCATTTCCGCCGGTTCGTAGCTCGCCTTGAGCGGATCAAGTTCCAGCATCCACTTGCCGTCCTTGCCAGCGGTCGCGGATTTTTTTTGCCCGGCGAACTCCACCGTCACTGTTGTCCCCGACTGGCTCCACCCCCATACTGGCAGTTTCATGTCACGCTGCAGGACAGCGTAGTCGCGGAAAGGGGAACCCAGTTCGATGGCGAGTTTGGGCGCTGCAGCAACGGCAGAAACGGCAGCTGGAGCGTCGTCCTCCTGGGCATGCAGCATCATCGGCGAAAGGAGCAGCGCTCCCACAAGCGTGTAGAATCTAACGATGGATTCGGGTTTTCTTGTCATCATGTCAGGGTCTTGTGTTAGATTGTTAGTTACGCGTGAAAACGAGCCACGGAGAGGTCCATCCGGCTTTGTTCTTGGTGCTGAATCCGCCGGCTTCGAGGAAGAGGTATTCCTTGTTGGCAATGGTTTTGTTTTTCATCTGCAGCACTTGGTAGCGGTTGAGATCCATCATCCTCTCGCCGGACCAAATGAAAGGTGAGTGGCCGGTTTCGCCCTGGTCGGCGAGTTGCAGGCTGGTGGCGATGGGTTGACGCGGGGCGACGGGTTTGGCAGCGGGGTCGAATGCCTCGATGGTGTCCGTCTGGCCGACGAGCTTCCAACTTCCAAGGACTTGCGGATTGGCCACAAATTTGCCATCCCAATGGAATTGCGGAGCTTGTTCCCGCTCCTCGTCGCTATCGGAGAACTGGGCGGCTTGCCATTCGCTCGATAGCATGCCGATATGCTTCGCGGACTGGCGCACGAGGTCATCTCCCATGGGCGGTAGTTTCTGTTCCTCGATGTCAACACTGATCATGCCCTGAGGTTCCTTCTTGCTGGGATTCATGTTGTATTTGTCGTTGTAGCGGAGGAATGATTTTACGGCGATGGTGACTTCGCCTTTACCGAAAGCTTCCAACCATTCCTTGGTGATGTAGGCTCCATAGGGTCTTTCGCCGCCGCCGCGACCGATGCCGTCACGGTGTTCGATCATCGGTTTGCCATTGACCCAGATGCCGTAGCCGCCGCCGTTGCCGACGTGGGCTCTTTGGTAAACACGCAGGCGGTAGCGATGACCTTCCTTGAGTGGCGGGATGGTGACTTTCTTGCGTAACAAGATGACTTCTTTTTCCCAAAGTGTGTTGGCTTTTTCCGCGCCATAACACATCGGCCCGGTGCAGGTCGCCGAGCACTTGGAGACTGGGCCTTCGGGGATCGTTCCGAGATACTGGGCGAAGGGTGCTTTACCTCGCGGCCAACCGGCCTTGTCCGGATCGAAGGCAGGATCATACCATTTTTCCATGCCCGACGGCATCGTGACATCGCGGTAGCGGATATTGATTTGGTCAAAGGGTAATTGGTCCTTGGCGATGGGATCGAAGGACAAATAGGACCACTCCTCTTTGCGCACGCCGGCGAAGATGCTCCACTCGTAGTCGTCATTTCCCGCCCGAGAGTGGAGCGCGACCAGATCGTCGATGATATCGGCTCCGCAGCGGGGATTCTGCACTTTGGAATCGGCGAAATCTTTGAGCTTGGTGCGGTTGAGGCCGACGAATTCAGGGATCAGCTCGTCGGTGATGATCGGCGTGATCGCTTGCTTGAGCTTGGGCCCAAAACCGGCGGGGTCGGCGTTCAGGAAAAATTTCTTATAGGGGAGGATCTGGTTGGAGTAGCGCTGGCGAGCTATTTCATAAACGACGTCGAGGCCACCTGGCACATCAGCGAGCGAGGCGGCGATGTATTCGAGGTGGGAATCGAGATGACTGCTGATGTTGAGACCACCGGGGGCCGTTGCCACGCCGGTGTAGCCCGTGTAGGATTCCTGTAAGGTTTTGACGGCGAGTTGCTGGACTTCCGGGCCGGCTGCGTTGATTTTTTCGCGGATGGGCTTGAGCAGGCCGAGGGTGAGCGAGGGGCGTTGGTTGGTGCGGATCAATTCGCCAATGGGGGGAAGCACTTTCTGATAGGTGCGCTCGTCGGCGGCCACCGGAATCAAGGCTTTCATCGAGGCGTTGCGCAGCCAAGATTCTTCGTGGTTCAAAAAGGACAACAAGAGATCGACGTGCGGAACGACCCAGTCGGTCTGACCCAGACTGATGACATGCAGCGCGGCATCTTTCACCCACCAGGATTCCTCGGGGTCAGCGACGGCTTTGACTGCGAGATCGAAGACTTCTTTGGGCAAGGTCTCCGAGGTGAGGATGCTGGCGATCTGGGAAAACATCGGGCGACGGACGCGAGGCGAGGGGGATTGGAGAAACTCCATCATGAGATGCGGGCGCGGCTCGCCGCCGGGGGCTTTCCAACCGATGTAGCCGAGATTGATGCCGAGGACTTTGGCGGCGGCAATTTCTCGGATGACCACGTCCTGGTGGTGGATGAAGCTGCGGATGCCCTCGTCGGTCTCACCCTGCGGGCCGAGAATTTTACCGAGGAATGGGATGCTCGAATCCTTGGCGAGAGTCTCATTTGTTAGATCCTGCTTCTTGCCATCTTTGTCGGGAACCGCTTCGAGGGAGAGGAAATCGTTGTCCGCCTCGACGCCCCAGGGTTGTTTGGGGAGTTGGAAAAGTTTGGAAAACTTCGTGGGAGGGCCGCCGAAGATGCGGAGTTGCTTGCGAGGCACCGTGTAGGCCCAGCCGTAGGCGACGCCCCACAGCGGCTTGTCGTAGCCTTCGCCACCGAGGATACCAAATGAGCCATCAAAGCGGCGGGAAAGTTCGTAGTGCCAGCGACGGTTGTCCAAGAAATCGCGGTATTGCTTGGGCTTCTTGTCGCGTAATAGGGACATTGATCCGCTGCGCCATATTTCCCCAATGCCACCGCCAGTGTGGCCGTGGAGCATGAAGCTGGTGCTGTAGAAGGCGGTTTTCGCACAGGTGTCGCGAGCGGCAGCATAGACGGATTTCTCTCCATCGGGCATGAGCGCGGCGGCGGCGGCCATGGCGAAGGCGAGGTTGCCAGTCTTGCCGTTGTCCACGAAGCCGATTTCCGGGCGATCATCGCCGTAGGGATTGCCACCTCTTCCGGCGTAGCGGTAGAAGTGGCGTAGCGCGCCTAACAGTGCCTTGTCTGGGATTTCGGCTCCGCATTCCTTGGCGAGCAACATGACTGTCAAAACGGCGGTGCCGCCGGCATTGAGGTGGCCACTGCCGTAAGTCACGGCGGGCGGACTTCCTCGCCCTGCCCAGGCGTCGTTGTATTGGGTGGCGACGGCGTTATCGGCCAGTTTCTGGATGTTCGGCAAGACGGCCTTGTCGCCGGTGCGTAGATAGTATTCGCAGAGCGAAATTCCGCTAAAGCCGATGAACCACGGATACGTGTGCGGTTTCATGCTCCGTGCCCACTCGCCGACAGCGGCAGTGTCCTTTTCGTCACCAGTGGACATGAGGAAAATATAACCGATGTCGCCGATGCCTTTCTGGCCGTTGGGGCTGGTGATGGAATCGGCGAGATTGCGCACGATCTTGTCTGACTTCGGGCAATTCAGCGGCCAGGTCGGGCTGTAGGCCCCGAGCACTGGGATTTTTACGATGATCGGCTCGGCCTCGCCCTTGATGGCAAATTTCAGCACGCCATCGGTGGCTTCAGCGGCGGTGATCATGTCACCAAGCTGGATGCGCGGGCCGATGTCTTTGAGTACTGTGCCGTTGATGGACTCGATGATTTGCCCTGCCTTGAGCTTACCCGTTGCCGCAGCGGGCGAGCCTTCCTCGATGCTTTTGATGCACATGGTGAAGACGGGATGGATCAAATCGATGGACATGCCGACGGGTCCGAAGCGCTCGATGTTGTTGAGCGTCTTCGTTTCGTCCGGGCGTTTCGAGAAAAACGTCGGGCCGGAATAGAATGACTCCGCGACGAGGGAAGGGGCGGTGGCCAAGCAGAGGGCTGTGAGGAAGTATGATTGAAATTTCATAGAGTGGCTACGGGTTAGAATTTATCCCAAAGATTCTCCTTGTTGGTTTTCGTGCAAATCGATCAGTAAGGGGATGGCCCGGCTTAATTCACGAACTGTTGCATCGGGAGCGATCGGAATCACGACTTCCGGCCGAGCGGGAGCCGCAAACCGGATTTCGTATTCTGTACAGGTGAAGTGGTAGATCTTCCTGCCCTTGCGGACCCGGAGTTCGTTTTTGGCGGGGCAATACTCCCCATGCTCTTTGGCGGCGGTGCGGAAATTTTGAATGAACATGGTTCGGATAAACTGCGGGATTTCTTGCTATTGGATCGGCACGAGGACGATGAGAAGCGGGGAGATGAGCCTGATGGGTTTCATGAATGGTCAGGAGTCATTGGTCATTGGGAAAATAGGACGAGCGGATTCTTCACTTCGCCATCAGGCCGGCGAGGCTGCGAGCGAGGGCGTCGCCATTGAGCAGGAAAAACTTGGCGCTGCCGTGGTAGTGAAAGCCTTTCTCACTGACGGCGCGCTCTTTCATCAGCAGGGCTTCCTTGTGCTCCCGTGAGTCCTTTGGAAAAGAGTCCTGGACTTGCTTCAGGAGTTCGAATTCCTGCGGATAAAATGGGGAGGTGTTGACTAGGCCAACCGTGTCGGCAAATTCCGGCATCTTCGAGACTGCGAGCATGCCGGTGTTCACCTCATTGGCAAAAGCCGCATTCTTGAATCCAAACATGCCCAAGGTGCCGCACACGAAGGGCATCTTCGGTGTCTTCACCTTTTCGCGGAAATCGCGGATCATCTGAGCGAGCAATTCGCCGTAAGCTGGATTGCCCAGGTCACTGTAGCCTTGAAACCAGACCAAGCCGCCGACCTCGTAGCCGACCTTGGGATCATATCCGGGGTAATATTTTCCGGGATCGGCCAATACCTTTTCGATCTGCGGCATGGCTAGCCCCCAGCACCAGCCGGGACCGCCACTGGCTGCGGGCGCAAGGCGTGGCGTGAACTCGCGGCCTTCTTTTTTCGCCAGCTCGGCCTGCTCCTTATTGGAAGCTTCGCGGCTTGCTTTTTCGATCGGGGTCTCTACGCCATCGAGCGACCAGGGGCGCCATGCGCTGGACAGGGAGGTGTTGCCCCACGAGCATTTCACCAGCAGAATCGGTGCGTTCACCAAGCGTTCCAGAGTGATGCCAAGGCCGTATTCCGGGCCGATCAAGTTCGGCGCCCCACCATAGCCGACAGAGAGCGGCCCGTAGGTGGTGGACTTGATTCCCTCACCTTCCGACCCCGCGATGGCACCGTAGCCGAAAATCCGAGTTCGCTCGGCGATGGGCAGCTTGAGGTGCTTGCGGGCCATTTCCGCGTAGGCGGCGCGGTGCTTTTCGGCTTCCGTGAAAACACTGCCCTTGGGCACTTTCAGCACGAGCGACTTGTCTTTTACGGCGGCCGCGATCTCGGCATCAAAGACATCAAAGTCCTCTGGCTTGGTGCCGTTCAGGTAGATGTCGCGCACGCGCTGTGCCTCGGTCGTGATCTCTTTTTCCCGGTTGGCCAGCTCGTTGTAAGCATCACTAACGGTGAACTTGTTTTCCGGCGAATCGAGGATCTCGGCGATCTGCTTGTAGATTCCCTCTTGCTCCGCCTTTTCGTCGAGGAAGGCATACATGGTGTCGCGGCCCCCGCCTTCTTTCGGCTTTGGCCCCCAGGCGGCCTCGTCCCACTGGATGCCGTTGACACCTTTGACGCGCTGGCGCCATTTCATGCGGGATTTTTCACGAGCATCGACCAGCGCGTCTAGTTCGGCTTTGCGTGGCCCTTCGTAGTAGCGCACGCCGCTCCAGTAAAAGTTCCAGTCGAAGTAGCGGGACTTGGTGAGGCAGGCCTCGCGCGGCGGGACATACTGCGGCTGGGTGAGATACCAAGCGGTCTTCACATCGGCGAGACCGACCATGTTGGATTGGCCAAGGCAGATGACAATTTGCAGTTTTTCTTTTTTGAGTGGGGATTGCTCCGCAGAACCGGGATGGGTTGGGAAAAAAAACGCCGCCATGAGGGCGGTGGTGGACAGGAGTGGGTGGCGTTGCATAACGATTTCAAAGCTACTTCCAAGGACACCTTGTTGTTTCGAGGACACCTGGTTTAATCCACAATATTTGCATGACCAACTGATCCTGATATAACCAAGTGAATTTACCTGCGAATCACCCGTGCTTGAGTTGACAAGGAGATGCGCGGACACTCGACGCATTGGCTTCCCATGGGATGGGGGATCGGAGTCCGCCGCTCTTTGTTGGGGAATGTGGGTGATGCGGACTCATGGCGAATTCACCGCGCTCAGCCGGCCGAAGAGTTTGGCTCCGCCTGCCGGGATGTCGGCGATCACATTGATGTAGTTGCCGTCGTCGGTGGTGTCGAAGACCACGCCGTTGACGGTGGCGTCCTCATCGGGCACCGCCGCCTCGTTGCTGGTCCATGGGATGGCCAGGCCCATGTCGTTGCTGGATTGAACCTTGAGCACCACACCACCGCGCTTCGTGGATTTGAGGCAGCGGAAGGTGAGGCGGAGGTAGGCTCCGCTGCGAGTGGCCGCAGGCAGTTTGTTGAGTGCGTTTTCGGCAGGAGTGGCGGCACCTAACAACCATGCCATGCCGTTGTCCACGCCGTCGTTGTTGGCGTCGGCATCGAAGGCGACGCCGGTTCCGGCCCAGGCTTGGTAGGGGGAGGAGACGAGGTAGCCGTTGGCATTCAGGATATAGGTGCCGGGTCCACTGCCATTGACGCTGATTCTGGCGAGTTGACCGCTCGTGAGGTCGTCGGCGCTGTCGCCGAAACGCAGTGACGTGGCTCCCAGGGTGCCGTTGATGTTGAGCGTGCCGCCGGTCCAATCCACCGATTTGCTATCGGCGAAGACGAGTGCGGCGCCGGGGCCGAGGTTGATGACGGCGTTGCCGGTGACATCCAGGGTTCCGGCGCTGTCCGAGCGTGTGTCCGCGTCGAGCGTGGCGGTGGCGATGGTGACGTTTGAGGAATTCGGAATGACGTTGTTCGCGCCCAGTCTCAGCGTGCCCGCGTAAACCGTAGTGGGGCCGGTGTAGGTGTTGGTGCCGGAAAGGGTCAGCGTGCCTGTGATATTTTTTGTGAGACCTGCCCCGTCATTGATCTGGGCGACGTTGCGCAGGGTGCCGCTGCGGAAATCGAGCGTGCCAATGTTTTTCTTACCTGTGCCAGTGGTGCCGCCGATGCTGCCGCCGTTCAGATCCAGGGTGCCTCCGGCCAGGGTCAGGGAGGTGGTGGAGGCGCCAGCACCCACCGAGGTGTCGAAGATGCCATTTGCAGGGGAAGCGGATGTGTTCACGTTTACCGTGCCGCCATTGATGACCAGCGTGCTGGTCGGAGTGGCGGTTCCGGCCGTGGCGGCAGCCAGGAGCAGGTTGCCGGAGATGTTCACCACCCCGGTGGCGGCGGAATTCGCCGTTGCACCACCGATGGTGAATCCACTGTTGATGGCGCCAGACGAGGTGCCGCCTGCGACTCCCATTTGGATGGTGTTGGCGGTGAAAGTGCCCGTATCAAAAGTCACGGTTGCACCGACCGTGCCGCCACCGGCGCCTGATTTTTGGCCGATGGTGACGGTGCTGGCATTGACGGTCACGTTGCGACCGGCGAGGAGGAGGTTGTTGTTTCCGTTGTAAGTTCCAGCGCTCGAATGTCCGATGGTGATCAACGAGCTGCCGCTGCCATCTGCGCCAGTGATCACCAACGAGCCTCCGCTGCCGGGAAATAGAATTTGACCGGGTGATTTCACGCCTCCGATGTTGATGACCGGAGCCTGGATGGCATTGGTGCCTGGGCCGAGAGTGAGAGTGCTCAGGCCACCAGAGTTGCCGGTGGAGGTAAATCCCACCGAGAGGGTGCCGACGTTGATGATATTGGTGCTGTTGGCGAGAGTGAGGGTGCCGACGCTCCTGTTGTTCATACCCAGCGAAAAACTACCGTTGGGAGACTGGACACGAAATGCAGCGAGGCCCGAGAGGTTCACCACGGAGTTGCTGTGTTGCTCACTCATATGGAAATTGCCATTGACCACAAGCGAGCCTCCCGTCCCGGCGGTGCCTGTGCTGAGGTTGGTGATGGAGCGGACTGCTTCCGTCCCAATGACTCCGGACTGGAAGCCAGAAACGGTTAGGGTGCTGCCACTGGCGATGGAAAGCAGGCCACTGGTGGTGGTGAGGGTATTGGACTTGATCGCGAGGGAGCCAAGTGTGGCACTGGTATTGAGGGTAAGGTTACCCACGGTGCCAAGCACTCCAGCGGAGCCAGTGCCCAGCGAGAGGGAGGCGTTATTGGCTCCGAGAGAGCCGCCTGCGTTGACTTGCAAGGTGCCTTGCCGGATGGCTACTGCGCCAATGTAGGTGTTGTTTGCGGAAAAAACGAGGTTTCCGGCGCCGGATTTCTCCAGTGTCAGCGCACCCGAAATCGGCCCGTTTGCAGTGATGCTGCGGCCGTTTGCGATGTTCCATGTCTGATTCTCTCCGAGATAGACCGGGTGATTGAGAGTGAGGTTCACCGTAGATGCCGACATGTCGATGCCCGCACTGCCAAGGATGAGATTCCTACTACTCGTGAAGTTGAGAGGCCCGGCGGGGTTGTTGATGATGAGTCCGGACCAGCTTATATCGGTGCCAAAGCTCATGTTGCCAGCGAGCGAGGTGGCATTCCAGGTTGCCGTATCAAGCAAGCCCGGCACCGAAGCGGGCGTCCACGCGTTGCCATTGTCCAGATCCGCTCCGCCGGGAGTCTTGATGAACGAAGTGGGTGGGCTCTCGATGGTTAGAATCAGTTGCGATCGATCTGATGCAACTGAGTTTTCGCGCGAAGCGTAGCTGACGTCGCCATTGGCTCCGTGATTGTCGGTGGACATGATGCGGAGGGAAAGCAGCTTGCCGGGCTTCGACAGTGCGTCCTGGAACTCCGAGGTGACGGTAAACTCCGCAGCTTGGCCCTTGACGGGTAGCCACTGTGCGAAGAGTTTTCCCGCAGCGGGCTTGTTGGCGAAGGTGATCGTCGTCTCGCCCCACGTATCGTCGCTAACCAGGGTCGCACAGCTTTCGTTGCCAGCCTGAGCGCTGGTGGTTCCGCCAAGCCTCACTTTGGCGTGGAGGATTTTTCCGGTAACACCACTGAGATCCCACCGAAGGAAGGTTTCGCGAGTTAAGTCAGCATTCGTGTCTTGCTTGGTCTGAAGCGACGTGGCGGTTCCAAAGTTTGTCGTCGCATTGACGCCGCCCTGCACAAAGGCATCGGCCACGGGAGTGAGCGCAAGGGTGGTGACGGAAGGCTGTGCTTTTTGCACCTGGAGATGCAGCACGGCGAAGTCCACCAAGCAGTTTCCGCCTAGCAGCCTGTCGGACTTAGAGCAACTTCTCCGAAGTATTTCCAGCGATGCGGCGTA
>JFJP01036272.1_pt1 | contig 13313 bp, 9 predicted proteins | sample 431651 | NCBI WGS metagenome assembly JFJP01 (sample SAMN02602958, study PRJNA72255) | Microbial mat metagenome, whole genome shotgun sequencing project. | biome: fresh water; feature: sink hole; material: water; isolation source: purple microbial (photo- and chemosynthetic) mats found in...
AGTTTGTCCTGCAGATTCATGCTGCAGCCGGGTGCCTGCTCGCCGTCGCGTAAGGTGGTGTCGAAAATCTTGATCTGTCGTGCCATGTCATGCTCCTCTAAAAATAATGATACCAGTATAAGAACATTATTAAGTCATGATGCACAAGATTTATTATACTGCAAATACCAATTTTTAGTCTTATATATTTTTTAATATATTGATTTATTATATATTGTCTTTTATAATATACAAATGAATCGACACCTGCGTACTGACTATGCGGAAAAAGCCGCGGAATACCGTAAATCGCGCAAGTTGATCCTTCTTGCCGGACTCAGGGGATCGGGAAAAACACGGATCATGGGCACTCTCCTCCGGAATATGCGGGAGGAAAAACCGCCGGTTCGCATCGTGCAGGTCGACGGCGAGAACGGTATCGAAAACGGCCGACAACTGCTGGAGACAGCCCGCTCTCTCGGTGTCGGACCTTCAGCCCTGTTTTTGGACAATGCCGACAGGATCGAAGATCTCTGCGATGCGCTCGGGACAATCAGGCGAAACTATACGGTCACGATTTTCGTCACCGGAAAACGAACCGTTCCGCTCGAACGGACCCTTGAAGAGGCTTTCGGCGGGGAACTCGGAATCATCCGCATCAAACCCTTTTCGTACCCCGAATTTCTCGATGCCTTCGAGCTGAAGGATTCACGCGTGGCGCTCGAACGCTACGCCCTTTCCGGCGGGCTGCCGGTACCCGGACTGCACATGGAATCCGTCGACTTGCGGTCCTTTCTCCACATGCGCGCCAATTCGTTCATCCTGACCGAAATAGTCGAACCGAAGGCGATACGGAACCCTGCGCACCTGCGGCTCATGCTCGAGCTGGTCGCACAGTCGGCGGGCGAAGTGCTGAGCGCACGGACGGTCTCCGCGGCCCTGAGCGCACGGCGGGTCACCATATCGCCGCAGGCGGTGCTGGATTATCTCGAGTTCTGTACCGAATCGGGTCTTCTGATTCCCCTCCGGGTGCTCGATATCGGCAGAAAAAAAACAGTCGATTCGGGTCTTGTATGGTATTTTGCGGACGCGGGTTTGCGTTCTGCTTTCGTCACGAGGGAAAGCGCCGCCGATTTCGACCGTGCGCTCGAAAATCTCGTGTTCCTCCGGCTCGAATCGGACGGATGGAAGATACTGCAGGGCAGGACGGATATGGACAGCAGGATGAAAGAAACCGTCGATTTCGTGTGCGAAAAGGATGACCGGAGGATATACCTCCAGACAACCGGAAACGCCGCCCCCTACGGTGAAAAATTGCGGAAACGGAATGCGCTGCTTTCGATCAGGGACGCCTGGCCGAAATATATCGCCGACGCGGAAGGGGCGCTGTCAGACGGAAGCGAAGCCGGTGGTCGTGACGGCATACAGATACTGTTCGTTCGGGACCTGCTGCTCGGAAAATACCGGCTCTAGACGAGGACGTCCCCGCCCCGGTCCATGGCGGTCAGTCCGGTGCGGACCAGCTCCCGGATGCCGAAGGGCTCGAGGAGCTTGATGAGACCGGCTATCTTCTCCTCGCTGCCGGTGGCCTCGATGATGAGGGAATCGACGCCGACGTCGACGATGCGCGCCCTGAAAATGCTCGCGGTCTCGATCACTCCCGCCCGGGCGGTGCCGGCCGCGCTCACCTTGATGAGGGCGAGTTCGCGGACGACGGTGGATCCCGCTTCGCACTGGTGGATCGACACGACCTCGACGAGCTTGGCCAGCTGTTTTTCGATCTGTTCGAGGATATACTCGTCTCCGCGCACGACGATGGTCATGCGGGAAAACTCGGGCTTTTCCGTCACGCCGACGGTAAGACTGTCGATATTGTAGCCCCGGCGGCTGAAGAGTCCCGACACGCGGCTCAATACACCGGAATGGTTTTCGACAAGAACTGAAATGACGTATCTTTTCATTGGATCTCCTTCGTATTGTAGAGGCCGAGAATCCGTACGCCCTGTACGATTCCGGCATCCTGGCTTATTTTTTCCATTTCGGCAAGCGCCGCGCGGATGCGTTCGGCAGCAACGACGCTCGAGGACACGCCTTCCGGAAGCGAGATGTTCGCATAGAAGCGGTAGCGCCAGGGTTCGCCCTGGATCGGCCGGGACTCGAGCTTGGTCAGGTTGAGTCCGTGCTTGGACAGGAGTCCGAGGGCGGAATGGAGAGAGCCGGGTTCGTTCGCGGTCGTGAAGATGACCGATGCATGGTCGGGGGATTCGGAAACGACTTCCCCCGAGCGGGCGATGATCACGAAGCGGGTATAGTTGCGCGGGTTCGTCTCGATGCCCGATTTGAGGGATTCCAGACGGTACACCGGCGCGGCGTTTTCGCTCGCGATCGCCGCCTTGGTCGCATCGCCGGAGGAGGCGACCAGTTCGGCCGCCGCGGAAGTGGAGTCGGTCTCTATGTGCTTCCAGGAAGGATGGCGCGACAGGAAATCCTCGCACTGGGCGAGTCCCTGCGGATGCGAATACACGGTCGTGATCGTCTCCTCGGTAGCGCCCTTTACCGCAAGGAGCGAATGCTCGATGCGGAGCGTGACGACGCCGACTATCTCGATGTCCTCATAGCGTGCGAGATTGTCGTAATTTTCGTAGACGGAACCGGCAAGACTGTTCTCGATGGGAAGCATGCCGAACGAGGCGCGTCCGTCGAGAACTGCGTTTATCACCTCGCGGAAATTGGGCGCGGGAAACGCCGCGGCCTCTTCGTCGAAATACCGCCTGATGGCCTGCTCGGCGTAGGCGCCCCGTCCGCCCGCATAGGAGCAGACGACAGGCCCGGCTGCGTCGGCGGCGGACCGTACCGCACCGTTTCCGACCGGCGATGGTCCGCGGGATGAGGTTGCGGGACGCGCGACCGCACGGCGCGACACTGCGCGGCCGACAACCGGAGCGAGCACTTCGATGTCGCGCATCATTTTTTCGAACTGGACGGGATACAGGGACTGGGCGCCGTCGGAAAGGGCGCAGTCGGGACACGGGTGCACCTCGACGATGAGTCCGTCCGCACCGGCGGCGACGGCGGCGAGGGCCATAGGGGGCACCTTGTCGCGGATGCCGACCGCGTGGCTCGGATCTACTATTATCGGAAGATGGGTGAGGGAGCGCAGCACGGGGATTGCCGACAGGTCGAGCGTGTTCCGGGTAGCCTTTTCGTAGGTCCTGATTCCCCGCTCGCACAGGATCACGTCCTCCGTGCCGCTCGCGAGGAGGTACTCCGCGGCCATGAGCCATTCCTCGATCGTCGCGGAAATGCCGCGCTTGAGGATGACCGGCCTTCCGAGCGCGCCGACTTTCTTGAGGAGTTCGAAGTTCTGCATGTTGCGGGCGCCGATCTGGTAGACGTCGACGTAATCGATCATGACAGGAATATGCTCGGCCGAGACTATCTCGGTGACGACGGGAAGTCCGTACGCGTCGCCCGCCTGACGGAGTATCTTGATGCCCTCCTCCGCCATGCCCTGGAAGGCATAGGGGCTGGTGCGCGGCTTGTAGGCGCCGCCGCGGAGCATGACTGCTCCCGACTCGGCGACGCGGGCGGCGGATTCCATCATCTGGTCGAGGCTCTCGACCGCGCAGGGGCCGGCGATCACGGTGACCCGGTTGCCGCCTATCTTTACGCCGCGCACGTTGACGACGGTATTGTCGCGCTTGAATTCGCGCGACGCCATCTTGTACGGCTTGGAGATGGGGATGACCCGGGAAACGCCGGGAAGTATCTCAACTTCGCGCGGATCGATGCCTACCCGGCCGACGGCACCGAAAATCGTCTCTTCGTCCCCGGCGATCTCGTTGACGCGGAGGGAGTTTTTTTCCAGGAAGGTACGGATGCGCTGTTTGTCGTCATCGCGTATGTTTTTCTCAAGTACTATTACCATGTGGTCGTCCTCAATAAATCGGCGAATACGCCGGCGGCGGTCACGTCCGCGCCGGCGCCATACCCGCGGATAAGAAGGGGTATGGGTGAATAATATTTTGTCGTGAAGACAAAGGCGTTTTCGCCGCCGCGAACGGCGGCGAGCGGGTCGGACAGCGAAACCTCGACGGTGCCGACACGGGCGGTCCGTTCGATACCGTCAATGTTCGCGGCGAAACGGAGAACCTTGCCTGCGGTCTTGAGGCTGGCTGCACGGGAAGCGAAAGATCCGTCGATCTGCGGAAGACGGGCGAGGAATTCGTCGACGGTTCCGGAGGAATCGAAGCCCTCCGGAAATACCGGGGACATCTTGATGTCGGACAGCTCGAGCGCAAGACCGGCCTCTCGGGCGATGATCAGCGCCTTGCGGGCGACATCCATGCCGGAAAGGTCGTCACGGGGATCGGGTTCGGTAAAACCCTTGTCGCGGGCCTCGAGCACTGCCTGCGAAAAAGAGGCGCCTTCGTCGAGGCGGCCGAAAATATACGATAACGAACCCGACATGATCGCCGAAAACCGCACGAGGGAGTCGCCGGACTGGAGCATGCTGCGGAAGGTATCGATGACCGGCAGTCCCGCGCCGACATTCGTTTCGTAGAGGAAGCGCTTGCGGTGCAATGAAGCGGAAACGCGCAGCTGTTGCCAAAAATCGAAGGAGAGCGAGTTTGCCCGCTTGTTCGGCGTCACCACGTGCATGCCGGCCTCGAATACGGCGGGATACTTTTCGGGCAGGGTGCCGGTAGCCGTACAGTCGACGAAAACGGGATTGAGCGGCTTTTCGGCCTTGACGAAGGAGAGGATGACGTCGACCGAGGAAACCTCGGCGGATGCATCGAACTGTTCCTTCCATTTGTCGAGGGCGATGCCCGACCGGGAAAGGAGCATCTTGCGGGAATTGGCGATGCCCCAGACCTGCATGTCGATGTGGGATTTCTTGAGCTCGTCGCGCTGGAGGCGGATCTGCTCGAGGAGCTTCCCGCCGACGGTACCGACCCCGAAAAGGAAGACCTCGATGGTACGGGAGGTGTTGAAGAAGAAACGGTGCGCGATGCGGACGGCCTTGTCGCCGTCTGCGTTGGCCACGACCGTGCTGATCGAGCGCTCCGAGGATCCCTGGGCTATCGCGTGGATGTTGATGCCGCCGAAGGCGAGCGCCGAGAAGAAGGTGCCCGCAACGCCCTTCCGCTGCTTCATGCCGTCGCCGACGATCGAAACGATGGCCATGCTCTTGATGACGGTGATGTTGTCGATGAGGTTCTCGCGGATCTCGAGGGCGAATTCCTCCTGCAGGGCCATCTTTACCTCGCGGGCTTCGGAGCCGCGCACGCAGAAGCTGATCGTGTATTCGGAGCTCGACTGGGTGATGAGGAGCACCGAGACGCCCGAGCGGCTGACCGCGTTGAAGATGCGGGCCGCCGTTCCCTTCTTGCCCTTGAGGCCGGCGCCCGCCACGTTGACGAGGGCCGTATCCTTGAGGCAGGACACGCCGCGGACGGGACCAGAAGACGGGTCGGCCGGGATGGAATCGCTCGCGGCGATGCGGGTTCCACGGGCGGTACGGTTGAAGCTGTTGAGGCTCCAGGTTTCGATCCCGCGGGCCGCGATCGGAATGATGGTCTTGGGATGCAGCACTTTCGAGCCGAAAAAGGAAAGTTCCATCGCCTCCTCGTAGCTGATGTCGTTCACGAGGATCGCGTCGCTGACGATGCGCGGATCGGCGGTATAGATTCCGTCCACGTCGGACCAGATCTCGAGTTTCTGGGCGTCGAGGCCCATGGCGAGGAGGGCGGCTGAAAAATCCGAACCGTTCCGGCCCAGGAGGGAGGGCTTGCCCGAGACGTCGGAACTGATGAAGCCGGGGGCGAGAAGCACCCGCGCCCCTTCGTCGGCCGCGCTCTGCGCCCGATAGGGAGCGAAATTGGCTTCGATTTTCTCGTAGACGGGATCGCCCTCCGCGAGATTCCCCTCGGTTATGATGAATTTGCGGCTGTCGAGCACTTCGACGGATTCGCCGCGAGCGCGGAGGATCTCGGCCACTATCGGGATGCAGAACTGCTCGCCGAGTCCCATGATGCGGCACTCGATGGTCTGGGGGCATTCCCCGAAAGCCGCGATGGCCGCAAGCAGCCGGTCCAGTTCGGCATAGAGAGTTTCAAGATCTTTTTCAACCGAAGCGGGTCGGAACCCCTTTACGGCGGAGGCGAGTTCGGCGACGATGTCGCCATGCGTTTTTTTGATGGATGCGACGATTTCGCCGGTTCCCTTAAAAGCGGTGGTGGTTGCAGCGGCTGTGGAAGGCGTCGTGACGGTACCGGTTTCGCCAGAAGCCGTGCCGAAAACCTGCATCGCGAAATTGATACTGTCCTGCAGACGGTTCGAAACCCCGCCGACAGCCGAAACGATCACCCCCAGGCGGTCGATTTTGGACCGTTCGCAGATGATATCGACGGAATTGCACATCCGCCCGGCACTCCCCATTGAAGTACCGCCAAACTTCATAACCAGCATACACACCTCTTTTCTGTACAGACCCCGTAACAATACAGGAAGCACGGCTTCTTTTCTAGGGGTGATATTGCATATTTATGCATGTTTTCTGTATTTAAGTGCAGAACTGAAGCCCAGGGAGGAGGAAAATCAGTTTTTTTCGTGTACCTTCGCGAACTTGTAGCTGATATTGAGAAAGGCCTCGACAATTCGGGGATCGAACTGGATTTCCGCCTCTTTCTTGATGATATCAACCGCTTCCGTATGCGTCTTCCTCTGATGGTTGTAGGTTCGCACGCCGCGCAGGGCCTCGTAGGTATCGACGACCGCGACGATGCGGGCGGCCACCGGAATGCCGGGGCCGGCCAGACGGTCGGGATAACCGGAACCGTTCCAGTGCTCGTGATGATGCCGGCAGATTTCCCAGGGGATCTGCAGGAAATTGCAATAGTCCGAATAGAGCGGATCAGCCGCAAAACCGTCCATGATGCCTTTTATGTATCCCGCGCCTATTTCCGGATGTCTTTTGATCAGCGCGAATTCCTCGTTGCTCAAACTGTCGTCCTTCTCGAGAATTTCACGGGGGATGGCCATCTTGCCGATGTCATGGAGCACCGCGGTAAAGTTGATGTCCTTCACGTATTCGTCCAGGTCATACCCCTTGCTCTCGATCAGTCCCATGCGCTTGCATTCGAGGGTCAGGTAGCCGGTGAGTACTTCCATGTTGCGCAAATGGGCCGACGTCTCGCGGCTGTATTCGCCGACCAGGGAACAGGTCAGGGAAATAAGCATGCGCTTGTGCATCTCTATCGTTTTCTTCGCGTTCAGGAGATTCAGGTTGGAAATCGAAAGCGAGTTGATCAGGCTGTCGGTTTTCTGGAAATAATCGAGCTCCACCGAGCTCGAAATATTCTCTATGTTGAGATAATAGACGCAGATCTTGCTGTTCTTGGCCCGGGCTATCTTTCCCGATATCAGGAAATGCACGAAGGGATACAGGGATTCGTCGTCGGTCTCGTAATTCTTGAGCAGCACCGGAAAGTTGAACGGCTTGATCTCCGTTTGACCCTGGGTTCGGTCGGGCTGCGGCAGGAAATTCTCGAACAGGATGTCGATGTAGATCGACCGCTCGAATTCCGCCTTTGTCATCTCGATTTCTTCGAGAAACTCGCCGGGGATTTTGAGGAGACGCCGGTACTCGTCGAAGGCCATCCGGTATTTTTCGTTGTTGATATGGTCGATCAGCGCCGTCACCTTCTTGGTCGAGTAACGGCGGAGAATCATGTAGTTCTTCTTGACCCGGTGATAGTTGCCGAGAAGCCGCTTGAACGCGTTGCGGTTCCTGATGGTCGAATTGACCAGAAGATTGTAGCGCGAGACGAGGGCGACGTATTTGTTCCGGTATTCGGAGGAACCGGTTTTGACGCTCATAGCTTAGGCATCGGGCCACAGCCTGGTGGCTTCCTCGCGCAGTTTGTATTTCTGTATCTTGCCGGAAGCGGTCATCGGATACTCGCGCACGAAGGCGATGTACTGCGGGATCTTGTACCGGGCGATCTTTCCGCGGCAGAAATCCTGCACCTCCGCCTCGGTCATCTCCACGCCCGGCTTCAGGATGACGAAGGCTCCGCACTGCTCGCCGTATTTCTTCGACGGGACGCCGACGACCTGCACGTCCGATATGCCGTCGAGATGATGGATGAAGTCCTCGAGTTCCTTGGGATAGATGTTCTCGCCCCCGCGGATGATCATGTCCTTGAGCCGGCCGGTCACCTTGAAGTACCCGTTTTCGTCCATGATGCCGATGTCTCCCGAGTGGAGCCAACCGTTCCCGTCGATGCAGGCGCTCGTCTCGGCAGGCATCTTGTAATAGCCTTTCATGTTGATGTACCCGCGGCAGCAAAGTTCGCCGGGCTCGCCGACGCCCAGGAGCCCGCCGGTCTCGGGGGAAATGACGGCGACTTCGATGCCGGGCATCGCCTTGCCGACGGTGGAGCACTTGAGGTCGAGGTTTTCCTCGTCGTACCGGGTCTGTGTCATGACCGGGCTCGACTCGGTGAGGCCGTAGCAGATGGTCACCTCGTTCATGTGCATGCGTTCGACGCATTCCTTCATGCTCTTCGTCGGGCACGGTGAGCCGGCCATGATGCCGGTGCGCAGGGAGGAGAAATCGAACCGGTCGAACAGGGGATGCTCGAGCACGTTGATGAACATCGTCGGCACCCCGTAGAGGGCGGTGCATTTTTCCTTCTCGACGGACATCATCACGTTGACCGCGTCGTATTTTTCGAGGATGACCATGGTTGACCCGTGGTTGAGGCAGGCCATGACCCCGAGCACGCAGCCGAAACAATGGAAGAGCGGCACCGGGATGCATACCCGGTCGAGGCTCGTGAGGTTCTGGTTGTAGCCGATCCAGTAGCCGTCGTTCAGGATGTTGAAATGGGTCAGCTGCACGCCCTTCGGGAAACCGGTGGTGCCCGAGGTGTACTGCATGTTGATGACGTCGTGGGCCGCGAGACCGGCCTGGCGCCCGCGGTAGTCGGCGTCGGTCACGGTGTCGGCGAGGGACATGAGCTCCGGCATGGAATACATGCCGCGGTGCTTTTCGGGACCGAGAAAGAACACGCGCTTCAAAAGGGGAAAACGGGCGGACTTCAATTGTCCGCGGGGCTGGTCCCGGAGCTCGGGAACCAGTTCGTACATGATCGAGACGTAGTCGGTGTCGCGGACGCCGTTTATCAGGAAGAAATTTTCGGTGTCCGACTGCTTGAGGAGGTATTCGATCTCGGCGATCTTGTAGTTGGTATTGATGGTCAAAAGGATTGCGCCGATCTTCGCGGTCGCGAACTGGAGGGTGACCCAATGCGGCACGTTGGTCGCCCAGATGGCCACCTTGTCGCCCTTCTTCACGCCGAGAGCCATGAGTCCCTTGGCCATGAGGTCGACCTGGTCCGAAAACTGACGCCACGTGAGCCGGTAGTCGCGGTCGGCATAGACGATCGCGTCCTGGCCGGGAAAGCGCGAGACGGCGAGATCGAACGCCGCTCCGATGGTCAAATCCCGGGTGATGCTCTGGCCCTCGGGTGCCTTTCCCATCGAAACCGAACGGGTAAAGGGTCCGGAGGTCGGCGCCGAGCCTGCGGGGGAGGAAGGAAGAAAAACGGTATCGTTCATCGTGTGTATCCTTGTATGTTCTAGAACGGCTGGAAGATCACCGCGTAGATGGAAGCGGGTTTGCCGCCGGCGGCTCCGACAAAATGAGGGACGATGGAATTGTAGTACATCGAATCGCCGCTTTTCAGGTTGAAAACCTTCTTGCCGTATTTGAGCACGATCTCGCCCGAAACGACGATGATGAATTCCTCGCCTTCATGGCTCGAGACCTTTTCATCCTGCTCGGGATTCATTTCGATATACAGGGGCTCCATGTGCCTGTCGGTCTTGCCCTTGCCGAGCGAAAAATAGCGGTAGGGTCCCTGGGCGCCGCCCGAATGGGGGGAAAGGGCGGTCTCGCGTTCTTCCGCGCGGACTATGAGCGGATCGTCCCGGAAATGGTCGTCCATGAAGGTTCCCAGGCGCTGGCCGAGGGCGCGGGAGATTTTGAGCAGAACGCCGAGCGAGGGATAGGCGTCGCCTTTCTCTATGGCGGCTATCAATCCCTCGTCAAGACCAGCGTTGATCGCGAGCTGGGCGGGAGTAAGGTCAAGTCGTTCCCTGAAATTTTTGATCCGGCTTCCGAGTTCCTGTGTATCGCTCATGCGGTGCTCCTCTTTTGAGCAATTATTCACGGAAAAATTGCCGGTGTCAAGTTTTTGTGGTAGAATCGGATCGCCATGAACAAAAAACCATTCAAATTGTTTTCAAGCGGAAAAAAAGACGAGGACAAGGATCCCGAGGCCGACGGGAGCATCTTCCTCCCCGCCCACCGCCGACTGGGCTCCTGCATGACCCATCGCAGCGATATCGTCTGGATCGAAGCCAGCATGAAAAAGGACGAAATTCTCCGCATCATCTCGACCAACGGCGAATACAGCCTGTTTCCCGTCTGTTCGCTCACCGTCGACTCGGTGCTCGGCGTACTTTCGGCCCGGCAGTTTCTCGCAAGCCTGGCCGAACCGGTCTGGCCGGGCCTGAAAACCCTCGTCAAGAAACCGGTCTACCTGCCGGAAACGGTCACGATCATGAAAACCCTTTCGATGCTGGAGGAGGCGGATTGCCGGATGGCCTTCATCATAGACGAATACGGCGGAATCGAGGGCATCGCCACGCGAAACGGCATAATCGGCGAACTGCTCGACGAGATTTCCGCCGAGGAAGCAGACGAGGAATCGGGTATTTTCCGGCGGGAGGACGGCAGCGCGCTCGTGGACGGCCAGGTACGCATGGAAGAAATCCGCGAACAGTTCAAGCTTCCCGACACCGGCTCGGGAGCCCACGAATACTACACCCTCGCGGGGTATCTCCTGGCCGTCAACGGCAGCATCCCGAAGACGGGAGACCGCATCGAGGCGGGACGATACGTATGCGAGATCGTGGACATGGACGGCCACCGTATCGACAAGGTGCTGGTGACGGAAATCCCGGGTACGGAGGAGACTTCGGCTAGCGCTTCAACGCCTGATTGAAAGACGCGCGGCTCCGCGCGAAGAGCCGGGCCAGCGAGGTCGCGAGGGCTATGCCAACCGCGATCGCGGCTGCCGCGCTCAGGGTCTTGAAGCCCGTTACCGCGGCCTCGTCCATCTTGCCGAGGAGGGAGAGGAGCATGGTTTCGTACATGCCGCCTCCGGGCACCAGGGGGATGATGCCGGGTACGATGAAAACGGTGGCCGGCTTCTTGAAAACGACGGCGAAAAATTCCGACAGCAATCCCACGCACAGCGCCCCCGCCATGTATCCGGCGGTCTGGTTCGCCATGTCCCCCGATATCGCGAGATACACGAGCCAGCCCGCGGCGCCGAACAGCGACGTCCAGAAAATATCGTAGCGGTTGATATAGAAGAAATACGCGAATGAGGCGGTCGCGAAAAACGACAGGAGAAAGGCGGGAATCGGCGAATTCCAGGTAAGCAGGGCCGTGGTGTACGAGGTTTCGGCCGGGAAGAGCATGAGGCCGAAGGCGGCGCCGAGGGACAGGGCCGCAGCGATGACGAAGGCTTCCATGAGACGCGCGGAGCCCGCCACGAGATCGCCGGAGATGATGTCGCGTATCGCATTGACGATGGCGAGCCCGGGGACCAGGGACATGAGCACCGCAATGCTGATGTTGCCCGAGGAGGACACGAAGCCCGATACCACGGAAACGCCCGAAAGCAGGGAAATGACCGAGCCTCCGATCACCGAAAGTATGAAGCTCGAAAGCCCGAGCGGGGTTATGAAAAAAAGGACGAGACGGAGGACGGCCCCGATGACGAAGGAAACCATCGCGTCGCGGGGAGAGCCGAGAAACAGAAGGGAAAAGCAGGCGCTCGCGAAAGCGGTCGCGAGAACGACGCCGACGGGATGATGGAGAGGCGAATTCCTGATTCGGCGCAGCAGCGATTCCACCTGGGCAAGGTTCGAAGTACGGCCCCTGCCGACGAGGCGCCGGGACAGCTCGTTGACCCGGGATATCTTGCCCAGGTTGATCGTCCGGTTGTTGATCCGCTCGATGCGGGTATGACAGTGCGAGTCGGCATCCACGCAGGTAAGCATGACGACGGTCGGGGTGACGAAGGCCGAAGCCCGCTCGGCTCCGAGGGACGAGGCGATGGCGATCATGGTTTCCTCGGTCCGGTAGGTTTCCCCTCCATTCTGGAGGATCATCATGCCTGCCTCGACCGCAATGCCGAGAATTTCGTCCATCGTTTTAACGTCTTTGTCTGTCATCCCTCTTTTGTACGTCTTTGGAGCCCTACGGTCAAGTACGAAAAGACGGCCCGCAAATCTTGTCGAGGTCCTGCATTTTGTGTAAACTGCCTGCATATCCGCTGAAGCGAAGGAATTACCATGGCCAAAATCCAGATGAAAAACGCGATAGCCGAACTCGACGGCGACGAGATGACCCGGGTTCTCTGGGCCGTCATCAAGGAAAAACTGATCGTGCCCTTTGTCGATCTGAAAGTCGAATACTTCGACCTGGGCCTCAAGTCCCGGGACGACTCGGACGATGCGATCACCTACCGGTCGGCCGAAGCCATCAAGCGGCTCGGCGTCGGCGTAAAATGCGCGACCATAACTTCCAACGCCGCGCGGATGGAAGAATACAAGCTCAAGTCCCTCACCCCGAGCCCGAACGGCATCATCCGCGCGGAACTCGACGGCACGGTGTTCCGGAAGCCCATCATCGTGAACAACATCAAGGCAACCGTCTCGTGCTGGACCAAGCCCCTCGTCCTCGGCCGGCATGCCTACGGGGACGTATACAAAAACTGCGAGATCTCGACCGACGGCCCGGGAAGGGCGGAACTCGTGTTCACCCGTCCCGATGGAACGGAAATCCGCAAGACCATCATGGAAATGAAGGGACCGGGAATCCTCCAGGGAATCCACAACCTCGACGAATCGATCACGAGTTTCGCGCGCGCCTGCTGCCTCTACGGACTTTCGGAAAAACTCGACGTCTGGTTCGCGACGAAGGACACCATCTCCAAGACCTACGACGGCCGCTTCAAGGAAATCTTCCAGCACGTGTACGATACCGAATTCAAGGAAAAATTCGCGGCCGCCGGCATAGAGTATTTCTACACCCTGATCGACGACGCGGTCGCACGCGTCATGCAGAGCAAGGGCGGATTCCTGTGGGCGTGCAAGAATTACGACGGCGACGTGATGAGCGACATGGTCGCCTCCGCCTCGGGAAGCCTCGCGATGATGACGAGCGTGCTCGTGTCTCCCGACGG
>JFJP01042231.1_pt1 | contig 13313 bp, 11 predicted proteins | sample 431651 | NCBI WGS metagenome assembly JFJP01 (sample SAMN02602958, study PRJNA72255) | Microbial mat metagenome, whole genome shotgun sequencing project. | biome: fresh water; feature: sink hole; material: water; isolation source: purple microbial (photo- and chemosynthetic) mats found in...
GTAATTTAAGTTTGACTACGATTTTCCTTTGCAATTAGGGTTATTGAGAGAGCACAAAGGTACAAAAAAAACACTCTAATATCAAAACTTCATCAAAATTGAACGCTCATTGCAACTTACAAATTCTCATTTTGCACGTAATAAATCAAATCTGGAAAAAACAGATGAAATTTTTTTTCTAAATCTGCCTGATTTTGAATCAGAAAAAGAATCGTTTTTTCAGGGTCTAAAGCCTTTATTTTATAATCTGACATTATTTGCAGCGAGCTCTTTAAGCCGTCCAATTTTGCATATTTTGAAAGTCTATCTGTAAAAATAAAATGAAAGATAAATCCCTTTACTTTCGGCGGTAAGTGATTATAATGTAGTATAATATAAAAATAAAATCGTAAGGAAAATAAGTTAAGGGAAATTTTAGAGTGATAATTTGAGAAATTTAGGGCAAGAAAATAATCGAAATACATGTCCAGAATTATTGCCGAATATCTACCAAAAGTAGGTCTAAGAAGAGTTACAGTTTCTTTGACAATTTGATGAGAGTCTGTAAATGAATCAATTTTTCGGTGCAGTAATATCCCTCTTTTTATATGCAATGGATATTTCTCGTAATGATTTCCTTTTACAAAATCACCAATAAAATTTCCTATTTGCATCTGGGCGTTATTGCCAGATAAAAAGATGTGGGCTAAATAATTCAATGTGTTGGAGTTTTATTATGAAAGTGTAAAATGTAGTAGAATGCAACACAAAGAATTTTCATTTATTTCAAAAATACCCACATACGAATAAATGATAGTAGATAAATGATAAAATGTATCAATCTAGGCGCTACTATTAAAATAACAATTGCCGAATTCTCCTCGAATTCGGCAATTATTCATTTGCTAGAAATTAAAATGAGATTTATATTAACTCCAAATTCTCTCTCGTACCCTTCATCTCATCTCAAGAAGTAAAAAATGAAAATGGCTTTTTAAAGGGCTTGAAGAGTAAATGACTTAAAGCAATATAACTAACCGAAACCCTTAAAGTGAATGAAAATATAGATTTTAAGCGCACTTTTATTGTCAAATTGTAGCTTGCAAAAGAATAATTTCAGCTTATTACAATGTCTTTCTTACTTCAGTTTCTTCGTAGCTTTCTACCATGTCACCTACACGTATATCGTTGTAGTTCTTGATATTCAATCCACATTCGTAGTTGGTGCCAACTTCTTTTACGTCGTCTTTAAATCGTTTCAACGAATCCAATTCGCCTGTATAAACTACAATGCCATCGCGGATAATTCGTATTTTATTAGAACGTTTAATTTTTCCAGAACGAACTAAACAACCAGCAATTGTACCCACTTTAGTAATATTGAAAACTTCGATAATTTCAACCGTGGCAGTAATTTCTTCCTTGATTTCAGGAGAAAGCATACCTTCCATGGCTGATTTTATTTCTTCTATTGCATCGTAAATGATAGAGTACAAACGGATGTCGATTTCTTCTTTCTCTGCAATTTTGCGAGCAGAAGTAGTAGGACGCACCTGGAAACCACAGATAATAGCGTTTGACGCTGCAGCTAGCAATATATCCGAGTCAGATATTGCACCTACCGCTTTATGAATCACGTTTACTTGTATGTTTTCGGTTGATAGCTTTTGTAATGCATCCGACAATGCCTCTACCGAACCATCCACATCACCTTTTACAATGATGTTCAGCTCTTTGAAGTCCCCAAGAGCAATTCTTCGACCAAGTTCATCAAGTGTAAAGTGTTTCTTTGTGCGCAAACTTTGCTCCCGTTGCAATTGCTCTCTTTTGTTGGCAACCGATCGGGCTTCTTGTTCCGAAACCATTACATTGAAAATGTCACCCGCTTGAGGTGCACCGTTCAACCCTAAAATCAAAACGGGCTCACCAGGTCTTACTTCGGTAATACGCTGATTACGTTCGTTAAACATTGCCTTTATTTTTCCGTGATTGGTACCAGCCAATACCACATCGCCTTGTCGAAGTGTTCCATTTTGAACCAAAATTGTAGATACGAATCCACGCCCTTTATCTAAGGTTGACTCTATTACTGAGCCAATAGCTCGTTTGTTAGGGTTGGCTTTAAGGTCAAGTAACTCAGCTTCAAGCATCACTTTCTCAAGTAATTCGCTAATCCCATCTCCTTTCTTTGCCGATATTTCATGCGATTGGTATTTTCCGCCCCAGTCTTCAACTAAGTAGTTCATTTGTGCCAACGTTTCTTTAATCTTCTCTGGATTAGCACCTGGTTTATCAATTTTATTTATCGCAAATACCATGGGTACGTTCGCAGCAGCGGCATGGTTAATGGCCTCAATGGTTTGAGGCATCACACTATCGTCGGCAGCAACCACAATAATGGCAATATCTGTCACTTTAGCTCCACGAGCACGCATGGCGGTAAAAGCCTCGTGACCAGGAGTATCCAAGAAAGTGATGTGTTGACCATTTTCAAGCTGTACGTTATAAGCACCAATGTGTTGCGTTATTCCACCTGCCTCACCAGCAATTACATTTGCTTTACGGATGTAATCGAGCAACGATGTTTTACCGTGGTCAACGTGTCCCATCACTGTAACAATAGGCGCACGCGGTGTCAAATCAACTTCATTGTCAATTTCCTCTTCGCCAATGGCTTCAATCACATCTAAACTCACATATTCTGTAGTGAATCCAAATTCTTCGGCCACAATATTAATGGTTTCAGCGTCTAATCGTTGATTGATAGAAACCATCAAACCAATGTTCATACAAGTTGCTATAACTTGGTTTACAGTAACATCCATCATTACTGCCAATTCGCTGGCTGTCACAAATTCGGTTAGCTTCAATACGCTCTCTCCCTCACGTTCCCGTTGGGCTTGCTCTTGTTGGCGTGTGTTTACACTATCGCGTTTATCTCTTCTGTATTTTGAACCTTTTCCTTTTTTATTAGCACCAGAAAGTCTGGCAAGTGTTTCTTTAATCTGTTTTTGAACATCTACTTCATTAACAACTGTCTTGATAGTTCTTTTTGGAGCATTATTCGGTGTATTTGGATTTCTGTTTGGTCTTGCAGCACCTGTGTTGGCACCAGAACCAGTTCCACCTGCATTGCCTGCATTACCAGCACCGCCAGTAGTGCCAGGTACAACTTTTTTGGGATGTGCGAATCCTTGAGTAGGACCATTGGGTTGAGGCACTTTGTTGATGTCAACTCGTTGGTTAGAAAAACGTTCCCGCTTCTTTTTTGGTTGTACCGGCGACGGATTGCTAGCAACTTCTGCTGCTGTGCGTAAAATTTTCTTTTCGCCAATAATCACCGTTTTCTTAGCATCAACTACCGCGCGCCCTTTGTCTTCTCTTTCTCTACGTTTTTGGTCTTTCGATTTTGGCTTTGGACGGGTGCTTTGGTTCAACAAATCTAAATTTATTGTGCCTATTACCACCGGAGCTTTGTCGAGCACTGGGCGTGCCAACGAAAATACTTCATCTCCTTGATGGTCATTGTCTTTGGTTTCAACGTTAACCGCAACCTCTTCTTGCTTTTCTGCCTCCGCAATTGGAACAGTAATTTCTTTTTTTGTTTGAGGTTGTATAAATTCTGTTTTAGGAGCTGCTTTTGAGGTGATTATTTCAATTACCTTAGTTTCAACTTCTGGTTTTTCTGCAATTTCCACTTTTGTTGGCGTGGCTACCGTCTCAGCAATCACATTTACCACAGTTTTTGGTTGGGCTTCTGGTTTGTCAGTTATAATCTCTTGCGATATAGTTTCCCTTGGAGCTACTGGTGAAGGCTGTTCTACAACAATCTTCGGCTCTACCTTTTCTGTAAATTCTACCTCTTTTTTAATTTCAGGTTTTTCGATTTCCAATACTATTGGCTTTTCAAGCTCTTTTGGTTTTTCAGCTTCCACGGGTTTTTCCGTAACTATAGCTTCAACCCTTGCTTCGACCTGCACCTCTGCAATTTTTTCCTTTTTACCCAAATCGATATGTCCAACCGATTTGAAATGAGGCAATTGATCTGCTGAAATCTCAACATGATGTATTGTTTCTGCTGGTTTATCTACAGGTTTTGGCTTATTAAATCCGTCTAAAGATACCGATTCAGCTCTATCTTTTGTGTGACGTTCGATGCTCAATCGCTCCGATTCAATTTTCAGAGCCATATCTTTATTGAATTCTTTAGCCAATAAAAGGTGCATGTCGTCCGTCAATTTTGAATTGGGGTCGACAACAATTTTATGACCTTTTTTTGCAAAAAATTCTACTGCGGTGGCCATTCCAACATTTAATTCTTTGCAGGCTTTACTTAATTTTTATTGATTTATTTCACAGTCCAAAAAATGCAAATTGCCGCGAGTTTATTCTTCGTCGGCAAACTCGGCAGTTAGTATTGCCAATACATCGTCTATGGTTTCCTCTTCTAAATCGGTACGACGAATTAGATCTTGACGAGAAATGGCTAATACACTTTTTGCCGTGTCACAACCTATCGTTTTTAATGCATCAATTATCCATTGGTCAATTTCATCGCTAAACTCATCCAAGTAAATATCTTCTGACTCATTTTCTTCGTCCAATTCACGGAACACATCCAACGTATAACCTGTTAACATCCCTGCTAACTTAATATTCATCCCATTTTTTCCAATGGCTTGCGAAACCTCCTCCGGTTTTAAATACACTTCGGCTTTTTTCTCAACCTCATTTAGTCGTATCGACGAGATTTTAGCAGGGCTCAAAGCACGTGAAATAAATAAACTAGTGTTGCTAGTGTAGTTTATTACATCTATGTTTTCGTTGCGCAATTCTCTCACAATACCATGAATACGTGATCCTTTTACACCTACGCAAGCGCCTACTGGGTCAATGCGTTCGTCGTAAGACTCTACTGCTACCTTAGCACGTTCGCCAGGCATACGAGCAATTTTCTTAATTAAAATTAACCCCTCGTGTATTTCAGGTACCTCTAATTCGAATAATCGCTCCAGAAAAACGGGTGAAATTCGAGAAAGAATTATTTTTGGATTGTTGTTTTTGTTTTCAACCATCGCTACTACCGCCCTTATTGTGTCCCCTTTTCGGTAAAAATCGGTTGGTATTTGCTCTGTTTTAGGTAGATAGAGTTCATTGCCATCTTCATCTATCAGCAGCATCTCTTTTTTCCAAATTTGGTACAACTCGGCACTCACAATCTGACCCACTCTCTCGCTGTATTTGCTAAAAACATTGTCTTTTTGAAGCTCAAGTATTTTAGATGATAAAGTTTGGCGCAGGGTTAAAATAGCGCGTCTTCCAAAATCCAAAAAGTTAACCAACTCGGTTACATCCTCATCTATCTCATAATCTTCATCTATCTTTTTGGCATCAGTAAGGGTAATTTGTAAATTTGGATCAACTAGCTCATCATCCCCCACAACTACACGATTACGGTAAATTTCGAAGTCACCTTTGTCTGGATTTATAATTACATCATAATTTTCATCCGTACCAAACATTTTTGAAATCACATTGCGGAACGATTCTTCCATTACGCTTATAAGTGTACTTCTATCGATGTTTTTTAACTCTTTGAACTCCGAAAAAGTATCAATTAAGCTAATAGTTTCTTTTTTGCTCATGGCTTATTTGAATCTAATTAAATATTTTGTAGTTTTAATGTCTTCGTAGAGATAGGATAGTTTTTCGCTCACTAGTATTTTTCGCTTTGCTCCTTCGGGTTTCTCCATTTTTTCTAGTTCTAAAACAATGCCTTGATTATCAGCTGCAACCAATATTCCAACCGTTTTCAATCCTGTTTTAGTCAATACTTCTACATCGTTTCCAATATTTTTCTCGTATTGCTTCTGTACCTTAAAAGGTTCTGTGAGTCCTGCAGAACTTACTTCCAGCTCATAATCCTCTACTTCACGATCTAATTGTGATTCGATGTGCTTGTTTAATTCTATGCAAAAATCAATAGACACACCTTTAAATGAATCAATTTCAACTGAAATTCGGTTGTCTGGAGTGATTTTTAAATCAACCAAATAATAACTTTTCTCGACAATAAAGTCTTCAATTATTTGATATACAACTTCTTTTGCTATCATACTTTGTTTTATATCAACAAATAAGGGGACTGTTGTCCCCTTCATCATATCTTATTTCGAGTGCAAAAGTACTATATTTTTCTTTAATTGCCAAAGATTTAATATAATAATTGGTTTGACATATCGCAATCATTCACATTTAGTATTCTTTTGCAATGTATTTGTGTTTTTTTAAAATATTTGTTGAAGTAGTTGGCTATCCTAAAACATGCTTTGTTTACAATAAATATAACCTATTTATTAAGTGCGTATTTCCACATCAAACTCAAAGAAGAAAAGTTAATTTCATTTATTTTTTTATTGAGCAAACATTCATTTTTTGTTATTGCCATTTTAGAGATTATAATTAATTTCGAAATATGCCTTTTCCTAAATTTTATATCAGTTATGAGTTTTTTGTCACCCTCAAAATTGTACTTATACGTATTGTTATAACTCTATTTTATGTTTATTTGAATAATTTCTTTCACCGATTTATGTTTTTCTTTATGATATTTTTAAGTATTAATTTTCAACTCTTTATTCAATTGCTTTGTTTTATGGTTGTACAATTGTTTCTATGTAATTTCATTTTGAACACTAAATGTTCAGTAGATATAACTGTTTTTTTAAGAATAAAATATGTTTAATCTGCCTTCTATTTTTTTATTTCCATACCTTTTTAATAAATTATTCTTTCGAATTTTAATGTTTAAAGCCTAGTCATAGCAGATTATAATTAATTTGGTTGTCCTTACTTTTTATAGATTTTTTTTGATAACGCACGCTAAGTCAACATTTTGTTTTAACGAATTATTCGGAAAATTAAGTATGAAACCAATCTTTTTGGATAAATGGAGTAAATTGGCACTATATCAAGAAAAACTTTCTGATGGCTCAGTTAGATGTCTTTTATGTCCACATAACTGTTTGTTAGGAGTTGAAAAACAAGGCATTTGTAAAGTCAGAGCCAATTTTCAAGGCCAATTATACACAACGGTTTTTGGCAATCCTTGCACATTGAATATTGACCCGATCGAAAAAAAACCTCTTTTTCATTTCTTGCCTAGTACCGAAATATATTCAATTGCTACGGTAGGTTGTAATTTACACTGCTCGAATTGCCAAAATGCAGCCATCTCTCAATCCGCATCACAAGATCTATTTCATTATAATTTAATGCCCAAAGAGCTTATTCAGCAAGTGTTAAATCATAAAGTCCCTTCGATAGCATTTACATATACCGAACCTACTGTTTTTTATGAATATATGTACGAAGCAGCAGTATTAGCTCACCAACATAATTTGAAAACGGTTATGGTGTCTAATGGATTTATAAACCAGAAACCGTTGCTTGATCTTTGTCCTTATTTAGATGCTGCCAATATAGATTTGAAATGTTTCGACGATTTGGTATATCGCCAATTAACAGGTGGCCGATTACAACCAGTGCTCGACACCCTAAAAACCTTGAAAGCGGAAGGAGTTTGGTTGGAAATTACCAATCTGCTTGTTCCGACTTATTCCGACATTCCGCAAATGATATGGAAAATGTGCCAATGGCTTGTTGATAATGGATTTGGAAATACCCCAATTCATTTCACCCGTTTTTATCCAAGCCATAAACTGTACTATTTAAAACCCACCACCGAAGAAATTATGTTGCAAGCTAAAGTAATAGCCGAAAATGCAGGAATGAAATATGTGTATATTGGCAATTTTCCCCTTCTTGCTAGTGAAAATACTTACTGCACCACTTGTAAACGTATGCTTGTAGAACGTAATGGGTATATTGTTCAAAATGAATTTGTTATTAATGGCAAATGTCCCTTTTGTAATGATGAAATTGAAGGTGTTTGGGCATAATTGATAGTTATAGTTGGTTGCATTTTAGTTTAATGAAATTAGGTTAATAATAGTAACAAGAATATATTTGACGATGGTAATTTATTTCCCCTTTAGAGGTTAGGGGTTCTTTTTTTCCTTTTAGCGCTATGGGTTCTTTTTTATGCAAACACCGTAGCAGTAAAGATATAGATATTCGCCGATTTCCACCCATCCCATTCCAAATGTGCTTTGTCGTGTGCACAATGACCCAAAAATTCTTCTTTGCTCCAGCCAGTATCGGCAGCCACTTGTGGTAAAAACAAACCCGAGTGATTGTCTTTTTCAATCAAAATCCCATGTTTACCCAATTTTATTTCGGCTATATTTTCAATTTTTTTTAGTGGCGAAAGTACCGAGATTTCAATTTCTAAGTTTTCAAGTTCTTCAGCCATTAAGGGTTTGAAACGATAATCGTGACATGCCGCTGAAATAGCCATTTCCTGAACGGATAGATACAGTGGCTGTTTGCTTGCCGTTAATCCGATGCATCCTCGCAACTCACCTTTTTTATGCAAAGACACAAACACCCCACAGTGCAAATTTAACGTGCTGTTAACAGCTGTACTCTCAACATTGAATTTTATGTTGTTAATGCAATATTCTTCAATAGTCTTGCGGGCTATGTGCAACAATTTTTTTTTGTCTTCTTCAGAAATGTGAAGCTCTCCCAGCGGCATTTGTTTTTCTGTTAATGCAATTCCCCAATAGCCAACTACCCTTCCGCCCTCTTCCGAAGATGCAATATCCCCTGAATTACAGTAGTCAATGGCATGATATTCAAATGTTTCATTAGTAGAGGACATGTACAACAAAGTAAGCACTGAGCTCCATCCGCATAGGCTAGTCACTAAATTAGGAATGTGTTTTCTAGCATTCTCGCTCAACGAATGCAACAAAACATCGGGATTGTTGATCAAAATAGCTTCCTTAGTTAGTTGGTCAACTCTTATTGCGTCTTCGTAGTTGGGGTAATGTGAAAAGTCCGAACTGATTATAAATAGATTGTCCTCATTCAAAAATGGTTTCAACGTATGAGCTATTTTTTTGCAAATAGCTGGATTTTTTGTGCCAATAATGATGGGCACTATTTTATATTCCGATTTCATTACATGATGCAAAAACGGCAATTGTACCTCCACGCTGTGTTCATTTAAGTGTGGCTCACTATCATCGGTAAATATTTCAGGATAAAGTCCCACCAATTGTTTTCCAAAAACCTCATCTACTATTTCTTTACCATAGGGCATAAGATAGTCGCCATCGCAATATACGGAAGCTTTATCGAAAAAGTCTCGATGTGACGATGCTAACAAAAAAATGCGATGATAGTTAATATTGTCATCGATTTGATTGAATGCCGATGCTGCAATTTTACCCGAATACACATAGCCAGCATGTGGACTTATTATTGCTCTTACTTGATTGTGTTTTTTTTTAACGGCCAAAGAAAAACACTTCAGCACCTCTTGATGTAATTTTTCGGGCTCTGCAGCATAAAATTGTCCTGCCACCGACGGATGTCTGTCGAGATGATTTAACGTATTATTCATAGTATGTTTCATATTCATGGGTTTATTTCAACAGATTTTTTTCATCTACAATCGTTTTAGTCAATGCCACTGTTCCGGTTATTCCGCCCAATCCCATGGTTTCTACAGCCGTACTTGGCACAATCACGATGGTGGAATTTGTTTTCAGCCCTTCATAAAGCATATTCATTGCCCTGAGGTGAAATGCAGTTGGATTATCAGCGTATGTTTTGGAAGCATCGTCAAACATACTGGCTATTTGACGTTCTGAATCCCCCAAAATGACACGGGCTTGCCGTTCACGCTCCGCCTGTGCCTGCATAGACATGGCTGCCTCAAGTCCTTGAGGAATAAGCACATCTTTCACTTCTACCGAAATTACATTAATGCCCCAAGGTTCAGTCCGTTCGTCAATAATAACCTGCAAAAGTGCACTTATTTTATCGCGCCCTTCCAGCATATCGGCCAGCATGGTTTTTCCAATCACGTCCCTCAATGCCGTTTGCGAAGCCCAGCTGATGGCACTATAATAATCCGCCACATCCAAAGCTGCCTTTTTGGGGTCAATAACTTTCCAGAAAAGCACCGCATCCACATCCACCGGAACAGTATCTTTGGTCAATGTTTTTTCGGCCTTAAATGATGTGCTAATCACCCGAATGTCAATCCAATAAGGAATGTAGTCGATGATTGGAATAATAAAGAATATGCCAGGACCTTCCAATGTATGAAACTTCCCTAAGCGCAGTACAATGGCTCGAGTCCACTGATTGGCCACCTTTGTGGCTCCAGCAACAAGACTTGCAATAAGTAAAAATACAATTATAACCGAAATACTTGCCGAAGTAGATAAATCACTGCCGATAGCATAAGCCAGCCCAAACCCAATACCTGCAATCACCCCAAAAAGCGATGCTGCAAGGGAACCTACGTTTTTCATTTTGTTATAAATTTAGGGGGTTAATTATTGTAAATCAGTTGTTTATAAAACAATTGAGCAATTCTATTAGTTTATTGGAACTATATATTTTTAGATTAAAATAATTACATCGGTTTATCAGAAAATGGTTTGTGAAAGAACTTAGCAATTGATTTTGGGAATTTTTTTTGTGAGATTTCTTGCTTTGAATTATTCTAATAACTTGAGTTCGGGATAATGATATATTAATTTTGCAAGGAGTTTGAGTACAAGATTTATGTCAAACCAAAATAGACTTTTGCCTGAATAGAGATTGACCACCACAAATTGTTTTAATAAAATAATGCTAACTGCCCATCTTGAGGATGAACATCGAACCTGATAGATGGTTTTTGTCAAAGAAATAGTATGCTGCTAACCCTGAAATAATGTTCATTAGAAAGTTGTGCATAGCACGATGTCTAGTATATCCTACTTGACAAATGGTTTTTAATTCATTGTTAACAGTTTAAATTATAGAGTGTTTGCGAAGTAATATCTTGTCGTACGAGTTCGTTAATTTATTCTTCATATTGCTTCTAATGCCTATAACAAGATGAATTCCGTTGTCGAAAAGCGTTTCGAAAAGTGATGCGGAAATATAGCCTTTGTCGCCAAAAAGTTTACCAAACAAATCTTTTGTAAGGGTTTGGATTGTCTTTGAATCTCTATCATCAACGTTCCCTAGAGCTAGACAAAAACTAAGCAATTCGACCCTGTCGTTGCATACTAAATGGAGTTTAAACCCATAAAACCAGCCCATTGTGCTTTTAGCTCTTTGAGCAAATCCATCAAACACCTTGTTTCTTTTATGCGTTTATTGTGGCAAACGCTTATTTTAGTAAAATCAACAAAGGTGATACCAGAACACTTGCCAAAGCAAACGGTATTAATAAAAAATATCATTGGAACAAAAACTCGATGTTCAACTTCAATTAAGCTATTGTATGATAATTATTTAGGAAACTCGCTTTTTAAATGAACCCCGATGAAATGAAGGTAATAATTTTTGAAATTCTTAATTATTACGAAGTGCAACATCAACAAAATAGTCATAATTTCACTGTCGGACATCTCGAAGGAGCGATTAAGATGCTTTATATCGTCACTTTGTAAAATTTGCTTTTTTTGTTATCTCTCTTTCATATTCCTTGCAAAAATCGGCTGTAATGCAGAATATCTCTGTAATTTCATCTGTGGTTAGCACAGCTGATAATTAGATTTGAATGATATACAGCTACTAAGATTATACTTTTTATTCAGTTATTCGACATTTTTTACTTTTCTTATCCCGAACTCAGGTTATTGGTAATTTTAGTGCGGACTTTCTGAAAAATTACATTTCATGTACTTTGCCGTAATATAATTAAACCCGACAAAATGAATTACAAAGAACAAGTACAAGCAAAACACCGAACCGGCACAAAGAGGATTGGAATTAGGTGCATTTTCCGGAGCATATCCGTTCACTCGTACCCTTGAATTTGATTGTTAAATTGCATTCTTTGATTAAATTAGCAGATTTTGATTTGTTTGTTATCTATTTGAATTTCAATACTATACTAATCATGTAATTACGCTAATAAATTATTTACAGTACTATCTGTTTTTATTAATCATCTCTATGTTTCATTTCACTTTATAGCATAAAAAAACCATCCCAATAGTTATCGGGATGGTTATTTTTTGATTTTTTTGGAAGCAAAGATTTGTGTCAAACAATACTTCCACAATTGAGTGTAGCACCCATAGTAAATTAAATCGAGTTTACAATATTACTTTTTGTGTGTGTTTGCCAACACGTACCATATATGCGCCTTTAGGTAAATTATTGGTTTTTAATGTATTACTGGTGAGTATGGCCGATTGTATTTTAGCGCCAGAGGCATCGTAAATTTCCACCATAGAACCTCTAGCAGCAATTATTTGCAATAAATTGTCGCCTATCACTTTAACGCTAAAATTGTTGACGGCTGTGTTTTCGAGTACTGTTTTGATTTTTTCTCCAAAATATCGGTTATCAAAAAACACAGTTGAATTAGGATTAGTAACTATTTCGAAATCAAAATCGGTGGTAGAAGCGGGTGCCACAACTTCACAAGTATAATTATGCCAAACACCTTTTGTTCCCTGTAACTTCAATGGATTTCCGCCAGCAGCTTTAAGTTTATCAAGTATTCCATGAGCAGTTAGCTGTGTATCTGTAAGATAAGTTTCACCATTGCGGAAATTGCAGTTGATGCTAGCATCGGTTTCGTTTCCTGCCAATACATAATAATCAAGGCTCAAAGTATAGGTTTTTCCTGGTGTTACAGGCAGTATCTGATGGAAACGAGCAGCTATTGTGCCATCAGTGACAATTTTAAATGAGCTTGTTCCATTACTTACAATCGTTTTTTCTTGCGATACGGTAAAACCTTTAGCCTCTGGTGATACAATCCAAAGCGATGGTTTGCCATCAATCCAGCCTTCGAAACTTGGATTTACCAATAAATTTTGTGCGTTTGCCGAAATTGTAACGGCAATTAAAGAGTAAAAAAGAGTCGTAATTTTCATAATAATGTTGTTTTAAATATTGAGAATTGTTTATAAAAAAAATATTTAAATGATAATTATATATTTTTTTCAATTTAATGTCCAAAATGGAATCATATATTCGATACGTACTATTTTTAGTCACTCCTTATCTCAAAATCAGGTTGCCAATAAATGAACCCAATTATGAGATTTTAAAGCTCAATCATAATAAAAATACGCTGGACCGCTTGTCCCTAGTATGATTTCAGCCTCTCCTATTTCGTGCTTTTTTTTAATTCAATCTATTTATTTAAAATACAAAGGGTCGTTGTTAACATTAAGATTAAT
>JFJP01006037.1_pt1 | contig 13311 bp, 13 predicted proteins | sample 431651 | NCBI WGS metagenome assembly JFJP01 (sample SAMN02602958, study PRJNA72255) | Microbial mat metagenome, whole genome shotgun sequencing project. | biome: fresh water; feature: sink hole; material: water; isolation source: purple microbial (photo- and chemosynthetic) mats found in...
ACGCGCAAATCAACTGACGAGGAAGGTAATGTCGTTGAAACAGAATCGCGCATCCCAAAGAACCGCAGACTACTGCGCGAGGACTACGACCAAGCCCTTGTTACGTCCTTGGAGGCCATTTCCGAAGATGGCACTATCGTCAAATCCCCATTCCTGAAAGCGCGGACTATTGGCAAGCCGGTGTCCCGTGAAGTAAAGAGCATTGGTGATGCGCTGGCCGTGTCGCTGGACGATACAGGCCACTTTGATTTGGCAGACGTTGGCAAGCGGTTGAATCTGGACGAGCAAGAAACCATCGAGGCACTGGGGAACCAGATATACCAAACACCAAGCGGTGAATGGCAACTGACGGACGAGTACCTTTCCGGTGATGTGGTTGCGAAACTGGAAGAAGCCGAGGCCGCANNATCCAGACCTGAAACGCAATGTAGAGGCATTGAAAGAAGCCCAGCCCGAGAAGCTAGGGCCAGCGCAGATCAGCGCCAAGCTGGGTGCATCGTGGATTCCAGAATCCCATGTCAATGAGTTTGCAAAAGAGATTGATGCAGGGCAAGTCACATTCGACCCACGCACCGAGACATGGCAAGTGGACGGCGGCAATAAGCAAACTGGCCGTAGGGCCGGGGCTGAGTACGGCACTGCCAAGCGGTCGCCTTCTGAGTTGCTGGAGGCTATTCTGAATAGCCGTTCCATCAAGATCACGCAGACCGTTGACAAGAAAACCGTCCCAGACCAAGAGGGAACGACCGCCGCCAATGAAATGGCGAAGAAAATCAAGGACAAATTCCGGGGATGGGTGTGGACTGACACCGACCGGGCAACGGAATTGGTTGAGAGCTACAACAAGAATTTCAACAACATCGCTCCCCGCAAGTTTGACGGTTCGCACCTGACACTGCCTGGAGTGAGTCTGCGCTACAAGCTGCACCCACACCAGCTACGCGCGATCTGGCGCATGGTTCAAACAGGTAACACCTACCTTGCACACGCGGTAGGCGCAGGCAAGACTATCGAAATGATTGCCGGTGGCATGGAGCAGAAACGATTGGGCCTGATTAAGAAGCCCATGTACGTTGTTCCAAATCACATGCTGGAGCAGTTCAGCAACGAGTTCATGGAGTTGTACCCGCTGGCAAACATCATGGTTGCCGACGACGAGAACTTTTCACCAGAACGGCGCAAGGCTTTCATTGCCTCTGCCACGCTGAACAACCCGGATGCCATCGTCATCACCCATGACGCATTCCAGCGCATCGGAGTGAAGGAAGAATCGGTAGCGCCGATCCGCGATGAAATCCTTGCAGACCTTGAGATTGAACTGTCAGAGACAGCCAAGAGCAACGATACCCGTGTGCGCCGGGGGCAACTTGAGCAGCAGATTGAAGCGGTGAAACAGCGATTCGACCGCATCGTAGGTGCTGGCGCGAAGGACTCAACCATCAAGTTTGAAGATATGGGCGTTGATTTCGTCTTTGCTGACGAAGCCCATGTGTTCCGCAAACTGGACTTCCACACTGCACAGCAGATCAAGGGCATTGACCCCAATGGTTCAAAACGAGCCTTGGATATGTACGTCAAGACCCGCATTCTGGAGCAGAAGAAGCCCGGTCGTTCTATGGTGTTCGCATCAGGAACACCCGTGACCAACACGATGGGAGAGCTCTACACCATCATGCGGTTCTTTGCTGGCGCTGAGTTGGACAAGTCGGGTATCTCTACCTTTGACGCATGGGCGCGTCAATTCGGTGAAGTGGCCCCGGCCCTGGAGCCAAACGCGGCAGGCAAGTACGAGTTGATTGAGCGTTTTGCCAAGTTTGACAATGTGCCGGAACTTATGAGCCGGGTCCGACAGTTCATGGATGTGCTGACTTCTGACAATTTGGGCGCGTTGGTGAAGCGGCCCAACATCATCGGCGGCAAGCCAAACCTGAACATCATCCCGACAAACTCGGACTTGACCGAGTACATGAAGGGCGAACTGGCGCAGCGCATTGAGACTTCACGCGCCTGGAAGCCTTCAAAAGACCAGCCGCACAACCAGGACCCAATCGTAGCCATCATCACAGATGGTCGTTTTGCGGCCATAGATCCACGCTTCTTTGGTGGAACACTGAAAGATGGCGACAAGTCCATCATCACCGAAATGGGCGACAAGGTAGTCGCCAGCTACCACGCTACCAAGGATGATGTGTATCTGGACAAAGACAAGAACGAAGAAAAGATCAAGGGCAGCACCCAGATTGTTTTCTACAACCTTGGGTTTGGCGAACAGTCGCAAAAGAGCCGTGGGTTCAATTCCCGCGCGGCCTTCACCAAGCGCCTGACAGACGGTGGGATTCCCCGTGCGGAGATTGCATGGTTTGACGATGCCAATTCGGACGCCAAGAAGGAAGCCGTGTTTAAGGCCATGCGCAACGGCACTATTAAGGTGCTGATTGGCTCTGCCAAGAAGATGGGGACCGGCGTGAACGTGCAGAAGCGCCTTGCCGTTCTGCACTACCAAGACCCACCATGGTTTCCGGCTGATGTGGAGCAACCCCATGGACGTATCTTGCGCCAGGGCAACCAGAACGAGGAAATCGCAATTGAGTGGTACACCACCAAGGGTACCTATCAGTCAACCATGTGGCAGATGGTGGGGCGCAAGCAGCGTTTCATTGACCAAGCCTTTACCGGCGACAAGACCCTGCGCAGCATGGATGACTTGGGCGAGGCATCGTTGTTTGAGCAGGCCGCAGCGGTAGCCTCTGGCGACCCACGCGCGATCCAGTTGGCTGGGTTGAAACAGGATGTGGAGCGGTTCACCCGTTTGCAGGCCGCACATGCCAGCAAATCGAGTCTGGGCAGAAGGCTATCAAGACCTTGGAAAAAGCATTCAAAGCCATTGGTGAGAAATACTTTGCATTCTCGTCTGGCAGGGTCAATGGACGGGACTACACCAAGCCGGGAGAGTTTGGGCAAGCGATCAAGGACGAGTTCAACAAGGTGGCCGCTGATTCGGTCATGGCTGAAACGGTGCGCGACAGGACTATTGCCAGTATTGGGGATGCCATCAAGGTGACGATGGATGCATATATTGGCAAGGAGAACAAACCTGACGGCACGTTTGACATTTACGTCGAGTTTGGCGGAAGTGCATACCAACTTGGAAACACGGCCGCGATGGGCGCTGATGTTGACGCGGCTGGTCTTGCCCGCCGCATCTTCAACAAGATCAATGAAGTTGACAGCGATCTACAGAAGGCCCGTAGATCACTTTCATCCAATGAAACCGACGCAATCAAACTGCGCAAGAAGTTGGGCGCACCGTTTGAGTATCAGCAGGAAATGGCTGAAAAGTACGGTGAATTGAAGCGCTTGGAAGCTGAGTTAGAGGCCGAGGGGAAGGCGACCCAAGTGCCGAAAACAGCGTTGGTTATAAATGCTGATGGGACAGCCAACGTAGTAGATAGTGGCGGCGCATCTCTTTCTAGGGCTGACAAACCCACAAAGGCCCGGCCCAGGTCGGACGTTCAATCCATTGCTGACACCATCAAATCCAAGTGGAGTAATGCGCCTGAAATCGTAGTTGCTTCCAGCATGGATGATGCGGCCATCCCCCAATCAGTGCGCGACCACGACCAGACGCAGCGCAGTTTAGGCGCAAAAGGCAACCCAGAAGGCTTCTTTTACGGCGGCAAGGTGTACCTGATTGCCGACCAGCTTGGTTCAATCTCTGACGTTGCTCGCGTGCTGTTCCATGAAACGCTGGGTCATGCGGGCCTGCGCGGAGTATTTGGCGACTCGCTCAATGGCATCTTGAGCCAGATTGTGAACATGCGCCGCTCAGAGGTTGCTGCCAAAGCAAAGCAGTACGGACTGGACATGAACAAGCCAGCAGAAGCCTTGCAAGCCGCAGAGGAGGTGTTGGCAGAAATGGCGCAGACCAAGCCTGAAATGGGCTTTGTGAAGCGTGCCATTGCTGCGATCCGCACCTGGCTGCGCCAGAATGTGCCGGGCTTCAACAATATGCGCCTGTCAGACAATGAACTGATCCGCAATTACATCCTGCCGGCACGTAAGTTTGTGGAGCAGGGGAAAGATCCGAGCGGTCCCGGTAAGAATGGTTTGGCGTATTCGCTTGCAAAAGAAAATGCACTCAAGGAATTGAGCGCAGCCGATGGCTTGTTTGAAAACGTCAAGTCGACGGCTCAAGCCGTTGCCGATATTGCCCGAGACAATGAAAGCGAAAAGACGGGAAAGATAAGCGTTCGCACTTCAAAGCTCCCGGGTCTTGAAACCATGCACACGCTGACGTTTGGTGATGGCACCATTGTCCGATTCACTGAGCGCCTGCCTAGCCCGCTGGGTCAGCATACCCAAGCCTATGGCTCCACCTATGACGAAAAGGAAAATTCATATACCTTCATTCAGGGCCGCCCGGGAGAAAACCCTGACGATGTGCCTTCTACAACAGACCTTTGGATCGACATTTCAAAGAATGACCCGGGCAAGCACGGCGCCATTGCTTACAACATCGCCTCGACCTATGCCCACAACAATGGAATGATCTTCATTGGCGACCCAAGTGGATTAAGCCCTATGGCCTTGGTCCGCCGCACTGAGCAAATGATAAGCAGCGCCTTGAAGTTTGGGACGACCGCCCACATTGCTCCACATCCTGACCAGACAAAAGGAGATTCAGCCGCTGGGGTGCCTGCGCTCAAGTGGATTTATGGCGACCATGAGGGGAATTTTCAGCGAATGATTGACGTGTCGATGAAAACGCTGGAAAATCAATTCCCTAATGTCGCATACATCCCCACTTTTGAGCCTGATACCGGACACTTTCTGGGAGCACATGGAAATGTCGTCCAGAGATCCAGCATTGCTTACCACGCAGCAGCGCCGCGCTTTAAAGTTGCACGAAAAGCTGATCTTGCGGCAGCGTCGGCAGGTTGGCGCACTCTTGCGAGATATAGCGTCTACCGGGGACTTGGCGGAAGAAATGGCAAAGAAGGATCAAGCACACTGGATCGGTTGCGCGATACGCTCCCCAGGCTTGAACGTGACGGAGCTACGGGTAGCACTTTCCCGAGCGAAGAACGAATCTTCTACTCGCGCGGCGCAGACAGCCTAAACGATCCTGACATCCGTTTCAGCCGCACCCTTGGCGAAACACTTACCACAGCCACAAACAACTTTGTTGTTCCGGACGTCGGCAAGAAGTTCGGCAATCGTCTTGCCGACTTTCGAGGCATAGCTCTACAGGCATTGGGTCGCCGTCAACTGGTTGACATTTACGGCAAAGACTTACCCCAACTCGCAGCGTATAGCGATATGGTCGCGCAGATGGATGCCGACAAAAACGAGGCTGGTGCAGAAGCTGACGCACTTGCAACCGAATGGGGAAACTTGGACGAAAGTCCACTTGGCGGTCTTGCAAAACACCCGGGCATGGAGCGCAAACTCGCTGAGTTGATGCACGATGCCACATTGGCGCAGATAGATCCCGACAAAGATTTTGTGGATGGTGACAGCCAAGAGCAATACAACGCTTTGCGTCATAGATTTGAGCAACTTTCAACTAAGGCGCAAGAGGCTTATCGCAAGGCACGAGGCATGTATGCGGACCACAATGAGAAGGTGCAACAAGCCATTCGGGAGCGTATTGAGCGCAGCGAGTTAAGCCCCGCCAAGCGTAAAGCCCTGCTGGAGAGGATGGATGGTGAATTCTTCCAGAAGGTCAAAGGGGTTTACTTCCCACTGGCTCGGTTTGGGCAGTATCTAACCATTGTGAAAGATTCAGATGGCACGGTTCTGAATGTGAGTCGCAGTGAAACCCTTAACGAGGCCGATGAAACACGCAAGATTCTGCTGCGCGAGTACCCGGAATCTGGCGACTTCAAGGTGGGTAAGGTTTTAAAAGAAAAAGAGTTCAATGCTGCGCGCGATGGTGTTGGGCGTGGTTTCATGGCCGACCTTTTTGAAACGCTGGATAAGACCAATGCTGGCGAGGAGTTGATTGATTCCATCAGTCAGCTATACCTGGCTGCACTTCCTGACTTGTCTTGGGCAAAGCACGGTATTCACCGCAAGGGCACGCCTGGATTCTCGCAGGATGCGCGCCGCGCCTTTGCGCAAAATATGTTTCACGGGGCTCGGTATCTTGCCAAGCTGCGCTATGCCGATCAGTTGCAGACACACTTGGATGGTATGCAGGAACATATTGGAGCAAAGTCGGATGATGCTGGCTTTGACTCCGTGAAGGCGCAACAGGTCGCTGATGAAATGGTGAAGCGGCACGATTCAATGATGAATCCAGAGTCGCACCCCATATCCACCGCGCTGACGAGCTTTGGATTTGTGTTCCATTTGGGATTGTCTCCGGCATCGGCCATGGTGAACTTGTCACAGACTGCCCTAGTGGCTTTGCCAGTGATGGGGGCGAAGTGGGGGTTTGGGAAGTCGTCCGCAGCGCTATTGTCTGCATCCAAACAAGCGGCCAGCAACCGCAACGACATCAGCAAGATTCTCAAGGGTGATGAGCTGCGGGCTTATAACGAGGCGGTGAGAAGTGGCGTGATTGATGTGACGATGGCACATGACCTGGCTGGCATTGCCCAGGGCGAAGACTCTAAGGTGTCTGCGAAGATACGCCCGGTGATGAAGTGGGCGAGTTTCTTGTTCCACCACGCTGAGAAATTCAATAGACAGGTGACTTTTGTGGCCGCTTACAGGCTGGCGCGGGAGGCTGGCGCGGAACATGCAAAGGCTTACGCAGACGCGGTTAAGGTGACCTATGACGGGCACTTTGACTATTCTGCAAGCAACCGAGCCCGCCTTCTGCAAGGTAATTGGCAGAAGGTGATTCTGCTGTTCAAGCAGTATGCCCAGAACATGATCTACACCTTGAGCCGACAGGCTTACCAGGCGGCGAAAGCTGGAACCCCACAAGAGCGCAAGGAGGCGCGCAAGGCGCTGAGTGGCTTATTGGTGGCTCACGCTATGGCCGCTGGTGTGTTAGGGTTGCCGGTAGTAGGAATGCTGTTGTCTGCGGCATCAATGGTGGGCGGAGACGACGATGAGCCGTGGGACGCCAAAGTTGCACTGCAAAACATGTTGTCCGACACGCTAGGGCAAAAGCCTGCGGAAGTGGTTGCCCATGGATTATCACGGCTGACACCTTGGGACATATCAGGCCGCGTTGGCTTGGACAAGCTGCTACTTCCAGATATTCAAGAGGGGTTGAGTGGAACGCCCGCAGCCCAAGCAATGCTTGCAAGTGCAGCCGGACCGGTAGCTGGTATCGGTGTGAATATGGTCAAGGGCTTGGCTGAAATGGGGGAGGGCCATTATCAACGTGGCCTTGAATCCATGATGCCAACGGCGCTGCGCGGCCCACTAAAAGCGTATAGGTTCGCAGCAGAGGGTAATGTCGACAAGACGGGAGTTCCACTCAATGACGAAGTGAGCGTAGCAGGTATCGCCGGGCAGGCACTTGGATTGTCACCCTCAGAAACTCGACTTGCGCAAGAAGGGAAAAGTGCCATCTACAGCGCTGAACGTGCGGTACAGGCTAGGCGCTCGGATTTGATGCGAGCCTACTCCATGGCGGCAATCGACTCCGATGCCGAAGGCGTGGCGGAAGTAAAAGAAAAAATTGCAAACTTTAATGAGAAGAACCCGCAATCACGAATCATGCCAATGCAACTGATGGCTAGCGTTCGCGCTCGCAAGAAGCGTATTGAAGAATCCAAGCAAGGCGTTTATCTACCTAAGAAACGGCAGGATGCGATGGAGGCCGGAAGGTTTGCGGTAGTGGACTAAAGCGTGCAACCGGCATGCAGCTTGCGTTTTGCATCAACGGGTAGCCTTTCAATTGCAATTGGACTGCTTACCCTGGCCGTTGTCACCATGCCTTACGGGCTGGTGATATTGGTGGCTTTGGCCTACCTGTACCGCAAGGGGTAAACCCCCAGTAGGGTTTCGCGTGCTGGGTGTTCTTCGGAACAATCCGCGCATGCGACTGCAATTCATCCTCATAGCACTTGACCAACTGGTCAATGCCTGCTTTTGCGGATGGCCAGATGAAACACTGTCTTCGCGCGCATACCGAGAGTTCCCGCGACTTGAAAAGATCATCAACTTTGTTCTGTTCTGGGACAAGGACCACTGCTACGAGAGCTACGTGAGTGAGCAGATTCGCAATCAATTCCCCCCAGAGCTAAGAAAATGACAACTCCAGACCAAACCCAGCGCGGCCTGCGCTTCGACCCGACTATCAACGCTGGGCACATCCTCACCTTCCTTGGTTTTCTGCTTGCTGGCTTTGTCGGCTGGACTACGTTGGATAAGCGCGTGGTGGTGCTTGAGGAGCAGCGCAAGGCGCAAGAGGCCAGAGACATTGGGCAGGATGCCCGCAGTGCGGACAAGTTTGTCGAGATCAAAGAAACGATGTCCGACATCAAACGAGCCGTGGAGCAAGTGCGCGATCAAGTGAGCAAGCGGCCATGATCCTCGACATCTCAACCGTTGTTGTCTTTACGCTGCTTTTCATCGTGGCGCTCTGGAAAATCTGATCGTGAACCTATCAACTCACATTAGCCTGGCTGAGTTTGTAGCGTCAGACGTTGCCGACCGTCGCGGGATTAACAACGACTTACCCATTGAACTGCTGGAAACCGCGAAACAGACAGCGGAAATGCTGGAGCGCATCCGGGCGCACCTTGGCGCTCTGTCTGGTAAGGTCATCCCAATCATCATCACGTCGGGCTGGCGCTGTCCACAACTGAACCGGGCTATAGGCTCTGGCGACTCCAGCGATCACCGCAAAGCAATGGCGGCAGACTTCCGTGCGCCTGCTTTCGGTACGCCGCTGGAGGTGTGCAAGGCGTTGGCCCCGGTGGTGTCGGTTCTGGGTATTGGGCAACTGATACTGGAGTTTGCAACGCCATCGGGAGGCGGCTGGGTGCATGTATCCACACGACCAAGCGACAAGGCTATCAATCGGATCATTACTATCTCGCAAGCGGGTACGCAAGCGGGGATTGTGGAGGCTTGAATGAACTGGACTGAAATACTCAAGGGCATAGCCCCGACTCTCGCGTCAGCCGCTCTAGGCCCCTTGGGTGGCCTTGCCGTGTCTGCCATCGGCTCTGCCATCGGCATCGACTCACCCACGCAGGACAAGATTGCCAAAGCCTTCACGCAGGGCCAGCTAACCCCCGAGGCGCTGGAAAAGATCAAGCTGCTGGAACTGGACTACCAGAACCAGGAAAAAGAGCGCGGCTTCAAATATGCCGAACTGGAATTCAAGGGTGATGAACTGATCGCCAAAGACAGGGCAGACGCTCGGGATATGCAGGTCGCCACAAAGTCATGGGTTCCCTCTGCCCTTGCGCTCATCATCACCGTGGGCTATCTGGGCATCCTGGTGGGACTGATGAAGGGTGTACTGACCGTGGCAGATAACCAGGTGCTGCTGATTTTGATTGGAGCCTTGGCCACGGGCTTCGGCACGGTGCTGAACTTCTTTCTAGGAAGTAGCCACGGGTCGCAATCGAAGGACTCGATGCTTATGAACAGCACTCCCGCCAAGTAAATGCGGGTATGGTCGCAGGCGCAATGCAGGTGCGGTTAGCAGCTTAACTACCTCTTACTTTTTGAAACTGCGTAGTAAAGTGCGTAGTTTCATGGGTTTCCCCAGCTAAAGCCGCCTTGAGCCAAGGCGCTGGATGGGGGTATTTTTCGCCTTTCCCCTCTGTAAGATTACTTCCATATACTGCCGTTTACCAACAAAGTGCGTAGCGCACTGCGTAGCGAACGGAGTAGACATGGCATCAATCATTAAGCTGAAAAACGGGAAGTGGAGGGCGCAAGTTCGGCGTAAGGGCTTCAACGATATTACCAAACAATGCGATACCAAATCGGCGGCGATTGCTTGGGCGGCCCAGACAGAGAAGGATATGAAGGCGGGTGTTGCGCCAGAGTCAAAGACCCAGACCGTTGGGGATTTGATAGCCCAGTACCGCAGCGCAAGGGAAATCAACCGACCAATCAAGGACAAGTCCACCGAGGACTACACCCTAAACATCCTTGACCGCACCTTGGGCGACACCAAGACTTCCAAGCTGAACGAGGAAGCCATCACCGCCTGGGCGCAAGAGCGCATGGATGATGACGTAGGCGGCTACAAGATCAACTGCGACCTGTCCAAGCTGGGTACTGTCCTACGCTACACGAATCCATCCTTGCTCTCAGTTGTCGATTCTGCTCGTCCAAAGCTGGAGTATCTGGGGCTGATTTGTGGAGCGAGTCAGCGAGAGCGGCGACCAACGACAGTAGAGCTTGATTCGATTCTTTCATGGCTTGAGCAACACGAGGGTCAGCTATCAAGCGACTTTGTTCAATTCGCCGGATTGACCGCAATGCGTCGAGGGGAAATTGCAGCACTTCGCTGGGCCGACCTAGACGAGAAGAATCGCATTGTCTTAGTGCGTGACCGGAAAGACCCCAAGAAGAAGATTGGGAATGACCAGTTTGTTCCGCTGCTGGCTGGTTCATTTGAGGTAGTCCTTCGGCAAAAGAGGGAGGGTGAATTGATATTCCCGATCCGTGGAAAGCAGATCACCAAGGTTTTTCACGATGCTTGTGTAGCACTGTCCATAGATGATCTGCATTTCCATGACTTGCGCCACCACGGGATCAGCCTCATGTTTGAGCATGGCTACGACATTCATCAAGTGAGCATCGTGAGCGGCCACTTGGACTGGAAGAACTTGAAGCGCTATACCCAGATCAAAGCGACTACGCTGCATTTGCTCGACACCCGTCGAGGTACTGAGCAACATCCTGATACGCAGCGAACCGCTTCCCTCCCTCAACATAAGTCGGAACCGGAAACGTCTTAGCTGCTACTTGGTTGTAAATGGTTGACTTGGCAAGCTGCATGGCTTCGGCCAGTTGCTCAATAGTCAACCGCAGCCCGTACTTTTCGGCCACTATGGCTTGTGTCATTAGACTCATAAACCCCCCAGTCGTGCGCGGAGTTTGTCCAGCACAATCTCATACTGAATCAACGGTTTACACACATCCAAATGATGATGCTGGTCTGCTTTCTTGTGGTGAAAGTCACTGCATTTGAGATTGGTACAGTTCATCACCTTCAACGACTCCCGCATCAACGCTTCGTCAGCACGGCGACTGTCCAGCAAAGCATCACGCTCCACCTTGTGACTAGCTGCCATCATGTCGGCTGCGCGTTGGTATTCGTCACGCTCTGATTTCATTTCGTCAAAGCGGTTCTGCCAATCGTTTTCATTTTTGCGGTACAGGTGTCCCAGTTGCTCGTTCTCTGCGGCAATGGCAGCCCCTTTTTCCTCCGCCTCATTCGTCCAGCGTTTCCACGAATCACGCTCTGCAATCAGAGACAGCACCACATCAGGACTACAGAAATCATGGAAAGCATCATGTGCCATGTGCCAACCTACGCTCGATTGTGTCGATGCCGCAGCCAGCGCAAGTTGTTTCAGTTGTTCAGTCATGGTCCTTCGTCCTTTTTCACTTGCTCTATCTCAGCATCTAAGCAAAACATTTCGATGATTTCCTGTAAGTCACAGCAGCGGTTCTGCCAGTAGATTGCGTTGTTAAGTGCGCGGTCAAACAGTTCGCGGTTTAGGTCAACTGGCGTCATAGTTTCTCCTTCATGGCGGCGTCAATTACTTTTTCAAAACCAACGATGCCATCCTGACCATTCCAAGTTGCGTAACAATCCTGCCACGACTCTCCGATATAGTCTGCATCATCATTTCCTTTCGTAGTCAGAAAACGATACCTCTCAGCATCCTGCACAACCTGTTTCAGCGCATCAGACAGGGCGGCTCGGGCTTGCAATGTCTTTGGGTGTTCAACGCAAACGTCATGTGCGCCATCGCTAAAGCAGTTTCGTCCATACGTATCAGCCAGCGCCATCAGTTCGGTGTGGGTCATTTCATACCCCTGATTTGTTCCGCAGCATCAGTCAAGTATTTCCCGTATAGCGATTCACACACCGCCGCACAAGCCTCAACCGTGGCAGCGCGGTAAGCAAGCATTTGGGCTTCGGTGAACTCATGGCACTTGACGTAATCCGGTTTCATCGGGTCAGGGTGATACCAGTGAATGCTGGCGGGGTCTGGTAGTGGTGGGAGTTGGCTCATAGTTTCCCCATCCAAATAGCAGCGTGAGCCTCAATCATCAGAACAGCCATTGCGTACTCTTTTCCGTGGTCTGTATCGCCGTGGGTTTTCTCCACAGCAGCGACAAACTCATCAAGGAATCCGCTAAAGCATCCAGCTTTGACGACGATGCCTTTGTCCGTAATGAACGACTGCAAGTAGTCCAATCGTGACCCGATTGGGCCGCATTGGAAGAAAGGACGACCACAGTCGATAATCTTGCCAAACTTTTCGCCCAGATTGGTACCGCGCAGATTGGCACCGTACAGATTGGTACCGCGCAGATTGGCACCGTACAGATTGGCACCGCGCAGATCGGCACCGCGCAGATTGGCACCGCGCAGATTGGCACCGCCCAGATCGGCACCGCCCAGATCGGCACCGTACAGATCGGCACCGCCCAGATCGGCACCGTACAGATCGGCACCGTACAGATTGGCACAGTACAGATCGGCACCGTACAGATTGGCACCGTACAGATCGGCACCGCGCAGATCGGCACCGCGCAGATTGGCACCGCGCAGATTGGCACCGCGCAGATCGGCACCGTACAGATCGGCACAGTACAGATTGGTTTTACTCGCCGTAGCTTTCTCAAGCATCTGACGTGTTGTCATGCCAGACTCGGCTTTAAATAGGATGGTCCCATTGATGTGTTTAATTTGTTGGCTCATGGAATCCTTGATAAAGCGTAAGCAAATGGCCCAGCGAAGTGGAAAGTGCACAGCAGGGTGAATCGAACGACATCACCACTCTGCAACGGGCTCCAGAACGCCACACCAGCGAAGGCGTAGACGAACATGGATGTGATGGACACGATGGTCCATGCTAGGAGGAGGTGTTTCATTTAGTCCACCTCGCTACAACCCTAGCGCGTCCCCAGACCGTGGGTGTCCATTGGAGTTTCATTTCACCCACCCCAAGAACCACAGCACCGCCAGCAGGCTGGCTATCACGCCCAGGTAGTGCAAGAAGTTCCAAATCCACGAAATGATTTCGTCGAATGTCACGATTGGTTTATCTTCATTCACGCTCCCCATCCATTTCTATTTGAGTAACTACCCGAACAGGAACCGGCGCAACAGGCACGATAGGACTCGGACTTATCGTCAAC
>JFJP01020540.1_pt1 | contig 13310 bp, 6 predicted proteins | sample 431651 | NCBI WGS metagenome assembly JFJP01 (sample SAMN02602958, study PRJNA72255) | Microbial mat metagenome, whole genome shotgun sequencing project. | biome: fresh water; feature: sink hole; material: water; isolation source: purple microbial (photo- and chemosynthetic) mats found in...
CGCACGGCCTGGCAGCATCGTCGCACGGTCTGCTCGGTCGAACGCCGCAACATGGCGCATGGCGGCATGCGCGGCAGCTTCTACGACGGCTGGACCCTGCCCGCCTTCACCCTCGCTGCGGCGCGCATGGGCGATGGCGAGGCGCTGGCGCGCGAGTGGAGCGAACTGCCGATCAGCCAGAACATCGATCGCGAAGGCATCACGGTGTACGAGAGCTGCGGCTTCTGGCAGCCCTATTACACCACCAGCCTGGGCCTGCTGCTGCAGGTGGTGAACGACGCGCTGGCCAACGACTGGCTGGGTCCGATCACGGTCGGTTCGGCCTGGCCCCGGCAATGGGGCAGGGGCGCCTTCCACGGCTTCCGCTTCCCCGGCGGTGTCGAACGCCACGGCTCGGTCGGCTGAAGCGGATGCCCGGCGCGGGCGTCATCCGACCTGGACTGGTGTCGATCAGCTTCCGCGCGCTCGCGCCCGACCGCATCGTCGAGTTGTGCGCGCAGGCGGGCCTGGCTGTGATCGAATGGGGAGGCGACGTGCATGTGCCGCATGGCGACGAGCCGACCGCCCGCACGGTCCTCGCCCGGACCCGGGAGGCGGGCCTGGCCGTTTCCGGTTACGGTTCCTATTATCGCGCGGGTGTCAGCGAGGCGGCCGGCCTGCCCTTCCAGCGCGTGCTGGATACCGCCCTCGCCCTGGGCGCCCCGCGCATCCGGGTGTGGGCCGGCAGCTGCGGATCGCAGCAGGCCGGCCCGGACGAGCGCGCCGCCGTGATCGCCGATCTGCAGCGCATTACCACCATGGCCTGCGCAGCCGGGGTGCAGATCCTCGTCGAGCATCACGAGGGGACGTTGTGCGACAGCCCGTCGTCCAGCCTCGCCGTGCTGCGCGAGGTGCCCGGCCTGCATACCGGCTGGCAGCCTTATCATGGTGCATCGGATCCCGACCGGATTGCCGATCTCCGCGCCCATCTCGCGCTGGTGCAGACCGGCGCAGGGACGATCAGGCCCGTCTGCATCGCCTGCCCCTGGCGGACGGTGCGGACGTCTGGCGTCCGTGCCTGGATCTCTTTCGCGAAACCGGGCGGGACATCGATGCCCTCCTCGAGTTCGTACCCGACGACGATCCCGGGCGCCTCGCGAGCGAAGCGGCAACGCTCAGGGCCTGGTTGTAGGACCATGCCGACGCCCCCCGGAAAACATGACGAGGAATCCATGCGCTGCCGCACTTTGCTCTGCCTGCTTGTGCTCGTGGGGCTGGCCGGGGTGCTGGCGGGCGGCGAGCCGTGGCCCAGCCAATACCTGATCCGCCCGTGGGAGGTCGATCGCCTGCGCGACGGGGATGTGGTCGGACCTGACGGCATCGTCTATCCCGACTGGCGCCGGGCAGGCGTGGCCGGCGGCATTCCCGACCTGGCCCAGCCCGGTGTGGCCGAGGCCTATCGCACGTTCCCCGTGGCGGCCGGCAGCGGCGAGGACGCCCTTGCCGCCGCGATCACGGCAGCGGTTGCGCATGCCGTAGGTGGCGGCCGCTCCATTGTTCGGCTGGACGCCGGAACCTGGACCATCAGCAAGCCACTGCCGGTCATCAGCACCAGCCACGTGATCGTGGCCGGTGCCGGCCGCGCGGCGACCATCCTGGAACTCGTACCCGGCGACGGCATCAAGGATGGTGCGGCGGCGCTGGGCATCAGAGGGGGCGGCTACCGCGTCGGACCCTACAAGGAGGTTGCTGGCCCGGTCTTGCGGGGTGCTCGCGCCATCGCCGCCGACAGCGCTGGCCTGCAGGTCGGTGACGCCGTCATCCTGCTGACCAACATGCGCGAACCGCTCGCCCCTGACGCAACCATGCGCCGGCGCTACGACTGGCCGGCGAGCGGCGTCGCCTACACCAACCTGGCGAATGGGCATTTCGGTCGCGGCAACCTCGCCCGCATTTCCGCCCTGGAGGAGGGGGGCCGGGTCACTCTCGATCGTCCTATCGCCCACGATCTGTATCCGGAGGAGCACATCCAACTGCGCCGCTATGCCATGGTCACTGGCTGCGGGGTGCAGGATCTGACGATCCGGACCACCGCCAAGGCGGTGCGCCTCGATCCCATCGAGCTGTCGCACGCCAGCGACAGCTGGCTGCTGCGCGTGACGATCGACTCTGCGCGCAACTGGCCGGTGACGGGCGATGGCCGGCTGCAGTGCGAGATCCGGGACTGCGATTTCCTGGGAACCTGGGAGGACATCAACCGCGGCAGCGTCGCCTACCTCGGCTGGTGCGGCAACATGGTCGATTGCCTGATGGCCGACTGCCGTGCCCAGGATCTGCGCCACATGGCGATCTTCCAGGGTGCTATCCGCAGCGTGATCCGCGACTGCCAGCTTACCGGAAACAGCATCACCTCGCCCCAGCTGCATGGTCAGATGCCAACCGACAACCTCATCGAAGGCTGCACCTTCGACAACGGGTCGCACACCGCCTATGCCGTGGACGGCATGTCGAGCTTGCGGCATGGCATCGAGGGACCGCGCATGGTGCTGTACCGCAACCGGTTCCTGCGCGGCAGCGGGTCGATGGTTCTGAACGGAGGCGTCGAGGGGCATCTCATCCTCTACAACGAGGTCGCACGCACCGTCGGACGGACCCAGCTGCCGGCGCTGCTGATCTTCGACCGGTCGTGGAACGGCATCCTGCGCGGCAACGCTTTTCAGGCCGATCCGGTCCTGCCGTTCATCAACGTCAACGACACCTCGTGTCCGGGCTGGGAGGTGCGGGACAACGCCGTGCACGGCTCCAACGGCATCCTGGCGATGGGTGACAGTCCGCCGGCCATCGCGTTCGACAATCGACGGCTGGCCACCGACGCGCCCCTGGTCCGGCCGGTGCCAGAAGCGGAATCGATGGTCGACTGGCAGCGTCAGCATGCCGCCGAGCCGCGCCTGGTGTTGAATCTGCTCGGCCCGGCGCGGCTTGCGCCGGGAGAGGCGACCCGGTTACGCCTGACCCGCGTGCAGGCGGATGCGATCGCGATGCTGCGCGTGGACCTGCGCTGCGAGCCGGAGCAGAGCCTGCTGATGGACGCCAGTGTGACCATCCCGGCGGGGGCGGTGTACGTGGATCTTGCGCTGCGGGCGGGCCAGGCCCGCGGACCGGCCAGGCTTTTCGCCGTTGCCGCCGGCTGCGCCGCGGATGTCGAGCGCCTGGAGATTCGCGACGGGGACGATGGCTTCCCGCCCATCGCGGACCGTCGTGAGGGACTTCCCGAGGGCTGGGCGCTGGTCGATTTCGCCGCCGGAGCGCGCACGTCGGCGGCGTGGGATGCACAGGCGGGCAGACTGACGCTGGTCGGCGGTGGTCAGCCGGTGATCAGGGACAGCACCTGGCGCATCCAGGGCCGCACGCAGACCTGGCAGACGCTGATCGGGGATGGCTCGCTGTGCGTCCGCATCGACGAACTGTCTGCCCATGGCCAGGCCGGCCTGATCCTGTGCGATGACGTCGCTCCGATCACCGAGCATCTCATCGTGTGTTCGGACGGCAGCGTGATCGGATCAGGCGCAGGCCAGGGCAATGCCGTGCCCGGCTCTCTCCGGGCGGGCGATGGCGGTCAGGCGCCGGTCTGGCTGCGCCTGACCCGCAGCGGCAGCATCCTGACCGCCGAGCGCAGCCGCGAGGCCGAACCGACGACCTGGGAACTGCTCGTCCGGGTCGACGTGTACGCCGATCCGCCCCGCGAGGGCCACTACCGGAGCGCCGCCAAGCTCGACGACCGCATGCATCTCGGGGTCATGCTGAACAACCGATCAGGCAAGGAACCCGCGCGGGCGGTGTTTTCCCGATTGCTTACCACCGGGAATTTCAGTCGTTGAACCTGGCAGCGGCCTGCAGCCTCAGCCGAGTTCAAGCAGCGCGACGCCCGGCCGTTCCAGCGCGAAGCGCGCCACGCCGCCCGACACGGTCAGGTCGCGGGCCGGCTGCAGGCGGTCCTGGGCCTTGAGGTCGGCGAGCTGGCGCGGGGTCGGATAGGCTGGCGAGCCCATCGCCCGCCAGCGTTCGACGATGCTGTTCTCGGCCGCGCCGAGGCGGAAGAGCTGGACGGCTCCGCTGTGGCCGGGCGGCAGCGCGATCTCGACGTTGCGCGACTCGGGGACGGCGTCCGGGGTCTGCGGATAGCGCCATACCAGTACTGAGCCGCCCGACGCCGTGGGCGTGGCGACGGCGTTCTCGAGGTCGTTGCCGCCCGCCACCGCGACCTGGGCGGTGCCCAGGCGATGCAGCATGGCATGCGCGTGCCAGGCCGGCTTACGCAGGCCGTGCAGCGACAGCATGCCGTAGTGGCCCTGGAACTCGGAGGACTGGTAGCCGCACTGGTCGTAGATGTCGGACAGGCTCCAGAAGCCGAAGCCGTCGGCCTGTTGCGACACCTCGCCCATGGTCTTGGCGATGAAGGCTGCCTCCAGCGCGGTCTCCTTGAGCGGATCGTGCGGGAACCATGAGCGGCCCCATTCGTTCCAGTGCACCTCGCCACAGAAGCCGCGCGCATCCAGGGTCTTGCGCAGACCGCGCACTACGCCGGTGGCGAAGTGCGGGCTGTCCTTGACCTTGTGGCTGGCTGGGCCGTCGAAGGGCGAGAGCGGCTGCGACTCGCTGTCGTTGTTGTACACGTGCGTGATCAGATAGTCGGGCGTGGTACCGTCCTTGGCCGCATGGTCGAGGAACTCGGGGATCCACTCGCCGCGCGCGGTCGAGGGGCCGCCGAAGCGCAGCTCGGGATGCACCGACTTCACCGCCCGCCAGGTCGCCGACCACAGCTGGAAGAATTCCTCCTTGCTGCCGCCGAAGAAGCAGCCCTGCAGATTGGGCTCGTTCCAGCATTCGAAGTACCAGCTCTTCACCTCGTCGAGGCCGTAGCGCGCGATGTGGTGGCGGATGCCACCGGCGACGAAGTCGGCCCACTGCTTCAGATCGCGCGGCATGCTGCTGTTGTTGCGGTCGGGCCAGCAGCGCGTCGTCCCGTCGGTGAAGTCGTCGGGCACGAAGCAGGTGGTGTAGATCGGCTTCAGTCCGAGTTCGAGTAGGCCCTCGATGTGGTAATCCACCAGCTGCCAGTTGGGTTTCTTCTTCTTATCCGCCTCCTTCAGCCGCCAGTCGGGCAGGTCGTAGCCCCACACGCGCATCTCGGGCGAGTACATCGCCACCGCGCGCACATGGCGCACGCCGAGTTCGTCACGCGCCATGCGCAGGTGTTCGCGCTGATCGGCGCGGCCCAGCCAGCGGAACTGATCGACATTGGCCAAGGGCGCGAAGGTGTGGCGGAAGGGGGTCTGGGGGCCCGACCAGTCGGGGATGAGGCGTAGGGTCATGCGGACTCCGGGTGCAGCGTGAAGGGGATGATGGCGGCTGGGCCGGGCGGGGCGCCGGCGATGCGCGCGAGCAGCAGTTCGACGGCGGTGGTGCCCATGCGGCGTTGCGGCACCAGGCAGGTGGTCAGGCGTCGGCCCAGCACCGTCACCGGGGCGTCGTCCAGCACCACGATCTCCGGCGCCGGATGGCAGACATGCAGGATGCTGGCGGCGAGATTGCGGTCGGGCGTGATGCAGGCGGTGGGGCGCAGCGGGTGGGCGTCCAGGCGTCGGGCCAGGGCGGGATGGCCGGCCTCGGGAACCGCCCCGGCCTCTTCGATGAGGCAGGGGGTCAGCCGACGCTGCCGCATTGCCTGGCGATAGCCGGCGCGCCGCTGCTCATGGCTGTGGTGCCCGGCGGGGCCGCGCGAGCCACGCACCGGATCGAGCCAGGCGATGCGCGTGTGGCCACGGGCCTGCAGGTGGGCCACGGCGATCTCCGGCGCACCGGCGTCGTCCGGCCGCACGGCATCCTGCGCGTCATCGCTGTTCAGCCAGATGGCGGGAATGCGGTGGCCGCGGATGCGTTCGACGAAGCGCTCCGCGATCGGATGGTGGGCGTTGATCAGCAGTCCGTCGCTGCACCACTCGTCGAGCAGGCGCGGCGCGTCGGCCTCCGCCAGGGCGGCGTCCGGCAGACGGGCGAACTGCAGCAGATGGCCGGCCTGGGCGAGCCGGTCGGCGATCCCCCAGACCAGGTCGGGCCGCAACTGCGGATCCGTCTCGTCGCTGGCATTGACCAGGGCGACGGCACGGAAGCGTCCGGTGCGTACCGCCATGGCCATGCCGTGCCGGCGATAGCCCAGGCGTTCGGCCGTCGCGCGTACCAGCTCGCGGGTGGTGGCGCGATAGCGTTCGCCACGACCACCAAGGATCTCGTTGACCGTGGTCAGCGAGATCGAACAGGCCGCGGCGACGTCCTTGGCGCTGACCGGCATGGTTGTTTTATAGCGATTCGTTACGAAACGAAAGACGAATCAACGAGGTGTAGTCGAGAGCCTTGCCGGATTGACCGGGATGCATCATGGGCGCCGCTGGGTTGTCGGCATGACTGGGCGGAAGGGTGCCAACCTTGCATGCCGAAGGCGGAAGGCGGAAGGCGGAAGAAATGCACTGCTGCGCGGACGGGCGCAGGCTGCACGTGGGAACAATCCGTCCGATCGGGCAGCAGATCTTCGCCATCGAGCGGTGTTCAATCATGGCCCAAGCAACTCTTCCGCCTTCCGCCTTCCGCCTTCCGCCTTCCCGCACCTGTCAGCGGTATTCCACCTCATAATAGACCGTCTGCGTGGCGACGCCGTCGATCTCGATCGTGCCGTCAACTACCGGCAGGGTTCGTCCGGTGCGGTTGCCGTCGTGGTCGCAGACATGCACGGTGGGCGTGCCGGTGCGCTTGGGCAGGGTGATGGAGGCCGTCACCGGCTCCATCAGCACGGGACCGGCGTCGCCCCGCTTGACCGGCCCACGATCCAGCAGTTGCCCGGCGAAGTAGCGCATCCCGCGGTTGTGGCTGCGGCCGCTGGCGGTGATCAGCAGGCGGTCGTCCTGCGCCAGGGTGCCATTGGGGCTGGCCGCCGTGAGATAGATCAGGGCGTAGCGGCTGCGCGGCACGATGCGCACTCCGCCCAGGTCGTGGCTACCGCCCTGGGCGAATCCGATCACGGCCTTGGTGGCCGGGGTGTCGATGGTGAACCAGCCGCTTTCCGGCGTGGTCCCGCCCATCCAGCGCAACTGCTTGCCGGCGCTGGTCAGCACGCCGACGGCATCGCGGTAGGAGGCGAGATCGAAGGCCGGGGTGGGGGTCGGGGCATCGACGAAGCGCACGGCCGTGCGCGCCACGGCCAGGGTGGCTGCGGGAACCTTGTCGGTGTCGAACACCTTGATGTCGTACTCCTGCCGGGTCTGGTCGGTGAATCCGATTTCGCCGCGGCGCAGGCTGTCGAGGTGCACATGCATCGGCGCCACCACCGGGCTGACGGCGACATCGCCGCGCCGCACCTGGCGCGAGATGGCGAAGAACGGTGCGATGAGGTGCGGCGTGGTCGCCTCCCACTGGTCATCGCCGATCATGGTCGCCTGGCGCCCGGCATCGCGGTTCTGGAACAGGTAGCTGATGTCCCAGCCCTGCAGGCCGAGGCCATAGGCGCCGATGATCGCAGGCCCCTCGGCACCCCACTGGTTGGGATAGACATGGATCCACTCCGACAGGCTGAAGGGACGGCCGGCGACCTGCTGCATGCCGGCACTCAGGCTGCCGGCGCCGGGCACGCGCAGCATCGAGCCACCGACGTCCTTGCCGCCGAAGTAGTTGTGCCGATCGACGAGGTCGAAGCGGGCATCGCTGTGCAGGTTGTAGAAGTGGGAGGCGGCCCGCCCGGCTTGCCAGTTGGAGGCCATCACCAGTCCGGCGTAGCCGGCGTCGCGCAGGGCCTTGGAATAGCGGTCGTAGAATGCGTCCTGGACCTCCTTGTAAAACAGCGCGGTGTCGAGCAGGCGCTGCTTGCGCGCGGCCATCTGGCCGGCGAGCTGGTCGGGATCCCAGTACCACGGGGCGCCAACCGGATAGATCTTGCCACCGGCGAAATCTTCGACCGGCATCTTCTCGTGCGGCCCGAAGCTCTGCAGGCCACCGCCCCAGGCGGCACGCAGTCCCGCCTCGTCGCCGTAGCGGGTCTTCAGCCAGGCGGTGAAGCGCTGGGCAGTGCGCTCGCGCAGCGCCGGTACGGTCTGCAGGATGCGTATGGGACCGCCGAACAGGGCGCTCTCCTCATTGACCATCTCGACGATGGCAATGGCAGGATCCTCGGCGTAGGTCTGCTTGGTGTAGGGGTTCACATGCTTCAGCAGGCCGGTGACCTGCGCCATGTGGATGTCCTGCAACTCCTCGCTGAGGAAGAGCGTTCCGGCTCCGGTATTGAGCTGGCGTTTGGCGTCCGGGCGTGGCCCGATCTCGGCGGCATAGGGAATGCGATCCCAGCCGTCACTGGCCAGGCTGAGGCTGCCAAAGCTGTTGCTCAGCTTCACGAAGATGCCCTTGGCCTTGAGCTGGGCGATGAAGTAGTCCATGCGATCGAGGGCGGCGGGATCGAATTCCAGGTTGCTGCCCGGCTTGAGCAGGCCCTGCCAGCCAGAGCCATCGCCGAATTTGTGCAGCCGCACCGCATTGATGCCGTGCGCTGCATAGAATGCAGCGCGGGCGTCGGCCAGGGCTTTGTCCGGAGCGCAGCTGGCGTAACAGATGTTCAGGCCCCACAGCCGGAATGGTTTGCCGTCGTACATCAGTCCGTCGTCGCGCCGGGTGATGCGACCGGCGGCCCCGGCCGGCCTGGCGTCCCAGCCGGCCAGGGTGAAGGCGTTGCCGGCGGCGTAGGCTGCCTTCGGTGTCCACGGGAACCAGCGGCCGTCGGTGGATTCCACGCCCAGGCTGGCGGGGCTGGGATGGAAGGCGACCTCGCTGGGCAGATCAAGGGTGATCGTCGAGCGTATGGGCTGTGCCGCAGTCAAGGCTTCGGCCAGTGTGATGCGCAGCGCCCCATCAAAAGACACCGTAGCGGGCGGGTCGATGCGGAGTTCATAGGGCGCTCCACCGGCCGGACGCAGGCTGAGCCGGTCGATCGGTGCGGCAAAGGATCCTTTTCCCAGCGGCCATGGTTTCTCCTCGGTGGCGGTGCCGCTGTGCGCCGTCACGCTGCCCTGCCAGGCCCGCGGCAGGCTGACGGCGACGGCGATGAGGGTGTAGGACTGGCTGGCGGTGGAGCTCAGTTCGAAGCTGGAGGTCAGTTGGCGGGGGCCGCTGGGCGTCACCCGCCGGACGATCGTGGTCGGCGCCGGCGCCTTGCCGTAGGTGCCGGTCAACGTTGCCAGGCTGGCCTGTCCGTCGGCGGCGGTGTCAGCCTTCCAGGACATGTAGGCCCATTCGGGTCCCCAGGCGGCGACGCCGAGATCGAATTCAACGTTTTGTCCGCGCACCAAGGTCTGTGATCCATCGACTACAGCCGTGAGTTCCGCCGCACTGGCAGCGCAGCACAGCAGGATGAGGGACGTGGTGCGGGTGAGCATTGGCAGAGGTCCGGAGGGGGTCATTGATCAGGCAACGGCCTGGCCGTGTTGTGTGACCATCAACATGGCATAGGGTGATGGAATTGGTAAGGAGGTGATGCAAGTGTCCAGTCCGCCCCCGATCCGCGTCGTGCGCTTTGACAGCGCCACCGGACAGCATGGCCTGGTGTTGCAGCATCGCATCCGGACTCCGGCCGGATCAGCTGTCGCGTTGTCCCATCATGGGCGCCCCTGGTCGGCGGATTTCGCCATCAATCTCGTCCAACGCGGCTCTGGAACCTATCTCGATGAGCATGGCCGGCGCTATGCCCTCGCACCGGGGACCGTGTTCATGCGCCTGCCGGACCAGAGTCACAGCACCTTGATCGATGCCATGGATTACGAGGAAAGTTGGCTGGTGCTGCGTGCGGGCGCTTATGTCCACCTGCGTGGTCTCGGTCTGATTGATACCACCCGACCAGTGCGTCGCCTGGCGGATACCGGACGGGCAGATCGGCATTTCAACTTTCTCGCCGGACTCGCCCCTGTGCCGATCGTGCACGGTCCTGGCTTGTGGGCCGTGATCCTAGGCCGGTTGGCGGATATGCTGACCCAGGCTGAAGCACCGGACGGCCAGGCCGAACCGGCCTGGCTCGCCGAGGCGCGCCAGATCCTGGCCCAGGATCTTGATCGCGATCTGCCGGTTGCTGACGTCGCCAGACGCCTCGGCCTGGATGCACAGTGCTTCCGCAAGGCCTTCGCGGCCGCTGCCGGCGTGCCGCCCAAGGCCTACCGCATCAATGCGCGCATCGATCGGGCGCGGCGCGAACTGCTCACCGACGCGGTGGCGAGCGTGGCGCGCAGCGTCGGCGGTGGCGACCCCAAGCATTTTTCGCGGGTATTCCGCGCCCATACCGGCCTGTCGCCGCGGCAATTCCAGCGCCTGGCTCGCGCGCGCATCCCCGCCACGGTCGCCTGAGGCGCGGGCCGACCGGCGCGGTTGCGCAATCGCCAAGTCGGGCGACGCAATTGGCCGGGGTCCGTCCAGCGGTGGCGCGCTAGGCTATGGCATGCTTCGCATCCTGTTGGCGACCATCGTTTCGCTTCCGTGCGCGCTGGCGGTCGAGGTCATCTCGCTGGCCGATGCCGGGCCCGGTTCCCTGCGTCAGGCCGTGGCCAGCGGCAAGGTCCGCTTCGACCCCCGGCTGGCGGGCAAGACCATCCTCCTCACCAAGCCGCTGGAACTGGGCGACGACGCGCAGGTCGAGATAGACGCCAGCGCCGCGCCCGGCGTCATGGTCAGCGGTGGTGGCGCCTGCCGCATCCTGGTCATCGGCGGGCGGGCGAAGGTGGCTATCACCGGGCTTGGCTTCACCCAGGGGCGCAGCTCCGGCACCAAGCACACGGACGGCGGTGGGGCGATCTTCATGTCTGGGCAGGGCACGCTGACTCTGAAGGGATGCGCGTTCCGTGACAACGTCGCCACCGGTTACGGCTGCGCTGCGATCTATGTGCACTGGAAGCACACCACGCTGATCGAGGACTGCACCTTTACCGGCAATGACAGCTGGGGCTGCGTCGGCAGCGAGCGCGGCGCCGCCGCGATCGGCACCGGATCCTTCGGCTCGCTGACCATCCGGCGCTCGACCTTCAGCGGCAACAAGGCGGCGATCGGCACGATCAACTGCATGCTCAGCGAACTGCTGATCGAGGACTCGGTGTTCACCGGCAACCTCACTGAGCCGAAGTCGGGCTTCGGCGGAGCGATCTACACCGACGGGGCGAGCGGTCTGACCGATGACGAGGTGGGCGGGACGATCGCGCTGCGGCGCTGTCGTTTCGAGGACAACGTCGGGGCCAGCGAGGGCGGGGCGGCCTTTCTCTACGGCTATCGCAAGGATGGCATCGTGGTCGAACGCTGCCTGTTCCGCAACAACCGCGTCGAGATCGCCACCGTGGCCAAACCGGGGGTGGCGATGGGTGGGGCGCTACGCATCGGCAGCAAGGCGACGCCCTATGCGATCACCGACAGCATGTTCATCGGCAACCGCGCGGCGGCGCTGGGCGGAGCGATCTGGGCCCAGGAAAGCGAGCCGAGCCGCATCGCCAACAGCCTGTTCGATGGCAATGTCGCTGCCGACATGGGCGGAGCGATCTGCGTATCCAACGAGGGTCCGCTGGTGATCGAGCGTTGCACCATCGTCGGCAACGAGTCCAAGCACGGCGGGGCCTTCGCCGGGGTCGGCCCCTGGGTGACGCTCAGCGGTTCGGTGGTGGTCGGCAACCGCCATACCAACCCCTGGAACATCAACCAGCAGACCACCGCCACATTGAGCGATGGCGGCCGCAATGTGGTGTGGCCGGCGCATGCCGGCAGCGGCGACCCCAAGAACAGCCCCGTCCTGGCCAAGCCGATCTCGGTCGATCCGCAGGTCGGGCCGCTCGAAGAGCAGGGTTTCCTTCTGCCGGTACGCCAGTTGGCCCATCCCGAACTGCGCGGTCAGGTCGGCGTCGATGTCCAATCATTGGTGACTGCCGTGCCGCTGGCGAAACCAGTCAAAGAGCGGCGCCGGCCGGCCGCCGAGCAGCCGCGCAAGGCCAGCCAGGCCGAGCGTCTCGCCGCCTGGGCGGCAGAGGACGCTGCGGTACCCGCCCGTGCGGTCGCCCTCGAGGCGGTGCGAGCGGCGCTGCGCAAGCCTGGGGCGCTGCGCGGGGTTCGCTGGAAGTCAGCCTCGTTTGGTGATTGCGATGTGCTTTCAGCTGATGCCGCGGGAGTAACCGTGGCGGCCTTCGGCAGCGAGACCGCCTTGCCGTGGTCGCGGATCGCTGATGCCGATCTGCTGCAGATCGGCCTGTTGCCGGCCCAGCGCTCGGACCCAGTCGGCATGGCGGGATGGCTGCATCTGGCCCTGTATGCGGGGTGGACCGCCGAGGATGCGCTGGTTGCCCAGGTCTCGGGCGAACTCCTGCGTGTCGATCGCCCCCGCTTCGAAGCCTATCGGGCCTTGTGCCTGCGTTTGCGGGGGTGACGGACCGCTTGTAGCGTCGCCTGGGATCACTTGACCTGGACGATCCCGACCCGGATCATGCGCCGTATGCAGAACGACCCAACCTCGGCAACACCCCCCAACGGCGATGCTGATGCATTGCCGACGGATGCGCCGAATCACCTGCCTGCCCAGGCGAGCGGTGCGCGCCAGATCGGGCGCTACCAGATCGGCAGTGAACTGCCTGGTGGTGAACGCCTGTGCCGCGACCGCCTGCTCGACCGCACCGTGCGCGTGCGGACCACCGACGCCGCCCTGGCGGATGACCTCGAGCGGGAGGCCCGCTTCGTAGCCCGCCTCGAGCATGCCGGGATTCCGGCGGTGCATGACGTGGTGCGCGGCGATGGCGGCGCCTTGATGGTCATGCGCAACGTCGAGGGCATCACCCTCTCGTCCGCAATCGAGGATGCGCGCAACGGTCTGGTACGCACCGAACTTTCCGGCCCGGTCCCGGTCCTGCGCATGCTGGCTAAGGTGTGCGACGCCTTGTCCGCCGCCCATGCCCGTGGGGTGGCGCATCGCGCGGTCCGTACCGACGTCATCGTCGTCGGCCTGCATGGCGAAGTGGTGCTCGGCAACTGGCGGGCTGCGATGGTGGCACATGAACGTCCGGCGACGTTGCGCTACGTTGCCGATCTGCAGCCGACCCAGTCGCATGATCTTGACGACCTGCATACCGACATCCGCGCCGTGGGTCGATGCCTCTACGAGGCGCTGACCCTGGAAGCCTATCCCAAGGATGCGGCCGACCCGGCGGCGGCATTGGCGTCCGAAGTGGCCCAGGGCCTGCCCCCGCGCGCCAGCGCGGTCATCCGTCGTGCGGTCGGTTCCGACC
>JFJP01020504.1_pt1 | contig 13308 bp, 5 predicted proteins | sample 431651 | NCBI WGS metagenome assembly JFJP01 (sample SAMN02602958, study PRJNA72255) | Microbial mat metagenome, whole genome shotgun sequencing project. | biome: fresh water; feature: sink hole; material: water; isolation source: purple microbial (photo- and chemosynthetic) mats found in...
ACCCGCCATCGATGGCGGCGTTCGTATGCGGCAAATGCATGTCAACACTATTCTTACATCAACGTCTTAAGTCAGGTGCCATTGCCTCGCCACCCGAGCAGCCGGCCAAGCAGCACTTCCTGGCTCGCCTGCGCGAGCGTCACGCGGATATCGCCGCGCTCAATGCGGCCTGGGGCACGCAGCATGCCACGTGGGAGGAACTGGCCGCCGCAACCACGCCGCCCGACGCCGGCCGCGCCCGCGCCGACCTGCTCGACTTCAACAGCATGCTCTGCGATGCCTATTACGCCCAGGTCGCGGCGGTGATCCGCGCCAATGCTCCGGGCCGACTGGTGCTGGGCAGCCGCCTGGTCCTCGGCTGGGGCACGGCCCAGGCCCTGGCCGCCTGCCAGCGCAACTGCGATCTCGTCAGCTTCAATGTGTACGCCCCGGATTGGGACAAGGTCAAGCTGCCCGACCTCGACGCGCCGATCCTGATCAGCGAATACGGCACCGGGGCCTCTGATCGCGGCCTGAGCAGCAGCCATCTCTTCGGCGTCCCGACCCAGGAAGCCCGCGCCGCGTGGATCGCCCGCTGGCAGGCCGGCGCCGCCGCCGACCGCCGCATCGTCGGCATGCACTGGTTCCAGTTCCGCGACGAATCGGTGGGTGGCCGGGCACACGACGGCGAGGACTTCAACTGCGGCCTGGTCGATGTCGCCGACACCCCCTACCCGGAGACCATCGCCGCCTTCCGCAGCGTCGTGCTGTATCCGCGCACGCCGTAGCGTCAGGCGATGGCCAACCGGCCCTGGCCGTTGGCGGGCAGGGCGATCTCCCAGCAGCCGGGATGCCGTTCCTGCGCCGGGACCACGGCACCGTTCCAGGTGGCGGTGCGCGAACCGGGCTGCAGCACCACCAGCACGGTGGAATGACGCCCGGCCGCGCCGTCGAGGCGCAGGTCGGCCTGCACGCCCTGCACCGCGTCGCCCTGCTGATCGAGGATCCAGCACTGATGCCCGCCGCTGATCAGACCGGGCCGGAAGTAGGCCTCGTGCCAGGACAGGACCGGCGCGGACAGGCTGGTGAAATGGTGCCAGCCGGCGCCACGGCCGGTGACGTTGGGGAAGTGCTCGTAGCAGTTGCCGCTGATGCCCACCTCGTGGCTCCACGCTTCGAGGCCGCGTTCGGCGATGGTCCACGCCAGATCGGCCAGGCCGAGATCAAGGAAGGTGCGCCAGAAGAACCAGTTGTGCGCGAACCATACCGTGCCGTTCCAGTAGCCGTCCTCGCGGTAGTAGGGCGCCTGCTGGCTGACCGTGGTCAGGCCGCAGGGCGCCAGCAGATCGGACTCGTCGGCGAGGCGGCGCAGCAGCCGGGCCTCCTGCTGCGCCGTGCACACGCCAGCGATCAGCGGCGAGGCGCCATCCAGCCCGAGGTTGAAGTTGGCGCCGCTGCCGGGATGGCGCAGCGGCGCGGTCGTCTCGCCGTCATGCACCACATAGCTGAAGATGCCGGCCTCGTCATCCCAGGCATGGCGCTGGATCGCAGCGGAGATGGACGCCGCATCGGCGTCGAACTCGGCGCGCTCCTCGCCCACCAGTTCAGCCATCACCGCCAGCAGGCGAGCGCAGCGGACGGCGTGGCTGCTGTTGACCATCGGCGCGGTGCGGCCGGCGAGGCGGTTCGCATGGATGAATACCTGAGGCGCGTAGTCGTCCCAGCCGCCGCTGTTGTAGAAGATGCTGAAGGTGTTGAGCAGGCCAGAGGACAGGCGCCGGGTGTCGGACGAACCATAGCGCCCGACCAGAAAGCGGTGCATCTGGCGCAGGCCGGGAAAGCTGCGACGCAGGGCGGCGCGGTCGCGGGTGCGGTTCCACAGCGCGTGCGCGAGATAGATCTGCACCGGCAGCGGCGTGCCGTGGTTGAGGTAGGCGCAGTCGCGGTCCCCCTCCGGCATGAGGTACTGCTCGAGGCAGGCCTGGGCGTTGGCCGGCGAGCAGGCGAGCAGACCGAGACCGACGAAGCCGGCGTCCCAGGTGTACACCGAATCCCACCACTTGCCCGGCGAGTAATGGCGGATGTGCCGGCCGCGCGTCCACACCGGATAGGTCACGTTGCTGAGCGTACAGGCCGCCATCGCCTGCACGCCGGGCAGATGGCGTTCGCCGGCCGGCAGGCTGGGCAGGCGGCAGGCCCGCGCCTCGCCGGCGGCCTGCGCGGCATGCAACGCGGACGCCTCGATCGCGGCCAGGGCGGCGCGCACCGCGGCGGCCTCGCCGGCGACCACCGCCACCCACACCTCGGCGCAGCCGTCCGCTGACACCGGCAGCGGTTCGATCATCACTTCGGTCCAATGCCCCGGGCCGCGGGTCCGCAGCACGGCGTTCACGTGGTCGTGATTGCGCTCGCGCAGGGCGCTGTCGAGCCGGTCGCCGTGCCACTGGCGCACCCGCGAACGGGGCGCGAACCAGCGCAGACCGTAGGTCGTGCCGAGATCCGGATAGGTGAGGAGCAGGCTATCAGGCACCGGCCCCACGCTGATCGTCGGCACCGGCTGCCAACTGCGTTCACTGACCGTGATCGCGGTCCCCGCCGGCACGATCGCCACGATGTCGAGATCGATGCGCGAGGGGCCGCCGGCCTCCAGCACCAGGGTCACGCAGGCGCGGCCGGCCGGCACCGGCCCACCGCCAAGTTCCAGCGTCTGCCAGGGGCCATCGTTGCGCGCATCGTGGAACACCGCCTGGCCCACGATCGCGCCACGCGCAGCGATGATCACGCGGCGGCCACCTTCGATCCGGGCGCGCAGCAGCAGCCGGGCCTCGGCCAGCGCAGCGGGCAGGTCGAGGTGCAGCTCTAGCGCATCGCCGGTATGTTCGAGATAGGTGCCACGCCCCTCGGCCAGACCGTGGAAGGGAAACTCGCGCCAGCGCGCCCCGTCATGGGTGAGGTTCGTCAGCGGGTGCGGCACAGCGGCGGGCAGGGCGCGGGCATAGCGCACGCACGAGCACCAGGCCCCGCCGGGTGGGCAGGCGACCACGGCGGGTCGCAGGGCTTCCGGCCCCCAGGCGCACATGTCGCCCGGCGAACGGGCCGGATACTGCGCTCCGCACACCAGACTGAGCGAGAAGGTCTGCGGGTGCGCCGTCCGGTTGATCGCCTGTCCACGCACCGCCAGGCCGGTGACGCCGAGGGGCATTTTCAGAGCCGCGTAGTCGGCATCGATACGCACAGCCTCGCCCTCAAGCCGATGTGCGAAGCGCCACCACGCCAGATCGGGAGCCGCACCGGCCGGACGATATCCGGATTCCCATAGCACGTTCGGCACATCATGCCGGCCACGGTAGAAACCGGGAAACAGGCTCAGGTCGAAGCGCAGCCCGCTGTCGAGCTCGGGCAGATGCGAGGCGCCGGCATAGACCTTGCCGTAGGGCCCCCACGCCGGCAGGAGGTCGAGATCGTGCGGTCGCGGCATGTCCCGGTCCTGCCTTCGGCTAGGGTTTGGCCAGCTTGGCCGTACCGAACGATGCAGGATTCATCCATGCCTGGCCCTTGGAGTCGGCGAGGGTGCGCTTCAGCGTGGTGCCGGCGGCATTCCGGTCGATCAGCGCCAGGTCGAGGCCGATGAAGCTGCGATGCGCGCCGCCCAGTTGGGCCCACGGCACGGTCAGCTGCATCGACCAGCCGGTGGCGGTGCGCGCCATGACCGCCGGCAGCTTGGAGAACTGCAACGGGGTCGAGTTGCTGCCGTTGGCGTATTCCGGGCGCTTCGCCGTGGTGAAGCCGGCGTAGAACTGGGTGTGTTCCCGACCGTACTTGGACAGCTTGCTGTTGAGCGCATCGATGAACACCTCGACTCCGTCGCCCGACCAGGCGCGGCCGGCAGAGTCCTGCACCTCGGGGTCGGTGACCTCGAGCAGCAGATGAAGGCTCTGCTCGTCCCACAGGCCGCGCACGGTGGCGGTGGCGGCAGGCGGCGCCGAGTTGAAGAGCTGGTTGAGCGGAGCCACCGCAGCCTTGGCCCACTGCGCGTCGGCCGCGCCCGTCGGCGGAGCGGTGGCCTGCGGGAACACCGGGCCGACAAAGGGTTTGACCGCCAGCTTGGCGGTTTGGCTGAACAATGGCTCGCGCAGCAGGGTATCGCTCAGACGGCAGCGGAATACCGCCCCATCATCGGCTACCGCCATCTCGTTGAAGCGCAGTTGCGGGGTCACGCCTCCCGGCACATCGATCCACTCGGTGCCACGCTGGCGCTGCCACTGCAGGAGGAAGGTGCGCGGCAGGGCCGACTGCACCTCGACCTCGAGGGCAGCCGACAGCCCCTCGGTCGAGGCGATATCGACGGGCTGGGCGCGGAAGGCGGGCGGGGCTGGTGGCGCCTCGACGATGCCGCCGCAACCCGTGAAGGTGTACATGAAGATGCTGGCCGGCGGCAGGCCGCGCGCGTCCGCCCCGCGCTGCGCGTCAAGAATGAAGGCGCGGGCGAAAGCCGTCGCAGGCAACTGCTGCTCCTGGATCTTCACCAGATCAGCGTCGAGGTTGGTGGCCCGCGGGTCGCCACTCATCTTCCGCAGGGTGATGCCCTTGGCCGAGGTGAAGGGAAGGTTCAGCGTCACCGGGGTGAAGCCGTCATCACCCACCACCGGGAAGTTGTCGAGCTTGCGCGAGATGACGAACAGATGGAAGCGGTCGCCCTGACGGGTGAGGTAGGTGCCGACCAGCGGTGCGGCGGCAAGGGCCTGACGGGTCGCGGTGGCGGCGAGATCCCAGGTCGGGACCGACCGGGTGTTCACGCGCAGGAAGTCGCCGGTGCCGTGCGCGTTGTACAGCTCGGTGCAGGCGCGATACCACGGGTAGGGCTGGCCACCAACGTGGATGGCGGCATGCGTCGCCCAGAAGCCGCGGCCGCGGCCATAGACGAAGAGGTTCTGCAGGCGGAAGCCGTAGGTCGCGGCGTTGAGGAACGAATCGAGGGTGGCGGCGCCGCCGGCCAGCGACTTCATCACCTGGGCCTCGGCCTCGATCTGCTGGGCGTTCACGGTGCCGGGCAGGGAATAGCCGGGTCCGGCCTCATAGGTGCCGGGCAGGACATTGATGCCCTTGATACGCAGCGTCTCGACGTCGTTGGCGAGGTCGCGGCTCAAACGATCGCCGCGCTGCGGGGTGAAGGTCAGGGCCAGGAAGCGGCCGTTGTCATCGGCGGTGGTGGCGACAGCGCCCTCATCCCAGCCACCGTTGTAGGGCGCGGTGGTGATGTGGCGGGCATCGGGACAGAGCTTGGCCGCCGACTGGGCGTAGCCGTCCTCGCCGCCGCGCACATACCAGCCGCACAGCGAGGTCTCCCACTTGGGCGCGATCGCCTTCCAGTACGGGCTGGCCTTCAACGCCGCATTGACCTGGTTCTGCCACAGGCCGAGGAGCTGGCCATCCGTGTAGGTGATGCCGGTCGAAGCGTCGGTGGCGCTGCGATTGAGGAAGGTCCACGGCGCGAACGGGGTATTCCAGGTCTCATTGCTGATCTCGAAATAGAAGTGTGCGAAGACCTCCGACCACGGCTTGGCCTGGCCCTGCTTGAAGCGCATAGCGGCCCACGGCTTCTTCGCCGGGGTGTCGCCCTTGGCCGGATCGTAGGGCGCGGCGAGGTACTCGACCAGGCCGGCCCATTCCTCGGCCGACATGTGCATCTCGATCTGCAGCCACGGATTGATGCCCAGGCTGGCGAAGACCTTCAACTGGTTACCGAGGGTCTCGTCACCGCCGATCGTGGTCTCGCCCGCCCCGCCAAGCAGGCTCTTCATCGAGTAGCTGGAACCCGACTTGATGAAGGCGTGGGTGCGGATGGCGTGCAGGTGCGAGGTCTTGAGCGCGGCGATCTCCTCGGCTGCCGGGGCCATGAAGGGCCGGTCCTTCCAGTACATGCGCAGGTTGTCGAGGTACATGGTCCCCTTGCCGGTCACCTCCCACTTCAGTTCGCCGGCTATGTCGCTGGTGTATTCGGTGGTCGGCGTGACCACGATGCTGTGCTTCTTCCAGGTCGGGGTCGCCTTCCACGTCACCGGCAGTTCGGGCTGCCAGCCGTGGCCCGAGGGCCTGAAGGTGAACGAGACATCATCGGTCGGCTTGTCGGACTTCATCCAGACTTCGATGACGATCGGCTTGCCCACCGGCAGGACCATCAGGTAGTCCTGCGTCTTGGAGCCGAACTTCCATTCCCGCGCCTCGGCGACTGCGCCAGGAGCGACGGTGATCTTCAGGCACTTCGCACCCGGATCGGCAAATTCGGCGGGCAGCGGACCGGGATGCGGCACGAAGGCCCACGACTTCGCGGGATCCTCGTCGGGATGGAACAGCAGATTCGCCGGCGGTGCTGCGGCATAGGTATTGAAGACGCGCGGCGACCAGTCGGTGAGGCGGCTCATCGTCGGCTTGTCGAGATCGACGAACACGAAGTCGCCGTGCCGGATCTTCTCGCGCTCGTTTGTGGCCTTGCCGGCAAGGTCCAGGCCGTAGCCCTTGTGGGTCACCGGATCGGTGTTGCTCATCTGCACGCGGTAGCCGGCCAGATCGGGCGCCGCCACGGCCTGCCAGGTGAAAGTCATGATGCCGGTGGTCTCGTCGATCCCAGCCAGCGCGAAGCCGGTCGGGACGGCGGGGGCCTCGCGCTCGCTGCGGTCCTCGGGCGGGATGTTCTGGAGATTGATCGTCTGGTTGGGGATCTGGATGCCCTCCGCACCCTTGGCCGGCTTACGCACGCGCACCAGGTTGGACGGACCCGACTCGTTGCCCTCGGTGTCGATCGCCGTCACCGCGAAGGTGTAGTCGTAGTCAGGCCGCACCCAGCCGGCGAAGCCGTGCCGGTACTCGGTGACACCCGCCTTGATGACGGCTTGCGACATCCACCCGCTCGCCCGCGCCCCGCCCTTGGGCACGGTGTCCGTGCGCACCAGGGTGAAGGCCCCGTCGATGATGCGGTACACCCGCACTCGCGCCCCATCGTAGTACGACTCGGCATAGGTATCGTACTCGGTCATGGTGTGGTAAGAGAGATGGATCGTGTCCGCCGCATCGCGCTCGGGGATCACCAGGGTGCGGCGATGGATGCCCTCGAAACCGCCGCCCAGCATGATGGTGTTGGCCCCTGGCATGGTGCCCATGGTCGCCGTCCAGGCACCCGGATTCGGCGCCACCACCTCGGTGGTCAGGTCGAAGACGGCGGGGGCCTTCCAGTCAGCCGCGCTGGCGGTAGCGGTCAGGCAGAGAGTGGAGACGAGGCAGAGGATCTGGCGCATGGCGCCACGCTACACGGGCATGCCGTGCTTGCGAACGCACCCGGTATGGGTCCAGACCCGCACCTCTGCCGCTGTCCGCCCCAGGCCTGGCGTCACCACTGCCACGGAATGCGGTAGGCACAGATCCCGAAACCCGATCACGCCAGGGGTGTCCGAGCAGCTGCGCGCGGCGGCGAGGTGATGGCCTGACCGCCACGCCGCCAACGCGCCGGCGCCATGCCATAGGCCGCACGGAAGGAGCGCGACAGGTGGAAGGCGTCGGCGAAGCCAAGCTCGGCGGCGATCTCGGCCAGGTTGCGCCCGGTGGCACGCAGCAGCACTGCGGCTTGGCCGAGACGGGCCCGCATCCGCCAACGCCCCGGCGGCTCACCGGTGGCGGCCCGGAAGCGCTTGCGGAAGGTCTCCCACGAGCAGCCGCAGCGGCGGGCGACGGCCGGGCCATCGAGTCGGCCCGGCGGAGTCGCCAGCAGGACGGCACGGGCCTCGTCCAGCCAGGCCGAGGCCGAGGGCCGGGTGCCTGCAAGCCGGGCCGCCAGACCCAGGAACGCGCTGAGTCGGGACAACGCCGGGTCCGGCCCCTGGTGGTGCCCCTCGGCTGCGGCCTGGAGATCGCGCACGAATGGCCGCGGATCGACGGCGACCACCGGCCGGGCCGGCCACAGTCCGCGGTCGTGCCACCATTCGCAGAGCGGGCCGCGGGCGATGACGAAATAGGCGGCGAAGGACGAACCAGGATCCGGCTGGTAGGCGTGACCCAGACGCGGACGGAAGCACAGGACGCTGCCGGGGGAGATGGCGACGGCCGCGCCGGCGGCGTCACGATAGGTCCCCTGCCCATCCAGGATCACGCACAACGACCAGGCGTCGAAGGCACGCCAAGCGCTGGGTCGGCCATGCCCGGAACTGCCGACCTCGGCGCCAAGCATGCTGATCTCGCCTACCGCGCAGACCTGCGGCACCGCCCGATACCAGCCATGACGGGTGCGCACCGGCTCGGGCAAGCCCGAATGCAGGATCGGAACAGGGATGCCCAGCATACCGGGATATTCATGTTTTGGCCAGGGAATCAATGACTCGTCGTGAATATTGTCCTATGAATACAGCATGCGCTACCCGCCGCTGAATCCCCGCCACTCCCATCTGATCCATGGCGCCGACTGGAATCCCGACCAATGGCTGGAGCGTCCCGATATCCTCGATGAGGACTTTGCGCTCTTCCCCCGCGCCGGACTTGATCATCTCTCGGTGGGCATCTTCGCCTGGGCAGCGGTGCAGCCCGCCCCGGACGTATGGAACTTCGACTGGCTCGACCGCATCATGGACCGTCTCGCCGCCGCCGGTCGTTTCGCCATCCTGGCCACCCCGAGCGCCGGCAAACCAGCCTGGCTGGCCCAGGCCCATCCCGAAGTGCAGCGGGTATGGGAGGCCGGTAACCGCAGCGAGATCGGCGGCCGCATGAACCATTGCTGGACGTCGCCGGTCTTCCGCGAACGGGTGGCCGAGGTGGATCACCGTCTGGCCGAACGCTACAGCAGACACCCGGCATTGGCGATGTGGCACGTCTCGAACGAGGCGAGCGGCGCGTGCTATTGCGAGCTCTGCCGGGCTGAATGGCATCACTGGCTGCAGCGCAAGTACGGCAGCCTGGCCGAGCTCAACCGCCGCTGGTGGACCCCCTTCTGGAGCCATGCCTATAGCGACTGGACGCAGATCGATCCCAAGGACCATTGCCTGGATGGCATGTGGCTCGACTGGCGCCGCTTCACCAGCGAGCACATCGCCGGCTTCCTGGGGCATGAGATCGCCGCCCTGCGCAGGCATTGCCCGCTGGTGCCGGTGACCTCCAACTTCATGGGATCGGTCCCCGATCTCGACTACTGGCGCTTCGCTCCGGTCCTCGATGTCATCAGCAACGACGCCTATCCCGTGTACCAGCCCGGCGAGCACCTGTGGATCCAGGCGTCCAACGACGCTTTCAACTTCGACCTCGACCGTTCATTAAAGGGGAACCGCCCCTGGCTGTGCATGGAGTCGAGCCCCAGCACCATCAACTGGGCCGGACCTGCGAAACTCAAGCGACCCGGCATCCATGCCTTGGAGATGCTGCAGAACATTGCCCACGGCGCCGACGGCGTCTGTTATTTCCAATGGCGCCAGGGACGCGGCGGGCATGAGAAGTATCATGGTGCGGTGCTCGGACACGATCGCGATCCATCTGCCCGCGTCTTCCGCGAGGTGCAGGACGTCTCGACGATGCTGGGCAAGCTCGATGACGTGGTGGGGACGCCGGTACCGGCCGAGGTCGGCTTGATCTTCGACTGGGAGAGCGACTGGGCGATCCGCAGCGGCAGCGGCATCCGCGAACGCCGACCCGGCCTGCCCTGGGGGCAGACCGCCTATCAGGGCGCCTGCAAGGACCACTACCGCGGCGCCTGGGGCAACGGCCTGCCGGTGCAGATGATCAACGGCGACGGCGACCCGGCGCCGTTCACGCTGCTCATCGCCCCCGCGATGTACCTGCTACGCCCCGGCATGGCCGAGCGCCTGGCGGCCTGGGTGCGCGGCGGCGGCATCCTGATCTCGACCTACCTCTGCGGCATGGTCGATGAGGACAATCTGGTGCTGGAGGGCGGCTGGCCGGGGCAGGGCCTTTCCGAGGTCTTCGGCGTCCGCTACCAGGAGATCGACTTCCTGCCCGACGCCGACCGGGTGCCGCTGGCGCCGGTACCCGCGAATAGCCTCGGCTGGGAGGTCACGGTTGACGCAACCGACGTCTGCTGCCTGCTGCGCTCGCTGGGGGCCGAAACCATCGCCAGCTATGGTGGCGAGTTCTACGCCGGGACGCCGGCCATCACCGCCCACCGTTACGGCGCCGGCACTGCCTACTTCATCGGGGCCCAGCTGCCGGCCGCAGAGCTGGTCGACCTCTACCGGCGCATCGCCGACCGCCATGGCCTGCGCCGTGCCATCCCCGGCCGCCTGCCGCTCGGCGTCACCGCCCAGGTGCGCAGCGATGGTGCCACCGAGCATGTCTTCCTGCTCAACTTCACCGGCATCGGGCAGACCATCGAGGTCGGTCCTGGCTGCACGAACGCCCTCGGCGGCCCGGGGCCAGCGGACGGACGGATGGTCCTGGCCGCGCATGGAGTCGCCGTCTTGCGGCGGACGACGCAGCCCTGATCGAGGCCGGCTAGAGCCAGCTGTGCCGACCGCTGCCGACCGTCACATGCCCACCATCGGGACGCTGGACCTGAGCCGTGCAGCCGGCCGGCAGCTCGACCTCCAGCTCGATGCGTGCGCCCTGACGGCGCCAGGAACAGCGCACCAGGCCGCGCACCGTCTCGACGGTGGCGGCGGCGTGGTCGAGGCCGGGCGCGTAGTACGGCGCGATGCCGACCATGGCGTAGCCCGGTTCGAGCGGCGTGATGCCGCCCAGGCGGCGGTAGAACCACGCCGCCAGGCTGCCCATCAGGAAGGGATGGTTGTAGGACTGGGTGCGGTCGCCGGTCCAGGTCTCAAGGCCGGTGGTGGCGTCGCAGCGCGTGACCCAGTAACCCCAGTTGTGCTCGGGGTCGCTGGCCAGGCCCAGCACCAGGTCATCGCGTCCAGCCTCAGACAGCACCGGCAGCAGCACCCAGGTGCCGAGGCAGCCGGTGGTGATGCGGCCATCGCGTGCGAGACGACCGACCAGTGCCGCGAGCACCGCCGGCCGCTCGGCCTGCGAGCACAGGTCGAAAGCGAGAACATGGGCCAGGGCGCTCTGGCTGCCGTTGTCCCAGGCGCCGTCGGGGCTGCGATGCTGCCGCAGGATGGCGGCGCGGTGCCGTATTGCAGCGCTGCGATAGGCGGCGGCCTCGCTCTGATGATCCAGTATTCCCGCGATCTCGGCCAGCAGATCGGTGGAGCGCAGCAGATAAGCGTTACCGAGGAAGGGCTTGCCCGCTCCCTCCAGGCAGACCCAGTCGCCCCACATCGTGCCTTCGGCGCAATGGCCCTCGGCGTCAGTGAATCGGCGGGTGAAATCCCACCACCGACGCATGGCCGGATAGTGGCGGGCGAGGAAGTCGCGATCGCCGTGCGCCTCCCACGCGTCCCAGGCCACCAGCACCAGACCGCTCTGCCACGGCAGATCCTGCAGACCGATGTGCTTGCCGAAGGGCACGACGATGGGCACGAAGCCGTCCGCGCCCTGGGCGTCGCCGATCTGGGTCAGCCACAGGTCGAGGAAGGCGGCGAGGTCGAACATCAGACATTCGGCCTGCGCCAGACACAGGGCATCGCCCAGCCAGCCGTTGCGTTCGCGGTGCGGACAGTCGGTGGGCACCGACAGCAGGTTGGTGCGCATCGACCAGTGCGCGAGGTGGTGCAGACGCTCGAGCAGCGGATGCGAGCAAGCGAAGGAACTGCCGGTGAGGACCGGCGAATGCACCGTCACGGCGTCGAGGTCGGCAGGTGGCGAGCGCAGGCCGCTGATCTCGGCATAGCGGAAGCCATGCGTCGCGAAGCGCGGGGCGAGCACCTGCGGCTGGTCGTCGGCGAGGATGAAGGTGTCGCTCTGCGCGTCGGGGTCCTTCTGCCCGTGGTTGCGCGTGCTGGTCCAATCGATGGTGCCGGCGATGGGAGGCAGCGCGACGATGTTGTCCTTCCACGCCACCGGGATCTCGGCGACCGGACGCGGATCAGGCAGCAGGTTCTCGGCATAGCGCACGGTGATGCGGTCGCCGGCCGCCCCACGCACGCGCAGACGCAGGAAACCGTGCGTGTTCTGGCCGATATCCACCACCAGCCGGCCGGGCAACGGCTCGTTGATCGAACGCGGTGCATGCACCGCCTGCACCGTCATCGGCTGGTGCTGGGCGCTCAGGGCGCGGGCCGGGGCGGCGATGACGGCTGGTGACCAGGCTGACTCGTCGAAGCCAGGTGCGGCCCAGCAGGCATAGTCTTGACGCGCATCGTGGATCTCGCCCTTGCCGCCCTGCTCGTCGCGGCCATCGCGCGGCCACAACTGGACGAAGGCGCCGCCGCCACCCTGACGCCACGGACCATCGAGTGCCAAGCGGCTGCTGCCATCTTCGTGGTACAGCACCAGCACGGCGCTGATCACGCTGGCGGCATGACGCAGGCCCAGAACATTGCCGCCCTGACGCAGCAGCGGCAGGACCTCGAAGCTACGCACCAGGGCGCGACCGCCTTCGGGAGCGATCTGTCCGGGGCTGACCACCTCGTCGCCGACGCGCTCGCCGTTGAGGAAAGCCTCGAAGGCGTTCATGCGCAGGCTCTGGTTGCCCGCCGCCGCCGCACCGACCGCGATGTGCAGGCGGGCCGAAACCACGCGCGCTGCGGTGAACGCGGTGCGCAAGTGCACCAGTTGCTGTCCCTCGCCCGGGCCGGCCAGCCACACGCCCGGCCAGGCGGTGGGATCGTCCCAGGCCGTGCCGAAAGCGGACCACGCGCTCCAGCCGCCGTCGTTGCCGTCGGCATCCTCGACGCGCACCCGCCAGGCGTAGCGGCCACCCGGCGGCAGGGCGCAACCGCACACGACCCGCTGCGCCGCGCCGGACAGCCGGCCGGAACTCCAGACCAGGGATCCCAAGACATCCTGCACCTCGACCGTGGCTGCAGCCTGCCGCCCCGTCCCGCGCAGGCGCCAGGACAGGACAGGCTGCAGGCGCGTGAGGCCGAGGGGTTCGACGACGGCATCGGTGGTCAGGGTATGGGCGGACAGCTGGGACATGACCCGGAGCCTCGGTTCGATCGGCAGGTTGGCTAGGACCAGGACTGGGCGAGCAGATCGGGGGCGCGCAGCCCCGGCCAGGCTGGCCGTTCACGGCGCTGACCAGCCACCCGGTCGAGGCTCCGCCCGGCCAGGGCGTCGAACCAGCCCCATACGGCGACGCCGCGCGGGTAGTAGTGCAGGTCGTTGCCGTGGAAGGTCTCGAAGAACAGTTGTGACTGCTCAGGCGGCCGCCGGCATCCTGCCGGGCAACGGCAGCATCGTCTTGGGTAGCCACGGCTTGCCGGCCAATGCCAGAGCGAG
>JFJP01020505.1_pt1 | contig 13307 bp, 8 predicted proteins | sample 431651 | NCBI WGS metagenome assembly JFJP01 (sample SAMN02602958, study PRJNA72255) | Microbial mat metagenome, whole genome shotgun sequencing project. | biome: fresh water; feature: sink hole; material: water; isolation source: purple microbial (photo- and chemosynthetic) mats found in...
TCCTGCGCACCGACCACTGGGATACGCCGGGCGATGTCGCCGCCGCGCTTGGTGTATCCGTGGCGGGTCAGCCGCCCCTGGCCCTGGCGCTGCACGGACGCTGCAGCGCACCTGACACCGACGCCCACCTGCGTCACCATCTCGCTGATGCTGCAGCGGCGATCACCCAAGCCCTCCAGGAGACGCCATGAACATCCGCCATACGCAAGACTACGATCTGGTCGTCGCCGGCGGCGGCCTCGCCGGTGTGTGCGCGGCGGTCGCGGCCGCGCGCCACGGGCTGAAGACCTGCCTGGTCCACGAGCGGCCGGTGCTGGGCGGGGTCGCCTCCAGCGAGATGCGCGTGACCGTGCATGGCGCCGCCTGCCATCACGCCTACGGGCGCGAGACCGGCATCATCCACGAACTGCTCGAGGCCGAGCGCGCCGCCAATCACGAGACGATCAACGAGAACGGCTGGACCAACAGCGTATTCGACATGGCGCTGTACGATCTGGTGCAGCGCACGCCGGGCCTGACCCTGCACCTCAACTCGCCGGTCATCGAGGTGGTGATGGCCGAGGGGGCGCAGCCGGCGGCGGTGCTGCCGACCACCACGGCCGGCTACTACGAGCGCCCGGCCTGCGCCGGCAGCCGGCGCATCGCCGCGCTGATCGCGCGCACGCTGTCGGCCGAGGTCGAGTTGGAGCTGCGCGCGCCACTGTTCGTCGATTGCACCGGCGACGCCTTCGTCGCCGACCGTGCCGGTTGCGCCTGGCGCATGGGCAGCGAGGGCCGCGCTGAGACCGGCGAGCCGCATGCGCCCGAGCGCGCGTCCACCGACACGATGGGCAACTCGATCCACATCCGCGCCCGCGACCTCGGCCGGCCCTGCCCGTTCGCGGCGCCCAGCTGGGCCAAGCACTACGACGACCCCGACTTCTTCTACAAGCAGGGCCGTCCGCCGCACGATCCGCGCGGCGGCTACTGGTGGATCGAGATCGGCGTGCCGTGGCACACCATCCACGACAACGAGACGATCCGCCACGAGCTGACCCGCCACGCCCTGGGGGTGTGGGACTGGATGAAGAACCGTGATCCGAAGATGCGCGAGGTGTGCCGCAACTACGCCCTCGACTTCATCGGCCAGGTGCCGGGCAAGCGCGAGAGCCGGCGGGTGGTGGGCCACCACTGGCTGACCGAGGTCGAGCTGCAGGCGCGCACCGTGTTCCCCGACGAGGTCGCCTACGGCGGCTGGTTCATCGACCTGCACACCCCGGGTGGCCTGCTGGCGCCGACCAGCGAGCCGCACAGCGCGCAGGGCTATGCCGCCGACAGCGAGTATGCCGGGTCCAGCTTCGTCGGACCCTACGGCATCCCGCTGCGCAGCCTGATCGCGCGCGATGTCGACAACCTCTTCCTCGCCGGGCGCTGCATCTCGGTGACGCGCGCCGCCCTTGGTACGGTGCGCGTGATGGCGACCACGGCGCTGATGGGCCAGGCGGTTGGCACCGCCGCGGCCATGGCGCGCGGGGTGGCCCTGCCGGATCTGGCGCGCGATGCCGCCGCCGCCGGCCCGCTGGTGCGCGCCATCCAGCAGCGCCTGCTGCGCGACGGCTGCTTCCTGCCCAACCAGCGCAACGCCGACGCTGCGGATGTGGCGCGCCAGGCGGTGGTCAGCGCCAGCAGCGAGGCGCTGCTGCACGGTGTCAGCCCCGACGAGGAGCACGACGAGGGCGGGCTGCACCGTTGGAACCGGCCCGACCAGCCGTGCGAGGTCGAGCCCGGCCAGCTGATCGCGGTGCGCGGTGGACGGATCGATCGCGTGGCGCTGTGCCTGGACGTCGCCGGCAGCGCGCCGGTGCAGGTGCCAGTGCGGCTGGTACGCCTCGATGGCATCTTCGACTACCGCCGCGATGGCGCGGGCGAACTGGCCAGCACCACGCTGACGGTCGAGCCGGGCCAGGGACGCTGGGCGTGGTGGGAGGTGGCGCTGACGGGCGTGCCGGACGGCTACCTCTGCCTGCAGACCGGACGCGTCGCCGGGGCGATCTGGCGTTCGGCGCGCTATCGGCTGCCCGGCCATCCCTCGCGCCGCCGCGTCTCGCCGACCCGGCTGCGTTCCGGGCACCAGACCCTGGCCTTCCGCGTCGCGCCGGCGCAGCCGGTGTGGCCGGCAGCCAGCGTACTCAGCGGCCGCACCCGGCCCGGCGCCGGGCCCGAGGCGTGGCGTTCGGCCTCGGGCGAAGGTCTGCCGCAGTGGCTGCAACTGGAGTGGCCGGAGGCCCGGCGTATCGCGCGCCTCGAACTGACCTTCCCCGGCCAGCTGCTGCACGAGGTGCACAGCGAGGGGCCCTTCCACCGCGCCGCGCAGGTGGCGAAGGACTTCACGATCGAGGTCGATGCCGGCGACGGCGTGTGGCGCGAGGTGCAGCGCGTGGCCGGCAACTGGCATCGCCGCCGTGATCTCGTCCTGGTCCAGCCGGTCGAGGCCCGCCGCCTGCGCATGGTGATCAGCGCGACCAACGGCGACGGCTCGGCGGCGGTTGCCGAGATCCGCGCCTACGGCTGAGCTCCTCTCAGGGAGCGCCGAGCCGCAGCCGGGCCACGGTGGTGGTCCCGGGCTGCACCTCGACGGTCACCGGCGCGGCGTCAGCCACGCCGACGGTGTAGCGCCCCGGCGCCAGGCCGTCGATCTCGCCGCTGCCGTCCGCCTCCAGCGGGGCGACCACCAGCTGCGGGCGTTGGGCCTTCTCCCAGGCCAGGCGCGGGCGCACCACCACCTCGCCGGCGGCGTCGCGTACCTCGGGCTCGCAGCCGAGCGGGCTGTGCGTGGCGTCACCCTGCACCTGCAGGACGATACGGCCCCCGGCGACCAGGGTGAAGTCGACGGTGGCTGCCGTCTTCAACGTCAGGCGGCGATGTGCCACGGCGCAGCCGGTGGCCACCGCCCAGACATCCCATTCCCCGGGATGCAGCAGATCGTCCTCGGTGAAGGCGTAGGCGCCATTCTCGTCGGCGGTGACGTCCTGGCGCACGAAGCCGTCGGGCGAACGCGCCACGAGATGGACGATGGCACCGGCCGGCGCGCCGACCGTGCCGCGCAGCGCCACGCGCTCGGCGAAGCGCAGTTCGAGGGGCGGCATGCCGGGGCGCACCGCGACTTCGGGCAGCTCGAAGCGGCCGAGCGTCTGGTGGAACACCAGTACGTCGCAGACCGCCGGGGCGGCCAGCCAGCGCACCGTGGCGGAGCCGTCCTCGCCGGTCGTGCCGGTGGCCGACGACACCCAGCGGCGCATCAACTGGCCCTCGCGGGGTATGGCGGTCACCTGCGCCTCGCCCACCGGCACGCCCTGCGGGTCGAGCACGCGCACCGGCAGGGTCAGCCCGCGCGGCGCCAGGGCCAGTTCGCGGGGGTCGTCATCCACCGTGAGGTCGTAGCCCCAGTTGCCATTCGGCTGCCAGCCGCTGCCGCCCATCACGCTCAGGTGCAGCAGGTAGCGGCCCGGCGCGACTGCGGGCAGGGCGAAGGTGCCATCCTCGCCGAGCGTGGCGTTGGGACCGCCGCGCATCCCGGCGACGGTGGTCGCGGTGACCGGCCGATCGGGGTCGGCGACCAGGGTTACGCGCGCACTGCCAGTAATGCCCTCGGGAAGGGCGATGCTGCCGCGCAGCTGGCGGCGATCGCCGGCGGTGGGCGCGGCGCCCAGTTCGACGACGCTGTCGGTGCCGATGCTGACCGTGCAGTTGGCACTGGCCTGCGTGCCGCCGCCGTCGGGGCCCATGCGATAGCCCACCACCGCGTAGGAGCCGACCGGCACCTGGGGGAAGCGGAAGCCTCCCTCGGCGTCGGCCTCGGCCCACAGGTGCACGCGTCCGAGCGGGTTGGCGAGCATGATGTTGGCCCGCTCCTTGTTGGCGGGCGGATCGCGCAGGCGGCCGCTGATCGAACCGAGGGCGGGCAGGACCAGCTCGAGCACGGGCGGGTCGCCCACGGCGGGCACCAGGACATCCTGTTGCAGGAGTTGACCGCGTCCGCTGGCGGCGGTGACGGTGAGGACCAGCGGACCAGGGGTGAGGCCGGCAATGACGAAGGCGCCCTGGTCGTCGGGCTGGGCGCTGGCATCCGCATCCCCGCCCCGGCGCCGCCCGGCTTGGCGGGCCACGGCGACGCCCAGCTGCGGCACCGGCCTGCCGTCGTGGCCAAGCAGCCGGCCGCGCAGGGTGCGGCCGGCATCGAGGCGCAGCTCCACCGCCGGGATCGCGCCCTCGCTGGGCACCGTCCCCGAGCGCGCGAGCGCAGAGAAGCCCTCGGGCCTGGCCGCCAGGCGCCAGGCCTGGCCCCGGTGCAGCGCGGCCGTGGCCCGGCCGTCGGCCCCGGTGGTCAGCGTCTGGTTGCTGGCGTTCTCGGGATCAAGAGTCAGCGCGAGGCCGGTGGCCGGCGTGCCGTCCGGACGCAGCACCACGATCTCCAGCGTGGCCTTGCCCCGGGCCTGCAGTTTCACCCCGCTGGCCCCGGCCGCCACCGCGGCGAGCTGGGCGAGGGTCTCGCCATCGGCATGCGCGCTGAGCCGCCAGGTCCCCGGAGCCAGGCCGGCGAGTCGGAAGGTGCCGTCCGCGGCCGAGCGGCCCGAGCGGTGGTTGCTGTCGCGGCCGCGCGTCATCCAGGCGCTGACATAGGCCTCGGCCACCGGCTTGCCGTCGGCGTCGAGCACGCTGCCGGTGATGGCCAGGCCGCGTTCGAGGGGGACCGCCAGCTCGGGTTCGCCCAGCGGCAGTTCGAGCTTGGCGCTGTGCGGACGCCACTCGTCGTGCTCGACGGTCAGCTTCATCGCGCCGTCCGCCACACCGTCGAGGACGGCGACGCCATCGTCGCCGCTCTCGGCGCGCCAGTCCTCGTCGCCTGGCCCGTCGAGCCGTGCGGTCGCTTTGGGCAGCGGCTTGCCGTCGGCGGTGATGCGGACGCGCAGGGTGGCGCCGCGCGCCAGCGCATAGGTGCCCTCGCTTTCGCCGCCGGGCCCGATGGCGATGCGGTGGCTCTGCGGCACGCAGCCGGGCGCCTTGAGGCTCAGCCGCAGGGTGCCGGCCTCCAGCGTGGGCAGGCGGAAGCTGCCGTCGGCGGCGACCTCGGCCTCATGGTGGTTGCTGCTGCTGAAGCCATCCTCGCCGTTGCGCGCGATCTCGACCCAGCCCGACACCTCGATCTTGGTGCGGTCCACGCCCTCAGGCAGGGTCAGGGTGCCGGCGTAGGCATAGACGCGCGGCAGCACCGCCTCGACGGTGCCTTCCTGCCCGGCGGTGATGGTCACCGGCACGCGCGCGGTGCCGGTGCCGTCGCCGGCGACCTGCAACTGATAGCCGCCCGGCGCCAGGTCGGGCAGCCGTAGAGCGCCCTCGGCCAGCGGATGTTCCGTGCGGTCGTAGCCGCCGCGCCCGCTGCGCTCCAGCTCGACGCGCACCTTCGTGGGCAGGGCGGCGGCGGGGTCGGCCTGGCGTACCGTGACGCGCAGGCTGCCGGTACGGTGCAGGATCAGATCGACGGTGGCGGTGCCGCCGAGCGTCAGCTTGGCCTCGACCGGCGCGTTGTCGGGCAGGGCCAGGCCGGCGGCGTGCGCGCGGACGTGGAACTCTCCGGCGCCGAGTCCGCCGATCCGCCAGGTGCCGTCGGCGGCGCTGGTGGTGCTGTGCTCGTCGTCGCCGACCGTGGCGCCGGCGACCGGATTGCCGGCCTCGTCCCGCACCGTACCGGCCAGCGCGGCGGCCGGCTTGGCGACCAGCGCGAGGCTGGCCACGCCGCCGCCCACGGTGATCTCGCTGCGCGTCGGGGCCCACGCCGGATCGTCCAGCGACACGGCCCAGATGCCCCGGGTCAGACCAGAGAGGACGAAGCCGCCCTTACCGTCGGCGTCCAGGCGCTGGCTGATCGACCAGTGGTCGCAGGTGTTGTCGTGCTTGCGCCATAGCCGCAGGCGCACCCCGGGCAGGGGTTTGCCGTCCGCGCCGCTGACCGAGCCGGCCAGGCCGCCGTCGGCCTCGGGCAGGGTGATGGTACCCAGATCACTGCCCGGCTTCACGTGCGACCGCCCCCACAGCACCAGCCCGTCGCGCCCCAGGGTCACGGCGTACTGGTCTTCGCCGGAGGCGGCGATGGCGAAGGCCCCGTCGGCGCCGATCTCTCCGCTGACCAGGTGGCCGGCCGGCAGCGCGGGATCCTCGGCGCCATGCTTGGCGACCGCGACGCCGAGCCCGGCAGGTCGGGGCCCGCTCAGCAGGCCGCGTAGCGGTGCGGCGGCTTCGCTCGCCGTCAGGGCGAGGAGGCAGGAGAGCAGCAGCAGGACGCGCGGCATCATACCCGCGAACCTAGCCGGCGGCCCTGCGATCGGAAGGCCCGCAGGTGTCCGATCCGCAGGACAGTCCGGGGGGCAGCCGTCCGTGGCCTATTCGGTGCCGCCATTGACGTGGCGCGCGGCGACGCCGTATGCGGACATTACCTGTGATCCGCACCCGCGCGGACCGCTAGCTTCCCTTGCAGCCATGCGCCGACCCGCCGTCCTTTCCGTCCTCGTCCTGCTCATGGTGGCGGGTTGGCAGGCATGGCTGTTCCAGCCGCCGCGCCGGGCACTGGAGCCGTGCTGCAGGCCGGTGGGCTGAACCGCCATGCTGCGCCGCGTCGGCATCCTGCCCGCCCTGATCGGGCTGACCCTGACCGCGATCTGCCTGCCCTCGCTGGTGCTGGCGGTGTGGTTGACGCAGCGCGCCAGCAGCGAGGTGCTGGCGCGCGCCCAGGACGCCGCCTCCAGCCAGGCCGCCGCCTCGGCCAGCGCCGCCGAGGGGCAGCTGGCCGGCCCGGTCCAGCACCTGCTGTGGCTGGCGCTGACCCCCGAGGTGCAGTCGATGCTGGTGCCCGGCGGCCAGCGCGCCGCCGCCGCCGAGGCCGCCCTGGACGCCTTCCTGCAGCGCCAGGTCGCCAGCCTGCAGCTGGTCGCGGTCTATGACGCGGCCGGCCGTCTGGTCGCGGCGGCCGACCGCACCAAGCACCCCCTGGCGCAGGATGCGCATGACGCCCCGTGGTTCGTCGGCGCGGTCAGCGAGATCGCCATACCGGGCGGGCTCGCCCCGGTGCACATCGCCGTCGCCGGGCAGGAGACCCGGCGCCTGCGCTACGCCTGCGCCCTGCTGCGTCCCGACAACGCCATCGGCGGGGTCGCGCTGGTCGAGGCCGATCTGCCCGAACTGGTGGCGGGGATCTGCGGCCCAGGCCGCCTGCTGCTCGATGGCCAGGGCGGGCTGCTTGCCGGCCGCCCGCTCGACGGGGCGGTGGTCGGCGGCAGCGCCCCGGTGCGCATCCGCGGTCAGCCTGCGGTGCATTGGCGGCTGCAGGTAGAGATGCCCGAGGACGAAGCCCTCGCCGGGCTGCGCCGCACCCAGACCGCGCTCGCCGCCGCCACCCTGGTGGCGATGCTGTGCGCGGCCGGCGTGGCGTTGTGGGCGGTGCGGGTGGTCGCCCGGCCGCTCAGCGAACTGGCCGAGAACGTGCGCGTGTTGCGCCGCGACGGCCTCGACCGGCCGCTGCCCGAGGTGCATGGGCCGCGCGAGACCATCGCCATCGCCGGCGCGGTCGAGGAGCTGCGCCGCGAGGTGCTGCAGCGCAACCGTGACCTGGCCGAGAAGACCGAGCACCTGCGCGTCGTCGCCGAGTTCGCCGCCGACTGGGAGCTGTGGCTGGCGCCGGACGGCCGCTGTCTGCACTGCTCGCCGTCGTGCCTGGGCATCGCCGGCCGGCCGGCCGGCGACTTCCTGCGCGATCCCGGGCTGCTGTGGTCGCTGGTCGATCCGCGCGACCTGCCCGAACTGCGCGCCGCGCAGGCCGCCGCCACGCTCGACGTCCCGCAGGTCGCGCAGTGGCGTCTGCGCGGCAGCGAGGTGCGCTGGATCGAGCACGTCGTCCGCCGGGTGCGCGGCAACGACGGCGAGGACCGTGGCTGGCGCGCCACCCTGCGCGACATCACCGCGCGGCGCGATCTCGAGCAGCGCCTGCGCCATGCCCAGCGCGTGCAGGAGATCGGCCGCCTGGCAGGCGGCGTCGCGCATGACGTCAACAACCTGCTGGCGGTGATCAGCGGCCAGGCCGAGATGCTCAAGCGCAATCCCGAGCAGATCGACCGTCTCGACCGCATCCTCACCGCGGTCGGACGCGGCGGCGGGCTGACCCGCCAACTGCTTGTGCTCAGCCGGCGCCAGGCCAGCGATCCGACCCCGACCGACCTCGCCAAGGTGCTGCGCGAGACGGCCGACCTGCTGACGCGGACCATGGGCGAGAATCTCGCTTTCGATCTCGCCCTGGGCGAGAAACCGGTGTGGGCGGAGTGCGATCGCACCGAGTTCGGCCAGGTGGTGATGAACCTGGCGATCAATGCACGCGACGCCATGCCGGGCGGGGGCAGGATCCGCCTGGGCGCATCGCGGGTGGACGGCCCTTCTGGCCCGTACTGGTGCGAGATCGAGGTCAGCGATCAGGGCACGGGCATGGATGAGGCGACGATTGAACGCATCTTCGAGCCCTATTTCACCACCAAGGGCGTCGGCAAGGGCACCGGTCTGGGACTCGCCATCGCCCAGGCCATCGTCGAGGGCTCGGGCGGCACGTTGGCAGTGCGCAGCGCGTTGGGCAGGGGTACGACCTTCACCATCCGGTTGCCCGGTTGCGAACCCGCAGTGGTCACCCCGACCGAGTATGGCCTGCGCGCGCTGCGCGACCTGCGTGGTCTGCGCGTGCTGCTGGCCGATGACAGCCGGCCGCTGTGCGAGCTGCTCGCCGAGACGCTGGAGGCGACCGGGGCGGTGGTCAGCACGGCGCGCGACGGCCAGGAGGCGGTCGAGGTGGCCCGGCACATGCCAGGACTCGACCTGCTGATCATCGACGTTTCCATGCCGCGCCTGGGCGGACCCGAGGCGGCGGCGTTGATCCGCGCCCAGCGCGGGATGGTACCGGTGCTGTTCATCACCGGCTACAGCGGCGACCGCCAGACCGCAGTGGCCGCGACGCCGCAGGCGGCCGTCCTGCTCAAGCCATTCCAGGGCAAGGATCTGCTGCGCGCCGCGCAAGCCCTGCTGGCGGGTACCGGGCCGGCCTGATCACTGACGCGGCAGTTCGAGGATGAGCTGCCGTCCAGCGGCGGCGTGCTGCGCCGCGGCGTCCTGCCAGATCTCGGCCAGCGTGTCCCAGCCCGGCCCGCATGGTCCCTGCACCGTCAGTCGCCAGCCTTTGGCCGGCCACCACGCGTCGAGGTCGCGCAGGCATTCCTCCAGCGCGTCCCAGGTACCGCCGTAGTAGGCGGGAAAACGCAGCGCTTCCGCCACCGCCACCCGCGGATCGCGTGCGCCGTCGCAGACGACGGTGGCCAACTCTCTCCGCGCCTCCGCGCCTCCGCGTGAGCTCCCGCGGGTCACGGTACGATCAGCCGCACGAAGCTGCGGTAGTGGTCGGCGGTGTACCAGATGTCGCCATCCTTGCCGACCACCAGGCGGCGGGCGCCGCGATCATCGCTGCCCGGCGTCTCGACGGTGTATTCATGGTACCAGCCGCGTTCGCGTTGCGGCAGGCGCTTCTCACGGTTGCTGAACGACACACCGTCCTGCTTGTACGGATAGGGCGGCCCCTTGGCGATGCGGCGCAGGGTGTCCCAGATGCCGACCACCTGCTCGCGGTCGCTGATCGCGCCGCCTTCGACGGTCGCGTACTGCGCCGGTGGCTGGGCGCTGGGCGCTGGCTGCTGGCTGGTCGGCGCCGGGCGCTGGCCGCCTGCCGTCTGGGGCTGGGCGGCTGGACTGCACTGCCCGATCCCGCCCGCGAGCGCGGCGATGAGCAGGGCGATGGCCCCGACGATGCCGACCCGGCGCGGATAGCGCCGGCGCGGCCGGGGGTTGGGAGAACGCGGAAAGGGGAAGGGGAAGCGGGCCATGGTCATGCCTGCGCGGGCTTGGCTGCGGGCGGGACGACGACCACCGGCTGGTCGGCGATGTAGCACGCGCTGTTGGGATGGCCGCCACCGCCGAAGCGTTCGGCGATGGCGGCGCAATCGACCACCGACGAGCGCAGCGAGTGGACCCAGCGCCCGTCCTTCTTGGGATAGAAGATCACCGCCAGATCGTAGCCCAGGCCGCCGGCCTCGACCGGCAGGGTGGCGTGCTCGGCGGTCTCGTTCTGGTCGCGGTTGATCGGCACCGCCAGCATGCGTTTGCCGGCCAAGCCATAGGGGTTGGCGACCGCGACGCCCGCCTGCACCGCCTCGCGCACGCGCAGGCCCTGCTTGGCGAGATCGTCGCGGCCAAGCTCGGCCATCGCGGTGGGCGAGGCGTCGAGGATGTGGGCGAAGTCGTTGCCGCCGAAGGTGCGCGCCAGTCCTGCCGCCACCGCGCGGCTGTCAGGGAGCAGCCAGCGCCACAGGTCCTTGTCCTCGATGTAGGGCAGGATCGGCGGCATCGGCTTGCCGGGAAACAACACGCGCCACGCCAGCACCGCGCCGCAGGTCGAGGTGTCGAGGTGGCCCCAGCCGAGGCGCGCGTGCATCGGTGCGGCGGTGGCGTGGTGGTCGATCCAGGTGACGGTGGGCGACTGCGCGCGCAGGGCGCGCATCGCCTCGATCGGCAGGGCGAAATCGACGACATAGACATCACGGCCCTCGACCACCGGGGCGGGTTCGCCGTACTGCATCGGCAGCAGTTCGGCGTCCGGGGCGCGGCGCAGCACCACCGCGGCGGCAGCCTTGCCGTCGAGGCAGTTCTTGTGGTAGATGCACAGCGGCTTGGGCACGGCGGGACGATGCAGCGGATCGCGCGACGCTCAAGGCGCGTGGCGCGCCAGTTCGGACGCCAGGCCGTCGTGCGGCGGGGCGGGGACGACGACGGCGGCGACGCGCTGCGCCTCGGGGTGGCCGCCGGCGATGGCGATCCCGTGGCCGCACAGCGCCAGCAGCGGCGCGTCGGTGCGGTCATCGCCGGCGGCGATGGCGGCGCGCGGGTCGCGGCCGGTATGGGCGAACCAGGCGCGCGCGCCGGCCGCCTTGTCGATGCCGTGCGCGGTCAGGAAGACGAAGCGCTCTTCATCGGCGCAGAACACCGTCGCCTGCGCGCCGACCGCCGCAGCCACGGCGGCGTGCACCGCGCCGATCGAGAAAGCGGCCTCGCCAGGCATCCACATGCCGACCTTGATCGCCGGGGTGGCGCGGCCCTCGGCGAAGGGGCGCACTTGCGCGGCGGTGAAGCCCCACAGCGCCAGCAGGCGGTCTTCGAGCACGGCGCTGAAGGCTGGCGCGAGGTGGGCGTGGTGGATGGCGATGACCACGCGCGGATCAGCCGCCTGCGCGGCGGCCACCGCCGCCGCCACGATCGCCGCCGGCATCTCGCTGGCGTGCGCCTGCCGCCCGTTGGCGAAGACCAGGGCGCCATTCTGGAACACGCCGTCGTCGGCCATCCAGCCCAGCTCGCCCAGGCGGATGCGCGCCGCCGGCCGGGTGCGTGCGGTGGCGCAGCCGACCGTCCAGCCCGCCGCCCGCATGCGAGCAAGCGTGGCGATCAAGGCCGGGCTGATCGCCCCATCACGCGCCACGATGGTCCCATCGATATCCAGCAGCACCGTGCGTCCCAAGCCTCCAGCCTCCAGCCTCCAGCTTCCAGCCTGCCCCCTCACGCCAGGCCGCAGGCGCGGCGCGCGCGATCGACGGTGGCGCGCACGAGCACCCGGGCGCGCTGGGCGCCCTGCGCCAGGATGCGGTCGATCTCGGCCGGATCGGCCATCAGCTGGGCGCGCCGCGTCCGCGCGGCCGCGAAGCGTTCGAGCAGCATTTCGAACAGCGCCTGCTTGGCGTGGCCATAGCCGAAGCCGCCGGCGGGCGGCTCGCGGTACTTGCGCTCCAGCTCGATCGTGCGCGGGTCGGCCTTGCCGGCGACGGCGCGGAAGATGCGGAAGGTGGCGTCGCTGTCGGGATCCTTCGGCTGATCGACCGGGGTCGAGTCGCTGACGATCGACATGATGCGCTTGCGCAGGGGCTTCTCATCCTGGAACGGGTCGATGGTGTTGCCGTAGCTCTTCGACATCTTCTGGCCGTCGATGCCGGGCAGCACGTCGCTTTCCGGGTGCAGGCGCCAGGCCGGCAGCTTGAACACCTCGCCGTACAGCGCGTTGAACTTGCCCGCCAGGTCGCGCGCGATCTCGATGTGCTGGATCTGGTCCTTGCCGACCGGGACGATGTCGGAATCGGGGCCGAGGATGTCGGCGGCCTGCAGGATCGGATAGGTGTAGAGGCCGAGGTTGGCCTCGAAGCCCTTGGCGGTCTTGTCCTTGAACGACACGCCCTTGTCGGCCAGCGACATCGGGCAGACGCACGACAGCAGCCAGGCCAGCTCGGTGACCTCGGGCACATCCTGCTGCGCATACAGGCAGGTGCGCGCCGGATCGATGCCCAGGGCGACCAGATCGACGGCGATCTGGCGTACCGCATGGCGCAGTTCCTCCGGCTTCTTCACCGTGGTCAGCGCGTGGTAGCTGGCGACGAAGATGAAACTCTCCTGCGTCTCCTGCAGTTCGACCCATTGGCGCACGGCGCCCGCCCAGTTGCCGAGGTGGAGCTGGCCGGAGGGCTGGATGCCGGAAAGGATGCGGGGCATGGGCGCGGAGGATGGCGCCTTGCCCTGGGAGTCCACCCGCGAGGTGGCGGCCATGGCGTGGAAGCTCCTGCCTGGTAGGCCTCGGTTAGGCCTTCCAGGTTCGTCCAGAAAGGCTGTTCAATCTGTGCCGCAGCCGACAAAGAGGTGAAGACCTATGGATGCGCCAGACCAGTCGGAATTTCTTACGCTGTTCCTCCCTATCCGGCATGACCTGCTGGCCTTCCTGCACAGCGTCAACCGGGATGACCAGGCGTGCGAGGACTGCTTCCAGGAGATCAGCCTCGTCCTGTGGCGGGAATTTCACCGTTTCGATCGCCAAGGCAGCTTTGGCGCCTGGGCCAGGGGCATCGCCGTGAATGTCGTCAGGCAATCCTGGCGTCGCTCGGCGCGCGGCCCGGTCCTGTGCGAGCCGGCCACCCTGCAGGCCCTGGCGGAGGCCTGGCAGCGGACCGAAGCCGAGGCCGACGATCTGGACGAGCGCCTGGCGCGCTGCACCGAGGGCATCGACGAGTCGCAGCGGCAACTGCTGCGCCTGCGCTATCACGAAGGCCTGTCGCTGGACGGGATCGCTGCCCGCCTGGGACGCAGCATGGCCAGCATCAACATGACCCTGTCACGCCTGCGGCGCGCGCTGCAGGTGTGCCTGGACAGGAAGGCCTCCG
>JFJP01027512.1_pt1 | contig 13307 bp, 15 predicted proteins | sample 431651 | NCBI WGS metagenome assembly JFJP01 (sample SAMN02602958, study PRJNA72255) | Microbial mat metagenome, whole genome shotgun sequencing project. | biome: fresh water; feature: sink hole; material: water; isolation source: purple microbial (photo- and chemosynthetic) mats found in...
ATAAAATTCTTCCATAATGCAATAAAGTCATAGTTATTTTTAGAATAGTTCAATAAATTGTTATATATATTGCTTTTCAAAGAAATTATCGAGTTTTCTTCAAGGGAATTCATCAAGGAAAAAACAGGCAATTTGTTCAAAGCGTCTTTATAAGAGAAAGTGATATCTTTCATAAATGAAATTTTCTCATTGTTTTTGTTCAGGAAGCCGATTATAGTGAAATTCTCGATTAGGAACGTCGTGGGATTAGTTTTTATCGTGAATTGGCATTCTTTTACACCTTCAAAAGGTTTTATCAGGATATTCAGCATTTCCTAAAGATTTTTTTGTTAATTTTAATTTTAACGATAAAAAACCTTTGGATAATATGAAAAATAGCATAGTTTGAGGATTTCTTCATCAGAAATGAAATAAAACCTCGCGTTTTTTTCTCTAATCAGTTTTATAAGTGAAATAACGCCTTTTTGAAGCGGTTCAAGCTGTTTTTTCATCTCATTGATGTTTTCGAAAAACTTCTCAGCATTGGAATTCTCTTTGAATTCATCATTTCTTTCGAAAAGAGAGATAAAATAGCAGAAATTAATCTAAAAAAATATTATTTTCTAATAAAAAACAGGAAAAAACTGATGAAAGATCTGTTAGAATTTTCTGTTCATTTTCGAAGATTTTCTGATAAATTACGAAATTTTCTTTATCCAAAAAATTCTCCATTCCCTTTATGAATTTTAAAAGAAAAATCAAATGGAATTCCTTTAGAAAAACTCACTTTCAACGCAAATAAAGGTGAATAAAAGATCACAGCCTTTTGAATTTCCAACAGATCTTTGATGATTTTCTTGGCATTTTTCAGCAGATTTATCAATGAAGTTAATCTATCTGCAAAAGCTTCACTATATTTCGTTCTCGATTTCATATATTTGCCGATATAGTAATAATCTCTGATGCTTTGCATCAGAATTGTAGGGTCTTTAATTACTTTAAAATTTATCAAATGAAATTCTTCTTCGCTTTTAGAAGCTAAATCGATTATTTTAAAAGGAAGTTCTTTGATTAATTGTTCTAATTGAGAAATCTCGAAGCCTACTTTATATTGTGTTTTCGCAGACTTTTTTGAAGAAAAATCAGAGGAATTAATAGAGGAAATATGAAGTATTAATTATAGAGGAAATTAATAAAATTATTGATAAATTATTAAAGAAATTGATAAAATTATTAAAGAAATCGATAGAATTATTAAGGAAATTGATAAAATTATTAAAGAAATTGAAAAAATTATAAAGGAAATTAAAAGAATTTTATACGTTTGAAATCTTATAAATAAGGGAAGTATGCTGCAGAATATCGTCAGTAAGCATATCTTTGAAAGAAGTCTTGGTAAGATCTATATTTATTTTAGATTTCAGTTCAAATATTTCATTCCAAAGCATCTTTAATCAGAAAATTCACAATAAGAATTAAGTTTTATTCAGGTTTTAATTGAAAATAATATATATACTGCCCAATGTCTTGGCAAAAAGGATTCATGCTTTAACATCAAAATTATTTGCAAATATTTATTGAATAAATTCAAATCCGAGTTGATGATCTTCAAAATTTCCTATTTTATTTTAAAGATTTTAACCTTTAAAAAATGCTAATGCTTCAAAAAAACCAAAATATTGTCATTGCTTTCATAAAACACCTGCAAGTTATTCATTAAATTCGTGCCTTCATTCAAAGTAGTTACTATTTCTTTCTCATCTAAAACAGAAAAAGCACAGGTCATCCACACATCTGTTCTCTTTAAAAATACGATTTTTTTTTACAAATTAGATGAATTTTCTCTTACGAATTTCCATTTTTCTGCGAAATCCCATAATTGCACAGTTCTCTCGAAATCGCTTTGATTTTCTTTTAAGCCTTTTATATAAATTTTATCATTAAAAATTCTTAAAAAACACGATATTGAAAAACTCATAAAAATGACATAATAAAAAACAATAAAATCACAGAGAAAAAAAAATCTTCGAACTTTGGAAATCTGTTTGCAAATAATTCAAGAAATTCTCTTGATGATTCAAAACATTGGCTTGTTCTACCAAAGAGTTCAATTGCGTAAAGACATTCTTGGAACTACTGGCATAATTATAAGCATTGGAATAATCGTTGAAATTTTTAAATGGCTCCATTTCGAGTTTTAACCCATCGAATTTCTCGAAAAGATTGGCTTTAATTTCATCAATTACTGATTTGAATTTGGGTCTCGTTTCTATTAATTTCATCTTTGTATTATTTCTTTTATTTTTGATTCTTTTGATCCAAATGCAGGATTCCACGTAAATTTGTAATAGAATTTCATCATAATTTATCAGACAATTGTTCATTATTTCTTGTAAAACCTGGATATTCTTGCAATCAGTCTTTACTTTCTTCAAATTATTCTTGAATTCTTCACCTTTTATGTATTTGCTGATAATGATGAATTCTTCGATTTTCAAAGGAATTTTATCGAGAGAAATCAAGATATTTTGAACTAATTTCTCGTTTTCCATCAAAAGACTACAGAATTTCTCATAGATGTTTTTCTTTAGTGTTTCGATCAAATTATCTACCAAATCACTGTAAATTTTCTTTATTTCTCGCAAATCGATCAAAATTATCCCGCAATCAATTTTCTCGGGGAGTTTATTATGAAAAAAATCAGCTTCATTGTGAAGATGTTGTAATTCTTCTGTGATTTTTTTCAAATCCTTTATAAAAAAATATATTTTTAAATTAATGATCAATAAAATATTAAATAAAATCTAAAAAATTTATTGAATTTTCAAAAATAATAAAGAAAATCTTCAAATATAATCAAAATATTCAATAATTTCATGAAGTTCAAATATATTGAAACAAAACTTTGATTTTTAAGAAGAAATTTCACTTTGAATTCATCAATAGCATCTTGTACATAGGTTTTTTTCTGAATGATCAAATAATCGAAAAAATACAATATGAGAATTATCGCATATAATTTATAAAAAGAACAAATGAGAAAATCGTCTAATTTATGCGTGAATTCAGGCAAAACTGAGAAAAACGATCGTAAATTATACTTTTTCTTTGTAACTTATAAAAAAAAGTTTTCAAAAGAATTTCTTTTGTTTTTTTACAGATTCCGAAGACTTTTTCTAATTTCTCGACTTTGTTTAAAGGCGATCTGATAGATTCTTTGAAAATTTCTTCAAATTCTTCTAAAGGAGGATCATATTTTATAGATAAAGTGTTCATATTGAACCATCCGAAATGTTTTAAAGACACCACTTTATTCTAAATGAAAAAATACTAATATATTCACAATTAGAAGAGAAAAAATACACATAATTTCGAAAGAAAAACACTATCTGAAGAAATATTCACAATTTCATCATTTTGCTTCACGATTTCAAATATTATTTTCTCGTTTTGTGCTTTGAAATTAAAGATAATTTCTCGATATAAATTTCGAATTTTCTCTCTTTCTTTTGCTGTTTTTCTATTTCTATTTTTTTTTCTTTTATATAAGAAAGTTCAATAATTAAGAATTTCTATAATTTATGTAGATATATACTCAATAGCAGGATTTAAGATACATTTAATGATGAAAATCGGGCCTTGTTTCATTTTCAATAAAGGAACATGTTGAAGGCTTTTTAAGTTGCCTTTAACGATAATTTAATATGAGAGATTTTATCCATATGTTAAACTTTAACCATTGAAAATATTCTCCATTAAATTCTGCCATATTTTAAAGATAAAGAAAGAACTGAAGGCATAAGACCCTGGCTTTAAATTCTCAACATTCAGAATTTTATTGTTTTTTATCTATTTTTAAAGAAAATTATGAAGAAAATATCGAAAAAATATGGTTTTTTACAAGATCTTCATTTTTTAAAAAAATCCTTTGTCTGGCTTGTTTTCTTAAAATAAATGGGTTTTCGGGCAATTGCATTGAAAAAGACTCTATCTCTCGAAAAGGAATAACACCATAAAACAGCTCGATTTTCTCGATTAAATACTGTAAGGAGGAGGTTAGACAAAGCACAATATTGCTTTCAATCAATTGATTGCATCTAAAATATTCGAAAATAAAGGCTTTTTAATAAAGAATATTCAGAACATATTCAGAATTTTCTGCTTAAAGTCTTTAATCAGCGTTTCAGGCAGTTTATGAGAAGTTTGAAGGTAAATTTCTTGCAATTTCTTCAAATCAGCTTCGAATTCCTCAACGGCTTTCTATTGAAAAAATCAATGAATTTAAAGAAAATTAATAAATAAATGTCAATTACCTCCACTTTGAAAATAATATTATCGATTTTGTTGACTTTTTCATTGCAAGATTCGGTAATTTCTGATGTTTTAAATAATAATTAAAAGGCTTTTATTATGTTTTTTTAAGAAAACCTTGGATTTTTTTCTTAGTTAAAATCTCCTTCACGTTTTTCAAATCATCATATACTTCAAAAACGTTGATTTTCCCAATTGAAGTCACAAAAGAAATTATCTAGAATTTTATTAAATTTTATTGAATATTTGTATAAAAACCAAAGGAATCAATTTGGAATAGATTTTATTATCAACTATTTTATCGTAAGTTTTAAAATAATTCTCAAGATTTTCGTAAATGTCTTGCATTGTCAAATTGTATCTTTTGTTTGTAATTTTGAGGGAGCCAATAATTTCTTTGTTTAAATCCTCTTTATCTTTGTCTTTTTTGGTCTTTTTCTTGAATTGGTAAGAAAACATATTCGAAAGATTGGTTTTTTTCAAATTCTCTTCGAAGATAATTTCATTGTCTTTCAAGGGAATTAATGATCCTGCTTCATAAATCTCGAAAACATCTTGGGAAATAGGCCGTTTATTCAGGAATTTGTTTCTGATTACAAAACTTGGATAAAATCTGGGAAAACATTAAAAAAAAAAATGTTAAAGAAAAAAAACTAATTAAATTTATAGACTTTAGCATAAAATTTTGAATAGAACTACTGCTTTGAAATTGATTCGTGAACTTCAACACGTGACACTTGTAATGATTGAGAATTTCAGTAATAACCTGAAACTGCAGTTGTGGTCTTTGCGCTTGATTATTCATAAAACTCCTATCCACAAAATTTAAAAATTCCGAAATATCATTTTTACTTTTCAATGATTTTATTCAAAGTATTCCTTGGGAAATACATATCAGTATAATGAGATTCTTCTTCAATATGGCCTTCAAATAAACAATAAATTTATAAATCTCCTTCAATAAAATTCAACTTTCCATATTTCCTAAATAAAGTCTTTTAAGCCTTTTATTCTTCGCTACTTCGATTCTCTTTGCAAAATCTGTTTCATTTTCGTTCTCAAACATCAAATTCAATCTTTTAACCTTTTTTTTTAATAGCAAATTCATCATTATTCGTCAATTTAGTCATAATTTACTTTTTTATGTGCATCACTATTCGGCCATTGAACAATAAAACAATTTTCCTGCTTGATATAATCTAAAACTATGCATTCTTTCCACACTGTTTCATTACAAGTGTCATGCCATTTCGAAAAACCACGAATAGGCCCTTTTTTCAATAAAAGCTCGGGATTAGTATCCTGTAAGACCAGTTCATCGAATTTCTCCAAAGGCTGATATTTGAAATTTGTGGTATTGGGGATTCTTATTAAACTTTCAGAATTTTTTAGAGTTTCAGTGAATGGAGTATCAAGGGTTTCTGTGAGTTTTGGCTCTAAATCAGCAAGTGGGGCTAATTTCTGAGGGGGTTTTTTAATAGTTGGCGAGTTTTTAAAATTATTGAAGAAAAAATTGATTTGAGATTTTGTTTTGTTTTTTTCCGTCTGAAAATATGAAATTTTTATTAGAAAAAAAAGGATTTAAGGGTTTTCTAATACATTTAAAGGGTTTAAATAGGAAATCAAAGTGGAATACTCAGTTTTAAACTCGCTTTCCATATCGTCTTCAGTCTTTTATTATTTATTGAGTTATAGAGTAAATAAAACGAATACTTGGGAAAATTTCTTTAATGTTTGGTCGAGTTTACTTGTATTGAAAGAATAAACAGGTTGATTAAAGCTGTATTTAGACTTGGATTTTTGTATTGATTTTCCTTTAGAAAGCTTGTAATTGTGTTTTTTCACGCTCTTTTTTTTTAAAAAAAAGGAAAAAACATCAGTTTTTCAATAAAAAGAGAGGAAAATACATATGTGTTTTTTAAATCGCCGTAAATAGTTTTCAAATTATGGAGTTCATCAATCTTTTGAAGACATTGGCTTGTGCAGGGAGTGGATTGTTCTGGTTTAGGGGTTTGATTTAAATTCATTTGATTTTTATTAAAAATCTAAAACTTCTTCTCAATACAATTGAAAATAATTATTATTGACAATTTTTTTTTAAAACAGAAAAAAATTTAAATTTTCCTTTTTTTTTTTAAATTTTCAGAAAAAAAATTTAACTTTTTAAAAACAACGAGTTTTTTAAAGATAAAAATTCAAAAAAACATGCTGAAAATTGAAGAAAACAAGGCTTTTTCGAATATTTCGAACCTAAACACGAATAAACCTTTACAAACCAAAAATCTTCGCAGGTAGATAGATTATCTTCCAGAAAAATCCCTAAATATCTACTAAAAATCCTTCAATAGTTATAGTGAACATAAGCAATCTAAGCCAAAAATGATTAAAAAGAACGATATTTCCAAGAAAATCGAGGAAACAACAGCAAGATTTAAACAATCTCCTTTGTTTTTAAAGGAGAAAAGCGTTGATTTAACACAAAAGAAAGAAGACAATGTGAAGAATTTAATCGAAGTTCTTTATAATAAGATAAATTCCGTGGCGAATTCCACAAAGAAATTCATGAATTCTGCTGAGAAATTATCACGATATTGTGAATTCTCGAAATTAGAAGCGAAAATTGACTTGAAAAACTATCAAAGCGAGAAAAATAACATCGAAAAAGAATTGAATAATTTGAATTTAGTCAGTTTTTTTTTACAATTTTCCCAAAAAAATAATGGGTTTTATAGAGTAGCGATATGGCTTTCATGGAGCCAAATATTGGTAAAAACCCACAAAAACAAATGAATTTCTCTTTTGAATCAAGATTTGGCAGATTTCGAAGTAAAAAATTTTAGTTTTTATCGATAAAAACGATAAATTTTATCAAAAAGCTGCGAAACTCACTTCAAATTCTAGAGAAAAAACTGAAGAGAAAAACGAGAAAAAATTGAACGAAAATGAAAATGAGAAGAAATTTAAAAAAGAAAAAAGATTTCAAACGCCTCCTTCAAAGGAAAAAGAGAATTCTGACAGTAAAATTCTGCATGATATCTTGATTTCGACGAAAAACTCGCAGAATAAGAGTTTTGCCAAAGAATTTGTCTTGAAAAAAGCTAAAAATTTGAAAATCGAGGATTTTTCTTCAAATTTTAAAAGAAATGAGGATTTTTCTTCGAATTTCAAAAAGAATGAGGATTTATCATCAAATAAAATTCTGGAAGAAAAAAAAGGCGATATTTATGTCCATGAAAGAGATTTTCTAAAGAAAGAAAACGAGTTTTTGAAGAATAATTTAACCAATTTGCTGTCTGAACATCATTTACTCAAAGAAACCAATGTTCAGCTCAATAATCATATTGATGAATTGAGGCAAAACATAGAGAAACTCGGGAAAAAATATAAGGATAAAAAGGATTATAATAAAAAATTGTTGGATTTGTTGAAAATTCAAGGTAAATTTAAGATAATTTATCACTATTTTTGCAAAAAAAAATAATTATTTATCGCTATTTTTTTGCCTAGTGATAAATTTCCTATAATTTATAAATTTTAAACAATTATTTATCAATATTTTTACGATATTTTTTATCATTTTTTATCAATATTTTTAAGTTGATTATTTACTTCAGGTGTTGCAGAAGATTCCCAGAAAATCAAAAGAAATTTCGATTTACTGATAAATCCCAACTATTCAAAACCTCAAAACCTTCAAAACATCGAAGAAATCCTGAAAAAAGCTGAGCTGGACCTCTTATCTCTAAAAACTCAGATCTTTACTTGCTCCAAAGGCTCAGATAAAGAGAATTTACGATCACATAAATTGAAATTATCCGAATTAAGACGAAAAAAGAAGGAAGCTGAAAGTCTGTTATTTAGTGATAAAATCAATAAAGAGCAATATAATAACATATTGGAAATTTTGAAAGTGATTCAATTTGAAGAACGAGATATTGAAGAAAAAACACATTTTTCTTTAAATAAATCAGTTGATCTTAATAATATTGCGCCTTTGAATGAAAATTTCAATAGTTTAGAGAAGATTTTATCTATTTTGAAAGAGAATTTCATAAGGATTATCAGTGAAGGGAAGTTGGTGAAAAGGAAACTAAAGGAGGAAAAAATAGTGGCACAAAAAGAATTCGAAGAAAAAAAACAGAGGTTTCAAAAGGTCGAGGAATTTTATCAAGGGGAATTCGAGAAACTTATCAAGAAAGTAGAAGAAATTCAGGTTAAAAATCATCTGTTTTTTCTTGAATTTGATGAAAAAAAATTAAATTTTTCTTAATTTTATAATAATTTATTTTCCTAAATAAGAGTGAAAAATCTGGTTCAAAACCCGAATTCGAAGCAATAGAGTGTTTGAAAGAACTGATTGAGAAATTTGGGTTTGATCCCGATAATGAATTACATAATGAATTCAGCAGCCTCCAAGAAGAACGAAACTGCTGTTTACAAATATTGGAAAAAGAACTGATAAAAAACGAGCAAATCAAATCCCAATCCGAAGAAATTTATCGAAAAAACATCAAAATCTTGCAAAAAGATTGTAAAACCTTACAAAACAAACTTTTTCACTATGAAAACGAGAATAAAAACCTGACAAATCTGATGAATCAAATGAATATTGATGATCTCCATAAGGAAATTGAGATAAAAAATGAAGAAATCGCTCATTTAAAGCAAGAAATTGATAAACAGCATGAAGAAAATGAAAATGAGCTGATAAAACTGAAAAAAGTCCTTTATTTTCTTTAACAAAAGCTGAAAATTTAAAAATTTCGTTTTTTACAGGAAATCGATAATTCTGAGGTTTTTTCTCGTAAATTACAAATAAAATTAGAGAAATTCGAGAATAATGAGCAATTAGAGACCGAAAAGCGATCTTACGATATTTCCGAAAAGAAGAATTTTGATGAAGAAATCTCGAAATTAAAGCAGAAAATATCAGAGATTTCTTCAGAATTATCACAAGCGAAAAACGAGATTTATATGAGAAAATCAGAATTTGAACAGCAGAAAATTCTATGGAAAAAAGATGAATATAAAGCTTTGAACCTATTACAGCAAGAAAAAAGGGAATTTGAAAGAAATTATCAAGTAAAACAAGAAGAATGTGAAGAAATTATTGGAGAATTGAATAAAATGAAGGAAAATAAGAAAGAAATAGAGGTGAAATTAGTAGAAAATGAGAGTAATTTCATGAATTTACAGAAGAAATATCAAATAAATGAAAAGAATTTAAGAGAAAAAGAGAATGAAGTGAGAAATATCACCAATTCCTTCAATAAATCACAAGAGAATTTAACAGAAAACCAGCTGAATTTCTCCAAATTGAAAGAAATTTTCAAGAAAAACGAGACTGAAAATCAGGAGAAATATGGTGATTTACAAGAGAAATTAAAGGAAAAAATAAAGATTATTGAACATTTAGAGGCTGAAATTCATAATTTTACTGAAAAAATTCAGGGGATTTCACAAGAAAAAAATCAATTGGAAACGCTTATAAATGTGAATTTGGAGAAAAATTCAATGGAAATACTCGAAAATAATGAGAATTTTTTTGAAGAAATCAATAATTTAAAGAAAAAAATAATGGAAATGAAGAATTTCGAAGATTTATTCAATAAAGCTCAAAATGAGCTTTTTCAAAAGAAAAACGAAATTTCTCAATTGAAAAAAGACTTGATAAAAACTAAGGAAATTTCAATGAATTTAGAAGAAAAACTGAAGAAAAATGAGAAAGAAGCTTGTGATTTAAAGCAGAAACTTGAAAATTCAGAAAAAAACCAGAAGAAAATCATCGAAGACAGCCAGAAATATCAGAAAGAGACAAAGGAAATCTCGAATACATTAAAGGAATTAAAAGGAAATTGCGAGCTTCAAAACGACTCTCTTTTTCTTCAACAAAATGAAGAAATCAGGCAATATCAGATTCATTTAGGTATTTTTCATTTGATTTTTTCATCGATTTTTTAAATTGATTTTTTCATTTGATAATTTCATTTGATTTTTTTATTTGATTTTTTTTATTTGATTGAATTTTTCATTGATTTTTTCTTTGAATTTACAGAAAAAAACAATGAAGAGCTATATAATTGCAGCAAAACCCTTGAATTACAAGTTAAAGAGACAGAAACCCTGAAAAGCCATATAATTTCCCAAAGAAAAATCGCTGAAAATACAATAGAACAGCTTAAATCTGAACTATCCAATTCAAAACAAGCTTTAAATTGCCAATTATCTGAATCCGAGGTATTAAAAGAAGAAATAAAGGGTTATTTTACTGATAATGAAGCTTTAAAAGAAGAAATAAAAGCTGTTTTATTAGAAAATGAAGCTTTAAAAGAAGAAATAAAGGCTGTTTTATCAATAAAAGAAGAAATAAAGGCTGTTTTATCAGAAAATGAAGCTTTAAAAGAAGAATTTTCAGAGAATAAAACGAATTTACAAGCAAAAATCGAAGAAACAGCCTATTTGAACAAAGAATTAATCGATTTAAAAGAGATTATACAAGCAAAAACCACTGAAAATAACTCTCCAAAACTTGAGTTATTTGAATGTAAACAGGCGTTAAAATCCAAAACTGATGAAAATGAGCAATTAAAACAGGTACTAAAAGCCAAAACCAATGAAAATGAACAAGAGAAACTCTTATTAAAAGGAAAAATCGTTGAAATAGACTCGTTGAAAAATGAGTTATTAGCTGTAAAAGAAGCTCATAATAATGAAAGAAATAGCTTTATTTTTGAGTTCAATGAATCAAAAGAAGCTCATAATAATCTAATAAATAAGCTTAATTCTGATATAAATGAAGCTAATGAAGAGATAGAGAGGCTTAATTCTGAGATAAATGAAGCAAAAGCGAATAATAATGAGATAGATTCGCTGAATTCTGAAGTAATTAAGCTGAATTCTGAATTAGAACAGCTTTTTTCAGAAAAAGAAATGCTTTTTCATGAATTAAATGAAGCAAAACAAGAGTTGAATGAAGCCAAAACACTCTTAAACGATAAAGATAATGCAATAAAAAGCCTGAAAATTGAATTAAAAGCTTCTGAACAGGTCTTAAATGAGAAAAATGAGGAGATTTTCTCTGTTTCTCATAAATTCGAAGAAGATGAGAATAAAATCAGCGAATATGAGTTCATTTTACAAGCCAATGAGATCAGAATAAAGGAATTAGAAGAACAAACCGGCTGTTTGCGATCAATGAGAAGTGAAGAAAATTACAATGAGAGCGAAACCCCGAATTTCTATAGAAAACCTGAAGAAAACAACGATTTTCAGCAAATTATCACAAATTTACAAAAGGAAAAAGAGTTCTTATGAAAAAACAGGATTTCGAAGCTCAAATTCATGATTTAAATCTTCAAAAAGTTGATATTCTTAAGAATTTTAATAAAAAAGAAGAGGAATTATCAGCAATTCTGTCACAAAAAACGAGACTAGAGACGATAAATACTCAATTGGAGCTGAATTTCAATGGTTTGCAACAGAATTATAACAAAATCATGATGAAATTGAATCAAAAAGATGAAGAATTGACTAAATCAAAGCCCAATCATCAAGAAATTCTTAACAAAGATTTACAAATAACTTCTTTGAACACTCTTAATTCAGAATTATCTCATGAATGCGAGTTTCTAAAGCTCGAAAACCAGAAATTATTAGCAGAAAATCAGAGAATTTCACAAGAAATACAACTATTACAGGAAAACCTCAATGAAAAAAATGAAAAAAACGAAAAAATGGAACAAGTCGAAAATATTAGTCAAAATGATAAAAATCCTTTGATTTCTGATCAATTTAATCCTGAATTTAAGAGTCTTTTGAGTCGATATCAATTATTGAACAATGAGTATGAAGATATCAATAGAATTATAAGAGAAATGGTCAATGAGTTCTTCCCTTCCGAAAACTGTTCAGAATCTCATTCGACAAGAAGCTTACTGCTTCAAATACAAAGGATAATTCGTCAGAAAACCGCAGAAAATATTGAGAATATCGAAGAAAACGTTGAGAATATCGAGGAAAATTCGAGAAATCAAGCAAATTCACATGAAAATATTAATAAAGAAGGGGTTTTCGACAATGTTAACAAAGACGAAGAGGAAGATATGGAGAATGAGATTGAGGAATACAGGATGATAATAAAACATATGGAGATTGCCTTGAAAGATAAGGAGAAAGAGATTAAAAGACTAACTAAACTCTGCAATGGCAAAGAAATGGTACTTTATTCATAAAAATTAGTTAATAATTTTTTTTTCTTTATTACTAATTGACTTTATATATAATCTTTTTTTATCATATATTTCTATGTATCTTATTTGGTTTTAGCCAGTAAAGGCTTTTGGTATGAAGGCAATTTCTGAAAAAGATGAAGAAGAAGAAGAAGAAAAAGTTGAAGTATTTTAGATATTATAAAGAATATTTTGTGAATTTTTTTAAAAAAAAGATTAAATTCACAGAAAATAAATATAAATTTACACAAGCGGAAATGACAAGACTGAGTAAAGAGAATGAAGAATTGAGGTATTTGAACGAACACATGAACTCGAATTTAGAGAAAATGCAAGAAGAAATAAATGATATGCAAGCCAATGAAGAAAAGTTTATGCTGCAGGTATTTATCTATATATATGTAAATTTTATTGAAAATAATAGATCAAATTATTGAAAGAAGAAATAGAAAATATTGAAAAACAAAAAACTTATCAAAACAATGAACATGAAAAAGAACATATCAAATCAATTTTTTTCAAATTTTTAGAAGAATTAACTTCTAAGTAATAGCATTAATCTTTAATAAAATTAGCTTTTTAATTTTTTTATCACTTAGAAATATAAATAAAGGAGATATGGATAATTATCTATCATTGTTATTTTCTTTACTGGGGGTCACAGAAATGGAGAAGGATCAGCATAATCTTTCAAATTCTTTCTTCAAATCCTTTGATAAAAAGAAAGCATTGAGTTCTTTCTTTAAAAAATAAAACGAAAAATTTATCATTTATTAATTTATTTTGTTC
>JFJP01038353.1_pt3 | contig 13307 bp, 11 predicted proteins | sample 431651 | NCBI WGS metagenome assembly JFJP01 (sample SAMN02602958, study PRJNA72255) | Microbial mat metagenome, whole genome shotgun sequencing project. | biome: fresh water; feature: sink hole; material: water; isolation source: purple microbial (photo- and chemosynthetic) mats found in...
TTTATTCCAACCGGAGCAGTGATAATTGGAGTAGTTTTACCTCCTGTATTCCACTTAACCGATCTGCCTTCCATTACGATAACGCCTAACTCCTTGGCTTTCTCGATGATAGTCTGTCTTGCGATTGAAGGATCATCAACTCCATCCATGAACATCTTAGGTTTCTGTTTTGCAAACAAGATCATATCGTGACGGATTTCGTCGGCACTACGATCTGTGCTCATTCCCATTACCTTAGCATATCCAATCAGCTTAGCGAAGTCCATTCCTATAGCTATAGAAACTGCCTTGCTTTCAAGTACAATAGTGTCTACACTTACTTTTGCGCTAGCCTCAGGATCGAGAACCTTAAAGAATACTGCCTTTGATGTATTACGATCTTTATTTCCTTCGTTATGATTAGATACGGCAAGAAATTTAAGCAGGTTTGGATTCATCCGGTCAATAACCAATGATCCATTTGTGAAAATAATGTCACCAAGGGTAACTTTGTCCGGCTGTTCATCTTTATATATGCTGTGCTCTCCCATAGCATATCTTATGGTGCGAACTTTTTGAAGTTCTTCATCATAAATTTCTTCTGTAGATGGTAATCTGAAATATCCAGGATAATGTCTTCCTGCGAGAGCAGGTTTTTCTTTACGTCTTGAAAGGACGAAAACGGTAGGTTTGTTAATTTTTGCCATGTCGATTAAATTTAAGTAATTAAAATAAAAAAAGAAAAAAGAGAGGGAGACTAGCTCCCCCTCAGTATGCTGTCAAAACTATGACTTTGTAATCCAAGCGTAACGGTTTGGTGCAAAACCTTCGAAACCTCTTTCAGTTCTGTAGTTGCACTTCAATTCGTCTTTCCCGTTAGTCTTATTGCTGATAACAGCTCCACCTTCAAGCCAATGCTCCATTTCACGTGAGTAACCTTCGGCTGCTTTGTAACGGATTGCGAGTGAAGGAATGCTCTCACGAGTTACAGGATCGATCTGTGTGTCAGAAGGAACAAGAAGTGCAGCGGTACGGTAAGCACTGTCTACGCCACCAGCTGTGGTGTAACCCAACATCTGTGTGTAATTGAATGCTTTGTAGGTTTTCTTATGGAAAGTATACCCACCGTATGTGAATGATTTGAAACCAAAACTAACAGCTTTTTCTGAGCTACCTTCGAAAGTTCCGAAAGATGCGCCAGCTCCATCGAAATAATCCCTGAATGAATCGTCGATGTCAAGGCTGAATGTAAGACCTGTCCACATTGTATTCTCCTGAGCGCCACGGTTTTTGTCGATAGCGATTGTTGTAGCACGGAAATCATCAACGTCAAATGAAGTTGCATAATTAAGTGCGTTTCCGCCTGCTGCAAAGTCAAGAAGACCTTCAGTACCACGAATTCCAAGAGCAGTAAGACCAGCTGCACCTGAACCAACAGTTTCACCAACTAACATCTGCATTTCTGCATAGTCGTTGAATCTCTGATAAGTGTCAGATTCACCTTTAAGATACCAAAGATATCCTGATTTTCCGGTTGCAGCATCTTCGATCTTGATGTAAGTCGCGTTTGTAGCTTCCGATCCGGTTACTTTGTAAGCTTCCTTGATGATCATAACCTGATTCTCGTACATAATCACGTTAGGTGTCAGACCGTCAGGTTGATCAGTTCCTTCTCCAAATTCAAGACCTGTGATGATCGCTTTCTTACTAACAAGTGCTGCGAAAGCTGCTGCGTCGCAAGTTCCACCGTCGTACATAAGAACCTCGATGTAAGTCTTATCAGTTGTTGAAGCAACGTCAGAAACAGAAAGCTGAGTGTAATTTTCAACCTTAGTTGCTGCACCACCGTTTGTAGCTACCCATGTAACTAAACCAACACGACCATTCTCGAACTGAACGATGTTGTTCGGACGAACAAAATGGTAATCAAGTTCTGACTGAGTTGTGCCTGAATCTTCGGCGTTAGTTACTTCCATAACAAAACCACCCGCGATCAGGTTGTCAGTGTGAAGGACTGTTGATTTTACGGTAAATGACTGATGAATCCAATCTTCCTCAAAATGCTTGAAAGTTTTCTGAGCAACTTCTTTCTTTGCACCGAGCATTTCAATGAATCCGGTTAGTGCCTGATCTCCGTATCTTTTTACGAGAGTTTCGTTCACATCAGGCTTGTGAAGTTCGTTCAGAAAATCAACAGAAGAAACATAGTTCTCTGAGGTTCTGACTGCTGCCAATGAAGGCGTTGCTGTAAAGAATGCCATAATTAATTATTGTTTTTAAAGTGAATATTATCGTTTCCCAAACATTTGTTCTGCTACTTGTTGTGCCACTGTTTTTACTGTAGTGCTTCCGGTGTTCTTGTCTTTAGATTGGAAATCGGTATTCTTAATATCCTTTATAATTTCTTCCTTGCCTCTTGACTTGTTGAACCCTGCTGCAGCCTTTACTATTTCTTCAAAGTTGCTCAGAATCACCATGTCTTTAACAAACTTCTCCACATTCTCAGTTCCGTCGGCATTTACATACCTCTGAAAGAATGTTGAGAGTGATTCATTCTCTTTTGTTACTTTTCCCCTTGTTTCAGCAGGAACAGTATATGAGAAAGTATCAGTTTCATTAAGTTTGATATCAAGCTTTTCGACCTTGCTTGCTGTAGTTTCAAGTGATGATTTCCACTTAATACCGTCAGCCTCTATGTCCTCAGCCGATTTTCCTGTACTTGCGACAGCCCATTTCTTTTGGTTTTCAATCAACTGCTGCTTCGCAACCGAAGCATCACGTTTGATTTGAATCTCCTTTAATCTTTTCGCGTTTGCCGGAGCATCAGAAGCGACACCGTATTTATCTTCCAAAAGAAGCGTAATATCTTCTTCTGTTAACGTATTGTCTGCTAGGCGTTCAGCCTGCCTCAATGCTTCCAGGTCGGAAATTTTAGAGTAATCTGTTCTCTGGGTTCTTATAAAGTCATCGATATCACCGCCATTCTTAACGTATTCGTTTAGCTTTGCAACCTGATCGTTTGCAAAAATATCGGCTGTATTTTTCGATGCCTCTGTTTTGCCTTCATTATTCTTTGACGTTACGCCAGCCTGATCGACCTTAGTCTTGTCATTAATGTCAGCAGGAATGATTATTTTGGCTGCTGCTGCTGCCGCTGCGCTTGCTGCTGCTGCTGCCGCCTCTGTAGCTTCCTTTGAACCCGTATCGTTCAACTCACCTTCACCATCATTACTCTTTACTTTGGGAGTACCGTCCGGATTTAATTCAGTATTGTCAATGACCGCTTTGTTCTTATCTTCTTCGGGCGCTAAAGTAACACCCAATGATTTTGCTATAGATTCTGCTATTTCTCTTTCTGTTGCCATGACTAAATTAGATTAAATTATTAATGAATACAAAGATACGAAAAATATTTTAATTTTCCAACTATTTTTTTAGTTAATTTTATTTGAGCGAAGTATTTGACTTATTTGACTCTACCTTTCCCCTGTTTACAAGCTCCTGTAATTCCATAGCCCTAGCATGCTCCTGAATTTCAAATTCATTTTTCATTTCATATTCAGCTTGCATTTTTTTAATGCTATTTTGAAGATCCATTTCTAACTCCATCTGCTTAGCCTGTGCTGCCTGTTGTGCAGCTATCTGACTCTGCTCTGCATTCATTTGAGCGTTCTGCTGAGCAACCAATCTTAATTCATCAGCATATTTCTTACGTCTAAGCATGATCATTTCATTCGCCATTTTTATATTCTTGATCCTGCGAATAAATATTGCATCCTCAATACGTAATTCTTTTTGCTGTAGTGACTGCTGAATATTTTGTTCCATCACCTGTTTGTCATAATCAGTAGGCTCTGCATCGATTATAATACCAAATTCATAGATAGACACATCCTTGCTTATGGTGATAGTTTCCATGCTCATTTCACCAAGGGCACTTATATAACCGGAATAAACCCTGTCATACTCAACCAGATCCTGCAGCATGAGAATAACGGACTCTGCAGTACGTTTGTATATGTTTAAATACGCATCATTTATGTATTTCGTGGCATTGTTAGAAGCCTCTAGGTTCATCTTCTGAATACCAATAGCTGCATTCTGAGTGCTTGCACTACCGTCGCGGGCTTCATTTATACCCGTCACATCGCGAAGCATCCCTATATTATGTTGATACAACGCAAGTAATTCGTTAAGAGCTCCGCCAATACCTCCGGCAAGTTCAGTAACCGGACGGGACTGTGACGGACGACCTTCGTCATCCAACTCCCTGTAATGATAAACCCCTGTCTGATCAAAGATGTCTAATATATCCAATGGTTTGAATGTTCCGCCTTTACCATCACTTACACTCTCAATAGCTCCCAATTCTATTGCCAATCCCTTAGGTCTTGACTTAGCGGCTATATGCTGAATCTTTAAGTGAGTAAGCTGTATTTGATCTCCAAATGGAATCATTCTCTCGCATAATGACTGATTACGCATGAGATCAAGATTTGGAGTGTATACGATATAATCAAGGAATGTTTTACTCAGGGCTGACTTAGGTCTGATCTGATTCTTTCCTTTTCCATAGCCATAAACGAAACGAGTGCCAATAATCCATTTGCCTGAATATTTACAGTCGTATGATGTCTGAATCATTTCACGTGATTCCTTGCTTTCCTTAGGAATAGTATAGTTGCCCTTTCTTTTGTTCACACTATATGTTCCATAGTTAGTCGATTTCTTCTCGTACTTAATATCAACAGGAACAATAAATTGAGCATCTAGTATATCTACCAGGAAATTATCGTATTCGTAATACTGTATTCCATTGACAACATTAGCTACTGCCCTGAACTTAAGCTTGTTATTATTTCTTCCGGCAAAATTACGTGCGATTTCAAGGTATTCGGCTTCTGTAAACTGATCTCCGGCTGTAGATTTTAATTCAGATATGCTAATACGGATAACTTCTCCGCAATACGTCATTTTCTTGAAGTCTGGCGCATCAGAGTATGATGTAACCATATTAATAGGATCGACATATCTCAGAGTTATTCCCCTATAATCTAGCTCACATTTTGCTGCTCCAATACCTATAACAACTAAATCCCTTAGGATTCTCTTTGAAATTTCCCGCCAATCATTAATGTTCATTGCAAGCATAACTCCATTCTCGATAGCTATTTCTGCAGCCTGCTTGTAGCTTAATCTCATGAATAGATCAATCTCCTCATTACTTTCAAGTTGGGTATTATCCTGGGTAAGAAGAGGTATATTTGTTTGCTTTTCAACTTCAAGTAAGAAGTTCTGAGATAGCAACTTAGCTTTCATTTTAAGTGCATCACCACGCCTTTGATCTGATGATACCGGATCAATAGCTGAGGCATTTATTGTGTAGCCGTAATTGATTAGACTGTTAACTATTATATCAACAAATTTAGGTATTACAGGAACTATTCTCCAATCTAGGTTAGCATATGACTTATCTCCATCAACGCCTAATAAGTCTTTGTACGGCTGAGAAGATTGCTTTCCTCCGGCGTAGTCTCTACATAATTGCCATTTAGCCACTCTTTGATCTAGGAGTGTTCCGGATTCTCCCGCCCATTCCCTGTACATCATTTGAAAGAACTGAAGCCCGTAGGATGGTTTGTCTTTTTCAACCTCTGAGGCTAGCGGATTTGGAAAACCCAAAAATAATTCATTTGCCATTTTATCTATTTTATTCGTTTAGATCGTAATCCCTGATTATTATAAACTCTTGTTATTAAAACATTTTGCATTGGTTTTGGTTGTACTATTACCTTCTTTGTCGCAAGCAGTGTTAGTCCGGCGGCTACTGTAGCATCATATTCTTTCCATGCATTAGGATCGAATCTTAGCCAATCCTCAATAAGCTCATTGAAATAAACCTTTCCGCCATTACCGTCGTCATCCATTCCGCAGTTATCTACAATATAAGCTTCTATTGAGCTTATAAGAGAATCCCTTACAGTATCTCCGGATGTCGGTATTCCCAAACTTTTCTGAGTTTTACTCGAAGATGTGTGAGTAGACTCAGGACGCTTCATTAAGTAATTAGAAAAACCATGTTCAGTAAACCAATTTATTAAGCCAATCCTGTTATTCTCAGCTAATACCTGATTCCCGTAAAATATAGACTGCCTTAGAACGTCTTCATAGAACTGAAATACGGTAGGCGGTCTGTATATGTACTGAGAAACAAACATATTACTGTCTGCTACTACCGGATTGTACATCCTAAACACAAATGAAGCTCCATTCGATCTTCTACCATCTGTAGTGCTAGAATGATCATAAGGGTCGCATCCTGAGACAATCCAATCGATATTTCCTGGAAAGAAGTCTCCATATCTCATGACCATCTTATTCTGATCTGCTTCATCCGGCAACCAGGCTACAACCCAACGTCCGGACTTAGATGGAACAAATCTTACCTTGCCACCGAAATCATTTACCCATATGAAATTGCCTCTAGTTATTAGTCGTCCTGCATACAGATCATTCCATTCACGCTGTTGATATAATCTTTCAGCATCAAAAGAACATTCTCCTGCTTCTATTCTGAACGCCTCCTCAGGCTCAAATGGGAACTGTCTCTTGTGTTCAGCTAATGCATTCGTATCATTTTTCAGTGATTCCCTGATATTAAGAAGAAACTGTTTTGATCCCATTTTGATCAGTTTGCCATTGATCCCCATCACCGGAGTATCCGGAGTGTCAATAACAGAGTTTCCATATTCATCAATGAAAATCATGTTCTCATATTCCAAGCCGTCATATGCCGGAGTAAAGTATCTGTACATTCCCGATACCGTTCTACCGTTACCATCGCGGTGAGCAGGATCGCTTCCATCCCAGATCTTTTTGTAGTTCTTGCCTCCCTTTCGGGTCATCTCGTTTACAGTCGAAGGAAAGAATGCTTTCCCAAGAATATCTCCGGACAATGTAGGTCTTACTACTCCCCAACTCTTGCTTACATCAGCTTCTTCCCACTTACCTCCCTCATCGCAACAATAGCGAGCCAATTTATAGGAGTCAAATGAGTTCTCCGCCGTATTCTTCCACTCCACCTTGCTTTCAAGAGCTTCTGACGTTTGGACTTTCTGAGTTAATTTTGTGATACGCTCGCCTGGCTTATCAAATTCTAGGATTGTTTTCGGATTATCAGTTCCGGCAATCATAGGTTGATAAAATCCAGGTAAGTCCCTGAACATCTTAACCAATTTGTAAAAGAACTCCTTAGCATCTGTTCCGGTCTTGCTAATCAGACCTCCGTTAACCCTCTTGTTTCGGGTTATGTATTCTAGTATTATTGCCGCTCCTTTGAATGTTGCACCCTCTCTACGGTGCTTTACCATTATCATTCCAAGGCACGCATCGTCAACTACGCACGCTTCCCAATATATGAAGAACTTCCTGTCCCTGCTTCTGTACTGCGGATATCCGATGTCTATTTTACACCACTGAATATAATAATAATGAAGTCCGGTTATATAGATCAATTCCCCATTGATCATCATCCAAACTCCATTTATTCTTCTATCAAAATCCGCCTCAATGAACGCTATATCTTCCTCAGTATACTCTGCTTCAATACGATCCAATAGCCCCTTTGGGGGCTCTATGCGTTTCCATTTTTGATCCTGCTTCTTGTTTCTTGCAAATAAGATATTCTTTTTTGCACCAACCTTAGGCAGTGTAATATTCAGGTTATAAATACGAATCGTATCGCCCTGATTCTTATCAAATAACGGAACTGTGTAAAGATCGTTCTTTTCTTCTATTAATGATTCAATTAGCATACGCAAAGATACAAAAAAAAATTGACAATAACAAACTATTTGTTTGCCTTAAGTGCTAATTTCTCAGCCATTCCGGCTTTGAATACGGATTTATTGAGTATCTCAGCTACATCCTCATTTGATTCTTCTATCTCTTTTTGCATTTTACGAATCTCTCCAAGAAGGTATTTAGAATCATCATAACACTCTCGCTTACTCTTGATGGCATTACGCTCCTTCTCATCGGTCATTCTGCTGTCCAATGGCTTTCTCACCACTTCCATAAGAGTCTCTATAGCCTCTTTGGTTGACATGAGAAGTTCGTAATTAAAATCATTTATCTCGCGAAATATCCTAGTCACCATATCTCCGATCATTGGATTTGAGTTTGCTAGGATAGCGTCCCATTGACCTACCTCTACAAATTTCTCCAATGCCTTTTGTTTCCTAACCTTAAGGTCTTTGCAATTCGCGAATGGAGAATCCGGAGCATACACATGTATAACATATTGATATGCAGTATCTACCCTAAATATCCATTCAGGAACTTTCATTTCACCCTCTCCGGTAGCTGCATCCAAGACTACCCAAAACTCATGCTTCCGGAGAATCTTCTCCATGCTGAATTCCGGATAGTCTAGAATATAGCTGTATCTGCTTTCGAAATCACTCATGCCTTTATAGCTGTAATTTGAATATCGTCATCTACAGTGGTTATCACATCGCGCAATTCCATTCTGTATAATTTCTCTCCATCCACATCTATTTGGTATTCGCAGTTTTTCCCGAAAAGAATAACGTCTCCCTCTTTAAGACCTGCTTCCTTACATGAATCGCTGAGGCTATGAGCAATGCCCATGCGCTCCACAAATTCATCCTTAGATTTTCCGGTCATAATAAATCCGGAATCATTATTAAAGAATCTCGTATTATCAAACTTTATAGGCTTGACAAATAGAAAGTTATTAAGCATCTTCATTTCCCCGTTTCTTATTCTAGCATAAATTTGATTGTATTCTAGCCAACATAACTTCTTGTTTTTAAACGGAAGTTGGCTCTCTTTCTCGCTGATGAAGTGATGAACAATAACACCGTCGCCAGCTTTCAGATCAGTTCCTTCGGCAGTCTCATATACCACTGCCTTCTGAATCGTATTCCATAATGAACGGAACACATTATCCAGGATGAAGTCAGCGTCACCAACTTTAATGGTGTCGTTGAGCTTCTTCTCCTGAAATAATATAACTCTCTTATTCTGTGGTATCACGTTCTTCTTCTATATCGTATTCAACACTACATGGCATATCTTCAAATGATTTCCATAACCTGACAATATCCGGAGTAATAGACTTACTTACAAATACATCATATTTATTTACACCGAAATCTGAGAGAGTTTCCATGTCTTTAACAATGGACTCGATAATAATTCTACCGCCCATCATTTCCTGCCCAACCTTGTAAGTGATACCCTCTTTGATATCACCTACAGAGATTTTCCTAATAATTCCTTTTGCTTCTGACATAATATTATTTTTTAACTTCGTTTACAATCGTACAGTTTGTCGTGATTATCATTCCGGCTACAGAGATTGCATTTTTAACTGCCGATTTAATAACCTTAACCGGATCAATTATTCCGGCATTAATCATATTGGTATATTCTCCGCTCAATGCATTATAACCAATGTCTCCCTCGCCTTCAACACGAATATCTTCGATATCAGATATCTTACTCAGAACTACCTCTCCATTCATGCCGCAGTTTTCAACGATGGTATTTAATGGAGAAATAAGGGCTTTTAAAACTATACCATATCCATCCTTTTCATCATTCCTTCCAGAAGCCTGTTTAGATCGATTTAAGAGCACTGATGCGTTTTTATATGCAATCCCTCCTCCGGCAAGATATCCTTCATCCAAAGCAGCCCTTGTAGCAGCTAAAGCATCTTCAAGGCGATAATATGATTCCTTCATTTCAGTATCAGAGTTTCCGCCAACATAGATTACTCCAATGCCGCTTGTAAGAGACGCGATACGCTTTGACAATCTCCATGCCTGATTACCCTGAGTGTCGTCCTCTTGCTGCTGCTTGATGGTATTCACGCGGGCGTCTATATTATCCTGAGAACCTGACCTGCCAATGATAGTCGTCAGCTTATCGGAACAAATAACTCTATCTGCCCTGCCGAACTGATCTGCTGTCATCTGATCGATATGAAGTCCACGAGCCTCTGATATCACAGTAGCTCCGGTCATGGCTGCTAAGTCATCAAGAATCTCCATTCTATTCTCCCCAAAGTCAGGAGCTGTTATCGCTACAACATGAAACTGCTTCTGAACCTTATTGATTACTAGAGTTCCTAGCGTCTCGCCTTCCATTCCCCCACAGATAATTACAAGAGGTCTCTTAAACTCCTGTGCAATTTTAAGCACCGGAATTATCTCGCTGAATGAGTTTTCGAATTTCTTGTCTGTAAGAAAGATAACAGGATCAACATAGTCAGCAACCCTTTTGGTCTGATTAGTTATAAAGTTAGGACTCATCATTCCGCCGGATATCTGACATCCTTCAATGATTTCAGAAACGGTTTCATTCATTCCGGTTTCTTCAAGCCTGACTGCTCCACTCTTTCCAACCTTGGCAAATATCTCAGATAGCATACGTCCGATATTCGGATCGTTATTAGCTGATATAGTGGCAATGTGAAATATATCATCCTCTGTTTCAATAGGAATAGCTTGGCTGTCGATTATCTTTACGAAGTCGATTACCGCCTTATCCATGCCACGCTTCAAGTCCATAGGATTTGCTCCTGAGGATATGAGTCTCATTGCCTGAGAAATAGCGCTATGAGCAATTACTGTTGAGGTTGTAGTTCCGTCGCCCGCGTCACGCGCTGTTCTAGAAGCCGCGTCTTTTACAATAGCTGCTGCAGCATTTTCAACAGGATCACTTAATTCAAAATTGTGAGCAACAGTCACACCATCCTTTGTTACAGCATAGCTATTGCCTTGCTGAATAATAACGTGACGACCTTTAGCACCCAGGGTAGAACTAACTGCTTTGTTCAGCTTCTCCACTCCGGTTAGCATCTTCTGTCTCGCTTCCTGATCGAATAATATCTCTTTCATTTATCTTTGTATTTAATTGGTTTTGAAATGCTTGAATTGTTTCTATTCTATCCTTTTGGCTTTTTGTTTTCCAAAAGTATTTTGGACTTACTAAATAACTTGCTTCTCTTTTTCCATCCATGCTAGCCGATATAAGCAGCTCTGAATTAATTAAATCCCCGATTGCAGCCTTCACCATCCCGTCAGTATACTCTCTATTGAACGATCTAATTCTACTTCTAAACTCAGACCTATTTCCCTTATTGAGTATTATCTGATTGTAGTCAGACATTTCATCGACGATCCATATAAGCAAATACAACGAACATTGGTATTTAAGATTGAACGCTACAGCATAGATATTGTTGTACATCTGTACAAATCCTGTCTGAATAGATAGTTCATTAGACTTATGATCCCTTGTCGTTGTATTAACATATATGTCTTTCACCTATTATTTGTTAAATGCTATCTTATGTCTATTGCATATATGTCTTTTATTTTATTTTCCAACTCACTGAGACTACCGTAGTTACGAATCATTTTGTTAAATGTTCTAGTCTCTGCTGCATATTCTAGGGCAATATGTGTGAGATAATCTTTGTCTTCTAGATTAGCTCCCTCCCTGTGAATTACAAACATAATAGGCTCGTAGATATTCCTTGCAGCAGATAGTTCTATGAAGTGCCCAAGTTTGAAATGCTTAAACCACATCATTTCCTCAACTCTCCGGCAGTCGGTTATTATGATATGAGGAGTCTGAGATTCTTTTTCATACTTAGCGGTAAGGAGTGAGTCGAGAGCTTTAGATACCCAATGATACATTCCATTAGTCTGCTTCTGAGACTCTCCGTACTCAATTATCTTAGAGCGAACACTTTCCTTCAGCTCCCTAGTTTCGTTGACATGGCTGACTTCCGTCATTCCTATTGATGGATAGAATTCATCTTTTAAGGCGTCGGCAAATGCTATCTGCACAACAGGCTCAGTGCTAATTTTTTTAAGGATGTCTGCAAACTCATTCTTTCCGGTGTTTTTAAATCCGGTAAGGAAGATGAGTTTTCGGGTGGGTTTTTTGTTTTTCTTACCCTCTAATGCTCTTGCGATCAAGGTTTGATCGGGCACAAATGTAGTTTTAGGCTTAGATTGTACTTCTTCCATGGTAATAAATTTAATTTAATTTGTACAAATATAAGTAAAAAAAGCGAGAAAACCAAATTTCCTCGCTAGTTTGTTAATTGAATCCGGAGTTATTGTTGCGGAAACTCTTTATTTTTATCAAAATACTGCTTACCAAGAACCAATGCCGATGCGAATGGTACTGCAAACATAAATGTAGTTGCACCTAACCATGCTCCCATGATCAATATCATGAATGACATTGTTTTAGAGGCAGTAAGTGTAATTGCGATATCAAATTTAAACTTGCTCATATTATATCTGTTTAATTCCGTCAGTTAACTTAATATTTGCTATACGATCTCCTGCGTCAATATCCAGTACAAAATACTCTGATGTAGTGTATGTATTGTCTGTAACAGGATTAGTACCCGAACCACCTGCTACAGAAACTAGCGTCCATCCATCATATCCGGCAGTAGGAGAAAATCCACCACCTTTTATTAATAACGTGAATACACCTGCTATGGAGCGAGTAATTTTAATACGATACCACGTATTGATTAATATATATGGTATCGCAGTAGCTATATTTCTAGCAGCATATGCACCATTAGAATATCTATCAAAATAAATAGCTTCGTTTGTTCCGATCAATACTATATTCGCATTTACATTAGTTTGTTTGTTAGCATTTAATGCTATAGAGAATGAATTAGCGTCAAGTGCTTTATACCAATCGAACTCCCAACTACCATATGCCTGCTTGCTAGGTACTAAAATAATTCCAGACGTAACACACTCTAAATATTTAGTACCATTAGTAAGTGTTGGTAGCGGTGCAATTTCTTGAAGTTTTAGATCGCTCACAATAAGTCCACTAGGATTATTTGCAGGAACTCTCAAATATATAGCTGTCGTTGCATTTATTGATGTAAATTCAAAAGTCCATGTGCCTGGTGCGTATGCTGTGTCGGCAACATAAGATGTCACGGCATCACTTACTCGTATTTGCGCACCACCTGGATTAGCAATAACATTAAAAGAAATTTTATATCGCTTACCAGTAGTAATAGCTACTGCCTTTCCAAGAAGTGATGTTGTTGCATTGCTAGTATATATAGATTGCTGCCCTACTACAGACCATCCGTTAGTTGCAACAGTAGGTACTCCCGCAAATATTTCATTTTTAACAGCAATAAATTCGCCAACTTTAAAAGCACCACTTTGCTTAACTAAGCCACTAGGCACTTTAGAAATACCATCAGCTCCCTCATCAGAGAAATCTACCACTAACGATGG
>JFJP01039509.1_pt1 | contig 13307 bp, 11 predicted proteins | sample 431651 | NCBI WGS metagenome assembly JFJP01 (sample SAMN02602958, study PRJNA72255) | Microbial mat metagenome, whole genome shotgun sequencing project. | biome: fresh water; feature: sink hole; material: water; isolation source: purple microbial (photo- and chemosynthetic) mats found in...
CGCGCCAGAATTGGCAGAGGCGCTCTTTCTCGCTTTGAAGTCCCAAGCTGATCCGGGCAAGCCGCTTTATTTGGATGTGCCGGAAGTGAATCGGGAAGCGGTCAATCTGGCAGAAAAACGCCAGATGAAACTGGTCTTTGAAACCGCAAGAATGTACACGGGGCGCTTTCCGTACCTGCCGCTCAACAGGCTGTACGGCGTGACAACCTTTGAACTTGGTTAGAAAAATTTTCAAATTGAAATCCCAACAAAAGGAGATCCTCATGAAAAGAACTTTCCGAATAATCACAGCAGTCCTCCTCACACTCCCCCTGCTGGCGCTGGCTTCATGCGCCGCAGGCGGCGCGCAAGCAAATCAAACCGCGCAGGATGCGTTAATCAAAAGCGAAGTGGAAACGGCGGTCAGTATGCTGCAAGTCATCGCAGACCGCCAGCAGGCGGGGGAAATGACCGAAGAAGAAGCCCGCAGTTTGGGCGCTGAATTGCTGCGCGGAATGACATACGGCGCCGAAGGTTACTTCTGGGCTGACACCGAAGAGGGCGTCAACGTTGTGCTGTATGGGCGACCCGATGTGGAGGGGCGCAACCGCCTGAACGATGAAGACGGGCACGGCAATTACTATGTCAAAACCTTCATCGAAATCGCCAAATCTGGCGGCGGGTACGCCGAATATTGGTTTACCAAAAAAGGAGAAAGCGCCCCCCTGCCCAAACGCTCATACGTGCTGTTATTCGAACCCTTTGGCTGGGTGGTCGGCAGCGGATATTACAAATAAAGCCATTTTGTCCTCGTCGTTGATTGATCGCAAAAAGGAATAGGAAACCCTGCAATGAATACAAAACTCCTTCCACTCACAAGCGTATTGCTTTCTCTGGTCATATTGCTGACAGCCTGCGCCCCACAGCAGCCACCCGCGCCGACTGCCGAAGCGCCAACCGCCGCCCCCGTTGCGGCAGAACAACCCCACCTGGTCAAGGGAACTTATACAGTGACCGACGACCATGCCTTAAAAACGCGCGCCAACGAACATGCGGTTCTTTTGGCAGACATGCGCGGCTTTGTCACCCGCGACCCCGCCTGGGAGCAGCCGGTCGAATCGCAAACGCTCGGCTTCATGACCTTCGACGCAGAGACGCTCTCCGGCGCCTTCGCGTTGAACCTGCCCGCGCAGCCCAAAGGCGCGTTCAACGACGTCAACTTCGACGGCAGGGAAGATAAGGGCGTGCAGGTTTTCGCGCTGTCGTATCAACCCAACCTTGCTGGCGGACCCTTTGCCGAAGGCGACGACCCCGCGACAGGCTGGGCAACCTACCTGACTTCAGTGACGACAGATGCGGAAAAGAGTGATGAAGTGACGGGCGGCAAATTAATCATCTGGTCGCCGGATGCCGAGCAGCAATTCCCCAGCGGATTCGGCGCGGACGGCTTGCTCTTCACCGAAGACGACCCGGCGTCCATTGTCCCCGCCGGGTATTCGCTGGTTGACCTGGATAAGCAGCCGTTTGAACTTTCCCAAACGCCAACTTTTGAAGTGACTTTGAACGAGCCAAAGGCAGCGGAAGTCAAAGACTTCTCAAACCTCTCCTACGCCGAAGCCTTCGACAAAACCTTTGAATTTGCCAAACTCCAATACGCCTTCAACGGCATCGCAGGCAAGGAACCCAATTGGGACGCGCTGTACAAGGAATTAAAACCGCGCGTCGAAGAAGCGGAGAAAAACAAAGACCCAATGGCTTTTTATTTAGCCCTGCGCGATTTCTCCTGGGCGCTCAAGGATAAGAATGCGTACATCGACGGCGCTTTGGTAAATGACGACTTCCAGAAATATGTTTCCGGCGGATATGGATTCACAGTCCGCGAGTTGGACGACGGGCGCGCCATCGTGATTTTTGTGATGGAAATCGGTCCTGCCGCGCGGGCGGGGATGAAGGTCGGCGCCGAAGTAACCCAATTCAACGGCAAACCGATTTCAGAGGCAATCTCGGAAGTCGCGCCTTACATTAGCGGCTCTTCCCCGTACTTTTACCGCATCCAGCAAATACGCTATTTTACGCGCGGTCAACTCGGACAGCCGACAGAGGTGACGTTTACCAATCCTAATGAACAACCAAAAACTGCCGCATTACTCCCCGAAACCGAGTACGAAAGTTTCGACCATGCGTCCGTGTCGTATGGCGCGGAAAAACAATTACAGCCGGTCACATATAAAATCATCAAGGAGGGAAAAATTTCAATAGGCTATGTGGCAATCAACAGTTACAACGATGATTTGAACCTCATCATGCGACTGTTCGAGCGCGCGCTTCAACAATTCGCCGAGCAAAGCGTCATGGGCATCATTATTGACATGCGCTACAACAGCGGCGGCGTTCCGCTTGGACTGGCGGGTTTCCTATCTGACAAGGAGATTTTGCTGGGACAGCCCGAAACGTATAATCAGGTCACGGGTAAATTCGAGGCGGACGGCGCGCGCGACAAAGTCCTGCCCATGAAGAATCAATACCGCTTCGATAAAATGGTTACGCTGGTCGGACTGGGATGCGCCGATAGTTGCGAAGAAGAGGCGTACGCTTTCAGTCAGGTAGCGGGGATGGAAGTGATGGGTCAATACCCAACCGCCGGCGCATTTGCCACAACCAAACGCGGACAGATTTCCCTGCCGGAAGACATCTCTTTGAAAATCCCCACCGAGCGTTTTACCCTGCCCGATGGCAGTATCTTTTTGGAGGGAGCAGGCGTAAAGCCCGCCATCAAAGTTCCCCTCGATGAAATCACCGTCCTTGCAGAGAACGATGTCATTTTGGACGCCGCCGTCGAGCGCGTATTAACGCCGGACGGAATAGGCATTCAGCCTTCCGCGCCGCCCAAGATGACGCTCTTTGAAAATTCGGATGACCTGGTATATTCTGCGGTATCTCTCTTCAGTCGCGCGCGCGAAGAATACGACAATGCCGCGACTACCAGTCCCGGCACATTGAAATACACCGTTGCCCTCTCCAAATCTGAAAACCTGGCTTGGGCGTCATACTGGTGTACCAGCGACAAGGAAATCCTTGAACAGAATTTGCCAAGCCTGCAATGGAAATTTACCCTCGACGGAGAAGAGATTCCGCTGGCAGATTTCAGCGCGTTTGACTTTTCGGTGGGCGCGTCGCAATGCTTCGCATACGCGGCTCAATTGGATGAGTGGACGGCAGGCGAGCACCACCTTTCTACAGTTTTTACAATCACCCAGGACATCAACGACGGCATGACCGATTACAAAGCAGGCGATTACATCCAGGAATATACGGTGTACGTCAAGCCCTAACAAAAGGAGTTGCAATATGAAAACAAAGAACGCGCTGATTGCGCTGGCATTGGCGCTGCTTTTTCTGACGACGAATTGCGCGCCCCAAGCGCCCGAAGTTCCGCAGGAACGCGAGACGTTATATCAAATCTCGACCTATCAGTCGCTTGCCGCGGGGAACTATGCCGGGTTTGATACGGTGGGCGGGGTAAAGGAACAGGGCGACCTGGGCATTGGCACCTTCGACGGGCTGGAAGGCGAGATGATCGTAATTGACGGTCTGGTCTATCAGGCGCTCATCGGCGGGCAGGTTGCCCAGCCGGCGGCAAATATCAAAGTCCCCTTTGCCAGCGTAACGCGGTTCGACGCCGACCTGACCAGCGAAATCAAAAATGTGGAAAGCCTGGAAGCGTTGAAAATCGAACTGGACGGACTGCGGGACGAACAGGAAAATTTCTACGCCATCCGCATCGACGGCGTCTTCAGCGCGATTCAAGTCCGCACCGTGCCGAAGCAAACCCAGCCCTACCCGCCCCTGACAGAAGCGATAAAAAATCAGGAAGTAACCGAGCGGGAAAACATAAAAGGCTCGGCAATTGGCTTCTGGTCGCCTGAATATGTCGGCGGAATTCTCGTGCCGGGCTATCACCTGCACTTTATTTCCGACGACCGCCAAATCGCCGGTCACCTGCTCGACTGCGCGCTGGGCGCAGGGACTGTCCGTCTGGACAAAACCCCAACGCTTCACCTCACTCTGGCTCCGTCCGCCGAATAGCCGATAAAAGACCAGTCCCGAAAGTTTTTGAAAAAAAACTTTCGGGACTGAATTTTCAAAACAAAACGGGGGCTTTTGGATCAATGCTTCAACGTCCCCTGCGCCAGTTCCATGATTTCATCTTTTGAATCGTACACCCGCACCAGTTTCCCGTCCTGCATTTGCAACACGCGGTCAACGTATTGGCACATGCGTAAATCGTGCGTGACCATGATGCCGGCGCGGTCGTTCTCGTGGATGAGGTGGGCAAAGGTTTCGACCACCTGAAAAGCGCGTTCAGTGTCGAGCGAGGCGGTGGGTTCATCTGCCAGCACCACGGCAGGGTTGTGAATCAAAGCGCGGGCAATGGCAACGCGCTGTTGTTGTCCGCCGGACATTTGGGCAGGGAGGCTGTGCAGGCGTTCCGCCAGTCCCAGCCGCGCCAGCAATTCGTCAGAGCGCAGTTTTCCGGCGCGGTCGAGTTTGCCATTCAACCTCAGCATAAATTGAACATTCTCTTTCGCGCTCAAGTACGGGATGAGGTTGTTCGATTGAAAGGTAAAGCCAATCTTCTCGCGGCGAAGTTTGACGCGCTGTTTCTCGTTCATCTTCGCCAAATCCTGCCCATCGATCAACACCTGCCCGCTGGTTGGCGAAAGCAACGCGGCAAGGATGGAAAGCATGGTCGTCTTGCCCGACCCGCTGGGACCGACCAGCGCCACAAACTCTCCCGACTTGACCTGAAACGAAACCTTGTCCACCGCGTTGATGGTCGCGCCATCCAGCGAAAATGTTTTGACCAGGTCTCGAACTTCCAAAGCAACTGTATTCATATTAACCTAACCTCAACGCCTTCAACGGCTCGATGCGGACAGCATAAACGATGGAAACCATGCCGCCCAGCGGACCAATTAACAACAGCAGGACAATGGCAATCAACGAGCGAACGCCGTTGAACTCCAGCGGAATGGTGGGCGGGAAGCCGAGCGAGAAGAGATAAGTCAACCCGCTGCCAATTCCTACGCCGAGGGCTGTCACCACGATGATTTGAATCACCGCCGCAAAACCGACCACCGCATTCGACGACCCGATGGCTTTCAACACGCCAATCTGCGGCACTTTCTGCAAAATTTGAATTTGGAAAAATCCGCCGATGACCAAAATGCCGATGAGCAGGGTGAAGACTGCCTGCGTCTGCACCGTTCCCTGCTGCGCCGTGTAACCGGGGATATTATCGATGGTGGTCGGGATGTCTGCCACTTCGATGTTGGAAACCTGATCGATCAGGCGGCGGCTCATTTCCGCAGATTGGGCGGGGTCGGTCAATTTGACGGCGACCACATTCGGGTAGGGCGTATCATCGTCCAAATCAGAATCAGCCTGCGGGCGAGCCAACTCCCAGGTCGAGGCGGGGACGAAGATGGTCGGCTGGAAGGAATACGCTTGTTTACCCACCAGCCCCACAATCTTCAAAGTAAAGAACTTATCTTCGGTTCCCTGCGTCGAGCGGATTTCGATTTCGTCGCCGATTTTAATGTCTGTGCGCTGTACGACGCCAATGTCCATCACCGCCTCGCGGGCAGAACCGCCGCGAAAGTAGCGTCCCTCCAACAGCGAGGGCATTCCGGGGCGCTCCGCTTCCGCGCCCAGCATCGAGATTTTGAGCGGCTCCGGCAGCGAGACGATTTCAGTGTTGGAGATGTAAATCGGTCCCGCGTCCGCCACCCCTTCGACACGGCGGATTGCCTTGACGGTATTCGTTTCGAGGCGGCTGGAATTGATCAGGTAATCGGACTTCTCCAAAAAGACAATCAACTGCGCGTCGAGGTTCGCCACATATTGACGGTTGGCGTTGGAAAGCCCTTCGCCCAGCGCGGCAATGAACAAGACCAGCATGGTAATCAGCGCGATAACCAGCGCCACGAGGAAGAAGCGCCCCTTGTTGCGGAAGACTTCCTTCACGGCTAAATAAGTTGCAAGAAAAAAACTTCTCATTTTGATTTCCCTTATCGGTTAGGCGAGCGGTTTGGCGTCGTAGGGTTTATCCCAATCGGCGCCCATGATTCCGTGCAGAATCAAATCCACTGGCGGATGGTCGGCGATGTCTTCGTAGTAATACGGCAGGCGGATTCGTCCGTCTGTGCCGATGATGAAGACGCCCGACATCTGGTACGCGTCCTGACCGGGGGGCGGCAGTTCGGGCTTGTAGCCCTTCGTTTGCGCCAGCCTGCGGTTGGATGCCCAGATGCGGGGCGCGAACAGGGTCTGCCAGAAAGTTCCCTGATACAAACCATAGGCATGATAGGCGGCGCGATCCGGGTCGGCAAGGCAGGTGATGCCAGGGGCGCGCTGGTCGCAAAATTGCCTGGTCGCCTCTGCCGAAGCATGGGACACGATTGCCATCCCCAGCCCTCTTTCGAGTATGGATTGATGCGCCTCGATGAGTTGGTCCACCATCTCTTTGCACTGCGGACATCCGAAGTGGCGCGTAAACGAAAGCGCCAGCGGCTTCTCCTTCCACAGTGAGGAGAGTTGTACGGGTTTGCCCTCTGCGCCGAACAATTCCACATCGGGAGCGGGGTCGTTGAATTTGAGTTGGGTTTGCTGTGCCATCGCCATATTCCTTATCTTTGCTTTTGACTGTGGGGATTATAACAGACTGCACAGGTTTTGCACAGGTTTTACAAAAGGCAATTTCCCCAAAAAATAAAACAAAGCGCTGGGGGACGCAAACTATTCCCCCAAAATCTCCTGAACCTGTCTTTTTAGCGCGGGTAAGTTGTTTTGAACTGTGTCCCAAATGACGTTCAAATTGATTCCACGATAATCATGCACAATCCTGTTGCGAAGTCCCCGCATCTGAGACCAGGGTATTTCGTCATATTGTTCCTGAAATTCATCCGTGATGTTGTTTGTCGCCTCACCGATGACTTCAATTTGAAGCATCACGGCGTCCTGCATCATCAGATTCTCAATGAACTCATTTTTCCCCACGCTGGTTGTGTAACTTTCAATGCGTTGAATGGCGTCAAGAATATCGCCCAAATAGGTAAGGTCGTTATTTCGCCTCATATAAAACCACCTTGTCCCTTTCGATGTTTTGCCTGCGACGGTGGTTGACTTCTTCTTCTGTAACCAAATCCACTTTTCGACCAAGTTCCTTTTCCAGCATTTGCTCGATTTTTATGAACTCAAACAACCCCAGCGCGGGACGGGCTTCGGCAGGCTTGAGCGCAATCAGCAAATCGATATCGCTTTCAGGAGTCGCATCGCCGCGCGCAAAAGAACCAAAGACGGAAATCCGATTGACATAGGGGCGCAAAATTGGCGTCACCCTGAGCCGTAAATCGGCAAAACGCTTTTTGGGAGCGCTGGATTTTTCCTTCCGCTGTTTTGTTATCGTTTGAACCATGTGAGGATTATACCCAGACATCCGAGCTCTCGCAGAACCCGGATGCCTTTTATCTTTACGAAATGTGCAAATCCGATTTCTCGACCTTGTTCCCCACTTTCATCACCCGCCGCCAGCGGCTAACATCGTTGAGCGAAATCCAGCGGCGTTCTTCGGTGCGGTAGAACCAGTCTTTGTCCTGCTGGTAGTAGACCAGCGCTCCCGTCGTTTCCCAGATGTTAAGAATTTCGTTGCCGTGCGCGTGGGTATCGTCGAAGTCCGTGGTGGCGCGCTGACCCATCTCGCTGTAGAGTTGGTTGAGTTCGAGCAGCAGGGTGTTGATTTCGGGCGACAGACGGCTGACCTTCAACCCGATGCGCTTGGCTTCTTCGAACAAAATCGGGTAGCCGTGCGATGGGTACTTGGCGTTCAGTGCGTTGGCAATGCCGTCCGCTTCGGTTTCGTCGGTAATGTGATAGGCAAGCAATTCCTTGCACAGCATAATCGAAAGCGACTCGGCGCGATCCACCGCCCCAATCACCAGCGGGTGAACATGCTGAAAGAGTTCCTGGTAGGGGTTTTCCTTCGCGTCGCCGTTCTGCGCCTGCCACAAGCGCACAACGCGGGTCAACTCATCGAGGCTGACGCTGACGCGGTCATTGTCGCGGTCGAGCGGAGAAAGCGAATGGGTCAGCGAGGTATCGACCGGGGTTAGAAATGCCATCGGTCCCATCTGAATTTCATTCGCGCCGAGGGTGATCATCGTGGCGGCGGAAGCGCATTCGAGCGGGATGACGGCGATGATTTCGTTGCAATATTGGCGCAGCAAGTTGACCAGCCGCAGCGAAGCCTGCCCATTGCCGCCGCTGGACTTGAGGAAGAGATAGATTTTCTCCTGATAGCCGAGTTTCTCCAGAACCTCGTACAGGGCAAGAATGTCGTCGTGACAGACGCTGCCGCGCGGATTATTGAAATACGTCACCAGTGTGCCGCCGAGCATCTGGTTGATTTTTGCAATGATGCCCTGCGTTTTGTCGAAAAGAATCGGGGGTTGCTTTGCCTTGTTTACTTTTGCTTTTTCTGTCATTGCGTTCTCTCCAATTCAAGATTTATAAAATCCAAGCCTGCCCTTAATTCTTCGACCAAGCCCAGCCTGCCGCAAAGCCAAGGGCTTCGCCGGCAAACAGGAAGGCAAAGACGCCCGGCAACCCGCTGACCGCGAGCCAGTCCCACGCTTCGAACAAACCAAAAGCCAGGTAGTTATATGCCAAAAGCCCGCCGAGAGAAACTCCCATCATCCAGCGAAAAGCGGCGCGGCGGCTTGAAATGCGCGCCCCGACAAGATAGACGGCAGCCATGCCAAGGGCAATGAAAAACATGGAAATCGCCCATGCCGAAAAACGCGGATAGCCTTCGATTGTAATATATTCGCGCGCGGCGTCTTCGACCACGACGGGCGCCGGCTGGGTCGGCTCGACCGGCTGGGTCAAGTCTGGCACGACAACGGTGACGGCAACCGCCCCCGACTGCGAAACGTCCAATTGCAAAACTTCGGAAATAACGGCAGGCTCGCTGGTCGCTTTGATTTCCAGCAAACCGGGCTTGTCCAAGCCGAAGGCGGCGCGCGCCACCCCCTGCGTAGTGACCGCCTCGACCTGTTTCAGAATGCCGCCGCCTTCGCCAGTCAGCATCATCGAAAACTGAACCACCGTCCCGTCGGGAACGGAATATCCATTATTGTCGAGGATAATGCCCGTCCGCACAGCGATGGTATCTCCAATTCGAAAGAGCGGAATTGGGGTCGGCTCGGGAGTGACTGCCTGCCCGGTTGGAACAGGAACAGGTTCGAGGTCGAGAAAGAGCGGAATGACCTGGCTGGGGTTGGGAGACATGACCGAGATCAGGTCATATCTCACCGCGGGAATCGAAACGGGAGACGCCCCAGCGGGGGGCAATTCCTGAAAAAGCAGGCGGGCGGCAACATCCACAAACTGCGGTTGCTTGCTATACAGGGCGTAATAGGCGGTGATTTTTGAAATTGTGGTCGTATCGAAATAATAGGGCGCGCCAAATGAAAACAGAATGACATGCGTATTTCGCAAAAGGTCGGGGCGCTCGCGCAGGAAGCGGCTGATGAGGGCGGGCTGTCCCTGCGCGGCGTCGGTGAATGAAATGATAAGCCAGTTTGCAATTTTAATATCCTCTTCGATAAAAGGAACTTCCTGCCCATCCAAAAGGGCTTGAAGGTTTTGAAGCGAAAAGGACGAGAGGCGGAAGTTCGCCGTCTGGTTGCCGCTTTGGGGTCCGTACAGTTGCAACACAGTTTGCTGCAAGGCATCCGCCGCCAGCGTGGGTTGTTCGGGACAGGCAGCGCATTGTTTGGCGGCAGCCGTATCGGTAATAAAGACCATGCTTTCATTCGACTGGGGCGGCAGGGGCAGAACCGAGGCAAGGTCTTGTTTGTCGGGGCTGATGAGGGTGGCGGAATTACGCGCCACATCGAAGGTCACCTCGGCGGCAGAGCCGATTTCTCCCAGCCTGCGCGAGGGGGTCAGAACGTTGGAGAGGGTCAGGGTTTGGTACATTCCCAATTTGGCAGCCAGAATCCGCGCCGCCGAAGAATCGACCCGTTGGGCAAAGGCGGGGTCTTCGCGGTATTTTTGGGCAAAGAACTCGATGACGCTGACAGTGGCGTTGAACGTGTCGGGGAAGTCGTTGGAAATGATATTGCCGAGATAGAGCATATCGTTGCCCGCCAGGAAGGCGTCGCGGGCGGCAATTCGCGCCGAGAACTGACCGCCGCCCGTCTGGTAAAACTCGCGGACGGCTTGCGTGCCGAGGTCGTCGCTGACGATTAACCCGCCGTTGGTCTGCCAGGCGGCGAATTGCGGCAAAGTCAAAATCTGGCTCAATGCCTGCGGGTCGAAACTGATGGGGCGGGTGGTGGCGCGGATGTTGCCTTGAAATCCCTGGTAGCGGATGTGTGAAACCAGCAAGCCATCCAAAACTGATTCAGGGGATGGGGCGTTGCCCGTGACGGCAAAAAAGGGCGCGAGTTCCACCTGCTTGAGTTGTTCAAGCGATTTGCGGACGGTGGAAACTTCCTCTTCGGGCAGGCGGTCCGAGCCGCCCACGCCGGGGAAGTGTTTGGCAACGACGCACAACTTCGAAGCGCTGCCGCCGTGCAAGCCCGCCACATAGGCGCGACCCATTTCACCCACCCAAAATGGGTCGCCGCCAAAGACGCGGGCGCCGAGGTCGCCGCCGGGAACCAACGGCGCATCCAGCACATCGAGGGAGGGTCCAAAATAGAGATTGAAGCCCAGCGCAGAAAGTTCGCGCCCACGCACTTCGCCGACGCGGCGTGCAAGTTCCACATTCCAGGCGGCGCCAATTGCCATTTGGCTGGGCAGGGGCGTCAATCCGCTCAAAATCTGGTCGGTGGGAAAGCCGTCTCCATCCTGGGCAATGCCGGCAAAGAGCGGCACATAGACCGAATCCACGCCCGCCTCGCCCAGTTCGCCGGTCACCGAATTTTTGGAGGCGTCCCATTCCAACTGTTGAATGTTGTTGATGAGCGCCTGCGCCTGGGCGGTTGTTTCCGGCGCGGCGGCAAAGTTATCGTTGCCCGCCAGCAGCGCCACGCCGCCGACATGGTATTGGGTGACAAGCTGATAAACCTGCGAGGTTTCGCTGGCGTCTGTCCCGTTGAACGTGACCAGGAATAATTGCCCGACGCGTTCTTCGGGGGTCATCGCGTTGAGAATCAAAGCCACGCCGGGCGAAGGCGTGGGCGTCTGCGCCTGAACCGGGGCTGTTACAAGCGGGATGAAAAAAACAAGCAGGAGAAAAACTCGCAGCAGTTTCGATATCCCCCGCAGTTTGGGTAACTTCATCCACCCCTCCCAAGCGCGCGGGCAGCCATCTGTGGGTCGTCGGTCATGATGCCATCGAAGCCCCAATCGCGCAGGCGGATGACTTCCTCCGGCGTGTTTGCCGTCCAGACGTGGACGCGGCGATTGAGCCGATGCGCCCGCTGAACCTGCTCGCGGGTGGCGTTGGAAATATGCGGGTGCAGCGCCTGGAAGTCGCCAAACATAAAGCCAAAGGAACGCGCCCACAAGCCGGAAGCGCCCGGCATGGCAAGCAGGGCGCGCGAGGCTTCGGGCAGCGCCTGCGCGGCAATTTTCAGGTTGGATGAATAGAAGGATGAAAGGATGACCTGGCTGTGGTTGCCGTGGCGTTTAATTAATTCGCAAACCTTCAAAACCAACCCATCGAACGGGCTGGAGTAGTTTTTCAATTCGATGTTGATGATTTTATCCCTGCCGAGCGCTTCAAATACCTCTTCCAGCAGGGGGACTTTTGCGCCGCTGAATTTTTTGCTGAACCAGGCGCCGGCATCCAGTTTGCGAATGGCGTCGAGAGGCAGGGCAGAGACGCGCCCCTTGCCGTCGGTGGTGCGTTCTACGTTGGAATCATGAATGACCACCACATGCCCGTCGGCGGTGAGTTTTACATCCAGTTCAACGCCGTCGGCGCCCTTTTGGATGGCTTGCTCGAAGGCAGGCAGGGTGTTTTCGGGCGCATGGGCTTTATCGCCGCGATGCGCCAAAAGAATGGGAGTGGGAAACTGTTCGATCATCTGGGTCAGGTTTGGGCGCGGTTATAAATCTACAAAATAGGCTTTGCCGGCGTTATCGATCATTTCGCGCGACATGGTCGGCTGGACGGAAAGGTAGGATGCAATGTCGATAATCTGATCGCACAAGTCGCGGGGGTGCGAGGCGCGCAGTTTGCGGTTGCGTTTGATGTACCATTCCTGCAAAAGATATGCCAGCCCCTGGTCGTTGTAGTCAACCTGTTTGGCTTGCGCGACGCGCTTGAAGATTTCGCGGTATTCCTCGAAGGTGGGGTCGCCAATTTCGATTTTGTGGCGCAGGCGGCGCAGGAAGGCTTCATCCACCAGGTCTTTGGGCGGCAGGTTGGTCGAGAAGACGATGAGGACATCGAAAGGCACCTCGACCTTGCGCCCGGTGTGCAGGCGCAGGTAATCGAGACGGTTTTCGAGCGGCACAATCCAGCGGTTGAGCAGGTCGCGCGGGCGCACCTGCTGGCGTCCAAAGTCGTCGATCAGCAAGATGCCGCCGTTGGCTTTGACCTGGAAGGGCGCTTCGTAGAATTTGGTGGTGTCGTCGAAGACCAGGTCGAGACCTTCCAGCGTCAACTCGCCGCCGACGACGATGAAGGGGCGGCGGATTTTTACCCAGCGCAAATCGCGGCGGGTGTTTGGGCGCAGGGCGTTGGTGTTTGGGTCTGATTCGGGGGCAAGGCTATGGCTGACCGCGTCGTAGACTTTAATCACCTGCCCGTCGAGGTAGAGGGCATAGGGAATGTACATGCTCTGGCTCAACACCAGGTTGCCAAAAGCGCGGGCGATGCTGGTCTTTCCATTTCCGGGCGGTCCATACATGAAGATGGAAGAGCCAGAGTTGAGGGCGGGTCCAAGCCGCTGGAAGATGGATTCGGAGATGACCATTTGCGAAAGAATCTGGCGCATGGTGCGGCTGGTGACGGTCATGCGTCCGCTCTTTTGCTTGCGGATGGCTTCGTTGTACGCATCGAATGGCACGGGGGCGGGACCCGCATACTGGCTGCGCTCCATCGCTTCGCGGGCGCGCAAAATGCCCGCGCTGGTGATGCCGTAAATATAGGCGCCATCGCCGCCCAGCCCGCCCTGGGATGATTTGACTTCGATCAGTTTTTCCTGCTTGAGTCCGATCATCAACTGGTCGGTTACGCCGGAAAATGGCAGGGCAATTTCTTCCGCCATTTTGAAGCCGGTCATGTAGCCGCGAAAATACAGCACTTT
>JFJP01039510.1_pt1 | contig 13306 bp, 12 predicted proteins | sample 431651 | NCBI WGS metagenome assembly JFJP01 (sample SAMN02602958, study PRJNA72255) | Microbial mat metagenome, whole genome shotgun sequencing project. | biome: fresh water; feature: sink hole; material: water; isolation source: purple microbial (photo- and chemosynthetic) mats found in...
CCCCCCCCTCCGGGCATCCCCCCCTCAAAGCGGATGGCCGTTGGGGGGGGAACCCTCTTGGGGGGGAACAAAGCGGCACCCTTTTCGGCTCGCTTTTGAGAAATGGGGACCCCCGCCCCATTTCTAGCGAGCGGTGCCGCCCTACGGGTTGCTGGATCCACGCTGCTGCTTAGCCGCCCCCCAACCCCCCGCCGGGGGGCAGGGAGCATCCCGGCACGGTTCGTTCCTCACACGTGCCGTCCTGCTCTGCGGACTTCTACCCCGGTTGCGTTGCCCTCCTGCTCGGTGCTCACCAGGCTCATACCGCACCAACTACCCCCGTGCTGTCATGGTTCCTGCTTGAAGCCAGGAACCACGCCAGCACCCCCAAGCAGGACTGGGGGCGACTCCCCCAAACCCCCCTTCACATGTGCCCCCCCTTCCCCCCAAAGGGGGGTGGCAAGTCTCGCTGTTTGCCGCGCGCGCGGGGGGATCGCTTGCCTTGGCGGAAGGGGGAGGTCCCCCTTGCCCCCCTCACCTGCGCGCGCGCAAAAGGCAAACCAACTCCGACCGCCCACCGGGGGCACTTCGTGCCCCTCAGGCCCTCGGACGGGCGGCACGGCCATCGGCCACCGGCACGCCTCCCGTCAGCCGGAACGGGGGTTCCCCCCGGACCCCCTCACTCAAGGGCGCTCCCCCCCGCTACGCGGCCCGCCGCCCCTCTTCGCTTGCGCGAATTCACCCCGGCGCCCTCGGTCGCTCCCGCGCCCGAAATCGCTACCGCGATTCCCGCTTTTGCTCCGCAACGCCTTCGCTTTCACTCCCCCCTTGCTCATCCCCGGCGAGCGCCGCTTTCCCATGATCAGAAAACACACTCTCCCCCTTTGGCCGCGGGCAGCACGGGGGGAGGCAAACGAAGTGAGAGGGGGGCTTTCGTCTGCTTTTTTCTGCCCTGAAAAATCGGTCGTTTTCCTAAGCCTTTGCCGTGCAATCCCTTGCATTTTCGCCTTTTTCCCTCGCCTTTCGGCGACCGGCCTTAAAAGCCGGTCATCCTGCCCCTGCCCGGTCTCTCCATCGCCGGAATTTGCCCCCTGCGGGGGCCGCGCTTCGCCGCTTTGCCGCCCCTGCGGGTCTGCTTTTTGTTCAATTTCCCGCCTAAGTATAAAGGGCCATTCGATTTTGAGGAGACACCATGGCATTATTCCAACCAGGGCAATCCGGTAACCCTGCCGGCATGAAAAGAGGGGCTAAGCACTGCGGCCGCACGAAGGCGCTTGCCGCACTCGATCACATGCTTGGCCGCAAGAAGAACATCGCCTCGCTCCAGAAGGCGCTTGAGGACAACTTCAACCTGAACCCGGTGCGGTTTTTCAAGGACATCATAATGCCGCTTCTCCCGAAGGAGGCCAAGCTTTCGGTGAACAATTCCGGCGTAGTGAGTTGGCAATCGATCGTTGGCGGGCCGCCAGAGCCGCCATCTATGCAAGCGGTCCACGAGGTTCCCTCACTGCCAGCCGTCGACGCGGAGTAAAATGCCAGTCACACTCAACTACACGCCCCACGCCGCCCAGCGCCAGATCCACGCGGCGAGGGCAACTCGTTTCCGTTCGGTCTGCTGTGGTCGCCGGTGGGGGAAGACGCTTTGCATGGCGGCGGAGATCATCGACCGAGGGGGAGGGGAGAAGTCCGGCGACTATGGCTGGGTTGCGCCGACGTACACGATTGCCGACCGGGGTGTTGATGCGTTCCGGGAGATTGCCCCGTCCTTCGTGCGGTTTGCCGGCCGCAATCCGGTTGTCGGTCACTTTGAGGGAATGCACGGCCCATGCCGTGTTTTCTTCCTATCTGCCGACAACATCGACTCGAATGTCGGTTTCGGTTTCCAGGGTCTGGTCGTGGATGAAGCGGCGCGGATCCCGGTAGACGCCTGGAATTACACGTTCCGCCCGACAATCGGCCAGACGTTTGGCTGGGCGGTGTTCATCTCCACGCCTAAGGGTCGCAACTGGTTTTACGATCAGTTCACGCGCGGCCTGGACAACACGCCCGGCTACCAGTCGTTCACCTTCCCGTCGAACTCCTCGCCCTTTTTCCCGGCGCAGGAATGGGAGGACGCCCGCCGCGACTTCCCGTCCGACGTGTTCCGCCAGGAGTACGAGGCCGAGTTCCTCGAGGATTCGGCGGGTGTCTTCCGAGGCATTGAAGAATGCCTCTATGATGCTCCAACAGTCCAACCCGGGCAAACGCTCGCCCCGATCGTGATCGGCTGCGACCTTGCCAAACACACCGACTTTACTGTCCTGGTTGCCATGAACGCGGCGACCGGCGAATGCCTCGCCTGGGAGCGGTTCAATCAACTTGACTGGCCGATCCAGAAAGAGCGGATCCGTGCGTTCGCCAATCAGTGGCGTGGCCGGGTACTGCTAGACGCGACCGGCGTCGGCGACCCAATCTACGACGACCTGATCCTTGGTTACTCCGACATCGAGCCCGTCAAGTTCACGTCCCAGACAAAGTGCTCGCTGATCCAGCGACTGATCGTCTCCATTGAGCAGCGGACTATCCGCTGGCCCTCGGCGTGGGAGATCCTAACCGCCGAGCTCAAACGCTACGAGTACGACATCGGTCCGACCGGCAACCTCACCTACAACGCCCCGGCCGGGTACCATGACGACTGCGTCATCGCACTTGCCCTTGCCAACTACGGCCGTCACAAGATGGGCACTGTCGGAACCATGGCAAGACTTTCATCCAGCCTGCACGGTCGCGGGGAAAACCGAATCGGCAGAACCAGGGCTTTGCCCTACTGACCACGAAGGAGGCATCATGTTATCACTGCACCAGTCCAAGGATCATAAGTGGCGCGACAGCTACAACCCGTTACGCGGCCTGACCATGACGCGCCTGGTCTGCATGCTGGACTCCGGTGAGCGTGGCCAGTACGCCGACCTGCAGTGGTTCTACCACTTCATGGAACGTTCAGACGCGATGATTGCCAGTGTGATCCAGCGGCGCAAGTCGGCCCTGCTTTCCGTCGATTGGGATATACGGATCCCGGCGAACTCCGCCGACCCGATCCTGGCCGAGGAGCAACGCGCTTTCCTGCGCGAGGCCTATGACGGCATCGAGAATTTCAAGGAGGCTACCGCGTTCCTATGGACGGCCACCATGCGCGGCTACGCGCACCTGGAGAAGCACTATGGCGATTCCGGTCTGATCCAGCGGCTTGAAACCGTCGAGCAGTGGTTCTGGGTGCGCGAGGGCATGTTCGGCGACTGGGAATACAACCGGGACGCCAACACGGGCGCCATGCGGGGCGACCCCATTGAGCGTGACAACTTCGTGATTTACGAGACCATCGCCCTGAACCGTATCCTCTCCCTGCTGTACCTCCGCAAAACCCTCAGCCAGACGGACTGGGATTCGTACCTTGCCGTTTACGGTATCCCTTCCGTGTTCCTGGTCGGCCCGCCAAACGCCAGCGCCGAGAAGGAAGCCGAATTCCAAGCCATTGCGGAGCTGCTGATCAAGGACGGCCGGGGGTTCCTCCCGCACGGCACCGATATCAAGTACGTCAACGGCGGGGGCGCGGGCCAAACGCCATTCCTGCAGCAGATCGAGTACCTCGACAAGCAGATCACCATCGCCGCCACCGGCGGAATCCTGACCATGCTGGCCGAGAGCGGTAGCGGGACGCTGGCCGGAAACGCCCATCAGGAAACGTTCATGCAGATCGCCCGTTCCGACGCCGTGACGCTGAGCTCTGTCATGCAGCATGACATCGATGTACCGCTGCTGAAGACCTTTTTCCCGGACTGGCCGGTCCAGGCTTACTTCGATTTCGCGCCGGTCGCCTCGGATCAGACCCGGCAACTCGTCGAGGATACCGTTGACCTGGCAAAAGCGGGAATCAAGGTCGATACCGAGGAGCTTTCCGAAAAGACGGGCCTTGTTATGACGGACAAACCGGAACTTTAAGCTGTTTGGGTGCATCGTGCCAAGAAGCCGGTAACCGGTCCGGCGTCCACCTGCACAACCGGTCGGTCCCAGCCGTGTGAGCGGCGGGGAGCTTTAGCCCTTCCAGTTGTGCATTCGGCTGGTTTTCCTGCTTCAGGCGGAGCGCGTCGGCAACCCACCCGCTGGCGGTGTTTTCCCGTGTTTGGCTTCACGCCACTTGCGCCAACGTTCCTTCGCGGCCTTGCTGGCCTGTGCGCTGGTGCGCGCCTTGGCCTCGCCCTTGCCGGCGGCGCCGCGACGCGCCTGGGCAAGGTCTTTTTCCCCCGGGTACCCGCAGCGCGGGCACGGGGGAAATATGTGGACCGGATCACTCATTGCCCGTGTGCTCCACCATGCCGTTGTAACTCTCAGTCACAGCGTCGCCCCGGTAGCCGACGATTTTGCGGGCCTGCGCAGCCGTGCAGGCATCGGCGCCACAGGCGGCGCTGTTGCAGTCGCCATCGTTGCGGTGCTCGTCAACCCACTGGTCGCGGGCGGCGCGGGACGGGAACTTGTGGGCGAAGACCTCGTTGGCAAACCCTCTCGGACTCTGCGATGCGTAGTAGCTCTTCATGTTGCTCTGCCTTTCTTCCGGGATTGCCCGCCCGGCTCGGGTTTTCGTTTTCCGCCAGAGGTCATCCCCAGCGTCTAAATATAGTGTATGCGCAATCGTTGCGCATTGCAAGCTTTATTTTCATGTTTCCGCTCTTTTTTTTTGTATTCTTTTGTTCTACACTCTCACCAAGCCCAGCCTCTCCCGCTCGCTTTTCAGTTCAATTTCAGTCTTATCTGTAAAAGGCGGGTTGATGAACACACTGATCTTAAATCGCGATTCCTTCCAGTTGCCGAAAGACGGCTGGTATCAGATTGCCCCGATGGGGAGTTTCCCCCATGAGTCCACCGGGCTTCTGCAAATCGTCGATCAGCCCGCCTGCCAGCACATGGTCGATGCGTTCAACTCCGTTTCCGCGTCCCCGAACTTTGCCGGCCTGCTGGTAGACTTCGATCACTTCTCCCTTGACGGCAAGCAGAAGAGCGAGGCCGCCGGCTGGATCATCGCCCTGGAGGCCCGCACGAATGGCCTCTGGGCACAGATCCGCTGGAGCGACACCGGCCAGGAGTGCGTCACCGGTGGCCGTTACCGGTTCCTTTCCCCCGTATGGGCCAAAGAAGACTGCGAAGACCTTGGCACCGATCCAGTCACCGGCCAGCCGATGGTCCGCCCGGTCCGGCTCATGAATGCGGCCGTAACCAACGATCCGAATATCAAGGGCATGGTTCCATTGTCCAATCGTCGCCCGCTCGCCAACGCCGAACCAGTCAAACTCATCTGGGTCAATGGCGAGAATGAGGATCACTGCCCAAGTTGTGCCGCCCTTGCAGGACAGGTGCACACACAGGCAGACTGGACCGCTTCAGGCATCGCGCCCGGCTCTCCGTCACTCTTCTGTCAGGATTCCTGTCATTGCAAACTGGTTCCCACCGCAGACGCAGTCTCGGGGGACCTGTCAACCGTTCCTCGACGGACCAAACTTGCGAACTCCTGGTCTGACGAAGCCCGCGCCGCCTCCCTGGAAGTCCGTCGCGCCAATGCTACAGCACGCTCACAAGTACTCGATTCGTTACTGTCGGGGAAATTAAAATCCGAGGCTGACCGCATTATGAACCTCGAAAAATCCGGCCATACTCTTTCTCCTTCTCAAGACCAATTCCTCAACAATTACGAATCAATGCTTTCAATTGCAGTCCGTCTCCTAAAAGAACCAACCTCGCAAGAAGAGCAAAATAAACGCGACAAAGACCAAGCCGATCTTGACGATTATTATTCTTCTGACCCATATGCTTCAGACGACGAATCTCCCGAAGAACGAGAAGCCCGTTATGCCAGGATGAGGGCGCGCGGCATCACCATCGATCGTCAAATCGAAACTGATAGATGGCGGGAACCTCCCTCGAAAGCCCCTATCGTCTTAAATCGTGCCTCAACTCGAAAAGAAACCACCAGGCCAAACACAACCGAACTTCAAAACAAGTGGTCTGCCGCCGCCCGCGCCGCCTCCCTGGAAGTCCGTCGCGCCAATGCATCCGCGCGATCACAAATGCTCGATTCGTTACTGTCGGGGAAATTAAAATCCGAAGCTGACCGTCTAATGACCCTCGAGCAATCAGGTCAACCGCTTTCCCCCTCACAAAAACAGTTCCTCGAAGATTATGAATCAATGCTTTCCCTTTCCATACGGCCGCTGGAACAACCCGGCTCGCAAGACGATCCCGAGTTGTCGGAGAAAGAATTGGCCCGCGAACAGCGCCAGCGTGCGAGGTTCGGTGACGACGACGATCCTCTAACGCCAGAACAGCAAGCTATGATCGATAAAGCTCAACGCGAATTGGCCGCTGGCATCGCAGACGGCACGCGTAAACCTTACGCCCAAGAACAAGCCGAACGCCAAGCCCGCGACAGAGCAGACGCCAAAAGAATTAGAGAAGAAGCGCAACGCAGGCGCGACGACTGGGTTAGGAGTCACCCAGACAGCGACGAAGCCCGCGAAGAACGGGAAGCAAAATCAGGCTCAAAAAATCCTATCATCTTAAACCGTATTTCAGCGCGAAAGGATAACGCCATGACCAACAAGACCGAGATCGAAAACAAGTGGTCTGACGAAGCCCGCGCAGCCTCTATCGCTGTCCGTAAAGCCAAAGCTGCCGCCCGCGCCGCCGCCGGCATTCGCAACCCTGGCGGAGTAATTGATGACCGCATTTATCTTGGCGGTTCCAAGGACTTCGACGAGTCAACCGGCAAGAGTCGTATTGACGACGGCGGCAAGGTTGCGCCTCCCCGCAAAGGCGATGACCAGTACCACACCCTGCCTTATCCCCCGCCCAGCAAGACCGACCTGCGCAAGCAATTGGACGGCTGGGTGAAAAAGGCAAACGACGCTTTCCGCGACAAATATGGCCGCGACGTCGGTACCGATTCGGACATCGCCGAAGCCGAGGAACTTAGCAACATGCCCGAGTACCTGCGATCCAACGGGGATCCGATCTCTGCTGACAAACTCATCGAGCGCGCTCTCGAAAGCGCAAAGCCCATCAATCCCGACGCCGGTCCGAAGGAGTCCTCCGCACGTTCCCAGGCGAACGAATCCGCCGCCGCTGCCGCCGAGGAGACCGCCGCGCTTGATGCAACCGCAGAACGCCTGATCCAGATCGAAGCCGACGGCGGCGAACTCGACGCCGGCGAAAAAGCTTTCCTTGACCGCTATCGCTCCATCCAGGCGGAAGTCAATGCAAGCATGGGCAACGCGGTCCGTAATGCGCTTCGCCTCGAAAAAGCAAAGACCGCGCTGCTGCTCAACGAGGTACTCCACCTCGAAAACGAGCTCGTCAACCGCGAACTTGCCTACTATGGCGACATTGTCCAGGAGGACACCCGCGAATTCTGGGCGGGCCAGCTACTGACCAATCGCGCACAGGCCACCGTTGCACTCAAGCAGCTCTCGGCCCTGCAGGCCAAGGCGACGACGAACCCCACTAAACGCGAGCCAATGCACAACCGGTCAACCGTTCGCCCCCTGCAGCCCAAGGCTGACAGTTCCCCGGCCGTGGCCGTGGCCGGTGACAAGGCGGTCGCGATCCGCAACCGGGCCCACGAGATCCGGAAGAATCAGGGCCTGCCCTTCTCCAAGGCTTTCCGCCTTGCGGAAAAAGAACTTCTCAACACCAACACAAACCCCAAGAGGTAGAACATGAGCAAGGACACACAGAGCAACACCCGTTCCGGCGATTTCCGCGTACTGGCAGGCGAGAACCTGACCGACAAGGAAGGTCTGCTGGTCAAGATGACCCATGACACGCAGGTTCCCGAAGTCAAGCTGCTGGACGCGGTTACCGATTTCGGCATCTACGTGCTGACCGAAGGCGCCGCCGATGCCGCCCTCGTGACCGTTTCCCCGCTGGAAAACGGCAAACAGGTCCGGCTGAAACTGTCCGGCACCTGCAACCCAGGGGACCTGCTTGTTCCGGCAGCGATCGACGCCACGCATGACGGCATGGTCGAGGCACTGCCAGATCAGGCTGGCACCTATCGCGGTATCGCCATCGCCGAGGAGGCTGGCGTCGACGGGCAACTCGTGCTGGCGCGTCCCTGCATGCTGAGCAACGTGACCGTTCTCGGCGAATAACCTGCGTCAATACCAACCCCACAGGGTTTTTCAAAGGAGCAAAATGAAAAAGATGATTCTCGCACTGCTGATCGCCGGGTGCCTGGCCTCCGTATCGTATGCCGACCGGGACGCCACGTTCCGCGAATCCATGCGCGCCGCCCAGGTCACGACCAACAGCGTTCTTGCGTCTGGCAAGATCTTTGTCGGCGGGACCAACAACGTTGCCGCCGAGGTGACACCCTCGGGTGACGTGACGATCACCACCGCCGGTGTCACCGCCATCGGTGCCGGCGTCATCGTCAATGCGCACATCAAGAGCGACGCCGCGATCGCCGCGACGAAGCTATCTACTGACGCACAAACCAGCCTGGGAAAAGCCGACACCGCCTTGCAGCCGAATGCACTGGCCGTGACCAATGTCATTGTCGGTGTCGGGGACGTGACCAATACGATCGTCGTGGTTGGCGGTCAGGTCGTCACCTGGACAGTGTCGGACTAATAGCTTTCACCTTCCCGCTCTTGCCGGCGGATCAACCCACAACGAACCCAAACGAGGAGAACACAAATGAGCAGATTATCAGACATCAGCGCAAGCCCCACACTGCGCGAGTACGCCCAGGGCGCGGCACAGAGCGCGATCATGCCGGTGGCCGACTTCCTGGCCCCGACCGTCGAGGTCCCGACGAGCGTCGGCCGCTTCAAGCGGTATGACGACAAAAACCGCTTCAAGATCCCCGATACCCTGCGCTCGCTGGGTGGACGTGCGACGGAGTTGCGGTTTGACGTCCAGGACGCAACGTACAACTGCGAGCCCCACGCGCTCGACTACCCGGTCGACAACCTGGAGCAGTTCGAGACCGAGGGTCTCGAGGACATGCTCCGCGAAGGCATCACGGCCGTTTCCGAAGTGGCGGCGCTGGCCCACGAGGCCACGGTCATCACAAAAGCCCTGGCCGCCACGGGGGCGGGCACTGGCAAGGTCTGGAACGCAGCCGCCGACCCGGTGTCGGACGTGGACGCCGCCATCCTGGCCGTGATCAAGGCCGCTCGCTATGGCTCGCTGATGGGCGTGGGCGTGCTCTTCGGTGCAAATGCCTGGGGCCTGTTCAAGAATCAGGCCGCTGTCCGTGGCCGGTTCGTGATCGGCAACGGCGGCAGCCGCAACAGCGGCAACCTCGGCCTGGCCGTGCCGACCGAGGCGAGCGCCTCGCAGCTGTTCATCGGCTCGCCGGAAGTCAAGACCAGCTACATGATCTATGACTCGGCCGCCGCAGGCCTCGACCCGAACGTCGATTTCCTGCTGTCCTCGAGCATCCTGGTCTTCGCCCGCAAGGCAGCGCCCACGCGCCGCGATCCGTCCTTCATGAAGACGTTCCGTCTCATGAACCGGTTCATGGTCCCGGGGTCCTACGTGCGTGACGATGGCCGCGTCGAGGTCGCGAAGTTCGATTGGTCGGAGGATGTGCAGATTACCAACTCGACCGCCGCCGTGCGGTTGAACGTTTCGGCCACCTAACCCGCCAGTCGCCGTCTTCGTCCGGCCACACTTAGGCGGCGACGCACTCGTCACACAGTACGTCGCCGCCTTTCCTTTTCGGAGTCTTGTCATGGATTGGTTCTCAATCACAGGCGCACACATCCTCTCGATCATGCCACCTTCAAACAAGGTCCTGTTTGACGCGTGGATCGCCGACTATCCGGACAAGGCCGAGCGTATCGAATTGACAGTTGCCGGCGTCGTGGCCCAGTTCCGCGCCGCCCTCCAGAACAATCCAGCCAACTATATCAACCCGGACCCCTCGTCGCTCCCACAACCTATGTTGCGCGAAGCCGAGATCCTGACCCTCGGTGCCATCTACCAGGAGATGGAAAAGCCGCTGACATCCGTTGAAGCCGACCAGCTTAACCGCGCCGCGATTTCCCTGCGGACCTACTTTGTCTCCAATATCAACTTCACACCCGATACGCGTATCGGCTTCCCCACCTACAACAAACGTACGCGCCCCGCCACGGCCGCAACCGTTGCCCCGGAAACAACAGTCGAACCGCCAGAGTTCACGCCGGGGACCGATTCATACGACACGCTGACCGTGGATGTTGCCATTACATCGCCAACCCCCGGCGCCGTCATCCGCTACACGCTGGACAATACCGCACCGACAGCCTCAAGCCCCTCCCTGATCTCGGGTTCCAAGCTGCCATTGACATTGCCCTCCACGCTCAACGCCTATGCGTTCAAACGCGGCCTTGCCAACTCGGCAACAGTCACGGCCTATTATTCCCTGCTTACCCAGGATCAGGCTGCCTACGTGTTCCCCGCCGTTTCACTCATCACAACCGAAACCCAGCTCATTGCCTGGACAAACGCGGTCCCGGATGCAGCCAAGAACACAAGCCCCGCGATCGGCTCGCGGTTCTCTGTCTCCGTCATGTCCGGAACAAAAAGCCTGGTCATCTCCTACCCGGCATCGCTCCCAGAGTTCACCAGCGCAACGCAGCGCTCGACCGGCCAGCAAGTCCGGCTCTCGTGGATCAACAGCCAGTTCTCCGTCACGCTCTCCCGTTTCGGCGTCTCCTACAGGGTCTACCAGTGGATGCCCGCGTTTGCCTGGTCATATTCGGACATCTTCGATATCACTCTCTAACGGAGGTTCTATGCACCGCAGCTTTCATGCCATTCTTGCCGCACTCATGCTCTCCCTTCCCTCTATCGCCAATGCACAGAGCTTTGCTGTAGACGTCGACTATCAGATCCAACGACAGTACAAGGGGCCTCTGCTAATGCATGACGTCTTTACCAACCAGACGACATTTACCGAATACATCACCGGGGGTTCCGCCACGCGCTCATATATCGGCCAGATCATTGTTCTTGCTCTTCCGAACGAAACACCGGTCCCCTTTGTTGTCGGCTTTGATGGTACCAACTTCACAGCCAGATCAATTGCACCCCGGTCTACCGACCCTAACGCACTTTTCCTAATCAATTCCGAACTCATCCCATTCTGGTCAGATCCGGGCGGTTCATCCACAAACGAAACCATCCTGGCTACCAGCCCCATCAGCACAAATGGCGTTGCCGATGTCACCTTTGATTCGGCAGCTTATGCAAACCTTGCCGTCGTTGTGCAAATGGCCAACACCAATCTTGCCTCATGGACAACCTTCGAACCCTTTACCACACCCGGCGCCATCCGCATCGTACTGACTAATTCAATTCCTGCTCCGAGCGCAACAAACACCACCGTGTCCAACATCACAGTCTATGCATGGTCGGAAATCGAACGCATCGGCCAAGAAATCGACACAACCGGCCAAATCATCGAAGTCGATACAGCCACACAGCCGCGCCAGGCAGTGCCGCTGGCCCAAATGCAAGCCGCTGTCGCCGCCAACACGCCTGCAGGCTGGGCGGACTATCCGGCAACCCAATCCGTCCGCCTCAATGATTACAGGCTACTTCTCGGGTCCGGCTGGTCGCTTAGCCAAACTAAAGATTTCGGCATCCTTTCCTTCGGAGAAGTCTCATCGGGCACCAATAACATGGTCTTTTCTCATAATGGCGTACCCGTTGTTTCTCTCTCGTCGGGCCTTGTCGGCCTCAATATTGCGGCCTTTTCTTTCACCGAAAGCACAAACGAGCTTGATCTCGCCGAATTCACCGGCATGTTTTCAATCAGCACCAACGGCGTCGCAGACACTCCGTTCCTGCTCTGGAGTGCCTCACTAGACGAACAAGAATGGTCTCCACTGACACCAATAAGCGAAACCTACCCAAGCACCAACGCCGCCGGACACTATGGCCTTGTCGCGTCTCTCGCGGGCTCCTACGGCTTTATCATGGCCGTCTATAACTCCAGCGAGGCATCCGCATCATTCCGATCACATGCCACCCCCTCCGCCACAAATTCCTACGATCTCGGCAGCGCCTCCAGGCCATGGCGCACGGCCTACCTCGATGCGCTAATTGTCGCGGGAGTTGACATCATCGAAGAGTTTGCCGCGTCCCTCAACACGCTCACTAACCTGACCGCCGGGGCCGGCATCTCGATTACCGGCAGCGGTCGCACACGCACTATTACCAGCACGATTACACAGTATGGCGACACCAACGCCGTGGCCGCGATCAAGGCGGATCCGGAGTGGGTAGGCGAGGCCCCCCGTAACGAGTCGCGTTATGAGCGCATGAACGGTGAATGGGTCGAGGTCGCCTTGCAGCCGACCCCAGCGCTCCAATATGTGCTGCAAGCCGGAACCGACGCCGGCAGCCAGTCCATAACAAATCTCGCGGATGCCGTGGGCGCGAAAGATGCGTTGAACAAACAGACCGCCACCGGCCTAATCGCCGATGCCGTTGCGCCCTACTACCTCGCATCGAACCCGTCCAACTTCACCAGCGCGGCGGCGGTCAATGCTATCACCAACAACGGCTTCACCATCAACGGTGTCCCGGTGGCGAACGGCAGCAAAGTCACCGTAGCGGCTTCAGGCGGCTCCCCTTCCGCCATCTTCATCCCGTGGTACGAGAACGATTTTAACGACAGTGACCAGCCGAATAAAGGACAGATCGGAACGCCGCTGATTTATTGCGTCTGGCAGGACTACAGCAATTCCATATCCCCGACCCGCCTGAATGCCAAGATCGGCGCGAGCGTATCAAACGACGTGTGGACTATCACGCATCACGCGGGGCCGCAAACAGGCACCAACGTCACGTTCAATGTCCTCTATGCCATCACCAAGGGGCAGGCTACACCGAGCGCATGGACATTCACCAACGCGGTGACGGCCACATGGAACGCTACCAACATGTATGACAATACCATAAAGCACACCCTGACCAATACCGTCGCAGGAACCAACAGTGTGAGGCTATGGATCAGCAAGGGCAACTCTGCAATCGGCAGCGGCTACTGGTACTGGGGCGACACAACTATTGAGGTGGAACGATGATCCGTGTAATCATAGCGGCTATGCTTTGCTGCTCCTTGGCGTGGGGGCAGCTTGAGATGGGGGCCAGCACGAATGTGAGTGCTGAGGTGAGTGGCATAAGCCCGTTCATTGATGCAGGGTTGAATACCGGACTTGTCTCCTACTGGGCCATGCGCACAAACACGGCAACGACCGTGTTTGATGAGTACGGCACAAACACTGGAACGGCGGTAAAT
>JFJP01002170.1_pt1 | contig 13305 bp, 10 predicted proteins | sample 431651 | NCBI WGS metagenome assembly JFJP01 (sample SAMN02602958, study PRJNA72255) | Microbial mat metagenome, whole genome shotgun sequencing project. | biome: fresh water; feature: sink hole; material: water; isolation source: purple microbial (photo- and chemosynthetic) mats found in...
GACGTCCCCACCGGCCGCTTCGCCAAGCCCGCCTGGATCTTCCCGGAACTCGGCACGGTCGATCCCCAGGCCTCGAAACCCGAGCGCCTCAAGCAACTCGCCGCGCTGATGACCCACCCGCAGAACGGCCGCTTCACCCGCACCATCGTCAACCGCCTCTGGCAGCGCCTCATGGGCCGCGGCATCGTCCACCCCGTCGATGCCATGGACACCGAACCGTGGAACGTGGACCTGCTGGACCACCTCGCCAGCCAGTTCACCGACGACGGCTACGACCTCCGCAAGGCGCTCGCCCACATCGCCACCTCGGCGATCTATCAGTCGGCACCGGTCATCACCGGCGACCCGGCGAAAACCGAATTCCGCGGCCCCCTCCCCAAGCGCCTCACCGCCGAGCAGTTTGTGGACGCCGTGTGGTCGCTCACCGGCACCTCGCCGACCGAAGCCAACAAGGCGATCCAGACCGTCCGCGCCAAACCCGCCCCCACCGCGAAGATCCGGGCGTCCCTCGTCACCGCGGACCTCCTGATGCGGGCCCTCGGCCGCCCCAACCGCGAGCAGATCGTCAGCATGCGGCCGGACAACCTCACCACGCTCGAAGCCATCGACCTTGCCAACGGCAACCAGCTCGCCGACCTGCTCAAGCGCGGAGCCGCCACCCTCGCCACCCCACCCCCGGACACCGCCACCCTCATCGAAACCCTCTTCCTCCGCGCCCTCTCCCGCCCGCCCACACCCCGCGAAAAAAACGGCCTCGTGAGCGCCATCGGCCCGCAACCGTCCAGCCAGAAAATCGAAGACCTGCTATGGATGATCATCCTGCTCCCGGAATTCCAGTTCGTCCGCTGATCCCCTAACCCATTCCCGCCATGTCCCATTCCAACGAGTCCACGGAACCCACCTCGCGCCGCCAGTTCCTGCAAGCGCTCTCCGCATCCAGCCTCGCCGCGCTGATGTCCGGAGCTCCCCGCCTCAGCGCCGCGGAGGAAGCGGTGAAAAACCCGCCCGCCAAGGCCGACTGCTGCATTCTCCTGTGGCTGGCCGGCGGCATGGCGGCTCCGGAAATGTTCGACCCGAAGGCCTATCAGCCGTTCCAGAAAGGCCTGGCGGTTGAAAAAGTGCTCAGCACCTTTCCCTCGATTCCCACCGCCCTCGACGGCGTCCGCATCAGCGAAGGACTCACGGAAATCGCGAAGGTCATGGACCGCGCCACCCTCATCCGCTCGCACGTCCAGCCGGACCTCGGCACCATCCTCCACTCGCGCCACCAATACCACTGGCACACCGGATACGTCCCGCCTCAAACGGTCGCCGCCCCCCACATCGGCGCCTGGATGGCCCGCATCCTCGGCCCGCGCAACCCGGTCATGCCGGCCTTCATCAACATCGGCCAGCGCCTCGAAGGCGTGGGCGAGAGCGAGGAACTCAAGGCCTTCACCACCGCCGGCTTCTTCGGCGCGGAGTTCGGCCCCTTCAACCTCCCCTACCCCGACGAAGCCGCCCGCTCGGTCAAGCCGCCCGAGGGCATGGACGCCGGACGCTTCGCCAACCGCTACCAGCTCTATCGGAAACTCGTCGATGCCAACCCGCACCGCGATTTCATGAGCGACCACCAGCAAGAATCCATGCTCCGCTCGCTCGACAACGCCCACCGCCTGCTCAGCTCGAAAGACAAGGTCGCCTTCGACCTCACCACCGAGAAAAAGGAAGTGCTCGACGCCTATGGCTCCGGACGTTTCGGCCGCGGCTGCCTGCTCGCCCGCCGGCTCGCCGAGACCGGCGCGCGCTTCATCGAAGTCACCACCGAATACATCCCCTTCATCCACTGGGACACCCACGAAAACGGCCACGAAACCGTCGTCCGCCTCAAGCAGGAAATCGACCGGCCCATCGCCCAACTCATCCGCGACCTCGAACAACGCGGCATGCTCGACCGCACCCTGGTCGTCATTGCCAGCGAGTTCAGCCGCGACATGATGATGGAAGGCGCGCCGGGCTCGCAGGCAAGGGATCAATCCCGCGCCAAGTCCGACACCCTGGAGCAAGCGAAACACTATGGCCTCCACCGCCACTTCACTGGCGGATCCTCCGTCGTCATGTTCGGCGGCGGCATGAAAAAGGGTCACCTCCACGGTGCCACCGCCGAGGAGCGCCCGCTGGTCGCCATCAAGGACCCCGTTTCTATCAGCGACCTCCACGCCACCATCTTCACCGCCATGGGCATCAGCCCGAAAAGCGTCTTTGACATCGAAAAACGCCCCTTCTACGCCACCGTGGACGGCAAAGGCGTGCCGGTCGGCTCGGTCTTCGCCTGAGTTGGTAGGGCTTCCCATCTCATCGCCGGCGTCATTTTAGATGATGGTTTGGGACCGGCATCCACGTAGAATTACCCGATGCAATCCCGAAAAATCCTCCTGGCATGGTTGCTCTCGTCATTCGTCGCACTCGGCGCGGGAAAACCTAACATCCTCCTCGTCATGGTGGACGACCTCGGGTTCTCCGATATCGGCTGTTACGGCTCGGAGATCGAAACCCCGAACCTCGACCGCCTCGCCGCGAACGGCACCCGCTTCTCGCAGTTTTACAACACCGCCAAATGCCATTCCTCGCGCGTGAGCCTCCTGAGCGGACGTTGGTGCCGTCAGGCCGGCGACGAAAGCCTGGACCGCGCGGTGACGATCCCCGAGGTGCTCGCCCCCGCCGGTTATTTCACCGCAATGACCGGCAAGTGGCACCTCAGCCGGCAGCCGACGGACTTCGGCTTCCAACGCTTTTTCGGCCACCTCTCCGGTGCCTGCAACTACTACAAGGGCGACAAAACCTTCCAGCTCAACGGTGAGCCGTGGAAAGTGCCCGCGGAGGGATTCTACACCACCGTGGCGAACGTGGATCACGCGCTGGACTTCCTCGGCGAGGCCCGCACCGAGAAAAAACCGTGGTTTCTCTACATCGCCTTCAACGCGCCGCACGCCCCATTGCAACCACTCGAAGCGGACTATAAAAAATACCTCGGGCGTTACGACATCGGCTGGGATGCCGTCCGCACCGCGCGGCTCGCCAAGCAGAAAAAACTCGGCCTGTTCGGTCGCGACGTGGAGCCGTCACCCCGGCCCGCCAACATCCCGGCGTGGGACAAACTCGCGCCCGAGACGCGCGCCTGGGAGGCACGCCGCATGGCCGCTTATGCGGGACTCATTGACCGCGTGGACCAGGAACTGGGCCGCCTGATCCGCGATCTCGAAGCCAAGGGAGAACTCGACAACACGCTCATCCTCTTTCTATCCGACAACGGCGCGTGTCCTTATGATCGCTTGAATCAAGGGGTGGATCGCGAACCTTATTTGCCCGACACCCAGTGGACCGACAGCACCGGCTGGGCATGGGCGCGCAACAGCCCGTTCCGCTATTACAAACAGAACCAGTTCGAAGGCGGCATCGCCACGCCCGCCATCGTCCACTGGCCCGCCGGGTTGAAGTTGAAGGCCGGTTCGCTGGTGCATTCGCCCGCCCATTTGGTGGACGTGCTGCCGACCTTCGCGGAAGTCGCCGCCGCGAAAATTCCCGACGTTTTTCCCGGCCGCGAACCCACGCCGCTCGCGGGCGTTTCGCTCGCCCCGATCTTCGCAGGCAAGCCGCTGACCCGGCGTCCGCCGATTCATCTGCTGTTCGGGAGCGACCGCGGACTCCGCGACGGGGATTGGAAACTCGTGAGTTTCCAGAGCGGACCCTGGGAACTCTACAACCTCGCGGACGACCGCGCGGAACTCCACAACCTCGCCGCCGCGAATCCCGACATCGTCACCCGCATGGCCAAGCAATGGCTGGACATGAGTCTCAATGTGCTGCATGCCCCCGCCCGGGAAACCACTCCGGTCGCCGCAACCGCGAAGGACCACACGCACCGCGAATGGTCGGTTTACGACCGCGGCACGGATACCGGCACGCGGGCCAAATCTACCGGCAAGAAGAAAAAGTCCGACTAACACCAACATGTCCCTATCAGCCCTCGAATTGTTCACCATCGGCATCGGTCCGTCCTCCTCCCACACGGTCGGCCCGATGCGCGCCGCCTGCCAGTTTGTCCGGAAGATCGAGTCGGAAGGCCTTGCGCCACGGGTCGCCCGGCTGCGTTGCGATCTCTATGGCTCGCTCGCCGCGACCGGCAGGGGCCACGGGACGGACGGCGCAGTTTTGTTGGGATTTCTCGGCGAGGAACCTGAAACCGTCGATGTGGACGCCGCACCCGCACGCCTCGCGGAGCTGCGTGCCAGCAAGCGCCTGCGCCTCCCCTGGGGCGCGGACCTCGGGTTCGATGAAAAGCACGACCTGGATTTCAAACGACTCAAACCGCTTCCACTCCACCCGAACGGAATGCATTTCATGGCGCTCGACGCGGCGGGTGAAATCGTCCTCGAGGACGTCGTCTACTCGGTCGGTGGCGGATTCATCGCGACCGAAGCCATGATGAAACAACCCGCCCCGGACGGGATCCCCCTGCCCTATCCGTTCAAAAACGCGGCGGAGCTGATGTCGCATTGCGAATCCTCCGGGCTGACCGTCAGTTGCCTGATACTTGCGAACGAGTCGGCGTTCCGCCCCGAAGCCACCACGCGCGGGAAACTCGACGCGATCTGGGCCGCCATGCAGGCCTGTGTGAAACGCGGCTGCAACGGCGAGGGCACCCTGCCCGGCGGACTCCACGTCAAACGCCGCGCGAAGGGCATCCACACGAATCTCATCAACTCGCCCGAAGCGGCCCTCAAGGACCCCCTCACCATTCTCGACTGGGTGAACCTCTACGCGCTCGCCGTGAACGAGGAGAACGCCGCCGGTGGCCGGGTCGTCACCGCACCGACTAACGGAGCCGCCGGAATCATTCCCGCAGTGCTCCATTACGCGGTGCGCTTCCGGCACTCGCCGTTTCCCGACGGAGTCCACCGCTTCCTGCTAACCGCCGCGGCGATCGGCATGCTCTACAAGCGCAACGCCTCGATCTCCGGCGCGGAAGCCGGCTGCCAGGGCGAGGTCGGAGTCGCCTGCTCGATGGCCGCCGCCGGATTGGTCGAGTTCCTCGGCGGCACCCCCAAGCAAGTGGAAAACGCCGCGGAAATCGGCATGGAGCACAATCTCGGCCTGACCTGCGACCCCATCGGTGGCCTCGTCCAGATTCCCTGCATCGAGCGCAACGCCATGGCCTCGGTCAAGGCGATCAACGCCTCGCGCCTCGCCCTATCCGGCGACGGCTCGCATTTCGTCTCCCTCGACAAGGTCATCCAGACGATGCGCGACACCGGCCGCGACATGAAATCGAAATACAAGGAGACCTCGCGCGGCGGTCTGGCGGTCAGCGTGGTGGAATGCTGACCCCGCCCCGGCGCGGGCCAGCCGGCCCGGTACCCTGAACGATCTTTCGCAATCGAAATCCAAGTGTTGACACCCGGGTGCATCCGCCTTACTCACTCGCCCCCGCGCCATGCGAATGGCGGAGTAGCCAAGTGGTAAGGCAATGGTTTGCAAAACCGTCATTCGAGGGTTCGATTCCCTCCTCCGCCTCCATCTAAATTCCTTGAAACAAGCGACTTAGAGAGGAACCCGAAAGTTAGACAATCCTTCGGAAACGCACCAAAATGCGCCCCATTGCACCGAATACGGGCAATCAAAGGGCAATGAATTTTGATCAGCCTGTTACACCTGCCCCGCGCTGGATCGCAGTCGCGATGGACGAAGAGGTGTCTTAGGGATGGCTTCGGCCCATGGAAATGGACTGGAAACACCGGATTGCCCTCTCGAAACTTTCAGAGGGATGCACCTATGGAGAGACTGCGGTCGCGGTTTCGATCCCTCGGATGACTTTTTGGCGATGGATCGATTCCTCCCCCGACTTTGCCCAAGCAGTCGTTTTATTACTGGATTGATCCCGACGTCGGTTCACAAACATCGCGCCCCTCCATGCTGCACCTTGGCTCTCCGCAGGGACCGCCCGATGCTCCCCAAAGACCGCAGCATCTTCGAGCAGGACGCCGTGCTTGCCTACGACGAAAAAATCCACCGCCGCGATCCCGCCACCGGCGAAATCCTCACCCTCTGGGACGGCCACAGCACCAAACCCCACCCCATCACTGGCAAGGAAGTCGTGCAAGGCTGTTGCAAACGCTTCGGCTTCATCACCACCAACTCCATCCACCAAACCTTCAACCGCTGCGTCATGGAGGGATTTCTTCAAGGCAGGGACGGATCTCCGAGCCGTCCGGCGGATGGGAAGCGGATGGCAAAGAACAAGAAAAGCTCCCGGGATCATCCCTTGGAAGATTCATCCTCCACCCATCTTCACGGACTGCCCGGAGGTCGGTCCCTGCCCATCCACCTCGCCTACGCCATCCCCGACCACCCCTGGATTGACTCCGCCGACGGCGCAGCCGTCCGCATCGCCATGACCGTCGCCGCGCCCGGCCACGCCGAGGGCATCCTCGAAAAAGTCATCACCGAAATCGCCCACGAAGACGGTGAGAACGAAGTGACTCTACTAAGGAGCGGGGGCCTTATTGCCCCCAATCTTCAAATCGGCGCGGACGTCTCGTCCCGCACGCCTCTCGGAGCCAACGCAACTCTCGCTCACAGAGGAGTTCAGACCATCGGCGCTGGTTTCATCATTTCACCGGACGAGGCAACAGCTCTTGGATTTCCTCGATACTCCTGCCCGTTGGGGACGATGAAGGCTTGGACCTTGAGTCCTGTAACTGTTTCAAAATAGCGGGCGGCGTCGGACAATTCCGGGGAATAGCCCCCCCAGGATCAGCGGGCTTTCAAACTCGCGCTCCCGGCCCCGTCATTTCCAAGAATGAGCCGATGAACCCCGCAACATTCCTCCGTCAGCTGTCGTATCCGCCTTTGTCATGAAAATCATCCTTCCCACGCTGGGCATCCTGACCACCCTTTTCAGCAGCACCCTGTCGGCCACCGCAGAATCCGACCGCACCCAATGGTTCCGCGAAGCCCGCTTCGGCATGTTCATCCACTGGGGCATCTATGCCGTGCCCGCCGGTGAGTGGGAAGGCGAGACGATCAAAGGCATCGGCGAGTGGATCATGCGCTTCAAAAAGATCCCCGTGGCGAAATACCAATCCTATGCACCGGAATTCACCGCCGCGAAATACGACCCGGAAGCCTGGGCCGACCTCGCGAAAAAGGCCGGCATGAAATACGTCGTCATCACTTCCAAGCACCACGACGGTTTCGCGCTCTTTGACTCCGCTGTTAGCGACTGGGATGTGATGGCCTCCGGGGCCAAGCGCGACCTGCTCGATCCGCTCGCCAAGGCCGTGCGTGCGCGCGACATGAAGTTTGGCCTCTACTATTCTCAATCCCAGGACTGGACCCACCCCGGCGGTGCCACCAGCGGAGACATCGGCAAGGTCTGGGATCCCGCGCAAAAGGGCGACTACGACCAATACCTGAAAACCATCGCCCTGCCACAAGCGCGCGAAATCATCGACCGCTACAACCCCGCCATTCTGTGGTGGGACACCCCGCAGAAAATGACGCCCGCGCGCGTCGCCCCGTTCGCGGAACTGATGGCCAAGCACCCGCACATCATCAACAACAACCGTCTCGGCGAGGGATTCCAAGGCGACACCAAAACCCCCGAGCAACACATCCCGCCACGCGGATTTCCCGGCCAGATGTTCGAGGTCTGCATGACCATGAACGACACCTGGGGCTACAAGAAAAACGACCAGAACTGGAAGAGCTCCCAACGCCTCATCCAGATGCTTTCCGACATCGCCAGCAAGGGCGGCAACCTGCTGCTCAACATCGGACCGCGCGCCGATGGCTCGATCCCGCAGGAAACCATCGACCGCCTCGAAGCCATCGCCCGCTGGATGGACGTCAACAGCCAGGCCATTCACGCCACCGATGCCAGCCCGTTCCCGCGCCGCCTGCCATGGGGACGCGTGACACAAAAGGCCGGCAAGAATGGCGGCACCACCCTCTTCCTCCACGTCTGGGACTGGCCCGCCGATGGCAAAATCCTCCTGCCCACGCTGAAGGAAGTTCCCACCACGGGGGGCATGCTCAAGGGCGGTGCTGCCATCACCGCAGAACGCACACCCGATGGCATCATCCTCCAACTTCCCGGCAAAGCCACCGATCCCGATGTGTCCGTCGCCCGCTTGGAATTCCCCGGTGCGCTCACCATCACCCAGGAAGCCTGCAACACTCCGTCCCCGGATGGCACGCTCACCCTGCCCGCGCTCGACGCCGATCCGCACGGTGCCGTCGGAGGCAACATCCGCGTCGAAGGTTCCGGCGCGGATGCCTACCTAACGGACTGGAAGCGGAATGAATATCGCGTCGAATACCACATGAAAACCGGCAAGGCCGGCAAGTGGTCGGTGCAAGCCGAAGTCGCCGCCCCGAACGCTGCAAAGCTCACTGTGACCGTCAACAAGTCCTCCCATACCGTGGAAATCCCCGCCACCGGTACCGCCCGCACATGGAAACCCATCCCCATGGGTATCATCGAACTGCCCGCGGAGGAAACCATCCTCGAGCTCAAGCCCGCGGCTGATGCTTGGAGCCCGATCGAACTGCGCAAGCTCACACTCACCCCGGTGCCATAAGCTCGCTCGTGAAACCGCAGCGCCCCACCGACACATCTCCCCCGGATTTACGGTCCCCATGAAATTGTCTGTTCTGATCCCGCTGGCCCTCAGCCTCGCCGTCGTGTGCGATCGGGCAGACGCCCGGAAACCCGTCAAAGTCTTCGTCCTCGCGGGCGATGAAACCATGCTGCGCCAGGGAAGCATCGACGGCTGCGCCAGAGAACCTGGAAAAAAGAACACACCTCCCGCAGACAGACCCGGCACACTGCTCTCCGTTCTCAAGGACCAACCCCGGTATTCCTTCCTCCGGGATGCCCGTGGAAACTGGACCAAGCGCGATGACGTCGTCCTCTACGATGCCCATCCGCTTTCTAACAACACTCGCGCACCGGGCAGCCTGTTGCAAATCCCCGGCGACCCCGCCGACCCATGTGGCTTCGGAGTCGGAGTTGAACACCTGTTCGGTCACATCGTCGGTGAAGACAGCAAAGACCCTGTCCTGCTCATCCGTTTCGCCACCAAACATCCCACCTGGTTCTCCCGCGGCTCGCGTTCGCTCGGCTACGATTTCCTGTCACCGTCAGGCGGCGGCGGACTCGATCTCGACGGCGGCTGGGACGTGATCCACTTCAACCACGGTGTCTGGGACCAGGCGACCCTCGACCCCAAAACCGGCCAACGCGCCGAACCCGGCAAGGGCGTGATCCGCATCTCCATCGAGGACTACGAAAAAAACCTCCGCACCATCGTCGCCCGCCTCAAGCAGACCAAGGCCACCTTGATCTGGGCCCACACCACACCGATCCTTGTCGGCTCCGAGCCGGGATACGTCGGTGGGGAAATGGTGGACAAATACAATGCCGTCGCCGCTAAAGTCATGCAGGAAAACGGCGTGCTCATCGATGATCTCAACGCCGAATGCCGCCGCCAGGGCAAGCCCAAGGCACTCAATGTCCACGACGTCGGCAACCTCGCGCCCAAGGTCACGGAAGTTGTCCTAGCCGCGCTCAAGTCCCGCGAAACCCTCTCCCGCCCGCTCCCCCGGGTCCTTTTCATCGGCGATTCCATCACCGGCACCTACTGGGCGCAGGTCCAGAAAAACCTCGATGGCAAGGCCTTCGTCGCCAAGAACCCCGGCAATGGCGAACACTCCGGCACCGGCGCTCGCATGGTTGACCGATGGGTCGATCTCAAGCAATACCTGCTCAACGGTCAGGAATATCTCGAACTCATCGACTCGATAAAAACCGTGCTCGCGGATATCGACCGCTATGCCCCCGCCTTCGCCGGGCACCAACCTGAACTCGCCGGCTTCGTCTGGTTCCAGGGCATCGCCGACGCCAACTCGCCCGCCTTTGCCGATGCGTATGCCAAAAACCTGACAGGACTCATCCAGGACATCCGCCGCGAGTTCGATTCCCCGCGGCTTCCCTTCGTCGTCGCCGCTCTCGGCCAAAACGGCGAAAAAATGACCCCCAACCAACGCAAGGTCCACGCCGCCCAAATGGCCGCCGCACAAACCAGCCCGCACGTCGCCGCCATCGACACCATCCCGTTCTTCATCCCCAAGGAAAAATCGCCCGGCGGTCGCGAGTGGGACTGGCACAACAACGCCGGGTCCTATCTCCTCATCGGGGAAGCCATGGGCAAGGCGATCTCAACACTCCCGCAAAACTAACCGCAGAAGCAAGCCCGGGGGCAAGCTGGCAAATCAGATCGCCCTCAACGAGGAGTCCGTGTGGTCCGGCTCCCGCCACAACTGGAACCGCGAAAACGCATCGCAAAACCTCCCCAAAATCCGAGAACTCCTGCTCGCCGGGAAAAACGACGAAGCCGAAGCACTCGTGAACCAATCCTTCACCTGCACCGGCGGCGGATCAGGCGGCGGCGCCCGCGGCCCCTGGGGCTGCTTCCAGGAACTCGGCAATCTCAACCTCGTCTGGGCGTCGGACACCAAACCACTGCCACTCAACGAGTGGAAATACTCAATGATCCAAGCGCCGGAAGGTGCCGACGGCCGCAAACCCCATCAGGAAATCCTGCAACTCGTCGCCGACGCGGTGAAATCCTCCACCGATTCCCGCAGCTGGACCGACTATGTCCTCGCCGGCGGCAAAGCCGTGAAGGGTCCCGCCAACTCGAAAAAGACGAACGCGTCGTACTCCGCCACCACCTGGAACTGACAAAAAATCAAATCGCCGAACTCGGCACGCTGCGCATCGACAACGCCGCCCGCCAGGGCCAGGTCTATGTGAACGGCAAAGAGGTCGGCGAGCTTCCCGGCTGGCAGGCCTCGGGCCACGACAGATTCGAGCGCGACATCCGCAAGTTCCTCCAACCCGGCGCCAACGACATCGCGATCTATTGCTCGAACTACCGCCGCCAGGGCCAGTTGCCCGTTTCCATTTCCCTCGATCCGCTTGCGCAAACGCAAAACTACCGCCGCAGTCTCGACCTGGGCAATGCGGTTTCCACCGTGACCTATCAGAAAAACGGCATCACTTACACCCGCGAAGCCTTCGCCAGCGCTCCGGATGAAGTGATGGTCTTCCGTTTCACCGCCGACCAGCCCGGAAAAATCTCGTTCGATGCCACACTCGACCGCCTCCAGAACTTTGAAACCACCGCCGACGGCACCCACGGACTGCTCATGACCGGCCGCACCGCCAGCGGCCAACAAGGAGTCGATGACCTGCAATTCGTCGCCCGCCTCCACGCCCTCAACACCGGCGGAAAAGTCACCGTCGATGGCGCCAACCTAACGGTCGCCTCCGCGGATGAAGTCATTCTGTTCGTCGCCGCCGCCACCGATTACCAAGGCTTCGCCGACCGCGGCACCGCAGATCCCGTGCAAGCCACCACCGCCGACATCGCCAAGGCGAAAACCAAAACCTACGCCCAACTCCGCACCGCCAGCATCGCCGACCACCGCGGTTACTTCGACCGCATGACCATCTCACTCGACGACGGCACCCAGGCCAGCCGCAAGGCTGCCGCGCTGCCCACCGACCAACGCCATGCCGCCCTTGCCAAAGGCGGAACCGATCCCGCGCTCGCCGAGCTTTATTTCAACTACGGCCGCTACCTGCTCATCGGCAGCTCGCGCCCCGGCTCCATGCCCGCCAACCTGCAAGGCATCTGGGCCGAGGGCATTCAAACTCCCTGGAACGGCGACTATCACATCGATATCAACGTCCAGATGATGAAGTGGAACCCACCCACCGCCACGTCTCCCACCTCTATGGACTGCATCCGCACGACGAGATCGGCATCCTCAACACCCCCGAACTCGCCAAGGCCGCGCGGGTCACCCTCGAACGCCGCGGCGACGCCAGCACCGGTTGGTCGATGGCCTGGAAATCCAACTTCTGGGCCCGCCTCCACGATGGCAACCACGCCCACAAGTTGTTGAACATGCTCATCACCAAAGGCGGTAAAAACCTCTTCTGCCTGCATCCCCCGTTCCAGATCGACGGCAACTTCGGCGGCACCGCCGCGATTGCGGAAATGCTCCTGCAAAGCCACGGCAGCACCATCCACCTGCTCCCCGCGCTGCCCGACGCCTGGCCTAACGAAAAAACCACCGGCCTCCGCGCCCGCGGTGGCCACCACGTCGATCTCGAGTGGAAGGAAGGCAAGATCACCAGCTACAAGATCCGCTCCAAACAACCCGTCGAGGTCAAAGTGCGCGTCCACGGAGAAACGAAAACCATCCTTACCGAAAGCCTCCAACCCTAGCGTGGCCGCGTGAGACCGCGGCGGTTCGGGCTTTTCCGGCCGCCCGGTGCAGGCAAATCGCCACCGAGCTCAAAGACCGTCAGCCCCACCCATAGCGGCGCGTCTGCGACCGGCGCACTTCAACTTCTACCGCCGGAGGCTTCCGGCATCCGCGCCTGCCGCCATTCCCGGATTTCCATTGATCCGGCCCGCCCGATCCACACACTCGTATCCATGAACGAACCGCTAAACCCGCCGCCGGGCAAACCCGCCGGACCGAGAGAGCTTTCCTTATGCCCCTGCAAGAGCCGCGAAACCTATGCCGCCTGCTGCCAGCCGTTCCACCTCGGCCGGGCAAAACCCGAAACCGCCCTGCAGCTCATGCGCTCCCGCTACACTGCCTACTTTTTCCGGCTCGTCGATTACCTCGTCTCCACCACCCACCCGGACACCCGCGAGCCCGGCTTGAAGACCCGCCTGGAAGAGACCATCCACGAAACGAACTGGCGCTTCCTCACCATCGTCACGACCTCCAAGGGCGGCACCGACGACAAAGCCGGCAAGGTCGAATTCGTCGCCGAATATTTTGAAAGCGGCCAACCGCACGAACTCCACGAACGCTCCCGCTTCAAACGCTACAAAGGAGCCTGGAAATACCTCGACGCCAAAGGCTGAGAACCGGCGGAGCCCACCTCTAACGGCGCGCCAGCAACCGTCGCACTTCAATATGGAGTAGGCACCTTATTGTCCCTTTCTTCGCTGCGGTTGAGGAAAAGAGGCGACAATAAGGTCGCCACTCCTTAGCTGGCAAAATTACAAATCCTGATGCGCGGCAGTAAAACGAGTGCCAGTTGATAGAAAGTCAATCATACGATCAACTGTTCACGTCTCCGCTTGGGCCCGCCCCCATCCGGGTGGAAAGCAGAGTAACTTGGCAGAGCGTCGTGGCGGCGGTTTTTAACCGCCATGCCATTCAAACCATAGG
>JFJP01039512.1_pt1 | contig 13304 bp, 9 predicted proteins | sample 431651 | NCBI WGS metagenome assembly JFJP01 (sample SAMN02602958, study PRJNA72255) | Microbial mat metagenome, whole genome shotgun sequencing project. | biome: fresh water; feature: sink hole; material: water; isolation source: purple microbial (photo- and chemosynthetic) mats found in...
TACTGGTAATGCAGGTGCAGCTTATATCTTTAAGTACAATGGCAGTACATGGTCACAAGAAGCTAAACTAGTAGCTAGTGATAAAGCAGCTAGTGATAATTTTGGATGGTCTGTAAGTATCAATGCAGATGGTACTAAAGTAGTTATAGGTGCATATCTTGCTGATCCTGGTGGTATTAGTACTGCAGGTGCAGCTTATATCTTTAAGTACAATGGCAGTGCATGGTCACAAGAAGCTAAACTAGCAGCTAGTGATAAAGCAACTGATGATTATTTTGGACGCTCTGTAAGTATCAATGCTGATGGTACTAAAGTAGTTATAGGCGCAAATGAAGCTAATCCTGGTGGTATTAGTAATGCAGGTGCAGCTTATATCTTTAAATAACCGTATGTAATCAATGTAGTACACAGGATGTATATCATACATTGCATCCTATTCATATTTTGTATATAACAAAAAAAATATACCCACTATTGCTACCCAAAAGGTACAATAGTGGGTATATTAATCACTAAACAGGATCTTCTATTTTATACTCTTTTAAACACGCTACTCTATCTTCAAATAATTCCTTTTTCCTTCTATGGTAATCTATTTGTTTAGGTACATGAAGGTTATATAGATAACTAAATGTCACATCTCTGTCCTTTAGTTTTCTTAACCTACCCATAGCTTGTAAGTTACTTACTGGTGACTGAACACTATTAGTCATGATAGCTGCTCTTAGATTAGGTATATCTATAGCAGTGCCGGATGATAACAATGTAGACACACGTATATCCGGATCTATCACATTTTCATATGGATCATCTTCTACAAATCTCCTTATATCATATTTAGGAAATGCTTCTTTTAATCTATTAGTTATCAATGTACACATAGCTATACTAGCTGCAAATATTAGTAATTTATCACCTTGTATATAGTTATTTACATATTCTAGTTTAACTAAGTTAGCTATCATATTTAGATAACTTCTTAATACTTGTCTATCCTTTATTAACGATTTCTCAAACTCTATATGGTTATAGGTATTACTGCCTCTAGAAGTCGTTCTATACTTCTTAGATGCCATATAGCTAGTGAAGCTATAACTGTATGCATGGACCTTAATATACCTATCCATAGGTACCTTATCGAACCTTATCTCCTTAGGAAACATGATGTTCTGCATACGATCTATAAAAGGATCGTCTGATATCAACGTAGCTGACAATGCTATAACTTTATGTACATGTGTGTGTATGAGTGTTCTAAATACTGAATAAAGATGTTGATGTACTTCATCAAAGATTACTGTACCAATACCAAGCTTCTCACACATAACTTCTGGTGTATAAGGATAACCTAAGTCTACGATATCATCACCACTTTCCTTAAATTCATTATAATAATTTTGTATAGTATTTAATGATATAATGATAAATTTAGCATCTACTGCTCCTTCATTAGATAACCATAGAAGTGACTTAAGTTCTTTATTACCTTGTATAGTAATGATTTCTTTTGGTTTAACATCTAGGACTGATGTAACATCACTTCCCCATTTTGTAACATATTTAGATAAAACAACTATAAGTGTTCTATAACCTATCTTAGAAGCAGCTGAAAGACTTACCATCGTTTTGCCTAAACCTGTTCTGAGTCCAACTAACCTAGATCTATTATCACCTATTTCTTCATTAACTAGGAAATTTATAGCTTCTACTTGATATGGTCTAGATTCATATTTAGGACTTATTTTTGTTTTTATTTTAACAGGTTCATATAGTTGTTTTTCTATAGATTTATAATAGTTCTCATAAATACTATTATTCTCTAGATATTCTGTAAAATGTTTATATTGTCCTATGTGAAATCTAAATTGAGTTCCTGCTATACGAGCACCAAATACATGATTAGGTTTAAGTACATTTCTACCATTTTCTCTTACATATGTACTATGTATATATTTAAGAGAAAATTTTAGAATTAAACCCAATACTTCTGGTTTAGGGTCAAGTATAGCGAAAAAATGGCTGCACTTAACTAAGGTAAAATATGGGTCCATGTAAATTTCCTTTTCATTAAATAAGATCCTAGTTACATATGGTATCATGGGTGACTAGGATCTCATTTTTTCAACTTTTACGGCGCTCTGTCATACTTAGTACCTCACCAGGGAGACAGAAAATGTCATAAACACTATCCGGTCTATTATCAGGTATAAAAGCTTCTGGTGTTACTATTACATTGCTTTGGTTCTCATATGCATATAGATTAGATAAAGATCTTCCTTTAATAACTTTATCACTAACACCAAGTATAGTGTCAGTGTAGTTTCTAGATAGATCTTGATTACCAGGCTCTCTTGGTGTAGTTACTGCATATATAATTACCTCAAGTAAACTTATATTAACATTTAATTTACTATTTACTAATTTAAATAGCTCTTTAAGTGTATATGCTGGTGATTCCGGATCATCTCTCTTAATGATATCATTGACACCAGTTTCAATAATTTTAGCTACTTGTTTACTATGGTCACTAAAGCTATATTCCTTTTTAGGATAAATTAACAGATCATCATTATAATCCCAATCTACTAGATCGAATATAAAACCACCTGAACTATCTAAACCCCATTTATGCTCTCTAATATAGATAATTAGTTCTTTGGCTAACATGCACTTTCTATTAGATTGTAACATATTGTATTCATCAGTAATAACAATACCGTTAATCTCTAGAGATACACCTAAAGATTCTATATTACTGACATAAGCCGGATTTATATCATCTGTATTATCATCACTTAGAGCATCTATAAGACCTAACGCACTATCTTTTGTAACAATAAGTTTAGGTAACATAGATTTTAGTTTACTATTTAATAATAAACTAGTTTTAGATTTACTGATAGTAAATACTCTACTTAATTGTTCTCCTAGATGAAGATCAGTACTTATACTAGAACCTTGGTAATGTTTATTAGATAACACTGACTGTGATGTCTGTCTTGTCATAGTAGCTGCACATATATGTCCTAGGTTAGCATATGCATTGATATTCTCCGACAGTTTACCAAAACACACTGCACAAACTGTATGTTTATCAGGGTGTTTGCAAGTTAATACAGACCTCATAAGTATGGTAGTATTTTCTAAATGTTTTTCATTACCTTCTATAGATTTAAGTGTGTTAGTTGTTTCATTTAGATACCATTTTCCTTTCATGAACTTTAAATCACCAGCATACACTTGTTCATTAAGATCATTAAACTCAGGAGGTCTTATAAACCATTTGATATAATCATTACTACCACAATCAACTGGATCTAGATGTTCAACATACATAGCCATTAATTGCAAACGTCTAGCAAAGTATTCAGCATCTTCTAAAGGTGCCTCACTAAAATATAGACTTTTAGCAGCTGATCTAGATTCAGTAACTAAATCATATAGTTTATTTAAACCTAATGTAAAATTACTCATAATAGGAGTAGATAATACTTTACCATCTACTTCACTTGGATATCCACGTATAGATAAACATTGAGTAACTTGATTAGCATTAACCATTTTAGCTTTAATTGCTTTAACAATATTATTACTAGGATCACTATTACTAATAATTTCTAATATCTTTTTATGTATCCTTTCAATATTTTTAGGAGTAGGTTTAAGTCCTGTATTAGCAGCTAAAACTTCTGCATTAAATGATAGATTAAGAAAATCTAATATATCTATAGTTACTACTGAACTATCAATATACTTATTAATTTCATTATAAATATTATTGGTTACTTGATATATCAAAGTATACAAGAGTTCCTTACTTTTTGGATCTTGTAGTTTATATAACTCAATAACATCTTTAGAAATAATGGCTAGTAAACTTATATGTGTACCTGAATTAAGCACACCTCCATCTTTACTTAAGACATGTTCTACAAAATGTCTACTATAAACAGGTAATTTATCGTAGTTTTGATGTATCTGCCAAAAGAACCTACTGTATAAAGTTTTACGAATGGTTGTCTTAACTGATACACCATCTTCAAATTCTATAGTTAATGTATTAACACCTAGGTTGGCTATTTCATCAATATCCATACCTAGAAGTTCTCTAGCTTTATATGTAGTCACGGTTTATTTCTCCTATAGCTAAGCTTAAAGCCTGCTGTATTAAACAAGTGATTTATCATTTGAAGCGGTTTATTAGATCCATACTGTATTTTAGTTCTGTCTATAAGTTTATATATATTAGACGGTTGTTCAGCCTCTAAAATATTCTTAACTGATTCTCGCATAGTGATAGGGTTATTACTTCTATCCATTAGCTCAGCAACATTTTCTAAGTTAGTATATCCTACCATAACACGATTTTCTGATTCACCTAATGTTCTTACAGGTGAATTACGATAAGGATATCTAAATTTCTCAGATTTATTCTGAGGTGAGATGATACCAAAATGTTGCAATTTACTAACACTAACAGAACTCCAATCATCAGCTGTTTTATCTAATAGCATCATGTATAAATCAGCTACACGTATATTATTTTCAGTGGTTGTCCTAATACCACTATTACCTATATAATTAACCTTACCTAAATGAGGTTTATAAATACTATTCTCTATATTGAGTACAGCTTGTGGTACATTTGTTTCAAGATTAGGAGGCATATGAATAGTTAGAATACCTGATGTCACAGAATACAAATATTCTATTTTATCATTATTAGTAAGATTAGCTATATAATTAGCCTGTTTAATATTAATGATTTTAAATAAACCTAATAAATAGTCAAATGCATTATTAATTAAGTTTATGTCTATAGTATAGAATTCATCTAAAGACATACCTGGTTTATAATTAAATATACTTTTAAGTTTTAACTCAGTTTGCTCTAATAAATCGTTGAAATAATGTTCATAAAGTCTTCCTAAGTTCATACGGTTAATAGTAGCTGCTGGATCTAAAATAACATCTACACGTCGACCTAATTCATCAACAGGCATTTCTTCATCTGGTAAAATACTGACTATAACTCCTTTCTTTTTGTCCAGTCAGTTCGTTACACTGACCCGGTGTGCTAAGACACCCGCCTATACTTTCATACAGGAACAGACCATATCTTCATCCTTCTCTTATCGAGTTAGGATGTCTCCCATTTCGGAGCTACTAGCTCCTACACCGTGGTAAATGGTTGGCCGTTGATCCTTCTTCATATCCTTTACAGGACTTAGAAGCTTGGATGCGGATTGCCCAATGTTTATCATTATTACCGTATCTAAGTAATTAGCTTAGCCGCTATAGTATTTCTACTAAAGTTTGGTAGATAAACCTCTAAGGGGTTTCCCGCAGTTAAAGAGAATTAGCTTTAACATTACTATTAAAGCTGGCTTAATCACTAATCGTTTTTGCTTAATTGCCAATCACCTATAGGAAATTTATGAATTAAACTATTCCGACTAATGGTTGAAAAACCACCTTGGCAATCTGTTAATTTATAACCAATTGTAGGTACTACTTCATATTCAATAACAAAATCAATTTTATATTCATTTACAGTATTCTTCCTATATAACAATGTGATAGGTTGTTTATACTTATCTTTAAAACTATCTAAACTAGCATAAGCTGTTGTTAGCATCTTATGAAAATTACGTCCTAGTTTAAGTTTATCTACGCCATATTTTCTTTTGTTATCATTTCTTAACTTTTGCTCTATGGCTATAAGTTCTTTATTAAACTTAGTATAAGCATTAACATACTTATCTAAAAACTCAGTAATAATGTCAGGGGTTTTTTCTTGTACAGCTGAATTTTTATAAACTTTAATATCGATTACTTTACCTTTACCAGATCTAGTGAATAAACATTTATCAAAAATATAATCAATATCTCTGGTATCGTATATACTCATATCGATTGGAGCTAAATCAGCATCATAATCTCTTAAAGCCATGAGTACACCATCACTACGTATATAATCTCCAATATCAGGAAAAGGTTTATAATAATTAACATCACCATAGATATTAAGTGGGTAACTAGATAATCCAAAGTCTATACTTCTAGACTCATAAACTTTAAATTTTAATTTATCTAGAAAACCTTGACGTACAATAATACCATCTTCAGATACAGCCGGCATACTCATAAATGTTGCTTTAGCAGAAAACCCGTATTTATAATCACCATTGATACCAACACTACTAGGATTAGCAAATACAGTATCTTTAGCTATATAATTACCTATTTTAATTTTATCCATATTTTCAGTAAACTTATATTCATATCCGAAAAACTGATGAAATTTATTAAAATTAACTAAATTAAAACAATCTATAGTTTTATCATCATCATTTTCAAATATAACTATAGTCTCTGGGTTATATTTTAAACTATTATTATCAATCCCAGTAGGATACCTATCTAGTATTTTGATAATTCTTCCATTAACAGGCATTTTAATATCAAAGGTATATTTACTAAATTTATTTTCTAATCCTGTTACTATTCTTTTGGAGTCTGGATCAACTGTTAATAACCTTTGAGCTATATGACTAGAAAACATAACTGCCCGACTACTACTAACAGTTGATATAAACGGATTTAAACCATGGATACCCAGTAATTCTAAATCAAGTTCTTTTTCAGACATTTTGTATTACCTCTTTTTAAAATTAATACATTTCTCAATATTAATATATATTACCAAAAGTTTAAAGCGAAAGGTCAAATTTTATGGATATACATCAATTAGGTAAATCAGGTAGCAGTATATATTATCAAGAAGATTTTATGGCTTTTCTTGAACAACATCTTAGTTATATAGAAAGACATGGTGTAACATTAGCTACTATTACACCAACTGGTTCTTATAAACACGAAGGGAATTTCTATGGGGTACTTAATGAACTTAAAATATCTGTTAATTTTCATTACATAACTATGCGTATTAATGGATTAAAGAATTCCAATGAGTTTAATGGCATTGATGTTGATATAAAAATACCTGACTTTGGTGTCATTGATCAATTGAAAAATCAGTATTTAACTTTAAAAAAATAATTAGTTTAACTAGACTAACCCTTCAAAAGGTTAGTCTAGTTGACTTTTTACCTCTGTACAAATGGAGGTGGTTGCTGAGGATATCCCATAGGTTGACCCATCATACCTTGTTGAGGAAATCCCATAGGCTGTTGAGGATACATCATACCTTGCTGAGGAAACCCCATAGGCTGTTGAGGATACATCATACCTTGCTGAGGAAACCCCATAGGCTGTTGAGGAAACCCCATAGGCTGTTGAGGTTGCATAGGTTGTTGAGGATACATCATACCTTGTTGAGGATATCCCATAGGCTGTTGAGGTATTTGCCTATTAAGAATATCACCGATATAAGGTGCTGGTGCATTCATCATAGGCATAGCACCTTGCATAACAAAAGCACTAGGAATTTGTTGAATACCTAGTTTTTGCTTAAGACTATTAAAATCCAGTCCTCTACTAGTTTCTTTTAGTACAGGTTGTGGTGGCATTGGTTGTGCTACCTGTTGCTGATACTGAGGATACTGGGGCTGTTGTGGTGTAGATACAGTTTGCTCTTGAATTGCTTCTGTAGTAATACTAGGTATACTACGGATCTCGTTCTTTAATGCATTAATATCAGTTAAATCATCATACCAGTCATTATCAAACATAATAGAATCACTATTATCAATATACTCTTTATACATATCAGTCAATTCATTGATACGTTGAGTAATTTTATAACTAGAGAACATAAGTGCTTCTAGAAATGGAGCAACATCACTATTACTACCATAACTATAAGCTTCTGGTTCATCTATCTCTGGAAAGATAAATTGAAAGATTGCTTTATATGAATCTAAATCTTTAGTTCTAAATTTATATTTATCACCTTTTATTAATGACTGGTAAAAAGGAAATGAAGTTACAGCTACTCTAGCATATTTAACTCCACTAAGTACACCAGCACGTTTTAAGTAAATATAACTAAATAATCTATCTTCTTTCTCATTTACCTCTTTAATCATAAAACTAATAAAAGACTTTACAGTCTTATCATCAAGTTCACTAATTTTATATAACAATTCCATTTGTTCAGGAGATAGCTTTTTATGATATTCTGGACTGTCTACTAAATTAAGTAGACTTTGAACCAAAACACCAATTGCTATATTAATCTTAATATTAATAGTATATCTAAGTTTATTAATAATATTAGATTCACCTTTAATTATATCTTCACTGAGGGGATGAAATACTATCATTGATGAAGCATCAAATCCTCTCAATATTTTACTTGAAGGAATAACTAAATGTTTACCTCCTACTAAGTAAGGCTCTCTACTACCTGATATTGGAATATACACTTTATCATCTTCAACTACAAGACCAGCGTATCTGATAAATTTATTATAGATATCTATAATTCGCATCAAAGACTCCTTAAATATTAAATAATAGCATTGTAACTAGGTGTGGTATTAACATTACCTACAGAACTAAGTAATTGTTCCATATCGTATGCTACCATATACAGATCTTCTTTTTTAGTTGTATAAACAGGGGTAATTAAACTATCACAAAAACTAGGTGTAGTAAATGCAACTATAGGACCTCCGTCTAACGAAATATTAATTTTAGATTCACCAAATACATCACACTGCATTTCTAGCATATACGAAATTTGGTTACCAAATGTAATATCGTACATAATTTCATTATGCAGTCTATGTATAAACAAATTAAAACTTTTAGTTAAATCTAAATTAGTAACAGATTTAGCATCAATAAGAACAGTATTCATTTGACCAGTTAAATCATGATTAGTAGATTTAAAATGAATTTTATTAATCATGTATTCTAACATTAAAGATGGAATAGCATTAGATAGTAATGTTGAAACTACAGTTTCTCTATCAGCACCATTCCAATACTCTGTTTGACCAGTTGAATGTAATCCAACTAACTGTGAATTACCAACACGAACATAGTTAGTAACATATTTAACATTTGGATCAATACGCTCAAGTGTATCAATATTAAAATAAGTGATACCACTAATCCCAGTAACCATTTCTAATTGACGAATAAACTCATTGTTACTATGAATATTTTCCATAGACATATCACTAGCACGACTATAAATGTCATTACTATCAGGAGACCATTCAGATAATGAAAGCGATTGTTTATAATTACTAATAATATTTGACATATAATTAGTAGGTACATTATTTTTTCTACTACTTCTAGGTGTATTAGCTCCTTTATTTAATATAACTCTTGTATCATTAAGAATAGTTTTATTAGAGCCGTATTGAGAAGTTGATAATTGTACACTATTAAAAATATCAGAAGGTCTTAGTCCATAAAGATCATTATTAGCATATCCATAATCATTAAATATTTTACCGTTGATAATCTGTGATGTATCTATCACACGGTCCATATTTTGAACACCTGATGGTGTATTAACTTGACTACGTGATACAGTAGTAATAGAGTTAATAAAGAAATGCATATTAGGGTCAATGGATCCATTCATTCCTATGCCTAAATGATCAGTGTATCCTTGAACATATAAAATTTTAGTTCCGTGTAAACTTGTGTCTATTTGTAAGGTTAATAAAAATGATACACGTTTTTCACTCCAACCATTGGGTATAGGAATTTGTGTATTACTATAAGGAGATGGACTAATAATACCAGATGTAAGACCACTAAACGTACTAGGTGTTACTACACCACTACAATTATTAACCCTGTCACTAATAGTATTTAAAGTTTCTGGAGTTATGTGTGTGGTATAAGGTCTAAGAAACATTGGATTATACGTACCAGTTTCTTGCATAAGTAATCCAAGTATTTTACACTGAGAAGCATTTTTAAAATATGATGAATTATCTGTGTACATGATTACACCTTTTGTTTAGTTCCATGATCTAGAACCTAACTCTATAAAAAGTTTGGCTAGCACTGTTTTTATATCTTGAGTTACAATAAGTTTTCTACTGGTATTACTAAAGACTTCTTCTAATAATTTTTCATTAGCTGTCATCTTAAGTATATTACTAGATAGATTATTACTGAAACTATCTATAGTATTTATAATATAACGATTTTCATTTTTTGTTACCTTAATAGTTTTAGTCGGTTTAGTGAATGGATATAGTTTTTCAAGTTGTTGAACTAGTTCAACAGGTATTTTATTTTTACTGTCTACAGAGAATACATTAATAACTCCTTCATTTACTATTTTCTGTGATGTCGATAATAAAGCCAAATATTTATATCCTCTAGCCCATAACACAGCTTCTAAAACACCTAATAATTTTATTAATATAGGTCTAGATATATACATAATTCCTCTTGGAGAAATAACAGGTTTCATAACCCATTGCAATAATCTAATACTAGTATCAGGTATTTTAGCATGATTAAGCAAAGTACAAGTTCTCAAAGATTCTTCAAGCATATTAAAATCTATATTACTACTTAAACGTTGTGCTATTGCATAAGGATTACTAACACTATACTCTAATTCAACTATATCTTCTAAAGATATATCAGTCTTCATTTTATATTTTTCAAGAACAGATATCTTAGAATTTTCATCAATACTAGCTGATATAGTATTTTTATCTTTCACCATATTTTTAGGATTAGTAATATTACCTTTAATTTTACCCTTAATATACTTATAAACAAAAGTTATTATATTAAGTCTATTATCATCATTTGTAAAATTATTTATATTTTTGATTTCAATAAAAGGTAATCTACGAACACTAATTAAACAGAAAATGTAATAATTATAATCCTCACTAGAAATGTTATTAATGATATTATAATCATTAAACATATCTTCAGACATAATATGTTCAATGTAAGTTAATAATCTTTGACACGGTTTAGCAGTAATATAACTATTACTAAGTAATTGAAAAGAATTATATTCTTTAAAATCAGTACCTATTTCTTTCCTTATTAAATTAATATATTCACCCCAAATTGGTACATATGCTTTAAGTGCTATGCAATATGCGATTAAATATATGTAATCTTCTTTAAGATAAGTTTTCTCCTGTGTTTTATTATTATTAATATTATGTACATAAGTAGTATCAAAACCATCTGGTATACGAATATCACTATAATTTTTTATCCAATTATAAATATTTTCTATATTTAAATATAATGATATATCATTTAAAATTTGTTTAAGATTATTTATGAGTTCTTTATTACTAATAGTGTTATCAAAATTATATTTTACTTGATTATAAAGTGAAAATACAGAATGTTGATCATTAGTACTAAGAGTAGCTAAGTAAAGATTTAACTGTTCATAAATATCTGTAATACTAAAAGTATCTCTACCAAAAGCGTTAGTATAAAACCCTAACTCTATTAGATTACCAGAATCATCTTTCCAACTTACTATAGTTTCTGGTGCAGTGATCGAAAGTTTACTTCTTAGATTAATCAAGATATACTCCTGTCCTTATGTCAGTTAAATTACAGAACGGTTAAAATATATAAGCTGATACACTATTTTATATACATCATGATTAGTATATATTACTATTTTAAACTTTAAAAAGGTGACTAAGAAAATGACAACACAGGCTTTAGATAGCCTGTGTTGTCGAAAAATCTTTTAGTTTTTATTTGTTAAAAATTAATATCCTCTAGTGTTATTTCATCAACTTTACTGGCAGTTGAAACTGGTGGAGCCAATTGTTGAATATTCCCTGTTGTTTTACCAACATACTCAGTAAATTCACTAATTTCATTAGTATAAATAGTACGCAAAGCTCTAATAGTTGATTGAGCTAACATAGAGGATGCTTCAGGTCCAGATAGTTCAGTACCATCGTTCTTAATAAACTTATTATACTGCCATAGATTAAATATAAACTTAATCTTAGGTTTATCACCTTCAACAATAGAAATCCAAACCATACCTTCAGCATCTACACCAAACCATAGTTCACTAATCAAACGTTTTTCAGGTGTTATATTACCAGCTGCATCACGAATAGATGTATAACACTCTATTTTACTTTTGGTATTTGGGTTAGCTGTAGCCATTTTTTCAAATTGGTCACAAAATAACATAAATACTTCAACTCCCAAAGGTGCTGAAATAGAGTCGTTTTTATTTGTAACTGTATTAAAAGCAAAAACAGAAATACGTGGTCCACCATTACGCAAACTCCAATTAAGTCTAGCTCTTTGATTTTGAACACCAGGGATCTCAGCAAACATAGTAAATTTATTGAGATCTAGAAAACGTCCAACTGATTTATTAATAGCATTCATTTTTTTACTACTCCTTGGTTTTTAAATTAAAACATTTAACTGACTTACTTAATTCTTAAAACAAGTATCCTTTTATACCAAATCATATACTTAGAAAAGAGAAAAATAATTATTAATAATTAAGTATAAACTTTAACATAACCTGTAGAGCTATTACTACCATATGCTCCTATAGCTAAAGTATCACCTGCATTATTAATGCATACTGAGTAACCAAATTTATCACCAGTAGTTTCACCTGTTAATTTATCACCTTGTAAAGTCCATACATTAGACATAAATTTATAAATCTTGACATATCCTGTAGCACTATTAGCACCATGTGCTCCTATGACTACAGTATCACCTAAACTATTGATAGAAACTGAAATACCAAAATATTCATTATTACTTTCACCTGTTAGTTTATCACCCTGTTGAGTCCATTTACCACATATAAGTTTATATACTTTAACATATCCAGTTCTACTATTAGCATAAAATGCCTCTATAACTACAATATCACCTACACTATTAATATCTAATGACCAACCAAAAGAATTATCAATAGTCTCACCTGTTATTTTAGCACCCTGTTGAGTCCATCTACCAGATATAAGTTTATAAACCTTAGAATATCCTGTACCACCTAAAGCACTAAAAGCTCCTATAGCTACAGTATCACCTAAACTATTAATAGAAACTGAGTAACCAAAAGCATCACTAGAAACTTCACCATTTATTTTTACTTGTTGAATCCATAAACCTGATATAAGTTTATACATCTTAACATATCCTGTAGCATTATCAGCATACCATGCTCCTATAGCTACAGTATCACCTATTCCATTAATAGATACAGATCGACCAAAGTATTCATAAATAGTTTCACCTTTTATAACATCACCCTGTTGAGTCCATGTACCAGATATAAATTTATAAACCTTAACATATCCTCTTTGATTATCAGCATTATC
>JFJP01002603.1_pt1 | contig 13302 bp, 12 predicted proteins | sample 431651 | NCBI WGS metagenome assembly JFJP01 (sample SAMN02602958, study PRJNA72255) | Microbial mat metagenome, whole genome shotgun sequencing project. | biome: fresh water; feature: sink hole; material: water; isolation source: purple microbial (photo- and chemosynthetic) mats found in...
TTCGTCATTTGCGCGAGGTACTGCTGAGTCTGCTGTTCGACCTGCTTCAACGTGACGGCCACCTTGTTCATGTCATCCACAATGTGCTTGCTGACACCCGCCTCGCGTTTCGTCTGGTCGATCAGATTTTGCAGGGCGGACACCATCCCTTGCATGGTTTGCTGAGCATTCTGTGCATTGGTCAAGATACCGGCCAATTCCCTGGAAGCTGAACTCACTTGAGTGGAGGCGTCTCTGAGTTCGCTCATGGTTGAGACGCCCTGTTGCATAACTCCTGTAACGGCCAGGCCGGCATCCTTGAACTTGGTGGCGGCGTCCAGCATTTTCTGAGCGCCAAGATTCATCTTGTCAATCGACATGCCCATGGCCTGCGCGGTATTCAGCACTTCGGCAGATAACTTCGTTGTTTCACTCGACAGCCCATCCACAAACACCTTGGTCTTGTCCGCCAGTTCGCCCAGGTGCAGTCGTTCGGCTTTGGCCGCCTCGATACGTTGCCCCTCCAACGCCTTGACCACCGATCCAATCTGGTTCTCCAGCAACTTCTGGCGTGTATCGGCTTGGTCCATCATCTCACCAAGTTTTTTGCCCATCTCCTCAGTGCTGGACTGCCCGGTCTGTCGCAAGTCGGTGACCAACTTACCAAACTCACCCTGCATCTCGCGCATTGACTCGACCGACTTGTTCATCATGTCGCCCAGGCCGTTCATCTGGCCGCCAAAGGTTCCTTTCATCTCATTGATGAAGGTCTCCAGCAATTCCTTGACCATGTTCTGGACGGCGGAATCTTGACGTTGAGTGCCGCTTTCGACCGCGATGGCAATCCGTTCGAGATGAGCCAGTGCAGTCTGAACAGATTCCTGTTGGACCTGAATCTGCTTATCGGTCAGGTCGGTCAGTATCTGATGGAGATCAGCCACCAAGCTCTGCTTGAGCTGGGCGGTATGGGTGGCGCTTTCCTCTGCCGCCTTGACCAGGCGTGCCAGATATTCTTCCCCGGCGCCGGCTTCGTAGAGTGAGTCGATGGCCTGAGCGAGTTGCTCGACCTGTTTGTAGCGGCGGTTGAGTTCCCGTTTTTCCAAGAAGGTGATGAGCATCGCCGCGCAGATGGCGAAGGCAGAGGCGTAGAAGGCTTCTCTTACGCCATCCATAAGTGCCCCCAGGCTGGCCTTGATCGCTTCGGCGCTGCCTGTCGGCTCGAACCCCGACAACCCCAGAATCAACCCGGAGAATGTCCCGATGATGCCGATGCCAGTCAGCAACCCCGGCAGGTGGCGAAAAAATTCAGTGTTCAGCGGGGTATCGACCAGCACCTGAGTGTTGAAAAACACTTCGGCGGGCACCGTGGCGCGGACGGCGACCAGTCGCCGCATACCGTCTATATGGTCGTATTGCTCGTGCAAGGTCTCGGTGTATTCGCTCCACAGGTGGGCGAGGGTCGTATCCAGTCCCAGGATTTTCGCCACCTGGTCGCGCTCAACCGGGCCAGTATCCGCTCCTGGCTTGAGCGACTGGATGGCGGGGATGACGGATTTGAGTGTGCGGCGCAGATGTCGCGACGGGCGCAAGTACCAAACGAGGAATGCCAACGTCAGGAACAACACAAAGGCGGCCACCACGCCAGGTATCAGGTATTGCGGCAACGTCATGCTTTCTCCCGCTGGGTATATGGGTTTTCCTGGATTCTAGCCTTCTGGCACAAGCGGAGACGATCAGTGCGACAACAGGGGTGAATTGGAATCAGAAGGAAAGATAAACCCCAAACGACAACGAGAAATCCATTGTTGGCCATCTGCGCCTACCTTTGTTATCGGTGCAGATTTAACTGTCGCCGTTCAAGAGATGGTTTTCGGCCAAACGCCTGAATGACTGAAACTTGCCGACAGCACTCATTGCTGTCGCTTCCACAAAGCTGACGTTCAGCATGAATTGAGCGGCGAATCTGGATGTCTCGCAATGGTCGACTTTCAAGCAGTCATGAAGCAACGGTGAATGTCTCTAGTAAACCCAACACCAGCCTGTGAAGGCGCTGACCTGTCGAAACACGCCAATCCGAATTACGGAAGCAATCCAGACAGGATCTGACGGCAACCTTCAACACCAGATTCCGCATACCCTTTTATCGCCTGCTGACCGCACTACTCCCTTTCGAAATCAACCGCGCCCGTGGGGGCGATTTTCGTAAAGGAGAGTCATTATGTCTTTGTCACACATGGGCACGATCGCCAAGATCGTGGCTGCCCGGATGGGCGTCGAGGTGGCGTTCGATGCGTCAGCCGACACCGCGTCCACCGATGGCACCCGCATCAACATCCCGACCAGCCCGCGCAGGATGCGGTGAGCTTGCGAACCGCATCGGTCAACGGTTGATGGCGGACATCGTAATGGCTCGGCGGCAGGTGTGGCTCGATGGGGTCCGAATGCTTACCTTTCATAAGTCTCTGTGTTCGACAGCAAATTCATTTGTTTCGGGCGCGAACGGGGTTCATCACTTGCCGTACAATTATTCTGTACAACAAAAAGGAACTTGCCATGACCATTGAAACCACCTACAGCCAAGCCCGCGAGCAGTTCAAGACGCTGATGGACCGCGCGGTCGATGACCGTGAAGTGGTCTTGGTGCGCCGCCGCTCGGGGGGGGATGTCGCGATGATTGCCGCCGACGAGTTGCAGAGCCTGATGGAGACCGCACATTTGCTGCGCTCTCCTAAAAATGCAGAACGTCTTCTGGTCGCCTTGGCTCGCGCCCGGGCCGGCGATGTCGCGCCTACGTCTGTCGATACCCTTGAGAAACACTTTGGCCTCGAAGCCTGAGATCAAACGTGTCGCAGTGTTTCAGCCCGAGTTTCTGGAAGACTTGAGCTACTGGGTGGAAATAGAACGCCGTACCGCCAAACGACTGCTGGAACTGGTCAAGGCGGCCCTTCGCGATCCATTCAAGGGCATCGGGAATCCTGAGCCGCTGAAGTATCTGGGCTCGGATGTCTGGTCACGGCGTATCACGCAAGAACACCGCTGCGTCTATCTGGTGAAAGCGGATCGGATCGAATTCCTGCAAGGGCGTTATCACTACTGAACTTAGCGACTGTCCATGAATAACCAGGACATTCTGGCTGCACGGTTGGGCGCGGTGCTGCGTTGCCGGTCGCTTGAAGGGAATGACCATGCTGCGCGACTGGCGCCTTGCACCGCATCCCACCAGCACACCCATAACTGCCCAGGTTATTCATGGGCAGTCACTTAGGGATGCGGAAACGGCCAACAACCCATTTTTGGCAGCAATAACGGGCGCATTGCGTCGTTGTGTCTCGCTTGAGTGGCCAGCCCGCGCAGGATGCGGTGAACTTGCGAACCGCATCGGTTTTGCTTTCAGGTGGGGGTGATGCGGTTCCTGCCTCTCCGCATTCATCCTGCTTCGTGCTAGTTAAGCCATTGCAAACCTTGTACACGGGAAAATTAGCCCCCCCTCCGTGTCATCAGCGTGGCCTGATGACGCAATGCCGTGGCGGCGATCAACGTATCGAGCGGGCCGATGGGGGGGCTGCGGCCTCAAGCTCGGCGCGAATGCGGGCGGTGTAAAAAGTGCATTCGTTATCAAACGGTAAAATCTGCATCGGGTGCAGCAATGTGGCTAATGCAGCCAGACGGGGATTGGCTGCTTCCGGCGGCAAACGCAACCGGCCATAGACCAATTTCCGGCAAGGCAGCACCCAACCCTTCCATGCTGAAGGCGGCGCGGCACAGATAGGCAAATTCGCGCCAAGGTGACAAGGCTTTGTTGCGCACCAGCCGGCGCGCTTTGGACAAGGCCTTGTCGGCGAAACCCTTGCCGCCATGCTCCAGTTTCGAGCGCGCCCGCGATTTCGCCGTGGCAAACAGTTCCGCTTCGTTGATCTCCCGCGCCGCGCTGTAGATACCGTCCATACCGGCACCGGCCTGCGCGGTATCCAGCAGCAGCACCGCATCCGCCTTGTCCTCGCGCCATTCCACCGCTTGGTCGGCTGTGATGGAGCGGGCGGTTTCATCCGCCGTCTGGCCAACCACAGCTATCCGCCAACCTGGCACCGCGAAACGCTGATCTGAGGCCAACTCACGTGCTACTTCGCCAGGCAGGCAGCGGATGAACGCCATGCTGCCAGACAAGGATGGCCCCAGCCGTTCTTTCAAGGCGTGCGCCAGGATGGGAGCGGCGTTTTCGATCAGAGACATATCAAGACACTCCGAGGGTGGTGAGGGTGTGCAGCAACAGCGATTCCGCCTGGGCGATGCACTCGGTGAGCAGCGCCTCGTTGACGCCATCTCCGGTGTAGTCATTGATATTGCGTTGCTTACGCAGTGCATCGAGAACGATGACTGTAGCGCTGTCTAATGCCAGGGTCAGCGGCAACGCCTGGATGGCGGTTTGATGGTGGCCCGGCTCACTGGTGGAAGTGCGGTAGCCTTTGGCCCAGAGCGCGGCCATCGCGCATTGCAGGATGGCCTTGTAGGCGGCATCGAAGCGGTTTTCCGCACTGATCGTGGTGACCTTGGCGTCGGCCAGATTGCGCTGAGCCGCAGCCAGCAGCTTCAGAATGGCGGCGCGCCCGGCCTCATGCTGCACCAGGCGTCGAATCGCCAACAAGTTTTCCAAGGTCATGCTCGTCTCCCATCAGATACAATTTTTCGTTGCCCAACACTTCGACGAGGAAGGCATCTCCCACACTCGTTTTTTGCCGAAACTCGGCTGGCGACAGCACCACCGGGTTGATCTCCCGGCTGATGCGAGCCTGGGCTTCATGCAGCGCCCGCACCACTTCGGCAAACCCGATCTCGCCCACCAGCAAAACATCCACATCGCTGCGCGGTCCTTCTTCCCCGCGCGCCACCGAGCCGAACACCAGCGCCAATGCAATGCGTTCGTTAAAGCCGGCTAAGGCTTCTCTCAATACATCCGCGAGTCCGGCCGTCTTGCGCAAAATACCGGCCAGTTCTGGAAATATGGGGCACTGACGATTGGCGCCATAGCGCACCTGATTGCCGACCTCATCCCGAATAAGCACGCCGGCATGGGCAAGCCGCGCCAGTTCCTTGTGCAACGTACCGGCCGAGGTGCCGGTCAGACGAGCGATTTCACGCACGTGGTAATGCTGTTCCGGGTGCAATAGCAGCAGGGCAAGCACTTTCTGGCGGTAAGAGCCGAGCAATAGGGAAGCCAGCATGATGTAGTTTAATTAGCTACGAATGAAGCTTGTTAGGCTACATTCGTTTGAAGAATTACGCATCTACGAAATGGATTCATCGTCGTAATCGTCATGCACAGGGTTGCTCACGAACCGTCCACTTTCTCGAATGGAATAGCTACCACCACGCGTATCGTTTGAGAAGCTTGCCTCCGTTGGCGAGGTTCGCCCGCGTGACTTCCCTGCTTTTTGTTTTCCTGACACCGCAACAGCTACTTCGTTAGCAATCCGCTGCATGACGTAATAACCAGTTCCATCACGCTTCGTGCCAGTTCAGCCTTTGCAAACCCTGTCCAGCGTGTCGATAGGGTGTTCAAGCGTTTACGCAGGCTCAAACTCCGGATATTGCCGGCCTCATTGTCGGCAATTTGCAGTTCATCGAGTTTTTGTTGGTGCAACAGCGGAATACTTTGTATTGTGGCTGCCGGCTTTGTTGCCGGCTTGGAAGGAGGCGGATTCAAGACGGAATGTAATTACAATTCGCCGCATAGTAACGCTTCAACTTTATTGAGAAACAGGATGACTCGTCTTTTTCAAACGTTGCTTTTTACGTTTCTTGTCACCGCTTCAGTCCTCGCCCAGGCGGGGCGTCTGGATCGTGTACTTGCCGCTGGTGAAGTGCGGGTGTGCATCTGGCCGGACTATTACGGTATTTCTTACCGCAACCCGAAAACCCAGCAACTCAGCGGCATCGACGTTGATATGGCGCAGCTGCTGGCGCGCGATCTGGGGGTCAAATTACGCTTCATCGACAGTTCGTTTGCTCGCCTGATCGACGATGTGACGCAGGACCGCTGCGATATCGCGATGTTCGCCATTGGCATCACGCCGCAGCGTGCCGAGAAGCTGCGCTTCACTCGGCCGCATTTGGTCAGCGACATTTACGCCATTACCAGCAAGAGCAATCGTCTGATCAAAACCTGGGATGACATTGACCAGCCAGGGGTGGTGGTGGCGGTGGCCAAAGGCACCTTGCATGAACCGGTGATGCGCGACAAACTGAAACGCGCAACGCTGCTGGTCAGCGCCACCACGCAGGGGCGTGAGCAGGAGGTCGAAGCCGGCCGCGCCGATGTGTTCATGACCGATTTTCCGTTCAGCCGGCGCATGCTGGAAACCACTGATTGGGCGCGGTTGGTAGCGCCCACCAGCACCTATCATCTGACACGTTACGCCTATGCCATGCAGCAGGGTGACGATGCCTGGCACGCGCGGATCGAGCGTTTTCTGAGCGATTCCAGGCGCAACGGCCAACTTCTGGCAGCGATCAAACGTCACAAACTCGATCCAATCGCGACCCAGGACTAGACCGCCGCATCTCCCACTATGCTGAAGAAAACCGGATTCAGCCGGCGTTCTACATTTGCTCTGGTAGCGCTGATCGTGGCGCTCAGTGCCTTTGCCGCCACCGCCTATGGTTTATGGCAACTGCGTGTGGCGAGGATCGATCGTCAACTGGAATCGGCGGCGATGATCGTGCGTGCGCTGGAAGATCATCTGACGCAGAACTTCAATGTCATCGATCGCACACTGGCCAACATCGCCGATCAGCCGATCAGCAACGAGCGACTGAGCAGCCTGTTACGCCAAGCGCCGTATCTGCGTTCGGTGGTCGTTCTGGGGCCAGGGGATGTGGTCAGCGCCAGCTCCAATCCCGACAATATTGGCGCGCGCCTGTTGCGCCATGATTTTCTGCCGCAGGCGGAGGTGCCGCTAGAAGTGTTGCGGGTTGGGCGGTTGCGTCTTGGCCGGGATTTCCACTCGGCGCGTGAGATCGGCCCGAGCAGTGTGGCGCAGTCGATCAGCTTCATTCCGGTCGAACGCGATGTACAGCTTTCCGATGCCCGCTGGGTAACCGCTGCGGCGGCGGTCAATTCCGACTATTTCCTGAATTTTTACGGCAACCATATTGCCGCCGCTGAAGGCAAAGTGCAGTTGTTGCGCTATGACGGAGTACTGCTGCTGGGCAGCGACGAGCGTGATCGTCCCGGTAGCGACGCAGACAGCCGGTCGATCCGGGCGCGATTGCAGCAGTCCGAGGCGGGGCGCTTCGAGCAGAATCTGAGCGAGGGCAGGGCGGTCTTTACCGCTTATCGTGCATCGCGTGTCTATCCCTTCGTGCTAGTGGTGCATCTGGACAAGGCGCATGGTCTGGCGGCCTGGCGAGGCGCAGCGGTCAACACGCTGCTCACGGTGAGCGCGGTATTGCTCGCGGCATTGGCCCTGGCCAGCGTCTATTTCATTCGCTTTGAACGCAGCGCGCGTGCGCGCGAGCTGGCCGAGGAATCGCTGCGCACTCTGTCTCTGGCGGTGCAGCAAAGCCCGGTTTCCATCGTGATCACCGACCCGGACGCGGTGATCCAGTACGTCAACCCGAAATTCGAGTCGATCACCGGGTACAGCGCCAGCGAGGTCATCGGGAAAAATCCGAAGGTGCTGAGTTCGGGGGAAAAGTCGTCTGTGGAATATCGCGACATGTGGCAGGCGATTACCGCTGGCCAGATCTGGAAGGGCGAATTTCACAACCGCCGCAAGGATGGATCGTTGTTCTGGGAAATGGCCTCGATTTCGCCGGTTTTTGACGTTCACGGCGCGTTGCAGCATTTCGTCGCGGTGAAGGAGGACATCACCGCGCGCAAGCTGGCGGATGAAAAGATCAGGGAATTGAATCGGGATTTCGTCTCGTTCCTGGAGAACACCAGCGATTTCGTCTATTTCAAGGACAGGAACGGCTGCTTCCGCTTCTGTAGCCAGACGCTGGCGGATATCACCCACCATGCCAGTTGGCGCGACATGATCGGCAAACATGATCTGGAGGTGTTTCCACCGGAAACCGCGCAGATTTATTACCAGGAAGAGCTGCCGGTGTTCGAGACCGGACAGCCCATACTCGGCAAAACCGATCCCTATTTTGACGCGGCGGGCAATCACGGTTGGGTCAGTACCAGCAAATGGCCGCTGTTCGATGACGATGGGCGGGTGACCGGTCTGTTCGGCATCAGCCGCGATGTCACCGAGCGGATGCAGGCGATGGAGTCTTTGCAGCTCGCCGCCAGCGTCTTCACGCATGCCCGCGAAGGCATCATGATCACCAATGCGGCGGGCGAGATTATCGATGTGAATGAGGCATTCACCCGTATCACCAGCTACAGCAAAGAGGACGTGCTCGGACGCAACCCTCGCCTGCTGAATTCCGGGCGTCAGGAAAAAGCATTTTACGAAGCCCTCTGGCGCGAACTGATCGAATATGGCTACTGGTATGGCGAAGTCTGGAACCGGCGCAAGAGCGGAGAAGTGTATGCGGTGATGCAGACCATCAGCGCGGTACGCGATGGCGGTGGGCAGGTGCGCCACTATCTGGCTCTGTTCTCCGATATCACTCCGATGAAGGAACATGAGCGGCAGCTCGAACAGATCGCCCATTTTGATGCCTTGACCCAGTTGCCGAATCGCGTGCTGCTGGCCGACCGCCTGCATCAGGCGATGAACCAGACTCGCCGGCGCGATCTGCGGCTGGCGGTGGCCTACCTCGATCTGGATGGTTTCAAGGCGATCAACGACACCTATGGACACGATGCCGGTGACCAGTTGCTGATTACGCTTTCCGCCCGCATGAAGGCGGCTCTGCGCGAAGGCGACACTCTGGCGCGCCTGGGTGGCGACGAGTTTGTCGCGGTACTGCTCGACCTGGCCGATATTTCCGCCAGTCTGCCGATGCTGGCGCGCCTGCTTGCGGCGGCGGCGCAGCCGGTGCATGTTGGCGCGCATGTGCTGCAGGTGTCCGCCAGTCTGGGGGTGACGTTCTTCCCGCAGATGGAAGAGGTGGACCCCGATCAAATGTTGCGGCAGGCCGATCAGGCGATGTATCAGGCCAAACTCGCCGGCAAGAACCGCTATTACGTGTTCGACGCCGATCACGATCGCAGTCTGCGTGGTTATCACGAAAGCCTGGAAGGCATTCGCCTGGCCATGCAGCAACACGAATTCGAGCTGTTCTATCAGCCGAAAGTAAATATGCGGACGGGTAGGGTGGTTGGCGCCGAGGGGTCTGCTGTTGCCGGCGGCCTTCCTGCCGGTCATCGAGGAGCATCCGCTGGCGGTCGAGTTGGGCGAGTGGGTAATCGCCGGCGCCCTGGCTCAGATGGCCGCCTGGCGCGCCGTCGGACTCGACATTCCAGTCAGCGTCAACCTCAGCGCCAGGCAGTTGCAGCAAACCGATTTCGTTGTTCGCCTGCGCGAACTGCTGGCGGCGCAGCCGGGGGCGCGGGCGAGCGATCTGGAACTTGAGGTGCTGGAAACCAGCGCACTGGACGATCTGGTGCATGTCTCGCAAGTGATCAAGGCGTGTCTGGCATTTGGCGTGCGTTTCGCACTGGATGATTTCGGCACCGGTTATTCCTCGCTCGCCTACTTGAAACGCTTGCCGGTGGCCTTGCTGAAGATTGATCAGAGTTTCGTTCGGGACATGTTGTCCGATCCGGACGACCTGGCCATTCTGGAGGGCATCATCGGCCTTGCCGCCGCTTTCCGCCGTCAGATCATCGCGGAAGGGGTGGAAACGGTGGTGCATGGCGAGATGCTGTTGCGGCTGGGCTGCGAACTGGCGCAAGGTTTCGGCATCGCGCATCCGATGCCTGCCAGCGATCTGCCGGACTGGATCACATCCTGGCGCCCGGATTCTTCCTGGAACAATAAACCGGCAGTGAGCCGTGATGATCTGGCGTTGTTATTTACCGGAGTAGAGCATCAAGCCTGGATCGTCGCGATTGAACGACGTATCAAAGGTGAGCGCGATTTTTCCGAGCCGGCTGATCCAAATAACTGCAACTTCGGTCTCTGGTTGAATGCAGAAAGCGTCGACCGCTACAGTGCTCATCCGGCGTTTCCGGTCGTCGTGAATCTGCACCAGGAAATTCACCACTTTGCCGCATCCCTGCTTGAACTTCATGACAGCGGCCAGCATCAGCAGGCGCTGATGGGCCTCGACAAACTGCACCAACAGCGCGATGCCTTGCTGAAACAGTTGAAGCGCTTGCTGCCGAGCGCAGAGTCTTCGGAAGACACTTAACCCGTTGATCGGTGGGTTCAACAACACCCCACTGTTGCGTCAGAACCTTTGTGGTCGAACGGCAAGCCGCCGCCACAGCCAGCAAAAATACCGAAATGCCGGCTGAAATCGCCGATGAATTCAAAGTGAGCGGCAAAGCGGCTGTCATGCAGCATGCGCCAGGTGTTGCCGCAGACCGGAAAAACGCGGCCGGCTTCGATAGCATGGTGCTTGTCCAGGTTGAACATCCGTTCATGGTTCGGGATGCCGCCACGATAGATCACCGCCTGGCCGTAGTCCTCGCAATCCGGCTCCAACTCGTCCAGCTTGAACAGCCGGTAGGTGGCGGAATAGAACTGGATTCCTTCGGTGCGCGCAGCCAGCGCCGGGTCGGTGATGGCAATCGGCCGATCTTCCACCAGACGCGGATCGCCGAAGCCATGCCGCCGCGCCAGATGCTGGAAGTCGTTCCAGTACAGCGCGCCACCCAGGCATTCGCCATACAGCACCGGATCGTTGCGCAGCGTCGAGGACACGCGGCGGTCGGCGTAGACATCGGAGAAGTAGAACTCACCACCCGGCTTCAGCAAGCGATGCACTTGGCGCAATACGGCGTCCTTGTCGGGTGACAGGTTGACGACGCAGTTCGATACCACGACGTCGAAACTGGCGTCTGCCAGATCCAGCATATCCAGGCGCTCGATGTAACCGAGGCGGAACTCGACGTTGTCGCGTACAAAACCGAAGGCTTCACGGTGAAACGTGCGGTGTTTTGCGGCGACTTCCAGTTGTTCCTCGGTCATGTCGACGCCGACCACTTGGCCGGTCTCGCCAACCATCTGCGCCAGCGCGTAGACATCACGCCCGGAACCGCAGCCCAGATCGAGTACGCGGCAACCCTCCAGCAGCGCCGGCGCAACCAGACCGCAGCCGTAGTAGCGCGTCATCACTTCCGGGTGGATGCGCGCCAGCAGCGGCTTCAGCCATTCCGGCATCTGACTGGCGTCGCAGCAGGCGGAAGTGCGCAGGTCGGCCGTGCTCTGCAACTGGCGGCCGTAATAGTCTTTGACGAGTTCATGCATGGCAGTTTTCTAAAGGGCGTTGATGGAATGCGCCGGGCGGAATGCCGCCGGCAGATGAATCAGATCTTCGGGTCGGTCGATGTCGGGCAGCGGCTCTAGCAGGGCGACGCGCCAGCCCAGCGCGGCCATGCGCTGCAGCGTCAATTCGGCGACCTGTGCGGTGCTCCACGGCATGGCTTCAAACAAGCTGGCGGCATGAGTTTTTAAACCGAGCAGGAGATAGCCGCCATCCCGCGCCGGCAGCAGGACCGCGTCATGCGGGTTTTCGTGGTCATGCAAGGCTGCTGCCGCGGCGCGCAAATGTTGCGCGCTCAATGCCGGGCAATCGGCGCCGATCAGCAGCACGTTTTGGCCGCCTGCCAGGCCGCGTTGCGCGGCGCGGGCCATGCGCACGCCCAGATCGCCGTCGCCCTGATCGCTGGTTTCGCAGCCGGCGGGCAGCGGGATGTTCTGCCAGTCCGGATGCGTCGGCGCCGGGCAGGCGCAGAGTTCCAGGCTGCCGACATCCGCCACACTGGCGATATTCAATGCGTGATCCAGCATGCGGCGCGCCAACTGCGCCGCGCCGTCGGCGCCCAGCGCCGGAATCAAGCGCGTCTTCACCCGGCCGGCGACCGGCGCTTTGGCGAACAGGATGATGCGGGTGGTTGTCATGGCTTGCCGCCACGCGGCGAGTGATAGCGCGCCGCCAGCCGCTCAACCGGCACGCCGCGCCAGTAGTCGAAGCGCAGTCGCCACATCAGCAGGATGGTGCGCCAGACGCCGAAACGTTCCCAACGCCGGCCGGAAGTGACCACCCGCTGGCGCAAACAGGCCGGCGGGCCGTTCGATGTCTTCCATCAACGGCTGCTCGGGATAACCGCCTGCGGCGTCAAACGCGGCGCGAGTCATGAACATCGCCTGATCGCCGGTGGCAATGCCGGTCAGCTGCGAGCGCCGGTTCATCATGCCGGCGACCACGCGCAACATCGCCGGGTGGCCGCTGATCTCGACATCGAAACGGCCCCAGAGACTATCCTGCAACGCGTTTTGGATCAGGCTGTCGGCCTGCGCCGGCAAACGCGTGTCGGCATGCAGAAACAGCAACGCATCGCCGCTGGCCGCCGCCGCGCCGGCATTCATCTGCATTGCCCGGCCGCGCGCGCTGTTGATCACCTGATCCGCATCGACACTGGCCAGCAATGCCGTGGCATCGACACTGCCACCATCGACCACGATCAGTTCATGACCCGCCGCGCGCAACGGTTGCAACACGGTCAAGGTGGCGACGATGCCGGACGCTTCGTTCAGCGCCGGCAGGATGATCGACAGCTTCATCGTGCGCGGCTGAGTCCGTTCACGCGGTTCAGCCCATTTAAATTCCAGTCGTAATCGAGGAAGTCGATGTCCACGCGGCCTTCGCGCAGGCGCTGCTTTTGCGCCTCGGTCAAACCCAGGGCATCGGCCTGGCTGGCGAGAAAGGCATTCAGGCCGCCGACTTGTTTGAAATCATCGCCATACCATTTGAAGATGCTGGACACCGCCAGTCCGTTGCCCTGCCAGCGATTGCGTCTGCGGTCGGCGAGGAACAGGCGGGTGGCGTCGGCCAGTTGCGCTTCGAGCCGGGTGGCGCTGAAGGCTTCGGCACGCAGCGCGGGGCAACCGATGCTGGCGCAGTTCACCGCGAAATGGATGCGCGGTTCGTCGTAGGCGCCTTTGGCGCGGATCATGTCGTGCTCGATGTCGTCGAGGGAGCGGGTTTCGCCGAGCAATGGGATGAACGCCTTTTTCCATGGGCTGCGGAACAGCGAACCCAGTTCCTTGATCGATTTGATGTCCGGCCAGGCAGTCAGGATCAGTTCCAGCGTCCAGGCGTTGTAGGCGTTGATCAGAAACGCCAGCCGCTCCGGTTTCGGCCAGCGATTGAACTCGTCCCGCCGCACCGCCGACAAGCCATCCAGATAGCCTTTCAGCG
>JFJP01020507.1_pt1 | contig 13302 bp, 14 predicted proteins | sample 431651 | NCBI WGS metagenome assembly JFJP01 (sample SAMN02602958, study PRJNA72255) | Microbial mat metagenome, whole genome shotgun sequencing project. | biome: fresh water; feature: sink hole; material: water; isolation source: purple microbial (photo- and chemosynthetic) mats found in...
TCCGCCTGTTCGGCGAAAATCTGTCCGGCGAAGACCACCGGCTGCGCGCGCGCATCGGCTACCTGCCCGAGCAGCCCTACTTCTACGACAACCTCGCGGTCGGCGAGTACCTCGCCTGGCTGGCCCGCCTCTCGGGCATGGCGCCGGCGCGCATCCCCGCTGCGGTCGAGCGCGTGTGCCAGCTGCTCGACCTCGGCGAGCTGCGTGGCCGTCACCTGCGCTCGTTCTCCAAGGGCATGCGTCAGCGCTTCGGCCTGGCCCAGGCGATCGTCCACGAGCCCGAGCTGCTGATCCTCGACGAGCCCTTCTCCGGCCTCGACCCGCTGTGGCGGGCGCGCTTCAAGCAGGTGATGGCGCTCGAACGCCAGCGTGGGGCGACGCTGTTCTTCAGCAGCCACATCCTCGGCGACGTCGAGGAGCTGTGCGATCGCTACGGCGTCATCGATCACGGCCGTGTGCTGGAGGAGGGCCGCCTGGCTGACCTGCTGGGCCAGGCTCCGCTCGAACTCACCGGCACCGGCGAGGCGCCGCCCGGCGCACAGGCCGGCCCGGACGGCACCTGGACGCTGCGTTTCGCCGATGGCGAGCGGGCGGCGGTGCTCGCGGCCGTGCCGTCGGAGCGCATCCTGCGGCTGGAACGCCAGCGCATCGCCCTGGAGGACTGGTTCGTCGCGCGGATCCGCTCGACGCATGGCGCCGGCGCCAAGCTGGCCGGAGGTGCCGCGTGATCCTGGTCGTCGCCGGAGCCACCTTCCGTGAGGCGGTGCGCTCGCGCGCCTTCCTCGGCCTGCTCGCCATCTTCGCCCTTGCCGCCCTGGCCACCCGCGTGGTCGGTTGGATCAGCGCCACCGATGGCAATCTCGTCTCGCTCGATCTGATCATGTCGCTGCAGTCGATCATCGGCGTGCTGGTCGCGGTCGCCACCGGCACCGTCCTGGTGCAGAACGAGATCCAGCAGAAGACGCTCTACACCGTGCTGTGCCGCCCGCTGCCGCGCTGGCGCTTCGTGGTCGGCAAGTTCGCCGGTTTGTCCGGGGCCCTGGTCCTTGGTCAGCTCGCCATGGCGGTGATCGGCCTGGGCTGGATGTGGATCACCGGGGCTCCGCTCAATCTCTGGCTGGCGCTGGCCGTCGCCATGACCTGCCTGGAAGTCCTGGTGATGGCGGCGGTCGGCCTGTGCCTGTCGATGCTTGCCGGCCCGCTGCTGTCGGCCGTGCTGTGCCTGGCGGTCTATGCCCTGGGCCACGCGGTGGCGACGCTGCCCGAACTGATCGACCACCTCGAGGGCTGGCAGCGTACGATGGCTGCGGCCGGGGCGGCGATCGTGCCCAACCTCGGCTACTTCACCTTCCGTGGCCAGGCGATCCACGGCCATGCGATGACCGCCAGCGACGTCCTGCAGAGCCTCGGCTACGCAGCGCTGTGGATCGCCCTGCTCGTCACCATCGCCATCGCCGTGTTCCGGCGCAAGCAGCTCTGACATGCGTCGCGGAATCGCCTTGTGGCCGCTGATCGGGATCCTGGCGTGCGGGGCGCTGGCGTGGAACGGCTCGCGCTTCCTCGAGACGAAGCCGAAGCCGCGGAGCAAGGACCTTTCCTTCCTGCCCGCCCCGGTGGTGGCGAAGGCGATGGCCTGCGGCCAGCCGACGGCCTTGGCCAAGCTACGCTGGATCGACTCGTTCGCCTACTTCAATCACCAGATCGACCGGCGCGATGACGCGGTGGCCGGTCCCGATCAGCGTGGTGGATTCGAGCGGCTGTACGACACCCTGATCGCGCTCGATCCCAACTTCCTGCCCTTCTACGAGCATGCCGTGCTGAACATGAGCGGCGTGCTCAAGCAGCACCGCGCCGGCCTGTCGGTGCTGATGCGCGGACTGCTCGCCAGGCCGCACGAGACCAGCCTGTGGCGCCTCGCGTCTGCCGAGCTGGCGATCAGCTTCGATCTCGCCAAGCGCGATCCGGCCCAGCTCGACATGTGGCTGCGCGCGTGGATGGAGGCCGAGAGTTCCGACGATGCCCGCCAGTCGGTGCTCGACTGGCGTCGTGGCCTGGCCTTCGCCAACGTCGATGGGTTGCAGACCCTGCCCTATTGGCTGGAGCAGCTGCGCTCGACCAAGCCCGGCTCCCCGCTTGCCATCTTCGTCGAGGGCACCATCCGTGAACTGCTCGCCGAACACGGCAGCCGCGAACTGAACAAGCTCCTGTACTCGTCCATACTGCCGCTGGTGACCAGCGTCCAACTTGATCCGGCCGTGCTGGCGCAGCGCTGGCCGCGCGGGGCGCCGGCCTGGGCCCCTGTCGTGTGGAGTGGTCCAGGAGGTCCGCCCCCGGTGCTGCGGCCCGACCCCTTCGGCTACGCCTGGCAACGGGTGGGCGGGCAGGTGATCAGTCCGGGCCGCGAGCAGCGCCGCTTTTTGGTCATCTCGCAGGGCCAGCGCTTGGCGCTGGAGGCCGAAGCCGCCAAGCGCGGTCGTCCCCCGCTTGATAGTGACGAAGCTGCCGCCTGGGGCATTCCCCTGCCGCAGCCTGGCCACGGTGGCACCTGGTCCTTTGCCGGAAATCTTCCCGAGGTGGACTGGCCGGAACCCGAGCAGCAGCCCTGGCCATTGCGCTGAGGTAGCGTGCTGTCCGGTCATGTTAACGCTTCCGTCGCATCCCGAACCTGTGTAGAGTGACGTCAGGGGTCATCATGCCGACCAATGCCATTACGAATGCGACCTACGGCTATGCCGCCCCGGTCCCCGCTAAGCCCACGGACCAGCTGGCCAAGCCCGAGGCGTTGGAATCGCGCCCAGCCAAGCCGGTTGACCAGGCGTTGATTTCACCCCAGGCCAAGGCTTTGGCCGAAGCTGAACGGGCAGGCGCTGCTGCTTCACCCAACCAGGGTGTAGGCCAGCCCCCTGCGGCCTCCACCCGCGCTGTCGCCGATCGCGAGCAGGCCCGTAGCGATGAACGTCGTGCCCCTGAACGCCAGGCCGCCGGCGTGCAGAACGGGATGCGTCAGGCCCAGGCGAAGATCGACACGGTGGTGTGACCGCTGTGTCTCGACGGGCTTTTGATCTGGTCGAGACATCAATCCATTGCCCCGGGCGCGCCAGCGGCGCGCGCTCCCAGGGGGTGGGTCCGGGCTGAATCGAACCGGAGCGAGGCTTCGGCCGCAGGCCGATGCGAGGCCACCTGCGTGGCCTCGCACCGAGCGACCGGCGAGACTCTGTCGAGCCGTGGGGCCATCGTCTTCCCCACATCTCCACCAAACAGGAAAACCCGGCGCTTCGGCCGGGTTTTCCTGTTTGGTGGAGACATGGGGAATCGAACCCCAGACCTGTTCATTGCGAACGAACCGCTCTACCAGCTGAGCTATGTCCCCGTCGCTAGCGCGGGCGGCTTTCTACAAGCCCCCGCGCCCAAGACAAGAGGTCAGGCTGGCCGCTTGTCCATCGGCACGAAGTCGGTGACCGTCGAGCCGGTGTAAACCTGGCGCGGACGGACGATGCGGCCGGCATCCTGGTCGTGCTGCTCCTTCCACTGGGCGATCCAGCCGGGGAGCCGGCCGATCACGAACATCACGGTGAACATCTCGGTCGGGATGCCGATCGCGCGGAAGATCAGGCCGGAGTAGAAGTCCACGTTGGGGTAGAGCTTGCGCTCGACGAAGTAGGGGTCCTTCAGCGCCAGTTCTTCCAGCTTGCGAGCGATGTCGAGCAGCGGGTCCTTGCGCTTCAGCTTGGCGAACACGCGTTCGCAGGCCTGCTGCAGCAGCTTGGCGCGCGGGTCGTAGTTCTTGTACACGCGGTGGCCGAAGCCCATCAGGCGCACCCCGCTGGTCTTGTCCTTGGCCTTGGCCAGGTAGGACTCGGGGGTGGTGCCGCCCTTGTAAATCTGATCGAGCATCTCCATCACTTCGACGTTGGCACCTCCGTGCAGAGGACCCCACAGGGCGCTGACGCCCGCCGCGCATGAGGCGAACAGATTAGCCTTGGCCGAACCGACGACACGGACGGTGGTGGTCGAGCAGTTCTGCTCGTGATCGGCATGCAGGATGAAGATCAGGTTCAGCGCATCTTCGATGTCCGGGTCGACCAGGTACTGGTCATAGGGCATCGAGAACATCATATGCAGGAAATTGGCGCAGTAGCGCAGGCGCGGGTCGGGGTAGATGAACGGCTTGCCCTGGCTGCGGCGGTAGGCGTAGGCGGCGATGGTGCGCACCTTGGAGATCAAACGGGCGGCAAGCTCCTCGAACTGCGCCTCGTCGTCGATGACCAGGAACTGGTGATGGAAGCAGGCCAGGGTCGAGATCATCGCCGACACCACCGCCATCGGCGGGGCATTGACCGGGAAGCCTTCGAAGTGATGACGCATCGCCTCGTGCAGCGGGGCGTTGGTGGTCAAGCGGTTGGAGAAACCGGCCAACTCCTCCGCCTTGGGCAGGCGGCCGAAGATCAGCAGCCAGGCGGCTTCGACGAAGTTCGGATGGTTGGCGAACTGCTCGATGGGGATGCCGCGATAGCGCAGGATGCCCTTATCGCCGTCGATATAGGTGATCGACGACTTGCACATGCCCGTGTTGCCCAGGCCGGGGTCGAAGGTGATGTAGCCGCTCTTGTCGCGCAGCTTGGAGATGTCGACGGCCTTCTCTCCTTCGCTGCCGACCAGGGTCGGGAGTTCATAGGACTGGCCATCGACGGTCAGGGTGGCATTTGCGGGCATGGGCAACCTCGTATGGATCCATGACTTGCAGCCGGGGCGGACGTGTCAAGTCACGAACTCTGCGGGGCGCCATGCATGCACCACGCGAAACCGACCCTTGACCGGATACGTGGAATGTGGCTATCATGAGGGAGTGACAAACCGATCCCTCCATGACGACCCGGTACTCGCCATCATGCAGCTGGCCAAGCGGGTGGCGGGCATCGACCTGTCGGAGAACAAGCGCACCCTGGTGGAAAGCAGACTCGGCAAACGTCTGCGTCAACTTGATTGCGACATGCCCGCCTATGCCGAACGACTCGTCTCGGACCGCACCGAACTGGTGATCTGCCTCGACCTGTTGACCACCAATCACACCTTCTGGCTGCGCGAGGCCGATCACTTCGCCGATTTCGAGGGCCGGGTGCTGCCCAGCCTCAAGGCACGCCGCCGGGCGCGCATCTGGTGCGCGGCTGCCGCCACCGGTGAGGAACCCTATACCATCGCGCTGTGCCTGGCGCGCTCCCTGCCTGACCTCGCCTCATGGGACACGGCGATCCTCTCGACCGACATCAGCACACGGGCCCTCGACCGGGCGGCCGAGGCGGTGTACGTCGAGGAGCGCGTCTCGCATCTCACCGAAGCCGACCGGCGCATCGCCCTGGATCTGGTGGATCGCGGCCCGCCGAAGGTCTGGCGCGTCCGCCCCGAACTGAAGCGCCTGGTGCATCTCGCCCGGCTCAATCTCATGGATGCGTCGTGGCCGATGCGCGGCCCCTTCGATGTGATCTTCTGCCGCAACGTGATGATCTACTTCGACCGTCCGACCCAGGAGCGCCTGGTGAACCGCCTGGCCGCCCTTCTGGTGCCGGGGGGCACGTTGTACGTCGGTCACAGCGAAAGCCTCTCGGCGATCAAACATCCGCTGCGCACCCTCGCTCCGGCGACCTATCAGAAGCACTGACCATGGCAGCGAGCGAAATCCTCGGACAGCGCATGGTGATCGGCATCGGTGGCCTGCAGGTGGCCTCCGGGATGGTCGGCTGCATCGTGACCCACGCCCTGGGTAGCTGCATCGGGGTCGCGGTGTGGGATGCGCATGCCCGGGTCGGCGGCATGCTGCACGCCCAGATGCCAATCTCGCTGAAAAGTCCCGACCTGGCACGCAGCGATCCCGGTCGTTTCGTCGATCTCGGCGTCCCGTTGCTGTTCCAGCAGGCTGAACAGGCCGGGGCCAACCGCCGCCGTCTGCGCATCACCGTCGCCGGTGCTGCGAACATGAGCGGGGCCACCAGTCCGATGTTCGATATCGGCCAGCAGAACCTCACCGCGTTGCGCAAGGTGCTGTGGAAGCTCGGCCTGCTGATCGCAGCCGAGGAGACCGGGAGCAACATCCCCCGCACCATGTACCTCGATCTCGTCTCCGGTGCCACGACCGTGCAATCCGGCGCCAACCGTCGGAACCTCTAGGAGCCTGCCATGACCGCCCCAGCGGGACCTCTTGAAGTGCTGGTCGTCGATGACAACCGCATCATGCGCGACATGGTCGCCCGGTCGGTGGCGATGAGCGGACTGCCGATCGCCCAGGTGCGCCAGGCCGCCGATGGCCGCCAGGCGCTGGAGGCGTTGCGCTCGGGCTGGACCGATCTGGTGCTGCTCGACCTGAACATGCCGGTCATGGACGGCGAAACCTTCCTGCGCGAACTGCGTGCCGACACCGCCCTGCGCGACACCCTGGTGGTCGTGGTTTCGACCGAGTCCTCGGGCGCCCGGATCGAACGGCTGCGCGCTCTCGGCGCCGGTTTCGTGCATAAGCCGTTCACCCCCGAAGCGCTGGTCGGCGAAGTGCATCGGCTGATCGGAGGGACGCCGTGAACGAGACGCTGCTGAACATCCTCGCCCAGGTCTCCGAGCAGATGGGCTTCCTCACCCCGCTGGGTCCCGCCGACGGGGCGGTGCCAGGCGACCTGTGTATCGCCGTCCGCTTTCGCGGACCTTCCGCCGGGCTCGTCCTGCTCGCCGCTTCCCGTCCGCTCGCCGAGGCCCTGGCGCGCAACCTGCTGGCCATCGATGCCGGGGATCCGGTCGCCGACGCCGATGCGGTCGATGCGCTCAAGGAACTGGCCAACATCGTGGCCGGTAACTGCCTGCCCCAATTGCTGCAGGATGGCGAGTACCACCTGGAATCCCCGCAAGCCGCAGCGTGGAATGCGGGCGGTGAACTCGCCCAGCTGAGCTGTGCCGAGGGCGAACTCGCGATCGCGTTGCAGGTGGACTGAGCGATGACTGCCCGGCCCATCCGCCTGCTCATCGTCGATGACAGCGCCACCGTCCGGCGCCTGCTCAGTTCGACATTGGGGCGTGAAAAGGACATCCAGGTGGTCGGCGAGGCGGCCGACCCCTACCAGGCCCGAGAACTGGTGGTCAAGCTCGATCCCGATGTGCTGACCCTCGACGTCGAAATGCCGCGCATGGATGGGCTGTCCTTCCTTGCCAAACTGATGCAACACCGGCCCAAGCCGGTGATCGTGGTCAGTTCGTTGACGCCGCGCGGCTCCGAGGAGGCGATGCGCGCCTACGAACTGGGTGCGGTCGAGGTGCTGTGCAAGCCGGGCTCTGCCTATCGCGTCGAAGAGCTGGGGCCGATGCTGGCGCGGGCCGTGCGCACCGCAGCGGTGGCCCGCCTGCTGCCGCGACCGCCGCCGCGGCCGAGTGGTCCGCCGGTGACCAAGGGACCACTGCTTACCCGCACGACCAGCAAGGTGCTGGCGATCGGCGCTTCGACGGGCGGCACCGAGGCGATCCGCGCCGTCATGCAGCGGCTGCCCGGCGATACTCCTGGCACGGTCATCGTCCAGCATATGCCGCCGATGTTCACCAGCCAGTTCGCGCAGCGCCTGGATGGCATCAGCCGCATGCGCGTGGCCGAGGCGCGGGGCGGCGAGGAGCTGCTGCCAGGCCTGGCCTTCGTCGCCCCAGGTGGTCACCACCTCGCCGTCGTGCGCAGCGGTGCCAAGTACTTGCTCGAACTGCGCGGTGGCCCGATGGTCCACTTCCAGAAGCCCGCAGTCGATGTCACCTTCCGCTCGCTGGCCACCGCTGCCGGGGCCAACGCCGTGGGCGTCGTCCTCACCGGCATGGGCCATGATGGCGCGGCCGGACTTAAGGCGATGCGCGACGCCGGGGCGCGCACCCTCACCCAGGACGAGAAGACCAGCGTGGTGTGGGGCATGCCGGGGACCTGCGTGCAGATGGGGGCGGCCGAACAGGTCTTGCCCCTCGATCGCATGCCCGATGCGATCAACGCCCTGCTGGCGGCGATGGCCTGAACGGTCAGACGAGCATCGCGCGTAAACGAGCTTCGCTCTGTTCCCAGGCATCAGAGAGCTGTCCGGCCGCCGGCGTGACCGCCGCAAGATCCCCGGCCTTGCCGGACAGTTCGATGGTGCGGGCCAGGCCGCTCAGCTGATCGAGACCGAGATTCGCAGCATCCCCCTTGAGGGCGTGCGCGCGGCGGCTGGCGGTGGCGAGATCGCCCTGGGCCACGGCGGCGAGGCAGGCCGTCACCAGTCCGGGCGCTTCCTCGAGCATTGCCGTGATCACGTCGCGCAGGACCTCGTCCCCGAGCTCCTCGCGCAGCTTGGTCATCCGGAGATCGCTGTCAGCGGCGGGTCGGGCTGGCGTGGCTGGTGTGGCCTGTGCTGAACTGGCCAGCCATCGGCACAGCATCGCCTCGAGTTCGGCGGGCCGCACCGGCTTGGGCAGGTAATCGTCGAAGCCGCGACGCAGGCAATCCTCGCGGTCGCCGGTCATGGCATGGGCGGTGACCGCGACCAGTGGTACGCGGCTGCCGGCGGCGCGGATGCGCGCTGCGGCGGTGAAGCCATCGACCTCGGGCATCTGGCAATCAAGCAGGATGACATCCCAGGTCGCTGCCGCAGCCTTGTCCACCGCCTCCTGGCCGCCTTCGGCGAGAACAGGCGTGATGCCCAGCCGCTGCAGCAGTCCGCCCATGACCAGGCGGTTCACCTGCTGATCATCGGCATAGAGGATGCGCGCTCCGGCGCACGAGGTAGCGGCGGGCATCGCGCGCAGCTCTCCCGGCGTCGCCGCCGATCGGCGCAGCAGGGCGAGCCGCAGTTCCTCGGGATCGACGGGCTTGCATACTTGGCGATGCTTGGCTGCCAGGGTGGCCAGATGGGCCGGCAGGCCGGTCAGGGGGGTCAACAGGATGGCCTGGCTCCCCGGACGCAGCTCCGACAGGATCGTGGCCGCCTCGGGATGCGCGGCATCGATGATGGTCGCCTCCGCCAGGTCCGCGACCGGATGCCAGCCCAGGCTGCGGACAATGGCCTCGGTCGATCTATGCACCGGGCCATGGGCGATGAGACGCACCGCTCCGACCGGGACGGGCGGGGCCTGGGGGTGGCCGTCGCGGGCGAGGATCGTCGCCGTGAACACCGAGCCACGTCCTGCTTCGCTGGCGATGGTGATGCTGCCGCCCATCAGTTCGCATAGCCGCAGGCTGATGGTCAGGCCGAGTCCGGTGCCACCGAAGCGGCGGTTGATCGAGGAGTCGGCTTGCACGAAGGGCTGGAACAGGCGGGCCTGGGCCTCGGGGGTAAGACCCGTGCCGGTGTCTCCGATGGCGAAGGAGAGGCGGAGCGATCCATCCGGCAGGACCTCGCCGGAGGTGTAGAAGGTGACCGAGCCCGCTGCTGTGAACTTGATCGCATTGCCACCCAGGTTGAGCAGCACCTGCTGCAGCCGTGCGCCATCCAGGGTGGCGCGGGCGGGCAGACCGGCCTGCGGCACCCAGGCCAGTTCCAGGCCCTTGGCCTGGGCGCGTGGCGCCAGGGTGCGCAGCACCCGCATCACCACCGCGCCGGGGTCGCATTCCGTGGCCTCGATCTCGATGCGGTCGGCTTCGATGCGCGAGAGGTCGAGGATGCCGTCGATCTGGCGCAGCAGGTCCTCGGCGCAGCCGCGCACCACGCCGAGGCGGTCGCGGCGGAGGCGCTGCGTTTCCTCGGCATGCAGCAGTTCAGCCATGCCGATGATGCCGTTCAGCGGGGTGCGCAGCTCGTGGCTGACCGTGGCCAGGAACGAACTCTTGGCGCGCGAGGCGGCCTCGGCGCGATCGCGCGCTCCGGCGAGTTCGCTGGTCCGCTCGGCGACCGCGCGCTCGAGTCCTTCGGAGCGGGCGAGGATCTCGGCGCGCAGGATCAGGTTCTCGTGTGCCGCGCCGATCCGCGCCCCGGCCAGGGACATGGCCGAGAGGTGCTCGGCCTGCGCCGCCTCGGCCTGCGCCACCGCGATGGCGAGCCCGGCAAGATGACCAGGGGTCGCCAGCGCCTGCAGGACAAGCACCGTGCCATCGGGCAGTTCGTGGATGGCCGAGTGCCCCCGGCGCAGTGCCAGGGCGAAGAGGCCATCAGCGATGGCCTGGCTCAACAGCACCTTCAGTCTGGCCTCAGCATGTGCCGGTTCGCAGCGGACCAGGCTTGGCAGCAAGGTCGCATCGTCGATGGTGGCGATGCCGCGCACCTGGCAGGGCAGGAGGGAGGGCAGATGGGTCGAAGCCGCCTCCAGGATCGCAGCCGGGGTGGCGCAGCCCGCCAGACTGGCATCCAGCGAGGCCAGGGCACCGAACAGGATGCTCATGCCGGGTTCTCGCCGATCAGGATGTCGAGCATCGGTGCGAGATTGGCAGCCACCTGGTCAGCCATGCCGGGCAGGTCTGCAGGTTCGCAGCCGAGCAGCGTCCAGGCGCGTTGATCCAGCGGGGTGGCGATGCAGCCCTCGCCGCCGAGCCCGATCAGATCCACCGCGGTCGAACCGAGGTGGACCGCAGCGGCCTCGACCGGGTGGGTGGGGGCGGAACTGGGGTCATGGTGCCAGGCGACCGGCTCGGCCAGCGCATCGGGCAGTCGCCAGCGCTTCATCAGGGCGGCTCCGACCGCGGCGTGGTCGAAGCCGAATACCGCTTTCTCTCCGACTTCGATCGGCTTGTTGCGGTGCACCGCCTGACGGGTCGCCTCGGCGAGCAGCTCGGGGGCGCTGGTCTCCAGCACCAGCAGTCCGAGATCATGCAGCAGCCCGGCGACGAAGAATCGTTCGACGTCGGTCTCACGCCGACGGCCGGCAATGGCCCGGGCGAACAGGCCGGTGGCGGTGCTGTGATGGAGGAAGGCCTGGATGCGCGCCTTCTTGCCAGGGCCTGCCGAGATCAGATCGACCACGGTGGCAGCCAGGGCGAGTTCGCGCAACTGGCGGGTGCCGATGAGATGCACCGCCTGCGACAGGCGTTCGACCCGTGAGCTGAGTCCGAACATCGGACTGTTGGCGAGGCGCAGCAGGCGGGCGGTCAGGCCCGGATCACGGGCGATGGCATCGGCGATCTGGACGTTGTTCGAGGACGGCTTGGCGAGGACGGCGTCGATATGCTGCCAGGAGTCGGGCAGCGAGGCCAGTTCGCCAGCTCCGGCCACCACCTGATCGAGGGTCGGTGTCCCCGCCGCAGTCACGGTTGGCCACGCTTCACTTGCAGGGCCACCGCCGCCAGGAAGAGGGCGCGGACTGCGGGATGTTCGGTCGGCTGGCCATGGAAGCGCGCGGCCACCGTGCGCTGGGCAGCCATCAGGATCTTGGGGTCGATGGCCGGGCGCGAGGCCGCGTTCGCGAGTTCGACTGTTTCGATGCCCCAAGCCCGCAGCACTTCGACGTGCTGGTCGGTCAACGGCTGGCCGGCCGGGGCCAGGACTCGGCCGCCAGGACCCACGGCGGCTGTCTTGAGGACCATGCCGGCGCGCAGATCGCGGACCGCCAGGCTCGGCATGTCAGGCTCCACCCATGCCGAGGGCGTTGATCCGTTCGGCGACCATCGCCTTGTCGAAGGGTTTGACGATGTAGCCCTGTACCCCGAGCATGGCCATGTCCACCACCGCCTGGCGGCTGGCCTCGGCGGTGATCATCACCACCGGGACGCGGACGGTGCGCGGATCGTCGCGCACCTTGCGCAGGAAAGCGGGGCCATCCATCGGCTCCATGTGCCAGTCGAGCAGCACCAGGTCGATCGGCCAGTTGCTTTCCAGCTCTTTGAGGCCGGCCTCACCATCGGCGGCTTCGACCACGGTGAAGCCGTGCTTGCGCAAAATCCCTTTGAGCAGGGTGCGCGAGGCGCCGGAGTCATCCACAACCAGGGCGGTGGGCATGCAACGCCGAGTGTCGTCACCCGGGGAGGCTAGGTCAATCAGCTGCCCTCGTTACCACTGCGAAGCACGTTGCACGTAGTGTGCACAGCTTTCCTCCAAGCCGCCGTAGCGCGAGCGGGCCAGCCACAGGCGGCGATGCGTGGCGATGAGTTCCGCCATGCGCCCGGCGAGGGCCTTGCGCCCGTCGATGGTCAGCCCGGTGCGCCGCAGCACGGCACGGTCTGCGGCCCACTGGCCGAGTTGGACGGCAAAGGCGCATTCCTCGGCAAGGGTATGGTCCAAGCCTGCCGGCAGGCTGCCTGCCAACGCATCCAGGCGCCCGGCCACCTCCTGCCAGGCGGCGGCATTTCCGATGCCCTGCAGTTCGAAGAGATGGACATGCATCTCCTTCCACAGGGCGGTGCCGTTATGGGCCTGCCGCTTGCCGGTCGGCATGCCATCCCACCCCGGGCGTTCACCACGGCACAGCTCGGCATCGACCTCGCCCAGGCGCGCCAGCCAAGTGCCCAGCTCGGCCGAGCCGAAGGCGTGCAGGCCGGCGGCGCGGTCGTCGTAGCGGCCTGGGCCGGACCACGCCGCCATCGCCGCGTCGGCGAAGCCGAACAGCGTGATCGGCCAGCCCTGGCGATGCCCGCCGTCGCCCCAGGCGGTGCACAGGAAGCCAGTGGCGTCCCCTTCGGCAGCCGCCTTGTCGAGGTTGCCGCGCCGGTTCCAGGTGCGGCCGGTCGAGGAGTTCCAGCAGCTGGTGCCCGGCGCGACCCACACCTCGCGGCCGACCGCGCGATGCGCCACGGTGCGGGTGTGGAAATCATCGGTGTCCTCGTAGCACCACACCAGCGCGATCAGATCGCGCGGCAGTCCGTCGTCCTCGTTGGGATGCGGATCGCACCAGTACTGCGGGCGCTTGCCGAGGCGGCGCACGGTCTCCGCGACCCGGGTGACATGCGCCGAGAACACCGCGCCGGTGCCACGCTCGGCACAGTCCGCCTTGCTGCGCCCCTTGCCCAGGTCCCACGGCTCGTCGCAGCCGATGTTGGCCCAGGCGCCGCTGCAGCGCGGCAGGAGCTGGGCCAAAAGCTCATCGATCAGCGGAATGGTGCGGGGATCGATCGGGCACAGGGTGTTGGGCGCCACGTACCAGTCTCCATTGACCATGATGCCGCGATCCCTCTCGGCGAGCGGGGCGTAGCGCGGATGCTTCAGCCAGCGCTCGAAGTGGCCGAGGCAGTTCTGGTTGGCGGTCAGGGCGATGCCCTTGCCGGTGCAGTAGGCGTCGAGCGCCGACATGTCTTCAGGTGTGATCGGCGAGGCCGAACGCCAGGCGTCCTCATGGCCGGCATAGGCGAAGGTGTGCTCCATGTAGAGCTGCAGATGGTTCATCTTCCACGCCGCCAGG
>JFJP01031771.1_pt1 | contig 13301 bp, 10 predicted proteins | sample 431651 | NCBI WGS metagenome assembly JFJP01 (sample SAMN02602958, study PRJNA72255) | Microbial mat metagenome, whole genome shotgun sequencing project. | biome: fresh water; feature: sink hole; material: water; isolation source: purple microbial (photo- and chemosynthetic) mats found in...
TGGTTGTAGCAGGAGTAGACGAAGGTTTCTTTGCCTGTTTCTGGGTCAACGTGTTTGCACATACATTGGGCGCAGATGCCTTTCATCATACATTGCATGGGCGAGTTGATTGAGCCGACGGCGTGATGGGCTTTGGTTAGATAGGGCTTTAACACATCAAAACGTGCGGATTTAACGGCTGCCATCATGCGGTCTGAACCGATAACGATGAGGTGATCAACATCGGCTAAGGAGATGGGTTGCTCGCCTAATTCGCCCGTGGCATAGGCAATCATGGTTTCGAGGATGTTGCCAACGTAGGTTTTGTCTTGTGGGCGGTGGCTGGAAAATGGCAGAACGCCATCCGCTCTGTCCACTGACCAAATCACCACATCTGCCGCCGCTTCTACATCTTCAACTTTGAAACGGTCTTGGCTGAATTTGTAGCCCGCAAAATAAATGACTTTGTTGCCAGCGGCGCGTATGGCTTTGCCGATGGAGAACAATACCGCGTTGCCTAAACCACCCCCTAATAACAACACAGTTTGACCTGTTGGAATTTCGGTAGGTGCGCCTGTTACGCCCATGAGTACAACAGGATCGCCAGCTTTCCATGTTGCACATAAACGTGAGGATGAACCCATTTCTAACACAATCAACGATACTGTGCCGTTTTCTTTGTCCACTTCCGCGCCTGTCAGGGCTAGACCTTCGGCAGTTAATACCGTGCCTTCTACGCTAGGCGCAAAGGCTTCGTAGTTTTGTACGCGATAAAATTGTCCTGCCTGAAATTTTTCAGCCGCGAATGGGGCTTTGATGATAATTTCAATAATGGTCGGGGTTAAGCGGTTGACCGCAACGATGGTGGCTTTTAAGGATGCGTCCAGATGGTTGAACAGTTTGTGTAAAGCTGCATCACGCGCAGACTGGTCGGCTGGGTCTAGTTTTGCCAGTTCCTGTTCAAACAGTTTGGCAACGTAAGGATAGCCATTTTTCGCGCTTGCCATCGCTTTAACCACGTTACCCGCAAACACGGGATGATTATCACCGTAGAAGCTGATAAATTTGCCGTCTTTTTGGTAAGAAGTCAGCGGCGCGGGTTTGCCTAATTTGGGGAATGTGGTGTCGTGCATAGGCACTAAATCAATCGTTCCGTTGTTAAATTCAGGCTCATGGCGTTGAAAGAATGATTTGTCCATCACGAAAGTATCAGGGTATTCGCTTTGGTAGATGGTGTTGGGTGATGTTCCCGCCGCAACATACAATCCGCGTAGGGGAATGTTGATAGGATCGCCGACACGTTTCCAGCGTCCATCTTCCAATGCCAGTTTTTCAAAATCCACGCTGTTTAAATGCCCGTTTTCATCGGCATTTGCACCCAGTGGACTCATGCCTTCTGCAAGGGCAATGCCTTCTTCCAGAGCTTTGACAATTTCTTCGTGGTTTTGACGATAGGCGGGTGCGTCTTTAATGCCTTTACGATAAAACAGCGTGACACCGCCCCATGATTGAACCAGCGGCTGGAAGTCGGGGGCTTCACCTGCGGCTTCGGCGCGGGCGCGTTCTGCGGCAATAGCTTTACCGTGCGTTAAAAATTCATCAAGTATGCCGATTTCTTCTTTGTCATAACGGGCGCGTACTTTGTCTTCGCCATAAGTGGCAACCAGTGCGTCATAGCGATGCAGGATTTTTTCCACCTGTACGGGATAATACGCCATTAATTCGGTTGAGGTATCGACAGCGGTTAAACCACCACCAATCACGCCAGCGGGTAAACGTACTTGCAGGTTTGCCAGTGAGGAAGCTTTTGCCGCGCCTGTTAATTGCAATGCCATTAAGAAGTCAGAGGCTTTGCGAATACCGCGCATCAGGTTGTTTTTCAGATCAATAACCGTAGGTCTGCCCGCACCTGTGGCGACACAGATATGGTCAAAGCCCATTTCCCACGCATCATCAATGGTGATAGTGCCACCAAAACGCACACCACCGTAAGCACGGAAGGCTGCGCGTCTTTTCAAAGTCAGATAAATGACTTTTAAAAAGTTTTTATCCCAACGTACCGTAATACCGTATTCAGCCACACCGCCAAAACCTGCCAGAATACGTTTATCAAGGTCTTCATAAAGCAGACCAAAATCCGCGATAGGTTCGGGTAAGTTATCGGCATCCCCTGTTAGTTCCACAGGTAGCGGCTCAATTTTTAAACCATCGATACCTGCCACAGCAAAACCTTCATTCAGCAGATAATGGCTCATGGTGTAACCTGCTGGCCCTAAACCAACGACCAGCGCGTTTTTGCCGTTATAAGGCAACATAGTCGGACGCTTGGCGTTCAGAGGATTCCAGCGCGTCAACAGACTGTAAATTTCAAAGCCGTAAGGCATGAATAACACATCGGTCAACACATTCGTTTCGATTTGTGGAATGTTGACAGGATCGGTTTTTTGATAAATACAGCCTTTCATACACTCGTTACAAATACGATGCCCCGTACCCGGACACATCGGATTATCAACGATAATAATCGCTAACGCGCCAATATTATCGCCTTGACGTTTAACCAAGTGCATTTCAGAGATTTTTTCATCCAAAGGACAGCCAATCGTGGTTACGCCTAATTGGTCGCTTTTGAACGTATTGGTTTTTTTGTTTTTCATGCCTTTAGAGCAGGAATCAGTGTCGCGCTCATGGCAGTAAATGCAGTGATTAACTTCTGATAACACTTCGCGCTGATTATAACGAGGGTCAGTCAATTTAAAACCATCACGGCGACGGCGATGCTCTAACGCGCCCATCCATGCAGTAAATTCGCCACGATCAATAGTATCGTGAGCAACCAAATCGTCAAGATCACGTTTTTCGGGCAGTTTAAAACTCAACCAATCGGCAACCACATCATTATCTTGTTGGGCGATAAAACTCCAACGGTTGACGATGTCGGTTAAATACGCAACAAATTCGCCATCTGCTAGGGCAAGAGCATCTTTAAATTCTTCGCCAGCCAGTTCATGCGCGGCTAACTTGGCGCGTAATGACGCAATCTGTTCATCAGCATTTTGATAATCGCTGGATTTGCCTTTAGCAACGGTTTTGTAATGACTGGACAATAAACCAATCACTGCGCCCACTCTTGCCACGCGGTGTTCTGCATCATCGTCTTCATTGGCTTCGGGAAAACCAGCGGCAATCAGTAAATCAAAACGGCTTAAAACCTCTGGCGTTTTCCAGTCGCTGGTGTCCACGCCTTTAAATACCACTGCCAGTTTTTCGATGATTTCATTTTTATAAGTAAAAATGGTGTCGATTTCATCAGTAATAGCGCGGCTTTGCGCCTGATGTTGGTCGGTGATATTGAACAGTTTGGCAACAAATTTACCCAGATAGGGCGCGACATCCACCAGAATTTGAGAGAGTTGTTCAGGGCTTAAACCGTCACCCTGATTTTTTTGGTAATCGACAAATCGCTCGTATAAATCCGCGTCGTGATATTTGACAGAATCATCAAACACAGCCGACAGGTCTTTGAGTCGTGCTGCATCGTATAAATCCGCGTAAGTAAAGTTAGCTATGCCGAGGGTTAGATTGTTTTGAGTCATAGTTTTTAGCTTATGTAGTTAAGGAATTTTTTGTGCCAGGTTGGTGACAAGGTTTAAGTTTTAAAAAAATCATACCATCGATTTTAATCTCTTAATCCGCAAAGTTACATTATCGCATTCTCTTAGATTTAAAGTGGTGTTTTCTACGTCGATTAACACAGGAATATCCTCATTGCGACACGTTGTCACGCGGTAATTTGCCACATTTTCACGGAAATGTTTATTGGCTAGACTATACCCAACTCGTAAACCCCCCCTTTCTTTATGAGTTTTCCCTTTAGCCTGAAATTTAACCTGGAGATAAAATATGAAAAAAGGTAGTTTAATTATGTTGGTCACTGCCGTTTTAGCATTGGCATTTACTGCATTCAAAACAAGCAATGCGGAAGAAGGCAAAACAGTTGCCTGGTACGCAGCAAATATAAAAGAAGCAAAAGTCAAAAACCAACAATGCCATGATGATCCCGGCATAAAATCTTCCCTGGAATGCCAGAATGCACAACACGCATTAGAAATTAGTTTTGGGGTCAGTAGCAAATAACGACAAGCCCCCCAGACTTGCAGAGAAAACATTATAGTAGGGGTAAAAGATTACCCCTACAGTCAATCTGCCTGATTCACGAGTTATTATAAAGGTTTAATTGCTAAACCATCTTGCAAGGCATAAACTACTGCGCCATGTATTAACGCTCATTAAGCCTGGTTGACGGAATAAGTTTATGTTAAGAGTTTTTATAAAAAATTTAAAGAGGCAGTATCGGCAACAATGGGTTTCCGAAGCGGCATATTACAAAGCCGAAGCCAGATTCTTTGAGCCAAACAAGGAACTGGATGACTGGCTAGCGGCAGAGCGGGATTTTTTAGTCATGCTAATCAATTTGCAGCTCAATGTGCTTGAAGAAGACGGTACTGTAACAACAATGGGCTTACGGCAGATTGCCGAATCACTTGGTGTAGAGCATCCTGAATTGATGCGTTCCGAAGTTGAACTGATACGCGCCATTCAGGAAGCCAGTCATCATCAGCCCTGTTTTCAACCTAGGGATGGTTTACCTTGTGAAGAAATAGAAGGCTGTCATTGGCGAAATAAATGCCGAAAGTTAGTCGCTATCTGGCATCGCTAACCCTATTCCACGCGTTTTGTAGTAAAGCCTGACATTGTTGCTCAAAATCTGCATTTAATACGTCACTGACATCTTTGACATTTCGACAAAGCAGCTTAAGTTCAGGCTCATAGTCCTGCATTATCGCCCGCTCCAAATGATCTTTTGCCTTATCCAGGGGCGATATTTTAGCTTTTTTTCTTTGTGCCTGCTGAATATAAGCAAACGCAGCTTCAACAAAAAACGCATTCGGTTGTTGTAAGCCGCGCTGATAAATATCCAGCCATGCCAGCAAATGCTCACTATCAACCGCATTCGTAGGCAAGATTAAATCATTATCCGCACTCAATAAATGCGTGGTTCGCGCTTCTACCTGGTGGCTAATCAGATGATGCAATAACGCGGTCACAAAATCTTTGCCTTTTAAATCGGCATAACGGTATAACAAACTGCCGTTTTCATAGCGATTACTGAGTTTTCCGACCAGGCGATAGGATTCAATGCTTATATCTATCGGTAAATCATCGAGACGCGCTCCCAGTTCTTTCATTTTAATTTGATCGACAAACTGATTAAGTGCCTGTTGTTGGCGATTAAAAGCCAGTTCACCCAATACTCCCGCTGGCCATCGTCCTTGTGCCTGCATTTTTTGTACGGATACCGTCCCATCGTTTAACAATGTTTCTATCCAGTCCTGATAAATACCGTAACCGTCTAATTTGCCAACAGAAAACGGTTCGCGCTCTTCGGCTTTTGCATCCTGATTGTTAAAGCGAATTCCTAGCTGCTGATTAAAAAAATAGCGTTGCGGATGTCTGAAAAAACGAAATAATTCATCGATTTCAATCATTGGCTATCCTCATTCATAACACCTTGCCACCAAAAACTAACAGGCGGCTTGGGTGCGGCAATCGCGATAGCGGTTTCCAGATCACTGCCTGAATAATTAATCAGTTTGTCTGAACTTCCATCAAAATAACGCCAGCTAAAAGCTTGTAATGGCTCTTGAACAGTTGGATTGGGTAGCGCGTAGCTGTCTTGTAATACTTCCAGCAATTCACTGATAATCACTGAGGGCGGAATAGGGGTATTTTGACTAATCGATTGCCCGATATAAGTCATAATCAGGCGTTGCCTTGCTGATAATAGAATTTCCAAAAATTGATAACGGTCATCCGTACGACGCGAGCGGTCACCTTTATGAAAATGTTGACTTAATAAATCAAAAGTTGGGTTACGGTCAATTTTAGGAAACTCACCGTCATTCATACCTAATAAGGCAATGATTTTAAATGGAATGGAGCGCATCGGCAGCATGGAACAAAAAGTCAGTTGTCCACGCAAAAAACCATTGGACGATTTACGCTCAGATACCGCGCCTTCCATCCAACTGACGACTACCTGTAATTCTACCGTATCATGATGCACCACTGCTACATCACCCGATAATTCACCCAGCAATTCTTTAAGCTGCTGCATTTCAATCGGCTCAACATTGACCAGCAATTGATCGGCAAAATAACTCAGTCGGCTATGCCAGTTTTTCAATGTTTTCGCCTTTTTTAATTCCACACTGGCTTTAAACAGCAAATCCATAAAATCGTATAAGCCCCCTAATGCCGATGCAGACGCGCCTTCAATGTCTTTATACGGCAACACGCCATCAACAAAATGCGCATCATCACCCACCGCATAACCCATGAGCAGGCGATCCAGCATGGCTTGCCAGGTATTTTCACTGAATTCAGGCAAGCCCAAGGCTTTTTTATGCTGTGCAGATTTTCCCCAGCGCACATAAGTCGTTTGTATCCAGTGCCGAATCAAGTCCAGGTCGGTTTCTGACAAACCAAAGCTCGGATAAACCACAGGCTGTTCCAATAAATCCAGCACTGCCTGCCAACCAAAACGGCTTTGACTGACACTCAAAAAGCGAATAAACGCATCCAGCGCGTGATTGCTCAGCCGTAAACTGCGGTCAGCAATCGCGTGTTGAATATCGCTAAATACCGCACTGATAAATGACTCATAATCCTGAATATCGGGGGCAATCACCACTATATCACGCAGTTGCAAACTGGAATCCTGTTCCAGTGCGTGTAATAACTGATTTTTTAATACTTCGACTTCGCGCATTCTGGAATGACAGGAATGGATGCTGATGGAATCATCAGGTTGCAGGCTTAAGCGCGTTTCCAGCGCATTATACAAAATATCGTTTTGCAAGCGTTGTAAATTATTCAGCGACTTCTCATTTTCTTCAAAACTTTCCAGCTCAATGGTAAAGGTAATGTTGTCTTCCAGTAAAATCGCCTGAAATTCGCGTCCTTGCTGTCCTAAAGTCGATAATAACGGATGCCCAATAAAAGTTTCCCCATTAATAATACGCTGGCGTTTCGTGTCTATATCCGCCCAAAAATCACTGGAAGGATTGAGCAAAAACAAATGCACGGTGCAATGTCGGGACAAGCCTTCCAGATACTTTAAAAATAGTGGCGGCATGGTGTTAACACCAAAAATACAGACACGCTCAGGGAGTTGCGTACTAAAAGCTCCTTCCTCTGCATGATTCAATTTAGCGATTATCTGCAACCACAAAGAGCCACGATGCTTGTTGCCTGTTTGCTGTGTCACTTGTCGCCACAAGGCTTTTTGCCAGCGTTCAGTCGCCGTGTGATACACGGTTTTATTCGCCTGCCAGGCAGCTATCATGTCGGGACGCATGATTTGATATTGGTCAAATACTTTTGCCAGTTCTAATGCCAGTTGATAGCGTTTTAAGGCGATGGTTTCACCTGATAAATACTGCTTTAACGGTAATAAATCATCACCTTCCAGCCGACGCAATAAGGCTTCCAGTCGCCATAACATCAAATGTCGGTCAAACGCAGCATCATTTAACTGGCTATCGATTTTTTCTGCCAAAGAGCTAAAAAATTTACCCGGAAACAAAAATTCAGTGTTGCCCCAGACTTTGAATTTATTAGCTAACTGCTGTGATAACCAGCGTTCCATACCCTGACTTTGAATTAAAAACAGCTCTTTTTTAAACGGTGAACTTAAAGGCGCGTTTTCAATCACTGCCGACAAATGAGCAACCAGATTTTCAGTGCGGTTGGAACTGTGCAGAATGAACATAGTGTATGATTCAGTATAAAAAGTTAGCACATTATAATGGCTAATAGACTTAGGCGTAGAGGTGAGTTAAGCATGAGGTACAAAATTGGCGCAGGAATTTTTTTCCTAGTATTGCTATGGTCGGCAATACATCCTAAAGATTATTTAACATGGCTGATGGAAACATTGCCCGCCATGATTTCTTTTGTTGTTTTGTCCGTGACGCGAAAACGCTTTCCGCTAACCGATTTGTTATGCGGTTTGATTTTAATACACTGCATCATACTGATGATAGGCGGGCATTACACTTATGCCGAAGTACCGTTTTTTGATTGGCTAAAAGAAATCGGCATTTTTGAACGTAACAACTACGACAAAATCGGACATTTTGCCCAGGGCTTTGTCCCAGCAATGATTACCAGAGAAATTATTATTAGACATGACATATTAACGCGCAAAGGTTGGTTAAATTTTTTCGTTATTAGTGTCTGTTTAGCCATTAGCGCGTTTTACGAACTGATAGAATGGTGGGTAGCATTATTAATCGGACAAAATGCCGAGGCGTTTTTAGGAACGCAAGGTTATATCTGGGATACGCAATCGGATATGGCTTATGCCTTGTTTGGTGCGACAGTGGCTTTAGTCATTTTGTCAGGATGTCATGATTTAGCCGTTGACCGATTGAGAAAGAATTGATTTTTGGATAGAAGTAAGTGGTTGGTAAACTATATTGAAACCACTGTACATGGTAAATTATCCGCTCAAAATAAAAAATATCGCTAATAAAGCGAATAAATCGGGGGATAAAACCATGATTAGATTATCTTATGCGAGTACTACCACGCACGACTGGACATCCGAAGAATTATTGGCATTGCTGACTAAATGTCAGACCAATATTGCAGCCAATAACATCACAGGTATTTTGCTCTACGCGCAAGAAACTTTTTTTCAGGTTTTGGAATGCGAAGAAACGGTAGTCAACAAAGTCTATGAACTAATAGAAAAGGACAAGCGACACAAAGACTGTACCATCATTGAAGTAGCAAAAATCAATGAGCGTGGCTTTCCGTACTGGAGCATGGGCTTTGAAAAAATAGACACCAGTAATTTGCACAATATCAGAGGCTTGAATGATTTTCTTGCCAAAGATTTCACCCCGTCTGGTTTCGCCTCGCATAAAAATATTGTCGCGCCTTTATTGGCGCATTTGCGTGGCAGACTCATTAAACAGGTCAGTACCAGTCATGAAGAATTGCCAATGACGCATGATGACCCGTTCTTACAGCTTCTTAATCGTACCATTCGTATGGGCGTTAAGTTTATGGCGTTGTTAATGGTACTGGTGATTTTGTTTGGAATTGTTGATATTGTGTTTATCTTGTATGAAGAGTTATCGCAACCGCCAGTTTTTCAATTAACCATTAATGAATTACTGGAAACTTTTGGCGCGTTTATGGCGGTATTAATTGCCATTGAAATTTTTCTAAACATTACCCTGTATATTCGTAGTGATGTAATTCCTGTTAAATTAGTCGTGGCAACCGCGTTAATGGCGATTTCCCGAAAAATTATTGTTCTTGATTACAAAGATGTAGATGCACAATATGTCACTGCGTCGGCATTGGTGGTCGTTGCATTAGGTATTACTTACTGGCGGGTACAAAAACATGACTAACTCAAAAGTTCCCGTTGGTATAAGTAGCTGTTTAATCGGCGATAAGGTTCGTTTTGATGGTGGGCATAAGCGTGATGCGTATATTGTCGGGACACTATCGCATTATTTTGATTTTCGTCCGTTCTGTCCTGAAATGGCGATTGGTCTGGGTGTGCCTCGTCCTACCATGCACCTGATTAAAAAAGAAAATACCGTGCGTTGTGTTGTGATAAAAAACCCGGATCTCGATGTTACCGACCGCTTACGCGATTATGCTCAGCAACAAAATCATGGCGATTTAAGCGGCTACATCGTCAAAAAAGATTCACCCAGTTGTGGCATGGCGCGAGTTAAAGTGTATGCAGGAGAAATGCCGCACCGTGAAGGCGTGGGTATTTATACCCAAACCATGATGCAAAACTATCCTTTATTACCTGTGGAAGAAGAAGGGCGATTGGGTGATGCAGGTTTACGCGAAAATTTTATACAGCGCGTTTATGTTTTATATCGCTGGAAACAACTATTGGCAGAAGGTTTAAACCCTCAATCATTAACCCGTTTTCATGCCAGACACAAGCTGATTATCATGAGTCATGGCGATTATCGACCTCTGGGGCAGTTATTAGCTACAGCGACTAAAGATAATATACTGGATATTGCAGGGCAGTATATATTGCAGGTTATGACCATATTAAAAAAAGTGGTTAATCGCAGTAATCATGTCAATGTATTACAGCATATACAAGGTTATTTAAAAAAAGAACTCAACGCGGATGATAAGTTTGAATTATGCGAATTAATCCAGCGTTATCGACATGGCGAAATTCCATTGATCGTACCGATTACTTTACTTAAACATCATTTTCGTAACAGTCCGGATACTTATATTGAAGAATCTTATTATATGTCGCCGTATCCGCAGGAATTACAATTGATTAATACACTTTAACGACAGCGTGTTAAGTCGTCATGAATAAGTTTTCAGCTAAATACAAAACGCTGTAGTGCAGGCTCTGCCTGCACTGGCAAGCGGAGCTTGCATTCCAGAATACCGAAATCCCTTTATGTAGAAACCTGGCCGTTTTTGCGTGCTTTTTCGTTTTTATTTGGATTAAAAACTATAATAGTTAAACTTTTTTCTGCGTGTCGATTGCACTTGTGCGTTGAATGTAAAAGACGTTAATTTAATGTTTGAGAGTTGCCAGCAACAAAGGAAAAACAATTATGATTGATTCGATAAAAGAAAGTCGTATACCTACAAAATGGTTTAACGGTGTATTGAAATCCTTGAGTGAAATAGAAAACTCAGCTCAGTTGTTTGAAATTGTCATGGACATCAAAAGACAGTTCGGTTTTAACAGTATTGCTTATGGTTTTGTGATACCGAATAATTTCAGGAGCGTGGATTACTACATTTATTCGGACGACTCTGAAGAATGGAAGCAGACTTATATCGAAAAGGAATATTGGAAAACAGATACGCGAATTATTGCAGCGCGTAAACAGGTTATTCCCTTTCGCTGGAGTGAGCTGGATTACAGGTCTGATTTCATTTCTAATAATCTTATGTTGGGAATCTGGGATGGTATGACTGTACCAGTACACGGACCTAATCATTTTTTTGGATTTCTGCATTTTACATTTTGCCCTGAACAAAGAAAAATAGCGAGCTGGCTACTATATATACAACCTTTTATTGTTTGTCTGGCGCAACACATCACCGAAGCCAAGTTTTCACTGATTAAAAAAGGCTTGTTATCTCCGCTGCTTTATAATCCATCAAAGGACATTTCAATCGTATTGACGGGACAACAACGGAAATGTCTGGTTTGGGTTGCTGAAGGCAAAAGTACCGAAGAAATCGCGCTGATTCTGGGTATTTCTGTTTCTACAGTCAATAAACATCTTGATACTGTGGCTAAAATACTAAATACCAATAGTCGTGCGCATACCATTGCAAAAGCACTGGATGGAAAATTAATCGGTTTGGAGTATAAAAAAAAGTCCAACCTTTTTTATTTTTAAATGGCTTAATTCAATAATTAAACAAGGTAGTGGTAAACATTGAGTGACTGGAATTCAAACCCATGGTTTGTATTTGCCGTGTCAAAATATAAAAATCCCTCAATCTTTAGGACTACCAAAAACAATTGTATGGCATTAAAAACGAAGAATGGGTAATGGCGGATTCAACTAACAGTTACCAGCTTATTTTTTGATGCCCAACAATTCGACTTCAAAGATTAGCATTTCATTTGGACCAATATCAGAGCCTACTCCTCTTTCCCCGTAAGCAAATTTAGGGGGAATAAATAGTTGCCATTTAGAGCCAACGGGCATTAATCCTAAGGCTTCTTTCCAGCCCGCAATTAAACGGGCTAATTTAAGACTGGCTGGTTTACCCTCTGGACTGGCATCAAATTCTGTGCCATCCAGTAAAGTTCCTCGATAGTTGACTTCGACAATATCGGATTCTTTTGGCTTTTCTCCACTACCCTGCTTAAGAATCTTGTACTGAATTCCGCTAGGTAAAGTCACTACACCTTCTTTTTTGCTATTCCCTGCAAAGAATTCATCAGCTTTCTTTTGATTCTGTCTGCTCTTCTCCTGTTTAGTTGCGACTATCCTGCTGCGCATTTCTGCCTGAAAACCAGCCAGTACAGACTTAAATTCTTTTTCCGACATTTTAAGTTTGTCACTGGATAAGGTATCTTCCAGACCCTGAATAAAAAATTTCTGATTAATGGTGATCCCATCTCTTTTGTAGCTTCTCCCTATGGACGCGCCTAAGGCATAGCTGACGGCATCACTATTCGACTTAAAACCAGCATCAGGGGATTGTTGATTTTTAGTTGGCTGCTTTTCAGGTTTTGGTTTTACCAGTTTGGGTTTTACAGTTTTTGATTTTTTAGTGCTAGTGTGCTTTTCTGCGATAGCTGGCTGCGCTAAAAAAATAGCTCCCAAAATGAAGCTTAAATGTAATTTATTAAAATACATATTGTTCCTGGACACAAAAAGTAAGGAAGTCATAAAGATTGAGTGATTTTTATATTTTGACACGGTGAAATACTAACCAGAATTTGAATTCCAGTCACTCAATGTTTACCGCTCAGCCCTTTGTTTAACGACTGCCAGTCCTTTAAAGGATTGGCAGTCGTAGCGTGGCGGTTATTTCCTGCGATTCAGACCTTTCGGGTTTTAAAAACCCGAAAGGTCTCGGTTTAGATATAAGGTGTTGTATTGAAACCACTCTATATTCAGTCCCACCGATTATCGCGTACCTGAATTCTGCCTTGCTCAATACGCACAGGAAAACAATCGATGTCTTCATAAGCGGGTGGCGCAGTCACTTTGCCTGTTTTGACACAAAAACGCGCACCATGTCTTGGGCAAATAATTTCATCACCGACTAATGTACCGCTTGCGATTTCGCCGCCGTCATGGGTACATAAATCTGCAATTGCATAACACTGACCCTCAATTTTAAAAATGGCAACGTCAGTGTCATCAACATTGACTACCGTATTTTCGCCCTCAGCAAGAGCGGATTCATCCATTACATCTAACCAATCTGTCATATCAAACCTTTAAGTAAACATCATAACGTAATAATTTTCCCGAAAAACTCTCGTCAGGTTTGCCGCCTAAGGCTTCGGCATAATCTGGACTTTTAACCACGACTCTTTTGCCTGTCGCTTGAAATGCAGCGGCAAACAATTGTTCTTTGTCAGTATCATCGCCGAGTAAATCACGCAAAACAACCATTGCTTTTTTGGCTAAAGCCGATTTTTTGCGTTTAGGTGGAAACATGGGATCAAGATAAATACAGTCTGGCGGTGTGGCTAAGGTGTT